>Ga0160449_1000558_pt1 | contig 22123 bp, 25 predicted proteins | sample HID1975I_E1MG_FD_108216 | JGI IMG/M metagenome (GOLD analysis project Ga0160449, IMG submission 108216) | Enriched soil microbial communities from UW Madison campus, WI, USA - HID1975I_E1 MG | ecosystem: Environmental > Terrestrial > Soil > Unclassified | place: USA: Madison, Wisconsin...
AACCTAGGCCCGATCGTCGATCCGTGGGTCGAGGAATACGAGGCCGACCGTGGCGACCGCCGCCCGGCCGTCGCCGCCCAGGGCGACCTCTACGCCGAGCCCGAGGCCCGCCCCGCTGCCCGCGCGTCGGAGCCCAAGCCGGAGCCGCGTCGCGAGGTGCGCGACGAACCGGTGGCCGAGGATCACTATGACGAGCGCGACCACCGCCGCAGCGGCTGGAGCCTGTTCGGCAAGAAGCGCCAGCAGCAGCCCAGCTATGCGCCGCCGCCCTCGCGCAACAGCAGCTCGATGCAGATGCGTCCGACCACCTCGGCGCAGCCGGCGACCAACGAGCCGGAAATGGGTCAGGCCGACGACGACCTGGAGATCCCCTCTTTCCTGCGCCGCCTGGCCAACTGACCGACCCTAAAGACTGAACCGCCGCCCCGGAGCCCCGCTCCGGGGCGGTTTTCGTTGGGCGCGTCACTTGCGGGAATGCCTGTCGGAATATACGAAAGATACATAAAGCGTATATTTCGGAGTCGCCCCATGGGCATCGTGAACATTGAGGACGAACTGCATGAGCAGTTGCGGCGGGCCAGTCGGGCGTCGTGCCGGTCGATCAACGGGCAGGCGGCGTTCTGGATCAGGCTGGGCATGCTGTGCGAGCTGAATCCGGGCCTGAGCTTTCAGGAATTGGTGGCGCGAGAGCTGACGGCGGCGGGGGTCGATGCGCGTGACGGGGCGGCTGCGGCGGCATGACCAAGACGCCGGCCGAGGTCGAGTTGATGGCGCAGTCGGGGCGCCTGCTGGCCTCGGTTTTCACGTATCTGGACGGGTTGACGCTGGCGGGGATGAGCACGCTGGAGATCAACGACCGGGTCGAGGCCTTTATCGTCGACGATCTGAAGGCGCGGCCGGCCAGCAAGGGCCAGTACGGCTATGGCTTTGTGCTGAACAGCTCGCGCAACGCCGTCGTCTGTCATGGCGTGCCGTCCAGCGACGAGATCCTGAGGGACGGGGACATCGTCAATCTGGACATCACGCTGGAGAAGAACGGCTTTATCGCCGACTCCAGCAAGACCTATCTGGTCGGCGACGTGGCGGCCCCGGCGCGGCGGCTGGTCCGCACCACCTATGAGGCGCTGTGGAAGGGCATTCGCGTGGTCCGGCCGGGCGCGACCCTGGGCGATATCGGCCACGCCATCGAACGCCATGCGACGCGCGCCGGCTATTCGGTCGTGCGCGACTATTGCGGCCACGGCATCGGCCGCGAAATGCACGAGGCGCCGCAGGTGCTGCATTTCGGCAAGCCGGGGAAGGGCTTGACCCTGCGCGAGGGCATGGTCTTCACCATCGAGCCGATGCTGAACCAGGGCCGCCGGACGGTCGAAACCCAGGACGACGGCTGGACCGTCGTCACCACGGACGGAAAGCTGTCGGCGCAGTTCGAGCATACGGTGGCGGTGACGCGCGAAGGGGTGCGGGTGCTGACCCTGCGGCCGGACGAGGCGCGCGCGGCGTAGGTCCAGAGCAATGACCGCCGACGGACCGATTGGTTCCTGCGTTAACGAAACAATCCGAAACCCGACTTTCATTTCCCGGTTGCGGCGCCCCCGGTAGAGGGGAGGCGAGGCGAACTCCGCGTTCCTGGAGTCCGTAAAAGCGAGCAAGCGTTTTGTCGGTCCGCAACGACCATCACGAACAGACGATCATCGCGCCGGCGATCTGCGCCGGCGTGGGCGTCCATACCGGCCAGCGGGTCAAGCTGGTCGTGCGCCCGGCTGCGCCCGGCACGGGCATCGTCTTCGTGCGCACCGACGTGACCGACCGCGACAACCGCATCCCCGTGTCGGGCGAGGCGGTCGTCGACGCGCGCCTGAACACCATGATCGAGAACGCGGCGGGCGTGCGTCTGTCGACGATCGAGCATCTGATGGCCGCCCTGTGCGCGCTGGGCGTGTCGAACGCGGTGATCGAGGTGGACGGGCCGGAGCTGCCGATCCTGGACGGATCGGCGCTGCAGTTCGTGCAACTGCTGGACCGCGCCGGTTTCCGCCGTCAGGAGGCGCCGGTCCGCTATATCGAGATTCTGGAGCCGATCCGGGTTCAGGACGGCGACAAGTCGGCGGCCCTGCTGCCGTGCGACCGCTATGAAATGCGGTTCGAGATCGACTTCCCGACGCCGGTCATCGGCAATCAGGTCGCCGACTTCGTGGTCGACGAGGCGACGTTCCGCGCCGACATCATGGCCGCCCGCACCTTTGGCTTCGCCCACGAGGTCGAGGCCCTGCGCAAGGCCGGTCTGGCGCGCGGCGGCAGCTTGGAGAACGCCGTGGTCATCGACGGCGACGAAATCCTGAACCCCGGCGGCCTGCGGATGGAACGCGAGTTCGTGAAGCACAAGGCGCTGGACGCCATCGGCGACCTGTACGTCCTGGGCGCGCCACTGCTGGGCCGCTACGAAGGCGTCAAGGCGGGCCACGCGATCAACAACCAGCTGGTCCGCGCCCTGCTGGCCAATCCGCAAGCCTGGCGCGAGACGGTGCGCGTGCCCGACATGGCGATGGCGGGATAGCTATTCCTTCTCCCGATGGGAGAAGGTGGCCGGGCGGAGCCCGGTCGGATGAGGGTTGTCGACTGAAGTCGGCGTGAGTCGCGCGTACGGCGACTGAACCCTGCGACCCTCACCCTTTCGCGCAAGGACGATCGCTGCGCTTTCGTGCGCTCAAGCCCTCTCCCATCGGGAGAGGGTCAGGTCAGCGTGATCGCCGAGATCAGCCGCCCGAAGTCCGGTTCGCCGTTCAGGAAGGCGCGGCGGTTGGAGAAGAAGCGGGTTTCGTCGGCGCGGGTGTCGTGGCCGGTCCAGGCGGACTGGCCGACGCCGGCCTGTTCGATGCGCCACAGGACATAGTCGGGCAGGTCGAACAGGCGTTTGTCGGCGGTGGCGCCGGGCGCGAAGAAGCGGGCGGCGCCGGTGTCATGATGCTCGAACCGGTCCTGGAAGTCGGCGCCGACCTCATAGCTTTCCTGGGCGATACACGGGCCGACGACGGCGACCATGCGATCGGGTCGGGCGCCCAGCGCCTGCATGGCGGCGACGGTGGAGTGGACGATGCCGCCCAGCGCACCCTTCCAGCCCGCGTGGGCCGCACCGACCACGCGCGCCTGGGCGTCGGCGAACAGCACCGGGGCGCAGTCGGCGGTCAGGATCGAACAGATCGGGCCCGGAACGGCGGCGACCACGGCGTCCCCTTCGGGCCGCTCACCCTTCCAGCCGGTCTCGGCGACGCGGGTCACGGCGGAATGGATCTGGTAGCAGCCGCACAGATCATCCAGCCCGCCGCCCATCGCGTCGGCGACGCGACGCCGGTTCTCGGCCACGGCGTTCGGGTCGTCCTTTGAGCCCACGCCAGTGTTCAGCCCGGCATAGATCCCCTCGGACACGCCGCCCTGGCGGGTGAAGAAGCCGTGGCGGACGCCGGCGATGTCGAGCAGGGGATGGGTGATCGGTTGCAGCGTCATGTCTCGAACCCCGGAAGGGCCAGCGAGCGAGGCGAGAAGATCGCCGCCGCCTTGAACAGCTCACCCATCTGGTTGGGCGCAGTCAGCCGGTCCAGTTGGCGGCCGATGACCGACGCGGCCTGGGGCCGGCTCTGAATCAACCGTTGGGCGCGGGCTTCGATCCCCAGCCGTTTCAGGAAGTCGCCCTGGCCGACGCAGCCGGTGACATCGGCGCCGGAACGCAGGGCGGCCTCCAGCACCAGGGGAAAGTCGGCCCATTGCGTCAGGTCGGCCTCGCCCGGGGTATCGAGCGGATCGACCTTTTTGTGGCGACGCAGGGCCTGGAGGGTGTCGCCGACCTCGGGCCGGGCGCGGCCGTAGTCGATCAGCAGGGCGGCGCCCGAGGCAGCGCGGACCAGGGCGCCCAGGTCGCGGCCGAAGGCGGCCTGCTGCTCCGACACCTCGATCACCTGGCCCGGCTCGACCTCGAAGGTCGGGCGCTGGAACCCGCCGGAGATGGCGGTCAGGCCAAATGTCAGGTCGTTGTCGTCGGTGACGCCGACGCGCCGCTCGGCCCAGCCGCCTTCGGTCTTCACGAACTGGCGGGCGGGCAGGCAGTCCAGCACTTCGTTGGCGATCAGGATGACCGGGGCGTCCGTCTCGACCCGGGTCAGGTCGCGCACCCAGCGGGGGTGGACGTCGCTGTCGGCCAGACGCCGGGCCTGTTCGGCGCGCAGCGGGGCGCTGGGCTCGATCAGGATCAGGTCGACGGCCTGCAGGAAGTCGGGGGCCAGTCGCGCGGCGCGCAAGGCGTCGGATATCAGCGTGCCGTCGCCGGGCCCGACCTCGACCAGCCGCACCCGCTCGGGCGCGCCCAGCCTCTGCCAGACCTCGATCGCCCAGAGGCCCAGCAGTTCGCCGAACATCTGGCTGATCAGGGGGGCGGTGATGAAGTCGCCGCCCTCGCCCAGCGCGGGACGCGTGGCGTAGTAGCCGTCCTGCGGGTCGTGCAGGCAGCGGGTGACATAGTCGGCGACCGTCATCGGCCCGGTCAGGGCGATCTCGCGCGCCAGCCGGGATTTCAGCGTGGACATCGAACCGCTCAGACCGTGGCCGGCGGCCGCTTCCACGCCCGCCAGACCAGCCAGGCGCCGATCAGGATCATCGGGATCGACAGCATCATCCCCATGGTCAGGCCCAGCGGGAAGTCGGGCATGCCGATGTCCGGCTCACGCACATTCTCGAGCGACGCGCGGATCAGGCCGTAGCCGATCAGGAACAGGCCGGTGACATAGCCCGGCTTGGACAACAGCTTCAGCCGCCAGATGGCGAAGGACAGGACGCCGAACAGCAGGACGCCCTCAAGCCCGGCCTCATACAACTGGCTGGGGTGACGCGGCTCGTTCCCCGCGGGGCAGAAGCCGTGCATTTCGAGGATGCGCTGGTTGCAGAAGCGGATGGCCCACGGCACGTCGGTGACGCGGCCCCACAGCTCGCCGTTGATGAAGTTCGCCAGGCGGCCGAAGCCCAGGCCGATCGGCACGACGGGCGCGATCAGGTCGCCGACGCCCAGCAGGCTGAGCTTCTGGCGACGTGCGAACAGGATGATGGCCAGGGAGACGCCGATCAGGCCGCCGTGGAAGGACATGCCGCCGGTCCATAGCTGGAACAGCTCCAGCCGTTCGCCCCAGGTCTGGCCGGTGAACAGCTGGGCGTACATGGCCGGTTGATAGAACAGGGCGTAACCGAAGCGGCCGCCCAGGATGATGCCCAGAGTGATCCAGAGGACCAGATCGTCAAGTTGGACCGTCGTGACCGGCGGTTTGCGCGGGCTCCACAGCGCCTCGGTCTTGGCCAGGCGGGCGGCGTACCACCAGCCCAGGACGATGCCCGCGACATAGGCCAGGGCGTACCAACGAAGGGGAAGCGGGCCGAGATGGATCAGGACCGGATCGAATTCGGGAAAGGGCACAGAGCCTCCGCAAGCGGTTCAACGCCCTGTCTTTAGCAAGCGTCGCGGGCGGCGTCGCGGGGTGAGTTATCGGGAAGTGGTGCGACACTCTCCCTCCCCTTCATGGGGAGGGTGGTCGACGCGGAGCGGAGACCGGGTGGGGAGGGCTGGACGATGCTGAGTGCAACGGATGCTCAGCCTTGCCGCCCCCACCCGGCTTCGCCTGTGGCTCAGCCACCCTCCCCATGAAGGGGAGGCAGGATTTAGGATTTCGTTCACCATATGGGGCAACCATCCGTTAACGAGGCTCGGCGCCGCCGAGTCGGAGAGTTTCGTCATGCAGACCCGCAATCCCATCCTGGATGAATTCGCCAAGCTGACCACCGGCGCGATGGGCCTGGCCCAGGCGGCGGGCGAAGAGGCCAAGACGGCCTGGCGCGCCCAGACCGACCGCTTCGTAGCCGAGATGGATCTGGTCCGTCGTGACGAGTTCGACGCCCTGAAGGCCGAGATCGCCGCCCTGAGGGCCGAGATAGCCACGCTGAAAGCCGCACCGGCGCCCGCAAAGACGCCTCGCAAGGGAACGTCCACAGGTGGAACTCCCGCTGCGGACGCAGCCGGTTGAGCCGAATCTGCGAACACGCCTACCGTCCCGTCAGGACCCGTGAGTCGCGGGCGAGAAAGTAAGCTTCATGGACGCCGCCCGGCCCGAAGAGATCGACCTGCCGTTCGACCCGCTGGATGTGGTGGAGCATGTGCTGACGGCCGAGAACCTGCCCTTCGACCGCACCGACGACGGCGATCTGGCTTTCGCCCTGGCCGGCGACTGGAAGGATTATGAGCTGTGGTTCGCCTGGCGGCCCGAGGGCGACTGCCTGCAACTGTGCTGCGCGCTGGACATCAAGACCAACAAGGCGCGGCGCAGCGCCGCCTATGAGCTGGCGGCCCTGATCAATCAGCGCACCTGGCTGGGCCATTTCGAGGTCTGGCCCGAGGACGGGGAGATCGTCTTCCGTCACTCGCTGGCGCTGCCACATGGCGAACGGCCGACCCTGGCCCAGGCTGCGTCCATGATCGACGCGGCGGTTGAGGCGGCGGACCGTTACTATCCGGCGTTCGACTTCCTGATCCGCGGCGCGCGCAAGCCGCAGGACGCCATCGACGCCTGCTTGTTCGAGACCGTCGGCACCGCCTGATGGCGCGGCCGGTCGTCCTGGTGGGCTGTGGCCGTCTGGGCTCGGCCATCGCCGAGGGCTGGCTGGCCAGCGGCGCGGTGGCGGCCGCAGATCTGACCATCCTGAACCCGTCGATGAAGCCTGTCATGGATGCGGCGCAGGCTGCAGGCGCGCGGATCAATCCCCCTGTCGAAACCCTGAGAAACGCGCGAGCGATCGTGCTGGCGGTCAAGCCGGCCAAATGGCGCGAGGCGGCGGCGCCGTTGGCGGGCGCCCTGGCGGATGACGCCGTCGTCGTCTCGGTCATGGCCGGGGTGAAGGCGGGGGCGCTGGCGTCGGTGTTCGGGGACCGGATCATCGGCCGGGTCATGCCGACCACGGGCGTGGCCAGGGCGCAGGGCGTGGCCACCCTCTGGGCCGGCAGCGCCGCCGGTCGCGAGATGGGGCGCAGTCTGTTCGCGCCGGTGGCCGAGACGGTGGATCTGGCCGAGGAAGACCTGATGGACGTGGCGACGGCGGTGGTCGGCGCCGGCCCGGCCTATTTCTACGCCTTCACCCAGGCGCTGGCGCAGGCGGGGCAGGCGGCGGGACTGGACGCCGAGGCGGCGCAACAACTGGCGCGGGCGACGCTGAAATCGGCGGCGGGCGGCCTGCCGGACGAGACGAGCCTGTCGGACGCCGTGGCGCGGGTCGCATCGCCCGGCGGCGTGACTCAGGCCGGGCTGGCGGTGCTGGCGTCGAACGGCCTGACGGCGACGGTGACGGACGCGATCCGCGCCGCCACCGCCCGCTCGATCGACCTATCGCGTGACGTACCGGCCTGAGGCCAGGTTGCGGGCGAAGCGGTCATAGCCGATGGACGCTTCCTGCCAGGTCGTGAAGCCGCGCACGTCCTGGATGTTGCTGTTGAAGCGCGAGTAGCGCACGGGAATGCGTTGGCCGTCCGCCTTGATGATCTCGCCCTCGACGGCCAGGCCACCGATGCTGCGGCTCTGGATCGGGTCCAGACCGGGCTTGTCGGACATCTGCTGGAAGGTGGGCCGGTTCGGCTTCAGGTCGGTCAGGACCAGATGAATCTGGGCGTCTTTAAGCTCTGCGTTGTCGGCCAGGGCCTGGCGGATCGCCGCCGTCAACTGGAACACCTGTTCGCCGACCTCGCGCTCGCCCAGCTTGGAGACGTCCTCTCGAAGGCGAGGACCGATGTCGACCGAGACGCCGGCGGGCTGGGCCTGAACGACGCCGGCCACGACGAGGGCGGCGAGCGGGGCGAGGAAGGTGAAACGGCGCATGGAAGCCTCCTGATCCTGAAGCCGGCATCATGCCGCGCGCTCGCCTGAACGGCGGATGAACGGTGAAGCTGGGCTATCCCGGCAGACGGATCAGGGCGCGCAGGCCGCCCATGTCGCTGCGGTCCAGGGTGATGTCGCCGCCATGGCCGCGCGCCACGTCGCGGGCGATGGCAAGCCCCAGGCCGACGCCCTTGCGGTTCTGGTTGCGGGCGGGATCCAGGCGCGAGAAGGGACGGAAGGCTTCCTCGTGCATGTCCTCGGGGATGCCGGGGCCGTCATCCTCGACCACGATCTCCAGTCCGCCGGAGGGCAGGGGGCGGGCCGACAGGCGGACGTGTTCGCCGTGGGCGGCGGCGTTGCCCGCCAGATTGGCCAGGGCGCGCTTGAAGGCCAGCGGGCGCAGGGTGGCGGACAGGTCGCCGGGAACCGCCAGTTCGACCTCAGCCCCGGCGCGACGGGCGTCCTCGCCGGCGGTGCGCAGCAGGTCGGCGACGGCGACCGTCTGGGGCGTCTCACCCGCCTCGCCCCGGGCGAAAGCCAGGTATTCGTCGATCATATGCTCCATCTCGTCCAGGTCGGAGCGCATGGCGTCGGCCCGCTTGAACGGCGGGGCCAGGGCCAATTCCAACCGCAGCCGGGTCAGGGGCGTGCGCAGGTCGTGACTGACCGAGGCCAGCAGGGCCGTGCGCTGATCGATATGGCGCTGGATGCGGTCGCGCATGTCCATGAAGGCCTTGGCCGCCGCCCGCACCTCGCGCGCGCCGTGCGGCTTGAAGCGCGGTTCGTTCTCGCCCCGACCAAAGGATTCGGCGGCGTCGGCCAGCCGCTCGATGGCGCGGACCTGGTTGCGGATGAACAGGATCGCCACGCCCATCAGCAGCACGGTCGCCACGAACAGCCACAGGACGAAGATGTGGGCCTGGGTCGCGACGGCGCGCTCACGCGGGGCGATGAAGCGCAGCACGCCCTGCGGCTGTTGCACCTGGATGTCGACATAGGCGGGGTAGCGAGTGGTGTCGAACCAGTAGGGATCGTCCAGGCGCGAGGCCAGGGCGTGGTCCAGCGCCCGGTCGACGACGCCCAGGGCGCCGCGCCGCTGTTCGGTCGGCAGGCTGCGGTCTTCCTGAAGCGCGATGGACAGCTGCATCGAGCGTTCGGCGCGGTCGGCGATGATCTCGAGGTTCCGGGGCGTGGGATCGTCGCGATAGCTTTCGACCGCCCAGGCGATATCGCCGGCCAGCCCCTCGGACAGGCGCGAGGTGACGGTCTGCCAGTGGGCGTCGAAGAAGGCCCAGGTCACCGCCACCTGCATGATCAGCACCGGCAGGACGATGATCAGCAGCGACCGGCCCCACAGCGAGGTCGGCAGACGTCGCTTCAGGAACCGCGTCCACAGGGCCGGGGACAGGCGCATGGCTCAATCCTCCCCTGCGGAGCGGGGGAAGGGAACCGCGCGCAGCGTGGTGGAGGGGGCGACCCCGAGCGCGGCGTGTGGGGCTTGCCCCCTCCACCGCTTCGCGGTCCCCCTCCCCCGCCTTGCGGGGGAGGAGAGATGCGCGCTCATATCAGTCCGGCGCCAGCATATAGCCGACGCCGCGCACGGTCTGGAGATAACGCGGGTTCTTGGGGTCGGCTTCCAGCTTGCGGCGCAGACGGGTCACCTGGACGTCCACGGCGCGGCCGGTGATGTCGGCGGTGTCGGGCGACAGGGTCATGCGCTCGACCGGGGCGTGGGCGTGTATGGCCAGGGTCTTGAGCAACTGGGCCTCGGCCTCGGTCAGGCGCATCGGCTGGCCGTCGCGCGACAGCTCCAGCCGCTCCATGTCGAAGACGGCGGCGCCCAGCTTGATCTCGCGCGGGGTCATGGGCTTGCCGCCGGTGCGGCGCAGGATGGCGTCGATGCGCAGCGCCAGTTCGCGCGGGTCGAACGGCTTGGACATATAGTCGTCGGCGCCGCGCGACAGCCCCTCGATCCGGTCGTCCGGATCGCCGCGCGCGGTCAGCAGCAGCACCGGGGTGCGCGACAGGGCCGCCTGGCTGCGAATCCAGGTCGTCAGGTCGAAGCCGCTTTCACCCGGCATCATCACGTCCAGCACGATCAGGTCGAACTCGATCAGCTCGACCAGCCGCCGGGCGGCGCCCGCGTGGGCGGCGCCGGTGACGCGATAGCCTTCGCGCGCCAGGAATTCCTTGAGCAGTTCGCGAATCCGGTCGTCGTCGTCGACGATCAGCAGGTGCCGCCCGCTGCCCGGCGCGGCGACGGGGCCGGAGCGGCTGCCCGAGCGCGGATCGACGGCGCTCACAGCGAATCTCCCGCCGGGGCGTCGATCTGGGCGTTGACCTGAAGGGTCAGTCGGCGTCTAAACGCGTGACCTTCGCGGGAGACGTTATTCAATGGCCTTCGTTCCTTTCGACGATCGTGACGGCTGGATCTGGTTTGACGGCGAGTTCGTGCCCTGGCGGGAAGCGAAAACGCACGTTCTGACCCATGGCCTTCACTACGGCTCGTCGGTGTTCGAGGGTGAGCGTAAGTATGGTGGCGAAATCTTCAAGCTGACGGCGCACAGCGAGCGCCTGAAGCGCTCCGCCAACCTCCTGGACTTCGACGTTCCGTACAGCGTGGCCGAGATCGACGCCGCCTGCAAGGAAACCTGCGCAAAGAACGGCCTGATCGACTGCTATGTGCGCCCGGTGGCCTATCTGGGCTCGGAGCAACTGAGCGTCACGGCCAAGAACAGCAAGGTGCATCTGGCCATCGCGGCGTGGGAGTGGCCCAGCTATTTCGATCCCGAGGTCAAGAAGAAGGGCATCCGGCTGGAGTGGGCCAAATGGCGCCGTCCCGACCCGGCGACGGCCCCGTCCACCGCCAAGGCGGCGGGCCTGTACATGATCTGCACCATGTCCAAGACGGCCGCGGAAAAGCGCGGCTTTGCGGACGCCATGATGCTGGACTGGCGCGGCTATGTCGCCGAGGCGACGGGCGCCAACGTCTTCTTCGTCAAGGACGGCGTCCTGCACACCCCGTGCGTGGATCACATCCTGGACGGCATCACCCGCCAGACGGTGATCGAAATGGCCCAGGCGCGCGGCGTCGAGGTGGTCGTGCGCGACATCCTGCCGGAAGAGCTGTCCGGCTTCAGCGAATGCTTCCTGACCGGCTCGGCCGCCGAGGTGACGCCGGTCAGCGAGATCGGCGACTATCGTTTCGTTCCCGGCGCGCTGTCGCTGTCGCTGATGGACGACTACGGCAAGCTGGTGCGGCGCGAGCTCTGATCCGCCTCTTGCCAGCCGATGCGGCGTGGCGTTCAAGCGAGGATTGAACGCCGGCGTCCGCCGGTTGCGGAGCCGTTTGAATGTTCAGCTTTCTGAACCTCCAGAGCCTGCTGGGGCTGGTCGTCATCGTCGCCGTCTGCTGGGCGGTGTCGGAGAACCGGCGCGCGTTTCCGTGGCGACTGACGCTGGGGGCGGTCGGAGTGCAGGCGGCGCTGGTGCTGGCGCTGTTCGGCATTCCGGGGTCGCAGGTGGTGCTGGCCGCGATCACCGGGGCGGTGGACGGGCTGGCGGCGGCCACGAACGAGGGGACACGGTTCGTGTTCGGTTATCTGGCGGGCGGGGACCAGCCGTTCGCGGTGACCAATGGCGGGGCGCTGTTCACCTTCGCCTTTCAGGTGCTGCCGCTGATCCTGGTCATCTCGGCGCTGTCGGCGCTGCTGTGGCACTGGAAGGTGCTGAAGTGGATCACCCACGGCTTCGGCTTCCTGTTCCAGCGGACCATGGGGCTGGGCGGGGCGTCAGCGCTGGCGGTGGCGGCCAACATCTTCCTGGGCATGATCGAGAGCCCGATCGTCATCCGCGCCTATCTGGACAAGCTGACCCGGTCGGAACTGTTCCTGATGATGGTGGTGGGGCTGGCGACCGTGGCCGGTTCGACCATGGTGGCCTATGCGACCCTGCTGGCACCGGTGCTGCCCAATGCGGCGGGCCATGTGCTGGTGGCGTCCATCGTCTCGGCCCCGGCGGGTGTGCTGCTGGCGCGCATCCTGATCCCGGAAAAGCCGGGGCAGGGCGGGGCGGTGGCCGACTATAATTCCGCGCTGAAGTACGACAGCGCCATCGACGCCATCGTGAAGGGCACGTCCGACGGCCTGATGGTGGTGCTGAACATCTCGGCCGTGCTGATCGTGTTCGTGGCGCTGGTGGCGCTGGCGAACGTCATGCTGGGCGGCATTGTGATCGGTGGCGAGGCGCTGACGGTCGAGCGGATCCTGGGGGTGGTCTTCGCGCCCGTGGCCTGGCTGACCGGCGTGGAATGGGCCGAGGCGTCGAAGGCGGGCTGGCTGCTGGGGGTCAAGCTGACCCTGACCGAGTTCGTCGCCTTCATCGAATTGGGCAAGATCCCGGTGGGCGAGATGAACGAGCGCACGCGGATGCTGATGACCTATGCCCTGTGCGGCTTCGCCAACATCGGTTCGGTCGGCATCACCGTGACCGGCCTGTCGGTGCTGATGCCCGAGCGGCGGGAAGAGGTGCTGGGCCTGGTGTGGAAGGCGTTGTTCGGCGGCTTCCTGGCTACGCTGATGACGGCCTGCGTCGTTGGGGCCTTGCCGGGGGCGGTGTTCGGTCAGTAGCGTCGCGACGCGCCACGGAGGGTTCGCCATGAAGCTCTACACCTCGCATCGTGCGCCCAATCCGCGCCGGGTCCGCTGGGTCATGGCCGAGAAGGGCGTGACAGACGTCCAGATGGTCGAGATCGACCTGCTGTCCGGCGAGCATCGGACACCAGAGTATCTGGCCAAGGTGGGCGTGCCGCACGTACCGGCGCTGGAGCTGGACGACGGGACCTGCATCTCGGAATCCATTGCCATCTGCCGCTATCTGGAGGCGCTGCATCCCGAGCCGAACCTGTTCGGACGCGATCCGCAGGAACAGGCGGTGATCGAGATGTGGACCCGCCGCTGCGAGATCTATCTCGCCAATCCGATGATGCTGAACGTGCGCTTCAGCCACCCGGCCCTGGCCGCGCTGGAAGCGCCGCAGCCCCAGGTCGCCGAATACAGTCGCCTCGGCGCCGAGAAATTCATGAAGACGCTGGACCGCCGCCTGGCCGACCATGAGTTCATCGCAACGGACCGTTTCACCATCGCCGACATCGTCGCCGTGGTCGGCCTGGATTTCGCCCGCCTGATCAAATATCGCCCGCCGGAAGGGCTGGAGAACCTGGCGCGCTGGCAGGACGCCTGCAAGGCGCGGCCGGCGGCGAAGGCGGGGGTGTGATGGCGCCATGCGCGCGCTGAGCCCGCCCGACCGCTGGCTGGCGCTGCTGCTGGCCGCCCTGGCAGGCTATGTCGACAGCCTGGGCTTCCTGCATCTGGGCGGCGTCTTCGTGTCGTTCATGAGCGGCAACACGACCCGCATGGCGGTCAGCCTGGCCGAGGGCCGGTGGGCTGCCGCGATGGAGGTCGCGGGGATTCTGGTCCTCTTCGTGCTGGGGGCCATGATCGGCGCCCTGGCGGCGGGCCGCGAGGGCGCGCGGGCGCGCAGCCGGGTCCTGATGGTCGAGGCCCTGCTTCTGGCCGGGGCCGCCATAGCGGCGGGGGCCGGGATCGCGCCTCTGGCCATAGGCCTGATGGTCATGGCCATGGCGATCGAGAATTCGGTCTTTCTGCGTGATGGCGAGGTGGGCGTCAGCCTGACATACATGACCGGAACCCTGGTCAAGCTGGGCCAGGCGCTGGCGTCGGCCCTGCGCGGAGGCGGCGACCCGTGGGCGTTCCGGCCCTATCTGGTGCTGTGGTTGGGTCTGGCTGGGGGCGCCCTGATCGGCGCCCTGGTTTATGGCGGGCTGGGGCTGGTCGCCCTATGGCCGGCGGCGGGTTTTGCGCTGGTCCTGTCGGTGGTGACCCGGATCAGCCGCGCGGCGTGAATTTCCGGATGACGCCCGAGAAGGTCATGACCACACGATCACCGACCGTGATCTGGCCGCGAACGAAGATCAGGCTCTTGCCGGCCTTGATCACCTGGCCGGTGGCTTCGACCAGGTCGCCGACGTAGGCGCCGTCGACGAAGGTGGAGTCCAGTTGGACCGTGACGCCCGAGGCGCCCTCCATCTCCTGATAGGCGATCTGGAACAGGGCGATGTCGGCGAAGGTCATCAGGCAGCCGCCGTGCATGCGGTCGCCGGCGTTCATGTGCTTTTGTTCGGCGCGGAAGGCGCAGCGCATGCGGCCGTCGGGGTCGGGCCGGAAATAGAAGGGACCCACCACCTGATCGAAGGTGTCGTGCAGGTCGTAAGTCCGCCAGCCGGCGAACTCGCCCTCGGTGATGGTGATTTTCGCGACCATGAGAGTCCTCTGTCGGCTACCGCGCTGCGCGCTGCTTGAGCCGGTTTCATGCAACTTGAGACGGGCGCCTTCTTCTTGCTCCCGCAATGCAGCATATAGGCGCAATGAGCGACCCAATCGAAGCGGCCATTTTCGAAAAACTGGCCAAGGCCGACCCCAAGAATGTCGGCGGCAAGAGCATTGAACCGGCCGAGGTGGCCAAGGAACTGCAGCCCGAGCAGTGGCAGCGCATGCTGCCCAAGGTGAAGGCTGTGGCGCTGGGCCTGATGCGTCAGGGCAGGCTGACCATCACCAAGAAGGGCAAGCCCGTCGATCCGAACGCGTTTCGCGGCGTGATCCGCCTGCGCCTGCCGACCGAGGCCGAGACGGCGGCGGCGCTGGCCGCCCTGCCGCCGGTCGAAGCGTCGGATGACGACTTCGACTGACGCTCTGGACGCGGTCCTGTCGGACATCCGCGCCTGCCGCGCGTGTCTGGGACAGTTGCCGCACACGCCACGACCGGTAGTCATGGTGCGCCCGCAGACGCGGCTGCTGATCTGTGGTCAGGCGCCGGGGCGGCGGGTGCATGAAAGCGGGCGGCCCTTCACCGATCCGTCGGGCGACCGGCTGCGCGACTGGCTGGGCGTCGACTACGAGACCTTTTACGCCGACCCGCGCCTGGGCGTGGCGGCGCAGGCGTTCTGCTATCCGGGCACCGCGCCGAAAGGCGGGGATTATCCGCCGCCGAGGCGATGCGCCGAGCTGTGGCGGCCCCGGCTGCTGGCGGAACTGCCGAACGTCGAGCTGACGCTGCTGGTCGGCGGCTATGCGCAGGCGTGGGCGCTGGGCGACCGGGCGAAGGCCAACATGACCGAGACGGTGCGGGCGTGGCGCGAGTTTGCCCCCGCCATCCTGCCGCTGCCGCATCCGTCGTGGCGCAATACGGCATGGCTGCGCAGAAATCCGTGGTTCGAGGCTGAGGCGCTGCCTTATCTTCGGGAGAGGACAGCGGAGATTTTGGCGTGACCCACAGGCGGATGGCGGCGGCGTTGACGGCTCTGGGCCTGATGGCGGCCGCCTGCGCCACCCCCTATGTCCAGCCAGCGCAAAGGCCGGTCGCCGGGTTCGCCGGGCCCGTGATCGAGGAGGGGGCGCTGGGGCGCGGCGCCTTCGTCGTGCAGGACGGGGCGCGACTGCCGTATCTGCGGTGGAGCCCGGAAGGACAGGCGCCGTGGGCGGTGATCGTGGCGCTGCACGGGTTCAATGACCACTACGCCTCGTTCCGGCTGGCCGGGCCGTGGTGGGCGCAGCGGGGCATCGAGACCTGGGCCTATGACCAGCGCGGCTTTGGTCTGGCGCCGCACAAGGGCGAATGGGCGCCGGAAAGCCTGACCAGCGAGGATCTGAGGACCGTCGTGGCGCTGATCCGCGCGCGGCGGCCGAACGCCCTGATCGTGGTGGCGGGCGAAAGCATGGGCGGGTCGTCGACCATCGCGGCCTTTGGGTCCGACCGGCCGCCGGACGCGGATCGGGTGATCCTGCTGGCGCCCGGCGTGTGGGGCTGGTCCAGCCAGAGCCCAGTGAACCGGGCGGGCTTGTGGGTCGCGGCGCGGGCGCTGGGCGATCTGGCGGTCGAGCCGCCGTCCTTCGCCGTGCGCAAGATCAGGGCCTCGGACAATACGCTGGAGCTGGTGCGCAACGGGCGTGACCCGCAGAGCATTCTGGCCACCCGGTTCGACACCCTGTCGGGTCTGGTCGATCTGATGGAGACGGCGACTGACCGGCTGGGACAGGTGAGGGCGCCGACGTTGCTGCTGTACGGCGCGCACGACCAGATCATCGAGAAGCGGCCGATGCGGCTGGCGCTGGAGCGGGCGGGCGAGCGGTCCGACCTGCGCACGGCGTACTATGCGGACGGCTGGCATATCCTGAACCGCGATCTGGCGGCCGAGGCCGTCTATCGCGATGTCGAAGCGTGGCTGCGCGATCCGGCGGCGCCGCTGCCGTCGGGGGCGCCGGCGGTGCCGCCGACGCTGCGGGCCAATCCCGAAGCGCGCTGACGCGAAATGGTCATGCTTGCCGTCTAGGCCTGCGAGGCGTATCTGGCGCGCAACAAAAAATACCCCAGGAAAGGCCTGTCATGGGCAAGACGCTGTTCGATTCTCCTTCCTTTGCGAACCATGAAGGCGTGCACGCCTTTCATGATGAAAAGACTGGCCTGAAGGCCATCGTCGCCGTGCACTCGACGGCACGCGGCCCGGCCGTGGGCGGCACCCGCATGTGGAACTACGCTTCGGCCGAGGAGGCGCTGGAGGACGTGCTGCGCCTGTCGAAGGGAATGAGCTACAAGAACGCCATCGCTGATCTGGAGATGGGCGGCGGCAAGTCGGTCATCATCGGCGACAGCCGCACGCAAAAGACCCCCGAACTGTTCCGCGCCTTCGGCCGCTTTGTCGACCAGCTGGGCGGGACCTATTACGCCGCCGAGGACGTGGGCGTGTCGGTTGAGGATATCGCCGAGGCCCGCAAGGTCACGACCCGCGTGCTGGGCCTGAAGGACGGTCCGGAAGCGTCGGGCGATCCCTCGCCGGTGACGGCCGAGGGCGTGTTCCGCTCGACCCTGACCGTCGCGCGCCGCCTGTGGAAGCAGGACGACCTGACCGGCCTGACCATCGCCATGCAGGGCGTCGGCCATGTCGGCGGCTATCTGGCCGACAAGCTGCACAAGGCCGGCGCCAAGCTGGTCATGACCGATGTCAACACGGCCGTGCTGGCCGAGGTCGCCGCCCGCACGGGCGCGCAGATCGTGGCGCCGGACGCCATCTATGACGTCAAGGCCGACATCTACGCCCCCTGCGCCCTGGGCGCGACGCTGAACCCGCAGACGCTGGATCGCATCACCGCCAAGGCGGTGGTCGGCGCCGCCAACAACCAGCTGGCCACGCCGGATATCGGCCAGATCCTGTTCGAGCGCGGCGTGCTTTATGCGCCCGACTATGTCGTCAACGGCGGCGGCATCATCAATGTGGCCTCGGAAATGAACGCTCGTCAGACCGGCGGCGCTTACGACCCGGCCTGGGTCGAGGGCAAGCTGTCGCGCCTGATGGAGACGCTGGAGGAAATCCTGGAGCGGTCGGAGAGCGAAAAGCGCCCGACGCACGAGATCGCCGACGCCATCGCCGAAGCCCGGATCGCGGCCGCAGCGGCGAAGAAGGCGGAACTGCTGAAGGCGGCGTAAGCCGGAAGTTCTCCCTCCCCTTCTGGGGAGGGTGGTCGCGCAGCGACCGGGTGGGGAGGGCGCGGCGATATAGGCGCGGCGTTCGCAACCTGTGGGCTGGCCAGGCTACCTGATCAGCCCTGCCGCCCCCACCCTGCTTCGCCTGGCGGCTCAGCCACCCTCCCCGGGACGGGGAGGGAGAGGCGAGCGCTTCTATGTCATCCGTAAACGCTTCTTAACGCGTCGTTTACCACGCAGGCGGCACTTTCTGCCTAGCGGGCGGCTGTTGCTTCGCGTGTGTGTTTGGGGCGGGACGCGTGGGCGGCTTCACGGCGGCGTTGCAGAGATTTGGGATCGGCCGCCTGGCGGCTGTTCTGGGCGTGGCCGCGGGCGTCGCGGCCGTGCTGGTCGCCGTCATGCTGCGTATCGGCCAGGCGCCGGACGCGCTGCTGTATTCCAACCTGGACCTGCGCGAAGCCGGCGAGATCACCGCCGCCCTGGACCAGTCGGGCATCAAATACTCCACCAAGGGCGACGGCTCGACGATCATGGTCGACCGCAATCAGGTCGGCACGGCGCGCCTGATGCTGGCGGGCAAGGGGCTCGTGACCTCGGGCTCGGTCGGCTACGAAATCTTCGACAACCAGTCGGTGCTGGGCCAGACCGAGTTCCAGCAGAACCTGAACGAGCAGCGCGCCCTGCAAGGCGAGCTGTCGCGCACCATCATGTCGATGCGCGGCATCACCGCCGCCCGCGTCCACATCACCATGCCGCGCCGCGAGATGTTCCAGTCGGCGGCGGTCGATCCCACGGCGGCCGTGGTCGTCGGCTTGGGCGGGCGCGATCTGACGAACGACCAGGTCCGGGCCATCCGCAACGTCGTCGCCTCGTCCGTGCCGAACCTGAAGCCGGACCGCGTCACCGTCGCCGACGAGACCAACCGCACCCTGGCCGCCGGTTCGGAAGGCCAGGGCTTCACCTCGGCCTCGGCCGAACAGGCCAAGGGCAATGCCGAGGCGCAGTTGCAGGCGCGGATCAAGGATCTGGTCGAGGGCGTCGTCGGCGCCGGCGCGGCGCGGGTTCAGGTGACGGCCGACATCGACCACAGCCGCTCGACCACCCAGGAGCAGAAGTTCGATCCGGACGGTCAGGTCGTGCGTTCGACCTCGTCCAACGGTTCGACCTCGCAGGACACGACGGGCGCGTCGGATGGCGGGGCGACGGCGGCGAACAATATTCCGGGCGGCGAGGCGCCGGCGACGACCCCGCTGGGCTCGACCAACTCGCAGAACAACGAGACGACCAACTACGAGATCTCGAACACCACCACCACCACGATCAAGGAGCCGGGCGAGGTGCGCAAGCTGTCGGTCGCGGTCGCGGTGGACGGCAAATGGACCCCGGCCGCCGACGGCAAGGGCGAGCCCACCTACGCCCCGCGCACGGCCGAGGAGATCGAGCAGATCAAGAAGCTGGTCAGCTCGGCCGTCGGCATCGACGCGCAGCGCGGCGACCAGATCGAGGTCATCAACGTCCGCTTCAATCGCGACGCTACGCCGATCGGCGGCACGGACGGCGGCGATCCGCTGTTCAACTTCAACAAGAACGACATTATGCGAGGGGTCGAGTTGCTGGTGCTGATGGTGACCGGCCTGCTGCTGATCTTCTTCGTGCTGCGGCCGCTGCTGAAGACGGCGGGCGGTTCGGGCGGCCTGCCGATGCTGGCCGCCGCGGGCGGCGTGCCGGTGACGGCGCTGGAGACCTCGCCCGTGGGCGCGGTGGCGGCCCTGCCGGGGCAGATGGCGTTGCTGCCGGACGGCTCGGCCATGGACCAGCGCATCGACCTGGCCCGCATCGAGGGTCAGGTGAAGGCCTCGTCGATCAAGAAGGTCGCCGAGTTCGTCGACAAGCATCCGGAAGAGTCGTCCGCGATCCTGCGTAACTGGGTCCAGGAAGGCTGATGGCCGCGCGCATGGTCAACAAGAAGGCGACCGTCGACGACGTCAGGAAGCTGTCGGGGCCCGAGAAGGCCGCCGTCGTGCTGCTGACGCTGGGCGAAGAGCACACCAAGCTGTGGCAGACGATGGACGACGACGAGATCAAGGAGATCTCGCAGGCCATGGCCGGGCTGGGCACGGTCAGCGCCCAGGTCGTCGAGGAGTTGCTGGTCGAGTTCGTCTCGGGCATGAGCGGCTCGGGCACGGTCATGGGCAGCCTGGAGCAGACCCAGAAGCTGCTCGCCTCCTTCATGCCGAGCGACCGCGTCGACGCCCTGATGGAGGAGATCCGCGGGCCCGCCGGGCGGACCATGTGGGACAAGCTGGGCAATGTGAACGAAGCCGTTCTGGCCAACTATCTGAAGAACGAATACCCGCAAACGGTGGCCGTGGTGCTGTCGCGCATCCGGTCCGATCACGCGGCGCGGGTGCTGACCTCCCTGCCCGAGGATTTCGCCCTGGAGTGCGTGCAGCGGATGCTGCGGATGGAGCCGGTCCAGCGCGACATCCTGGACAAGATCGAGCAGACGCTGCGCACCGAGTTCATGTCGAACCTGGCCCGCACGTCCAAGCGCGACAGCCATGAACTGATGGCCGAGATCTTCAACAGCTTCGACCGCCAGACCGAGGCGCGTTTCATCGGCGCGCTGGAAGAGCGCAACCGTGAGGCGGCCGAGCGTATCCGCGCCCTGATGTTCGTGTTCGAGGACCTGAACAAGCTGGACCCTGGCGGCATCCAGACCCTGCTGCGCGCGGTCGAGAAGGACTCGCTGGCGCTGGCGCTGAAGGGGGCGTCGGAGGCGCTGCGCGAGATGTTCTTCTCCAACATGTCCGAGCGCGCGTCCAAGATCATGCGCGAGGACATGGAGGGCATGGGGCCGGTGCGTCTGAAGGATGTCGACACCGCCCAGATGGCCATGGTGCAGGTCGCCAAGGATCTGGCCGCCAAGGGCGAGATCGTCCTGGCCGGCCAGGGCGGCGACGATGAGTTGATTTACTGACATGACCCAGCCCGCCACTCGCCCCTACGCCTTTGACACCGAGTTCGACAACGACGGCGCCGTGGTGCGTCCGTCCGCCTTCCGCCCGACCAAGCGGTCCTATCTGCCCGCCGAGGTCGAGGTGATGGTCGCCCAGGCCCGGCTGGAGGCGCGCGAAGCCGCCCTGGCCGAGATCGAGAGCATCCAGGCCATGGCCGTGGCCGCCATCGGTCAGGCGCTGGCCGCGTCGGCCCCGGCGCTGGCGCAGATCGTCCAGAACCATCGCGAGCAGTCGGCCGAACTGGCCCTGGCGGCCGGGCGCAGCCTGGCGTCCGCCGCGCTGGACCGGTTCCCGCAGGGGCCGATCCAGTCGGCGCTGGAGGCCCTGGCGCAGGAGATCGACGCCTCGCCCCGCCTGACCATCCATGTCGCCGGCCTGACCGAAGAGAGCCGCGGCCGGATCGAGCGCCTGTGCGCCGACGCGGGCTTTACCGGCGTTGTCGCCTTTCGCGAGGCGCCGGCCATGCCGGTCGCCGCCTTCCAGCTGGAATGGGCCGATGGCCGGGCGGATTTCGACCCGGTCGGCGCCGCCAACCGCATCACCGAGGCCGTCGCCTCGGCCTTGGCCGCCGAGGCCGGGCACGCTGAACCCCTGCCGCACGGGAGCGCCTACTGATGGCCGCTGACGATCTGTCGCTAGAGGAGTTTCCGGACTCCACCGCCCTGGCCACCATCGACGAGGGGGGGGACAAGACCGCCTCGGACCTGGCCCCCGTCTTTGAGGTGCCGGTCAACATTTCGGCCGTGCTGGGCAAGTCGCATATGTCGGTCGCCCAGCTGCTGAAGCTGAACCGGGGATCGGTGCTGGAGCTGGACCGCAAGGTCGGCGAGGCCATCGATATCTTCGTCAACAACCGCCTGATCGCGCGCGGCGAGGTCGTGGTGGTCGAGGACCGGCTGGGCGTGACCATGACGGAAATCATCAAGACCGAGGACTCGGGCGCCTGAGCGGCGACCGGTTTTCGGAAACAGGATTAGAGGAGAAGAAAGATGCGGCTCCTGGTGGTCGGACGGGTCAGCGGACAGCTGGCGACGGCGGTGAAGATGGCCATGGCGCACGGCGCCAAGGTGCATCATGTCGAGCGCGCGGATCAGGCGACGGAGCAACTGCGCCGGGGCCAGGGCGCGGACCTGCTGATGGTCGATTATCGCATCGACATCGCCGCCCTGATCGCCGCCAACGAGGTCGAGCGGATCTTCGTGCCGGTCGTCGCCTGCGGCGTCGATGCGGGCGCGTCGGAAGCGGCGGCGGCGATCAAGGCCGGGGCCAAGGAGTTCATTCCCCTGCCGCCGGAAGCGGACCTCATCGCGGCGGTGCTGTCGGCCGTGGCTGATGACGACCGGCCGCTGATCTCGGCCGATCCGTCGATGACGGCGGTGCTGGGCCTGGCCGACCAGGTGGCGCGCTCGGAAGCGTCCATCCTGATCACCGGCGAAAGCGGCGTCGGCAAGGAGGTCATGGCGCGCTATCTGCACCAGGGCTCGCGCCGGGCGGACAAGCCGTTCATCAGTGTCAACTGCGCGGCCATTCCGGACAACCTGCTGGAATCCGAACTGTTCGGTCACGAGAAGGGCGCCTTCACCGGCGCCGTCGCGCGCCGGATCGGCAAGTTCGAAGAGGCCGACGGCGGCACCCTGCTGCTGGACGAAA
>Ga0160449_1000562_pt1 | contig 22044 bp, 9 predicted proteins | sample HID1975I_E1MG_FD_108216 | JGI IMG/M metagenome (GOLD analysis project Ga0160449, IMG submission 108216) | Enriched soil microbial communities from UW Madison campus, WI, USA - HID1975I_E1 MG | ecosystem: Environmental > Terrestrial > Soil > Unclassified | place: USA: Madison, Wisconsin...
CGTCGCCGTCAGCCTGCCCAGCATCGCCCGCGACCTGTCCGGCTCGTTCGCCGATATCGAATGGGTCGTCAGTGCCTACCTGCTGGCCTTCGCCGCCTGCCTGCTACCCGCCGGCAGCCTGGCCGACCGCTTCGGCCGCCAGCGCATGCTGCTGCTCGGCCTGGCCGTGTTCGGCGCCGCCTCCCTTGCCTGCGGCGCGGCCCCAAGCCTGCTGTTCCTCGACCTCGCCCGGGCCGCCAAAGGCATCGGCGCCGCCCTGTTGCTGACCGCCGCACTGGCCGCCATCGGCCACCGCTTCCACGAACCCCAGGCACGCATGCGCGCCTGGGCCTTCTGGGGCGCCTGCATGGGCGCGACCATCACCTTCGCGCCACTGCTCGGCGGCGTGATCGCCAGCACCCTCGGCTGGCGCTGGATCTTCTACATCAACCTGCCGCTGGTGGCCGTCCTCGCCCTGATGGTGCTGCGCAGCGTCGAAGAATCCCGCGACAGCGACGCCGCCCGGCTCGACCCCATGGGCAGCCTGATCTTCGCCGGCAGCCTCGGCTGCCTGATCTGGGCAATGATCGAAGCCAACCAGGTCGGCTGGACCAGCGTAGACACCCTCGGCCGCCTGCTGATCAGCGCCTTACTGTTCAGCCTGTTCATCATGGTCGAACGCAGCCAGCCACGGCCAATGATCGACCTGCAACTGATGCGCAGCGCCCGCTTCATCGGCGCCCTGCTCGGCATGTTCGCCTACGCCGCCTGCGCGCAGGTGATGATGACGCTATTGCCGCTGTACCTGCAGAACGGGCTGCAGATGTCCGCGTTGGCGGCAGGGGCGGGCATGTTGCCGTTTGCAGTCGCCATGCTGCTGATGCCCCGGGTCGGCATGCGCCTGGCAGGCCGTTGGAGCCCCGCGCAGGTGTTTGCCCTAGGGCTGGTGTTGGTGGGAATGGGGAATCTGCTGTCTGCCTGGGCGGTCGGGCAGGGCGGTTACCTGGCCTTCGCGTTGGCCAGCATCGTGCTGGGGGCGGGGGCTGGGCTGCTGAATGGCGATACGCAGAAGAACATCATGGCCTGCGTGCCGCGCGAGCGGACCGGGATGGCTTCGGGGTTGAGTACGACTACCCGGTTTGGGGCGATCGTGATTGCGATTGGCGTGTTGGGCGGGGTGCTTGCGGCGCGCAGTGGGCAATTGTTGCGGGACGCCGTGGCAGGGGTGGCACCTGAGCAGTTGGGGAAGGTTAGTGGTATGGCTACTCGGGTTGCGGCGGGGGATTTGCAGGCTGCGTTGTCGTTGCTTGAGCCGGGGTTTAGCGAGGTGGTGGCGCCGTTGGCGCGGGAAGCGTTTGCGGGGGGATTTGAGGCGGTGTTGGTGACGGCGGGGGTGGTGGCGCTGGTATTTGCGGTGGTGGTCGGCGCGCTGCTGAGCCGGCCACTGCCAGCCGTGCAGCAAATACTGCTGGCGGACGGGCCCACGATAGATCATTAGCCCCAAGATAGTGGCGTTTCGCCCTGTTACGTGTTGAAACCTTTTTGCTCTTTGGCGACGATAGGAGTTTTCCTACAACGCTCGACGACAAAAGGCAGGGCTCGTGGCGATAAAAGCGGTTTCGAAGGAACGAATAGACAAAGCCTTGCTGGAATTTGACAGTAAATACCGAAGTAAGCGCGAGTGGCAGGGCTGGGAAAATAACCAGGCCCACCGTTACGCCGTTCACGCCGGTGGTGAGTTGTATCCAGCGAAGAAAATCGTCTCCCTGGCTACCGGCATTGCCGTAGGTGAATTTTCCGGTGGGCACCCGACCAACAGTTACCTAGAAAAGCGAGGCTTCACCATTGTGGAGCTACCGCGGGGGGAGGGCGAGCTAGCGGTGCAGTTCACGCCGGGCGTTGTATACGACCGCAAAACTGAGATTAACGGGCCGTTCGGCGGAAGCCTGCAGAGCGGCATTGCAGCGTCCGCTACCTACCCTGCGATTTTTTTGTTTACAGGCGATAGCGGTGAGCAATACGGGTATGCCGACCATTGGGAGGAGGGCGCTTATTTTTACACCGGCGAAGGGCAGCGTGGGCCAATGACCTTAACCCGCGGCAACCGGGCCATTGCTGATCATGCCAAGGATGGCCGCGCGCTGTACTTGTTTAAGTCTCTCGGTAAAGGGAATGGCTACGCCTACATGGGCGAGTTTTCATGCGCCGACATGTTTACGCAAACCCAGCCGGATGTGGACGGACAGGATCGTGCGGCGCTTGTTTTTCGGTTAGTGCCGGTGGGTAGTTCGAGTGGTCTCAGTGAGACTCAAGTAGAGGACGAGGATGACCTTCCCGGCTCTCTGGCTGCCGCTCGGTTGGCTGCGCTGGATGCATGTAAGCCCGGTAGCGGTGATGTAGGCCAATCCGCGCCGCGTAAGCTTTACCAGCGAAGCCGAAAGGTCGCCCACTATGTGCTGATGCGCGCCCAGGGGACGTGCGAAAGCTGTGAGAAACCGGCGCCATTTATGAAAAAAGACGGCACGCCCTACTTAGAGCCACATCATGTAAACCGGCTCTCGGATGGGGGGTTAGATCACCCGCGTTATGTGGGGGCTGTGTGCCCGAGTTGCCATCGGGAGATTCATTCTGGGGTGCTCGGAGGGCTGGTGAATGCGCGGCTGAAGCGACGGTTGGAAGCGATTGAAGGCTAATTGAGCCGTTTTGCTAAGCGAATTTGGCGACAGTCGTCAATTCTGTCGCCATGCTGCAAACCAAGTATTGCGCGGGTTTTCGCCGGTGACGCCAGATCCACCATCACTTCGTTATGGGGAGTCATTCTCGGTTACTGGCGGCGTCCGGTGAGCGCTCACCGCATCGGCACGCTGGGGTCGGGGCAGTAGCGCTTAAACCCTTGAATTCACTGGATTACAGGCACACAAAGGCGTCCGTGGTCGTCTTTGACTGATTATTTGGCGGGCCGGGGTAATCTGAACTTGATATTTAAGGCATTGATTTAAATATATTTTTACGGTTATATTTTTACGGTTATATTTTTCTTTTGGAATGCCATTTGGAATGCCGATAGGATTTGCTTGGTACCTCGTGCCACCTTGAGGGGGTATAGCTAGCGTTCAGCTAGGTATACTCCAGCGTCAGTCTCCATCCTCACCAGGTTCTCAATAATTTGAGCTCGTTTCAGCCCGTGCGCCTTCGCTAGCGCATCAAGCTGGGCGATCACCGTTTTCGAGAGAATGACGTTGACCTGCTTCTTGTCGGCGGTACGCTCGTCAAATTGCTTACGACTCCATCGCCTTTTGATCTCTCGAAGTATGGCCGTCCGTTCGTGACGGCCTATATCCCCTTGATCGAAAAACATCAGCAGCTCTTGGTAGTTGCTGATTGGCGTTTGCCTACTGCGCGGCGACAGATGATTTTTTTTAAGCCACTCCCAGGCACAGGCACAGCGTCTTTCGCTCTCCTTTTTATCGGTGAACCATTCGAACTCACTGTCCTTCTCCTTGTGCCTGAGCCAGTCACGGTGAAGCTGTTCGACCTCAGATGCCTTTTCGACGATATCGATATCCCAAAGGTCGATCATGCCAATGAGGCGATCTCTGCCGATGAGGTGGACTAGGCCGTGAGGCAGGCGCAAGCCAGTCATTTTCTCGGTCTCGCGGATCAGCCATCGATGCTGCCGCTCATCCTCTTCGATCCACTCCCCAGTCCGACATTGCTCTTCAGATCGAGCGATTTGTCCAGGCCATCGAAGATTCCGATTCACCGGCATTCCGCATCAAGCAAGCCCGCACAGGGTACGAACGCGTCCAAGAGACCAAGCTCTCTCGGTACCTCGATCACATCCAGCAGATGCTAGACCTATTCGAAGGCCGTATCGAATACAGCTACAGCGAGCACCTGCAAGCGTTCAGAGCTGCAGCGCCACCCTGATGGCTCTGCCTGTCTGAATGAGGAGGGTACGGCCTACCTGGATCATCATCACAGCATGAACGTCTTGGTCGCCCGGATCCGTCAGTTGACTCATGAGCGCTGGTATCTCCGCAGGAAACATGACCTCCGCCACCAGGCCAAGGAGCAGGAAATTCAAGTCTGTGACTACGCCGATGCCTTATGTGAGCTCTACTCACGCATCACCATCATCAGGATCGACTTCCACTACCTTTCTGAGGCGCAGGCCAGGCTACGCGTCGAGCACGTGTTCGAAGACTTGGATGAGCTGATTGCCAAGCACAAGCGCAATGCGATTTTTGACCACCTCATCGGCCAGATTTATTCGGTGGAGCAGGGTGACAGGAATGATGGTGGGGGCTACCACGTCCACGCTGCCTACTTCTTCAATGGCAACGAGGTGCAGGGCGATGTCTACAAGGCCATCCAGCTCGGTGAGCTATGGGAAGACATCACGCATGGCCAGGGCTACGTGCACAGCTGTAACTACGACAAGGGGAAATACGGTGACGAGTGTGGTATCGGCCGCATCCTGAGGAGTGATCGAGCAATTCGGCGTCATGTCCACAAGGTGGTGAGGTATCTCGTCAAAGATGCTCAGCACCTGCGCTTGAGACCAGAGGGAGCTCGATGCCTGCGGATGGGTCAGGTAAAGCATTCTCGTCGAGGAGGGTGACAGGACGTGGTCTCCTGGATTCTTGCGACTAGAAGCTCAGTCCACCGAGCAGTGTAAGCAGAGGGGGCCAAAACTCTAGTCGTTTCGCCCGCTAGCCGGCTTGGCAACCAGTTCATGGAGCCGCAATTTGAGCTCGATGACGCCCATGCCAGCTACGCCTCGGCCTGCAGAGCGGCATGCGCATCAGCCTTATCTGTACAGGTGGCGGCGATGTGGCAAAACGCCGATGTCCAAGGATTGCGCCCCGGCCAACTGAAAGCAGATCTGGAGCTCAACAAGTAGGTTCTGGCTCGATTCGCTTCAGACGGTTAAAGTTCGTCATCTGCATTAATCGTATCCTTTTATGGCTATTAAGATTTCTCGCGATCAGAGCCCAAAAATCCAGTTAGTTAATAGCCTTCGTCTCAAAATTAATCGAACGGAATCCCCGATGAACAATTCAGACACAGCGGCCAGCCACGTGCCCCGTGTTGGCATGCTCGCCACTGTCCGGAACCGCCGCGGTGTGATCTCCTCTGTAGAGCCCTTCAGTGACAGTAAGACCTCTGCGTTGCTGCACCTGGTTACCATCGAGTTCAGCGATGCCGATGGTGATGTAGAAGAATCGCTGCTATGGGAGCGTGAGCGCGGTCCGGTGGTTTTGGAGCCGAATGCTCTGCCTAAAGTCGATCGCGAAGCCCCGATGCAGCAGGATGAGTTTCTGGCTCTGCAGCGTGCCGCTCGATGGAGCGCCCTTACTCCGTTCTTATCTGCAAGTGATCTACATGAGCGCTCAGAGCCAGTGCCTACTGCTCCTGTATATGGTGCGGTCAGCGTTGATGACTTCCAGCTCGTACCCCTAGCGCGGGCCATGCGCATGCCACGTGTGTCTCTACTGTTAGCCGATGATGTGGGTTTAGGGAAAACCGTCGAAGCCGGTCTGATTCTGGCTGAACTGATCCGCAAGCGTCGTATCCGCCGGGTGCTGATCATTACTCCTGCGGCATTGCGTACCCAGTGGCAGCAGGAGATGGAGGAGAAATTCTCCCTCGGTTTCGATATTGTCGACAAAGCCGCCACCCACAAGCTGCAGAAAGAGATGGGACTGGATGCAAACCCCTGGCGTGCACTGCCGCGCATCATCACGTCTTACCACTACTTGCGTCAGCCTGATGTGCTGGAGCAGTTCATCGCCAATTGTGAATCCATTAAGCAGCGGGGTGGTGCACAGCTGCCGTGGGATCTGCTGATTGTTGATGAAGCCCACAACCTGATGCCGTCCAACTTCGGCGAAGACAGCGATCTGGCCAAAATGCTGCGGACCTTGACGCCGTACTTTGAGCATCGCCTGTTTCTGACAGCCACACCGCACAACGGCCATACCCGATGTTTCTCGGGTCTGCTGGAGCAACTAGACCCTGTTCGCTTCACTCAGACGCCGGACTTCACCGATAAAGAGCGTAAAATGATCGGCGATGTGCTAATCCGCCGTCTGAAAAGCGAGATCAACGATCAGGATCGCCAGGCGGGCCGAGTGCCGCGTTTTGCCAAGCGCTATCTCGAACCGTTGCCGCTGTATATGTTCAAGCCGGAGCAGGAGCTGGCGGGTGCCGTTCGCAAGTTTTGCGCGCAGTTGAAAGGAATTACCCGCACCGCTCCCGAAGCACGCATGGTGCTCAATTTCGCCATTGAGATTTTGCGCAAGCGGTTGTTGTCGTGTCCAGTGGCCTTCGCCGACAGCTGGTTGCGCTTCAAGGAGGGCCTGGCTGCCAAGGAGGCTTTGCAGGCAGCAGAAGTGGCTGCCGCCCGTCGTGCCAGTGAAGAAGATATCGACGATGATCAGGAGCGCGAGAGCCGCAGCCGCCATGCCGCGCAGCTCGTCGGCGCCTGGATGCACCCCTACGTGGATGCACTGCAGTCAGAGATTGACGCAATTGATGCCGCGCTGAAGTTTTTGGGGCTGGACAAGCAGCCCGTGGTTATGGCTAAGCCGAAATCGGATGCCCGGTTTGATCGCCTGCGCGAGCTGATCGGCAAGGAGCTGCGTAACGCTGAGCAGTGGAAAAATGATGAGCGACTGATAATTTTCACCGAGTACAAAACCACGCTCGACTATTTGGTCAACCGCTTGAATGACGAGTATGGCGCTGAACCCGGCAGCATCTGCATGCTCTATGGCGGTATGCATGAGGACGAGCGCGAGTCGGTAAAGCGCGCCTTCAACGATCCAGATGCGCCGATACGAATTTTGGTCGCGACCGATGCAGCCTCTGAAGGTCTTAACCTGCAGCACACTGCCCGCTTGTTGATGCACTACGAGATTCCGTGGAACCCCTCGCGTCTAGAACAGCGTAACGGCCGTATCGACCGTCATGGTCAATCACGGGATGTCACCATCTTTCACTTCACCAGCGAAGATGACAGTGACCTGCAGTTTGTCGCCCGCGTACTGGGCAAGGTCAACGACATCCGCGAGGATCTAGGTTCGGTGGGTGAGGTATTTGATGCCGCTTTTCAGCGTCGCATGATGGAGATGGACGAAGACCGCGATGTGTTGGGTGACCTGGACCTGCAGATAAGCAGTCGCAGAAGTGCAACCGAAGATGCTCAGGTTCACACAGAGGAAAGCGGCGGAGACGAAAAACAGCGGTTGCAGCAGCTGCTAGACGATCTAGACCTTAATCCCGGTACCCTCAAAGACACACTCGGCGTTGCCATGGGTCTGGGCGCCTCGCGAGAAGTGCTGGATGGTCCTGATGCCCAGGGCCGCATGCGCTTGCGTACGCCGCTACCTATGCGCTGGCAGGCCGTGGTCGATGACACCCTGCGCTTGCCCTCGCAGAAAGGTATCAGCGGCGCCATGCCCTGGCTGGTGTTCGACAACCACTTCTTTATCCACAACATCAATGGTCGGCCGGTATTCCGGCCCTCCCCGGACACCGTGCTGCTGCATCTGGGCCATCCATTGCTGCGTCAGTCGCTCAATGCCTTTGCACGCTTGCGCTTTCCGGGCGGGCAGACCGAATTTCTGCCGCCTAGCCGCTGGCTGGTAAGCCGTGGCCAGGTGCCGGCTGGCGCTGAAGCGCTGGTGCTGTTCACTGTGGAGGAAATGGCCGTTAACGATCTGCGCGAAACCTTCCACCACTGGACCCGCACTCTGGCGCTGCCGGTGCAAAACTATGCTCTGGGTGAACCCTTGCCTTACAGCGGGCCGCACTTTGGTTTGCTTGGGCAGCAGAGTGCAGCCGATGTACCCGCCGCACGCTTTCTATGGGAAGAGGTAGAGGACAATATTAAAACCTTATTGGGCAGTTACCGAGCTGATTTGACTCAGATCCTTCGTACCCAACTCAAGAGTGCGTACGAGCAAGCGAGGGATCATGAAAAGGATGCATTCGAGCAGCGCATTCGTGAAGTTGCGGCCCTGCAAAAGGCACAGAGCATCGACAAGCTAAAACGAGAAATTGAGCAACAGCGGGTGGCTAGCATCCAGCAGCAACTATTTGATAACGCCGATGCACTGGCCGAAAAGCGTCTGCGTGATCTGGAGTACGAGCTCAAGCGCCGCCAGAACCAGTTTGGTGACCTGCAAGAGCGTCTGACCGAAGAGAAGCGTCGTATCCTTGAGCAGGTTCTGCCGCGCCGCTTTGCCCTGCGTGGCGAAGCTCAAGTCTTTCCGGTAACCATTGAAATTCGTTTCCCGGAGGTGGGTGTATGAGCCTGCATGCGGAAGGGTGGGCGCAGCTCAAACATGGTGGCCTGCTGTTATCCCCGTCCAAACTGGATGAGTTTTTCCCGGTAGCCGCACCTGTCATGAGGGAATTTGCGGCCGAAAAACTCCGTCGTGCCCTCACGGCGTTTGACGGCAGTAATGAAAGCCTGAGCAGCCTGCTGGATTACATCCTGCAGGATCTTTCCGGGCTGCCCGCAGATGAATGGCAAAAGGCTCAGGGCGTCGACAGTCGCTGGGCTGTACGTAGCTTTACCGGCGCCCAGATCAAACCCCGCCGTCTGTGGCTGGGGCCAAACGGTGAAACCCTGGCCGTGTTCGTGCCTGATGATGGCGGCTCGCGTCAGTTCGCCAGCCGCTTGGGGGTAGGGCGCTCACGGCAGTTGTTGGGACGCGTGGTCGAATGGCTGCGTCGGACCGGGCAGGCGCTGGCGCTGGTAACCAATGGCCGCCAATGGCGCCTGGTGCAAGCCGGTAGCGATCACGACGCCTGGTGCGAGTGGGATATCGACCTGTGGTTCAACGAAGGTCAACCCTCAGCCCAGACAGTGGCCTGGCGCACACTGCTCAACCGCAACGCTCTGCTGGCAGGGCAGGGCCAGAGCCTCCTGCTGCAAGCCATCAGCGGCTCCCGAAAGGGCCAGGCTGAGCTCTCCAGCGTACTGGGTGAGCGCGTGCGGCAGGGAGTGGAAGAGCTGATCACCGCTTCCCATATCGCCATCGAGCAGGCTCAACAGCAAGGGCAGGCGCACGATTACAAAGATCTATACGTCGCCGGCTCGCGCATTATCATGCGCTGCATCATTACCCTCTTTGCCGAAGCCCGCGGCCTGGTGCCGGTCGACAACCCTATTTATCAGCAGGCCTACAGCGTGGAAGGGTTGCGTCATCAAATGGACCGCCGCACCGGTGGCCGAGGCAACGAACGCCTGAGCCAGGGCCGCAGCGCCTGGCCGCGCTTGATTGGCCTCTTCAACCTGATCCATGAAGGCTCCGCTCACGAACGCCTGACTGTTCCTCGTTATGGCGGTGCGCTATTCGAACCGGGGAATCCTGGCAGCGACGATGGCATTTCCCGTGCACTGGCGCTGCTGGAAAGCAGTCAGAATCTGGTCAGCGATCTGCAGGTGCACAAACTGCTGCGCCTGCTCACCCGCACCAAAATGAAGGTGCGACAGGGGCGCGGCAGCCGCTGGGTTGATGCGCCGGTAGATTTCTCTACTCTGTCTTCGGAATACATCGGCATTCTTTACGAAGGCCTGCTCGACTTCGAACTCAAACAGGCTGCCGACAATGACCCGGTGATCTTTCTAGCCGTAGGCAACCAGCCTGCCCTGACTTTGTCTCAGTTGGAGGCGATGGACGACAAAGCCATCAAGCAGCTGTTCGAAGCCCTGAAGAAAAAAGACAAGGCCGGGGATGACAGTGGTGACGAAGGTGAAGAGGACGCGGAAGAAACCGCCGACAGCGAAGAAAGCGAAGAGAGCGCCGACGAAGAAACCGAATCCGTCGAGGACGACAGCCAAGAAGGGATTGTCGCCAGCGACGACAGCGCAGAAGAGCTGATCCTTAGCGAAGAACATCTAGTCCGGGCCAATACCTGGCTGCAGCGTGCCGCGCAGATTGCCGGGCTGGTAAAAAAGCCCCGTGGTCGCAAAGCCAATGCCGCCGGTGATGAAGAACAAAAGGTACTGGAAAAGGCCGGCAAACATCTGTGTGTTCGTATGGTCTCCCCAGGCCAGTTCTTCCTGGTGCGCTGGGGTGGTACCCGTAAGGGTGCCGGCACCTTCTACACCCGGCCCCAATTGGCCGCGCCCACCGTGCGCCGCACCCTGCAACCATTGGCTTATGAGGCCGTGCGCAGCGAAATCGATTCGCGCACCGGGCTGGACGCCGTAGTGGAGTGGGCACCGAAAAAGCCCGAGCAGATTCTGGCCCTGAAGGTGTGCGACCCGGCCATGGGCTCTGGCTCTTTCCTTGCGGGTGCCCTGCGTTACCTCACCGAAGCACTGACCCAGTCGCTGTTCCACCATAAGCTGATCGAGCGTAGCGAAGATGGCGGTGTGCCACGCATGGCTGACGGCAAGTTGGCCGAACTGCTCAGCGATGAGTTGACCAAACTCAATCCCAAAGATGATGGCTTTGAAGAGGCTCTACGCGCCCAGCTCAAGCGTCACATTGTGGAAAACTGCCTTTACGGCGTCGACCTTGACCCGCTGGCAGTGGAGCTGGGGCGTATGGCGCTCTGGGTGGAAACTATGGACCGCGATCTGCCCTTCGGCTTTCTTGATCACAAGCTCAAGGTCGGTAACGCCCTGGTGGGCACCTGGTTTGACAACTACCGCGACTACCCAGCCTTGGCCTGGGAGCGGGAAGGCGGCGACAAAGACTACCAAAAGAACAAACCGGACAACCTGATCAATCACGGGTACGAAGACGCCAAGGGCAAGCGCAAGGGTGACGTCTTTACCGATGCGATAAAGGCTCGCAGCAAGGCCGTACCCGAGCAACTGCAGGCGCTGCTCAGTGGCCAGATGACCCTGGAGGGCAATCTTGATGCCGGCAATGTGCACGACGAGCTGCTCAAGGTGTTCAAGAAGCTTCATCGCCTGCCGGTACACGAGAGCGAAAAACGTGCCGAGGTCTACCGCAACGAGGTACTGAACAACCCGCACTACCATGCCCTGAAAGCGCGCATGGACCTATGGTGCGCACTGTGGTTCTGGCCCGGCGAGCAGATCGAGCTGGCACCGCTGCCGCGTGAGTTTGCCAATCCTAATGAGCATGCGCTGGCTATTGCCGGCGAAGTAGCCCGCCGCCAGCGCTTTTTCCACTGGGAGCTGGAGTTCCCGGATGTGTTCACCGCCACTCAGGACGGCTTTGATGCGTTGCTGGGAAACCCTCCATGGGAAATCCAGAAGCCCAACTCCAAGGAGTTTTTCTCCAACCACGACCCGCTCTACCGCGCCTATGGCAAGCAGGAGGCGCTGGTCAAGCAGCTGGAGTATTTCCGCGCCTGGCCGCAACTGGAGCACGACTGGATTGCTTACAACGCCAGCCTGAAAGGGATGTCCAACTGGGCGAAGTATGTGGGCAAGCCTTTTGGTGATCGCGTTACCGAAGACAAGAATGGCAAGAAGAAGCACGACCTGAACTTGGGCAGCGGCAGAAACAGCTTTGAAGCCTCGGCGGTCGTGCATAAAAAGTGGCTGCAACAGCGTAAGAAAAACAAGGGCTTCGCCGATACCGCACATCCTTTCCTGCATCAGGGCTCAGCTGACCTCAATACCTACAAGCTGTTTCTGGAGCTAAGTCATGCACTGCTGCGCGGGCAGGGGCGTCTGGGCATGATCGTGCCCAGCGGTATTTATACCGACAAGGGCACCACCGACCTGCGTGAGTTGTTCCTCAGTCAGTGCGACTGGCAGTGGCTGTTTGGCTTCGAGAACCGCGAAGGCATTTTCGATATTCACCGCTCTTTCAAATTTTGCCCGCTGATCGTGCAGAAGGGCGGGCAAACCGAGGCCATCTGTGCTGCCTTTATGCACCGCAACGTGGATGACTGGGAGCAGGCCGAGCGCCATGTGCTGGCCTATCCACGCGCGCGGGTGGAGGAGTTCTCGCCGTACTCCAAGGCCATTCTGGAGATCCGCAGCGAGCAGGATCTGCGTGTGTTGCAGAAGATGTACGCCAATGGCGTGTTGCTGGGTGACAAAAGCGAGAACGGCTGGGGTATCAAGTACGCCACCGAATTCCACATGACAAACGATTCCAAGCTGTTCCCTCCGCGGCCCAAGTGGGAGGAAAAGGGCTATTACCCCGACGAGTACGGCCACTGGCTGAAAGGACCTTGGCGCGACTACTGCGGCTCGAAGCATATCCTGGAGCGCGATCCTGGGTTGGTGCTGTCGCGGGATGGGCAGCAGGGGATACCTGTGGAGGCGATTGAGGATGTGGCATTGCCAATTTACAACGCCAAGATCTTTGATCTTTGGGATTATTGTGTTTCTGGTTGGCTATCCGGAAAGGGACGTGGCGCGAAGTGGGAAGTTATCGGTTTCCCGAAGGTGATGAGGCCCGAATACCTCATGGGTTTGGCTGACTGGATAGATACAGGTGCAGTCCGTAAAACAAGCCGCCTCTTGTTCAAAGATATCAGTACAGCCGTCCACAAACGTACGATGATGTCTGCTATTACACCAAATTTCCCGGCGGTTAATGCTTCGCCGATGCTCTCGTGTAGTCGATTCGACGGGGAGCTTGAGCTTCAATCAGTTCTTGGGTCTTTTGAATTTGACTATATTGCCAAGTTCAAAATTGGCTATCTTCATCTTAATTACTTCATCGTGGAAGAGTGTGCGCTGGCCAGACCGGAATCGATTGGCAGTGTGCAGCAGGTCATCAAAAAAATCAGCGCGCAACTTTCATGCTGCTCGGAGAGCTTTTCGCCCGCTTGGATCGATGCCGTGCGTTCTGATACCGCAATGTCATGGAGAAGGCTATGGGCGCTTACTCAGGCCGAGAGATTGAGGCTTAGAGTTATTCTTGATGCTCTTATTGCTCATCTGTATGGATTAGATGGCGATGATTTTTTTTGGATTTTAAAAGATACGGATCACCCTTCGGAGTTTTTGAGGGTAAAGGCAAATACGCAGGCTCTTGATCAAAAAAGGTTCTGGCGTATCGACAAAGACAAAGACCCCGAACTGCGCCATACCGTCCTGTCACTCGTCGCCTTCCAAGACCTCCAGGAAAAAGGCCTTGTTGCCTTCCTTGCCCAGAACGATGGTGAAGGCTGGATGATTCCCGAGGAATTGCGTCTGGCGGACTATGGTTTGGGCCATGACGAGCGCGCCCATTGCAACCAGCCGGTAGCTTCACGCCTGGGACCACGATTCTACGACTGGCAGTTGAATGAAGATGTGGAGCGTTCATGGGAGGAGTGCACCGCCCATGCCGAGTTGATCCGTCGCATTGTGCCGCTGCCGGAGTTGGAACAGTCCGACCGGCTCGCCGAAGCGCAGGCGTCCCATAAAACAGAATCACCGCAGGGAGCACTGTTCTGATGTTGAACCCCATTACCTACACCGAAGACGTGGTCAGCGACTTTCTGCGCTACCAGCTCAGTACCTATGCTTTTGCTGACGAGAATCTGTATCGACAGATGCGTGAACTGCTCAACCTCGAGCACACCCGTAATACGCCGCTGATGAAAGGGCCATTTATCTCCCTGTCGCGGACCTTTATGAAGGGTGCGAGCCTTGATCAGTTGGTTAAGGACGACGTGTTGCACCCGCATATCCGCCAGTTGTCTCCCTATCCAGGGGCCTACCGGCACCAGGAAAAGGCTTTTCGCTCCATCAAGGCTGGCCGTACCACGCTGGTGGCCACCGGTACTGGGTCGGGTAAGACAGAGTGTTTCTTGCTGCCAATCATCAGCCGTTGCCTGCACTTGCGCGACGAGGGTGCCGAAGCGGGTGTGACGGCTGTGATCGTTTACCCCATGAACGCCCTGGCTGAAGATCAGCTGCAGCGAATGCGCGAACTACTGGTCGGCACCGGTGTCACCTTCGGCATGTATGTGGGCAAAACCCCGCGTACCGAAGCCGACATCAATGGCGTGCGTCTGGCACCCGGCAGCACTGTGGTCGATTACCGCTGCAAGTTGCAGCAGATGCAGCTACAGAAAATGGACGTGGCTCTGCACCCGGCTGAGGAACGGGTGAGCCGTGAAGCCATGCGCACACCTGGCCAGCAGCCACGTATTCTGCTGACCAACGTCAAGCAGCTGGAGCTGCTGCTTACCCGGCAGCAGGACCTGGAATTGTTCGACAAGGCACTGCTGGAGTTCATGGTATTTGACGAGGCGCACACCTTCACTGGCGCTGGGGGCGCCGAAACCGCCTGCCTGATTCGCCGTTTGCGTGCCTATTGCGGCAAGGACGAAAACAGCACCACCTGTGTCGCCACCTCCGCCACCATTGCTGACCCGCGCCGCGGTATTGAGGCCGGCCGCGAGTTTGCCAGTCGTTTCTTTGGCGTGGATGGCCAGGATGTCGAGCTGATCGGCGAAGCCTACGAAGAGGATATCTGGGGCGAGCCGCGCACTGTCAGCGCGCCCTTCAATGGTGATCAGGCCATGCAGCTGAAAACCGTGCTGGAAATGCTCGGTACACTGGATCGGACCGAGTTAGAGCCCGCTGACCTGCAGGCATTTCGCATCTGGTTCCAGACAACCAGCGGTGTTCGCATGGCCGGTGACAACTGGCGTGAGGCCCTGAACCAGTGGCTCAGCCATAACGAGGTGGTGTTTCAAATCGCCGATGTGCTGCGCCGTCCGCGAGCCGTGGCTGCCTTGTTGGAAGAACTGAACGACAAACTGGGACGCCCCATCACAGAAGAGGAAATCCTGATCTGGCTGGCCCTGGGAGCTGCGGCCCGTAATGGTGACCGGCCATTGCTGCGCCCGGTGGTACACGGCTTTGTGCGCGGTGTCAGCGGCGCAGTGGTGACCTTTGAAGAAGGGCAAGGGCAACTGGGGCGCCTGTGGCTGTCGGCTGAGGATGCACAGGCTTCGACTGAATGGCGTGACCCTGAACTGAAAACCTTTCCACTGTCGAGCTGTACGACCTGTGGCCAGCACTACTTCGAGCATGCGCTGGAGGATTTCGATTACACCGGTGATGCGCCTGGCGGTGGCTCCGCAGAGGGCACGAGTCGTGTATGGCGTGCCCTAGACATTCCGTTGGGGGGCGTACGTGCGGTTTCACTGGATCATCAGGTTGGCTCCGATGGTGAGGAGGAACCCTCGCGTACTGAGGTGCTCTTCGTCTGCCGTTATTGCGGCACCACGCATGACCGGCAGGCTCCTGAATGTGTTGGTTGTGGCCGCAACAAGCCCCTTAAGGCATTGCACTTCGTACAGCAGAAAGAAGAACATATCGGCCGTCTGACCCGCTGTGTATCCTGCGGCGCCCATGGTCGCCGGGTGAGCGGCAGCTACCGTGAACCGGCCCGTCCAGTACGCGCGACGGGAGTAGCGGATGTGCATGTCCTGGCCCAGAGCATGATCCACCGTGCCGAGCGCAAGCGACTCCTGGTGTTCGCAGACAACCGCCAGGATGCCGCTTTCCAGGCGGGCTGGATGCAGGATCGCTCCCGTCGTTATCGCCTCAGGGAATTGATCTACAAAAAGCTGCGCGAAGGCGCCGTCTCGGTCGGTGATCTGGTGTTGTGGCTGGACAAGTTTCTGGATGCAGATGATGAGTTGTCGCGGGCGTTGATCCCAGAGGTTTGGCGAGTCGAACCCAAATCGGAAACCAGCCTGGCGCATGCCGAGGAGCGCAAGTGGTTTTTGCGCGCGCAGGTGCTGCGTGAGCTGACCTTGGGCGCCCGCCAAAGCACCGGTCTGGAGCCGTTGGGGCGTTTGAAGATCCAGTATCTGGGGCTGGATGAAGCACTTCCGGTTATTCAGAAGTGGGCAAGGGCATTGGGCTGCTCACCAGCTGACTTGCGCGACGGAATTGCCTCGCTGTTGGATGCCGCCCGGTCCCGGCGCATGCTGTTTGACCCTGTCACCCGCATGTTTTCGAAATTCTGGCTGGACGGTGAGAAGGAAGTACTGCGCGGTTATCTGCCTATCATGCGTGGCGTACCTGAAGGCTTGGTGTTTGTGCGCGATGCTCAGCACGACAAAGGGCGTATCAAGCAGTGGTTCAGCACTTACGACAGTTCCGCCAAACAGGCTGCTGTGAGTTGGGGAGTGGATCCCGATCACGTTCAGTCGTTTCTGGATGAAGTTTGGCGCCTCTGTACCGGTGAACTGGAGTTGCTGACGCAGGTGCAGTTCAAGGGAGCCCGCGGCAAGAACTTGCCAGGCTGTCACGCCGCCACCCAAGTGCATGTAGATCACATGATACTGGTGCCTGCGTCCGGCATGTATCGCTGCCAAACCTGCCGGCGCCTGCATGCCCGAGGTAACCCGGGTATGACCTGTATGGCCTGGCGTTGTAGTGGCAAGCTGGTATTCGAGGCCGAGAATCCAGACAACTACGACCTGCTGCTGCTGGATCAAGAGTTTTCTATGCTCCGTGCCCGCGAGCACTCTGCGCAGATTCCGGGGCCGGAGCGTGAACGCATCGAAAACGCCTTCAAGGGTGAGAGCGAACGGATCAACACGCTTGTGTGTACGCCCACGCTTGAGATGGGCGTGAACATCGGTTCGCTGGATGCAGTTTTGATGCGCAACGTACCGCCCCTACCGGCCAATTACTGGCAGCGGGCTGGTCGTGCCGGGCGTCAGTTCCGCATGGCGCTGGATCTGACCTATGCACGCACAACCAGTCATGACCGAGCTTATTTCAATGAACCGCTGAAGATGCTCGAGGGGTTGGTGGAACCTCCCAGCTTCAACCTGCGCAACCCTGTCATGGTGGCGAAGCACGTGAATGCCACAGTACTGACCACGCTGCTGCAAATGCTGCGTAGTAACAGTCTGCCAGGACAACAGGTCACTGCGCTGCAGGAGGCCTTGTCTGCCTGCTTGCCACCTCAAATTAGACCCTATCTGTTTACCTCTGATGGGATGGTGAGGACTGAGCCTCTATCGGTTGAAGCACTGAGCCAGCAGATAGCTCAGCATGATGCAGCACTCTTGAATGCGGTGATTAAAGCCTTCCACCAAGGATGGCCGGCTAGTGACCGCGAGGTAGTAAGCCGTGGCCAGTTAGAGGTGCTCATTGGTAGTTTTGCTGAGCAGCTCCAGGGGGTAATCAATCGTCTATTCCAGCGCCTGCAGTGGGCGTTGGGGCAGTTGGAACGGTTGCGTAAGGTGGCCGCTGGCAAGGGTACACTGGACGCCGATGAAGAGGCCTTGCGAGCCCGCTGCGAAAGGCTGGTAAAAAAACTAAAAGGCGAGGCCGAGCGCAATCGTAGCCAGGCAGAGGGTTTTGATGACACCAATACCTATGGCGTATTAGCGGCTGAAGGCTTTTTGCCGGGTTATGGATTGGATACCGGTGCGGTTACCCTGACCCATGTAGCGCCTCGTCACAGCAGTGACATTAGTGATTGGGAGTTACGCCGTAACACTGCGCTGGCTGTTCGCGAATATGTGCCTGGTAATCTGATTTACGCCAATGCTCACAAATTTGTGCCTCGTCACTTCCATCTAGTCCCGGAAGAACCTTTGGTATTTGCTGTAGATGTGGCAAGTGAGTCAGTCCAGGAAACTGGCCCGAACACTAAGGCTAGCAGTGAAGCCAGCTCCATGTCGGTCACGCAAATTCCGGGTGTAGCGATATGCGATGTGGATGCCCCCCATCATTCCTATATTTCGGACGATGAAGACTATCGCTTTCAGATGGCGGTGGCAGTCTTTGCTCAAGACCAGGGGCGGCACTCCGGCGGTAAAGTCTATGAGTGGGGCAAAGCGCAGTTGCAACTGAAGCATGGCCTGCACATGCGTTTGGTGAATGTTGGCGCGGCTTCGCAAGTGCGATCCGGGGCGTTGCTGGGTTATCCGCTTTGTCTGGTGTGTGGTGCTAGCCGCTCGGCCATGAGCAGCCAGCAGGAGCTGGATAAGTTCAATGAGCACCATATCGAGCGCTGCGGCCGCCCCGTTCAGACCATCGCTTTCTACGCCGAGGTGGTAGCCGACGCACTAGTACTGCAGGACTGCGCCTCCCAGGAAACGGCCTACAGCGTCATGGAGTCTCTGCGTCAAGGAGCAGCCGACGTTCTGGATATGGAGATATCCGATCTCCAGGTACAGGTGATAGGCAAACCGGGGAGTGAGTCGGTAGATGCGTTGCTGTATGACCCCATGCCGGGTGGCTCGGGCCTGCTGGAACAGTTGCTGGAGCACTGGCCGGATGTGGTGAGTGCGGCAAGGCGCTTGGCCGAGGAGTGTCCGTCTGCCTGTGAGTCGTCCTGTGTGGACTGTCTCCAGCATTTCCGCAACACTTTCTATCATGACAAACTGAATCGCCATACCGCTCTTGAAGTGTTCAACGACTGGGGGAGCACCCTGAACTTTGCCCATGAATTGGCGCCTGTTTTGCCGGATGAAACACTGACTCAGCAACCGGGTAATCCCCCTGAGCAACAGCTAGTGGCAATGCTGAAGGCGGCAGGCATGGCTGCGTTTGAGACTGAGCGACCGATCCAGCTATCCGGTGGCATCACGACCCGTCCGGACGTGTATTTCCACGAGCCCAACGATCAGTACGAGGGCGTTTGCATCTATTTAGATGGCATGAGCGAGCACCTGCACGGCAATGCCCTAACAGCCACCAAGGATCGTCAGATCCGTCAGGAGTTGCTGAACAAAGATTACGAGGTGATCGAAATCCAGTTCCAGGAGCTGTATGACAAGACTGTGATGCGTGAGCACATGCGCCGCATTGCGCGAGCAGTGATCGGCAAGGCGAAGGCCAAGGAGTTGGCTGCTAGTGATGACTGGTTTAATTCTGCAAGCAGCTCAGTGGTTGGTGTGGCTGTATCCAGTGCCAAAGTATTGCCATTCAAGACCGTAACCTCGAATGAGGCAGGCTTTGTACCCTATCAGGGCTGCGTACCATTGGTTGGCCTACAGGTCGCTGCTGGAGCCTGGAGTAAGGAGCAGGACGGACTACTTGAGTTGGCCGAACATGCTGAAGACTGGGTCGTGCTGGATAACGGCAAGTCGGAGCCTGGCATGTTTGTGGCCCAGGTGCTCGGTCGATCCATGGAGCCCCTGGTGCCTGATGGTAGTTACTGCCTGTTCCGACCGGTGCCGGCTGGTACTCGGCAGGGCCGGAAGTTGCTCATCTGGCATGCAGGCGTGGCAGATACTGACACCGGTGGGGAGTACACCTTGAAAGTCTACTCCAGCGGAAAAACTACGTGTGATAACGGCGAATGGCAGCACGAGCGGATAACGCTCAAGCCGCTAAATCCGGAGTATGAGCCCTTGGTTCTTGAGCCTGAGGAAGAGGGTATGGTTATTGCCGTCGCCGAGTTTTTAAGGGTGCTGTAAAGCAGTGGTTTGAAAAGCTGCAGAAAAAATTAACGTCTCGATAAAGCGGGACGACAAAAGAAAATCACCTGACGGTCGCATAGGTAGCCTTGCTGCTACCCATGCGTTCCAAGGTTCCTATTGATGTGCTGACTTTGAATCTCTAGCCAGTCGGTTGAAAATCCAGCAGGCCAGCGGCACCACGATCAGCAGCGGTGGAAAGCGCACCATCAGAACCACCAGCAGTAATATTGCCAGGCAGCCAGCAAAAATGCCGGCAAACACGAATACTGCGGTGAGTGTGCGTAGCAGCAGCTTCATATTGTCTTCTTACAGGTAGCCTTGTTCAGCCAGCGACACACAGCCGTCACTGCCAACGATGATGTGGTCCAGCGTTCGCACCCCTATCAGATTGAGCACCTCTTTGAGCGTGCAGGTCAGTGAGCGATCAGCCAGGCTGGGCTCGGGGTTCCCGGATGGATGGTTGTGAACCAAGATCACAGCTGCGGCATTGTGCTCTAGGGCGATTTTGACCACTTCCCGCGGGTACACGCTGGCACCATCCAGAGTGCCTCTAAATAGCTCCTGAAAGCTGATTACTCGGTGTCTAGTATCGAGCAACAGCAACGCAAAGACTTCGTGCTCGTGATACTGCAGCAGCGTTTGCAAGTGGCTGAATACCTGCTTCGGATCAGTCAGCGCCCTGCCTTTAGATAGACGACTCATCGCGAGCTGCTGAGCCATCCGCAGGATGTCGGCCTCGGTGACCGGTGATTCCATGACGTAGGTGCCGGTTATCTCACCTGCTTTGAGCTTGTGATATTTCATGCGGGTAGTCCTGTACGAATTTGGGAGAACGCTGGGGCGTTTGAGAGGGGAGTTAAGTGGAAGGAGAGAGGCCAATCAGGCCGGCAGGTTGAAGCGATGACCACAGAGCAGGCAGAGGTTGTGGGCCAGGACGTGGCGATCGAGTGATTCACCGAGCTGAGCGCCGAGTGCGCAGCCACCGACACCGCCGGCTAGACTGCTGAGGATTGCACCCGATATGGAGCCGAGGGTAATGCCGGCCGGTCCGGCGATAGCGCCGATGGCTGCGCCGGCCTGGCCGCCAGCTAGAGCCGCGCTGACACCACGCGCAACACCGCCCACGGTGCCGATGGTCGCGCCGACTTTCATGGCGTGATGGAAGGAAGCGACTTTTGGGGAGTGACAGTTGGGGCACTGCAATGACATGGGACGACCTCCTGGGTGGTGATGTCATCGCGGTAATGTGTGATTGAGATTTTTTCGAATCGAATGGCTGCTTTTCAGCAGCGAAACCAATGGCATAACGGGCTACAGTCGACCCGAAGATGACGCTGACAAGTGCGGCGAAACCAAGAAGCCTCAACTCACCGCATCGGCTCAGTCGGGTTTGTGTCAGGGGGCTGGAGGCCAGTAGGGACTTTTTAACCGTGACAAATCGCGTAACCCCCCCGCCGCGGCTTGCGTCGGTGCTGCATATGCCTTGCGACCCCGTCAGCCGTCGAACCGAACATGCATGGCGTAGGTACTCTCAGGATCCTCGGATACCTGCCAGACACTGCTCCCGGCGGCCCTTAAACGCCCGATCAACAGCGGATGGGGGTGCTTAGCACGACCGGTAGCCGCGCAGGCAACCATCACGACGTCTCTCAGGCGGTCAATGACCTCATCATGAATGCTATTGTTACTACCGTGATGAGGTAACACGAAAACCTCAACGCGCTGGATCAGCTGCTTATAGCGTCTGAGCCACTGCGTTCGTGTTTCTTTAATGTTTAGGTCGGCATCGCCCGTACACAGCCATGCTCCTTCACGATTCTCTAGGGAACCGCCGCGCGGAACTACTAAGTGATGGCGGGATCTCATCAGGGGCCAGAAATAGTTTTCGTCAGTCCTACTAATTATCTTCTTTCTTTTACATGAAGGGTGTGGCCCAGCGTAAAGGCTCAACGAAATCCTATTGTGATCGCCCGACAACACGCTATAGCACCGTTTCAGAGTCTTCCGGTCATCCTCATCCGCCAGTATCTTCAGCAGCTTGTTAGTGAAGACTTTCGAAGCAATGGCCCTGTCTGAAAAATTGGCAGGTAATAACTTCCCCGCGAGCGTGCGAAATGCCGCAATATCAGCTTCAGGAAACGGGTGCACATAGGGAACCAGCAACCAGCATGGCGAACCACCCACCCAGCCTATATCAGCAGTAATCGAAGTTTCCTCGCCAAGCGTTCTTTCCTGTGCAGCTCCCGCCCGTACACTTTTTGACGGCCCCGCCCCCTTCGACCTAATGGTATAGGGCCCGCGCAGCCCGTCAGCCTCGCTGCCTGAAACTATGTCATCGCGACCCGAGTTATCGGGATCGAACGGCTCAGCTTCAGTTGCGGAGTCCCCGCGCGCGACATGCAGTATCTGCTTGATGCCACGATCAGCAAACCAGCCAGCCGGATCTTGCAGAAACGTGCGGACAGATAAGCGAAGCCCTCCAGCACTTATTGACTCTAATGCAATCAACGTCAGATGCAATGCATCCAGGCAGGGCAAGATCACCGTATTGATCTGAACCTGGGCCGCCAGCGCCTCAATGCCACTGATATGGTCAACATCAAGGTGGGACACGAACAGCACATCGATTTTATCGTACGAACACAACGACAGACCTTGCTCGAAGTGCTCTCGGTTTATCGAACCGCAATCGAAAGCGTATGTAAAGGCTTC
>Ga0160449_1000563_pt1 | contig 21883 bp, 18 predicted proteins | sample HID1975I_E1MG_FD_108216 | JGI IMG/M metagenome (GOLD analysis project Ga0160449, IMG submission 108216) | Enriched soil microbial communities from UW Madison campus, WI, USA - HID1975I_E1 MG | ecosystem: Environmental > Terrestrial > Soil > Unclassified | place: USA: Madison, Wisconsin...
AAGCCTCCCGTGGGAGGCTATAGACTGCGGGCAAAACAAATAATTACTGCTGGGGAACCGCTGGTACCGCCGGAACGACCGGTGTTTCCAGTTCAGGTACTGGAGCCGCTTCTGGTTCGCCAGGGGCCGCCATACCAAACATGCCTAACAGTTCGCCAAGCGGCATTTTCTGACCGTTCAGTGTGACCTGGCCGTTTGAGTATTGCAGGCTGGAAACGACTTTGTTGTCTTCCATGGTGGTCACGCGGAACATTTGTCCCATCGCCGCCAGGCCTTTGATTTGCTGATCGGCAAGTTTTGCGGCTTCAGCAGGCTGGTAACCTTCAAGCTGCGCGACCTGAGTCATCAATTCAGTTGCCATATCCACTGGAATAACCAGCTTGCTGTCGAGTGATTTTACGACGCGATCAAGCTGCTGTTCTGGAGTAGTTGGCTCGCCAGTCGCCTGCGCCGGATCTTTCAGGAACAGGGAAAGATTAAAGCTGCTTTCGCCTTTCGCATTTTTCCAGCTTAACGGCGCAACGGTAATGACCGGGTCACCTTTTAACAGCATCGGCAAGTTTGCAGCAAATAGCTCAACAATACGCTGCTGATAAGCTTCTGGATTCTGCGCAAGATTCGGATCGGCCAGCAGTTTTTGCGATTCAGCGTTATATTTCTGGCTGAACTCATGCACCGCTGCACCGTCGAGATTACCGATTTTGATCGTTAACTTGCCGCTACCAATATCTTTATTCTGTACTTTCAGCGAGTTCAGGGTGTAATCAATTTGCCCGGAAAGATGTTTTTTATCTTCCTGAAGCTCAGATTTAGCATTGATATTCAAACCTTCGAACACCGCCATTTCTTTGCCTTCAACAGTCACCGCAAGCTTTTCAATAGAGGCTTTTTGGCTGCCGATGCGTTCGACAAATTCGCTGCGCGAGCTTTCACCGTCGGTTTTGATGCCGTTGAACGTCATCTGCACGTGCTGACCGTATTCATTAACGGTATTCACCAGCCCGCTTTGCGCTTCACCGCTGACGGCAATTTTGTCACCCTGACCATCAACATCGGCCTTGAACTGACCGCCGCTGAACGCCACTTTCTCTTCGCCTTTTTCGTAATTCAATGGCAGTAAATCGATATCGGAAGAGGTGTCGCCGTTGTAGCCAATACGCGTTTGTGCATCAATAAAGGACTGACCTTTAGCGATATCAAACAAAGGCTTAGTGGTTGGGTTATTCACAAGCGTGGTGTGAACTGATGCCATAGAAGGAATCAGATTGAATTTTTTCAGTTGAGCGAACGGGAATGGACCGTGATCGATTGTTTCGTTGAAGACGATACTTTGATCAGGTTTCAGAATGGCGCTTGTCTGCCCGGCGGTCGGTTTCACGACCAACTGCATGGAACTATGGAACAGGCCACGATGATAATCCTGGTAGCTCAGCGTCAAACCAGCTTCCGGCGAGGCTTTGTTCAATTCGGCGTTAGCGTTACTAACCATTTCAGCCATGCGGCCTTCGAGCTGCTTACCGGTGTACCAGGCTGTGCCCGTCCACACCACACCCAGAGCCACAATAACACCTACAGCAACCAGTGATTTTTTCATTCTGTCGTAGTCCATATTAAGTGCACCTGCCGGGAGTCCTCCGGCAGGCGAAAGAAATACCTTTTACGCGGCATCGTGTAGATGCTTGGGTAGAGGCATTTAAGAAACTCATCTTAAAGCTTAGCAATCTTGCTTCAAAAGATCAGTAAGTTGCTTATAACTCAGATTTTGGAATAAACCCGCGCGACACGACCCACACCACTGATTGAAACCGGAGATTCCTGTGCAGAAATAAAGGCCGATTCGCCAGGTTTAAGTACCAGTTGCTGCCCGTCTTTGCTCAACACCGCTTCACCTTCAGTACAGAACACAATAGCGGCGCTCGGCTGCGCAAGATTTGTCTGCTGCGTACTCAGGTCGTGTAAAGAGAAAGCAAAGTCATCAACCGGAATAGGGAAGTCGAGTTCGCCCGCATGTTTCTCAGGCTGAGTCAGTAACTCAGCGGCTGGTTTTGGTTCGAACTTAACGTTGGCGACCAGCTCTGGAATGTCGATATATTTTGGCGTTAATCCCGCACGTAGGACGTTATCGGAATTCGCCATGACTTCGAGAGCGACGCCTTTGAGATAGGCATGTGGGGTTTCAGCGAACAGGAACATCGCTTCACCTGGCTGTAATTTCACCACATTGAGCAACAATGGCGAGAACAAACCGCTGTCGTCCGGGTAGAACTCGGAAATGACGCGAATGGTTTCCCACGGTTCGCCTTGCTGATTATTCAGTGCGGCTTTCAACACGCCGAGTGCGAGTGATTTCTCTTCACCTTTCATGTTCAACAGGCTGGCAAAAAGCTGCGACAGACATTCAGCATTCGGCTCTTGCAAGAAATGAGCAATCGCCGGGTGCGCGCCGGAAACTGGCTGTAACAGAGAGACGATATCGGAGAACTCGCGGAATGCGTTCATAGCGAGGAAGGGCGTTAGCGCAAACACCAGCTCTGGCTTGTGGTTTGGATCTTTATAATTGCGCTCGGCGGCATCCAGTGGAATGCCCGCGGCATTTTCTTTGGCAAAGCCTAATTCAGATGCCTTTTTGTTAGGATGAACCTGAATGGAAAGCGGTTGATCGGCACACAGCACTTTGAAGAGAAAAGGTAACTCACCAAAACGCTCTGCAACGGCCTTGCCTAAAAGTGTCGGCTTATCAGCGTCAATCACATCACGTAGCGATTGGACCTGGCCGTTGTTAAGAATTTTTGAGCTGCTTTTTGGATGTGCGCCCATCCATAGTTCTGCCATTGGCAGATTTTCAGGATTTTCCACACCATAAAGTTCTGTTAACGCAGTTTTACTTCCCCAGGCATAGTTTTGCACTGAGTTAATGAGTTTTTGCATCAGTAAGCCCTATAGTAATCTAAACAAAGTTACTGCTATTAAACCAATTATCCGCAGTGAAGTAACCAGGGGATTAAAAAGTCGGTTTAGTCTCAGTTTTTGTTAAAAAATTGTGTAGCATGTTAGGCCCGTTATCTTTCAAGCCACAGCGGGGTTGGCTCCGGCTTGAAATATAAAGGGTATAAAAGATAATAATTAACGTAGTAAGTGAGAGAACAATGCCGAATAAAGACTTTCATTATCAAGAACCATTCCCGTTAAAAAAAGACGAAACCGAATACTACCTGCTCAGCAGCGATTATGTTTCCGTATCAGAGTTTGAAGGGCAGGAAGTCCTGAAAGTTGACCCTAAAGCCCTCACGTTACTCACCCAACACGCCTTCCACGATGCCTCGTTTATGCTGCGCCCGGCGCATCAGCAGCAGGTGGCTGATATCCTCAATGATCCCGAAGCCAGCGAAAACGATAAGTATGTCGCGCTCCAGTTCCTGCGTAACTCCGAAATCGCTGCAAAGGGCATTTTGCCAACCTGCCAGGATACCGGCACAGCCATCATCATGGGTAAAAAAGGCCAACGCGTCTGGACCGGGGGTGGTGATGAGGAAGCGTTGTCTCGTGGCGTTTACAACACCTTTATTGAAGATAATCTGCGCTACTCGCAAAACGCGGCGCTGGATATGTACAAAGAGGTGAATACAGGCACTAACTTGCCTGCGCAAATCGACCTCTACAGCGTAGATGGCGCTGAATACAAATTCCTCTGCATCGCCAAAGGTGGCGGTTCAGCGAACAAAACTTATCTCTACCAGGAAACGAAGGCGCTGCTGAGTCCGGGCCGTCTGAAAGAATACCTGGTGGAGAAAATGCGTAGCCTCGGTACGGCTGCTTGCCCGCCGTATCATGTGGCGTTTGTAATTGGTGGAACCTCTGCCGAAGCAACGCTAAAAACCGTGAAACTCGCGTCGACTAAATATTACGACGGCCTGCCAACAGAAGGTAACGAGCATGGCCAGGCGTTCCGTGACGTTCAACTGGAAGAAGAGTTGCTGAAAGAAGCGCAAAACCTCGGTCTGGGTGCGCAGTTTGGAGGTAAATATTTTGCTCACGATATTCGTGTTGTGCGCCTGCCACGCCACGGCGCGTCTTGCCCGGTAGGCATGGGCGTATCGTGCTCTGCGGACCGAAACATCAAAGCCAAGATCAACCGCGACGGTATCTGGATCGAGAAACTTGAGCACAATCCTGGCAAATTTATTCCGCAGGAATTACGCCAGGCGGGCGAGGGTGAGGCGATCAAAGTCGATCTCAACCGCCCGATGAGTGAGATCCTCAAACAGTTGTCGCAATACCCGGTTTCCACTCGACTTTCCCTGAGCGGGACAATTATTGTGGCGCGTGATATTGCCCACGCTAAACTCAAAGAGCGTATCGACAACGGCGAAGGTTTGCCGCAATACATTAAAGATCACCCGGTTTATTACGCAGGCCCGGCTAAAACGCCAGAGGGTTATGCATCGGGTTCTTTAGGGCCGACCACCGCCGGACGTATGGATTCCTACGTGGATTTACTCCAGTCAAACGGCGGAAGCATGGTGATGCTGGCAAAAGGCAACCGAAGCCAGCAAGTGACCGACGCCTGTCATAAACATGGCGGGTTCTATCTTGGCAGTATCGGCGGCCCGGCGGCTGTACTGGCGCAACAAAGTATCAAGAGCCTGGATTGTGTCGAATACGCAGAGTTAGGAATGGAAGCCATCTGGAAAATCGAAGTCGAAGATTTCCCAGCCTTTATTCTGGTCGATGACAAGGGCAACGACTTCTTCCAGAAAATACACGCCTCCCAATGTACGCGATGCGTGAAGTAAGACACTCAAGCCGCCCATAAGGGCGGTTTTTTTTACCCCAAATTCTTTGGGGATGCTCAAATCTAAGGAGAATGAAATGGTAGCCGTTCGTAGTGAAAAAGACTCAATGGGCCCAATTGACGTCCCGGCAGATAAACTGTGGGGCGCGCAAACTCAGCGCTCCCTTGAGCACTTCCGCATTTCCACGGAGAAAATGCCCACCGCGCTGATTCACGCGCTGGCGCTCACCAAACGCGCAGCGGCGAAGGTGAATATGGATCTGGGTTTGCTGGTTTCCGGTAGCGGCAAGGCGATTATGGATGCGGCAGACGAAGTTCTGGCCGGTAAACATCCGGATGAATTCCCGCTGGCAATCTGGCAGACCGGTTCCGGTACCCAGAGCAATATGAACATGAACGAAGTGCTGGCAAACCGGGCGAGTGAAATCCTCGGCGGGGTGCGCGGCATGGAACGTAAAGTCCACCCGAATGACGACGTGAATAAGAGCCAAAGTTCGAACGACGTCTTTCCAACGGCGATGCACGTCGCGGCGGTGATTGCGGTGCGTGAACAACTGATCCCGCAATTAAACGTGCTGAAAGAGACGTTGCAGGGTAAAGCAGAGGCTTTCAAAGACATCGTAAAAATTGGCCGCACCCACTTGCAAGATGCCACGCCGTTGACCCTCGGGCAGGAGATTTCAGGCTGGGTCGCGATGCTTGAACACAGCCTCAAACATGTTGAAAACAGTTTGCCGCACGTTGCCGAACTCGCCTTGGGTGGTACGGCGGTGGGGACAGGGCTGAATACGCACCCGGAATACGCTGTACGTGTAGCAAAAGAGCTGGCTGAAATTACTGGCCAGTCGTTTGTGACGGCCCCCAATAAATTTGAAGCGCTGGCGACGTGCGATGCCCTGGTTCACTCTCACGGTGCATTAAAAGGGCTGGCCGCGTCACTGATGAAAATTGCCAACGATGTGCGTTGGCTATCTTCCGGGCCACGCTGCGGGATTGGCGAAATTGCCATTCCTGAGAACGAGCCGGGGAGTTCGATTATGCCAGGTAAGGTCAATCCGACGCAGTGCGAAGCCATGACCATGCTGTGCTGCCAGGTGATGGGCAACGATGTGGCGGTCAATATGGGCGGCGCATCGGGCAATTTTGAGCTTAACGTCTATCGCCCGATGGTGATTCATAACTTCCTGCAATCGGTGCGTTTATTGGCTGACGGAATGGAAAGTTTCAATGAGCATTGTGCGGTGGGTATCGAGCCGAACCGTGACCGCATCACACAATTGCTTAATGAGTCGCTGATGCTGGTGACGGCACTCAATACGCATATTGGTTACGATAGAGCCGCCGAAATTGCCAAGAAAGCCCACAAAGAAGGGCTGACATTGAAAGCCTCGGCACTCAAACTCGGTTATCTCACCGAGGATGAGTTTGATGCGTGGGTACGCCCTGAAGAAATGGTCGGCAGTATGAAGCAGTAAGTTTCACCGCGTCTGCGTTTATGTCTCGCAATACAAATGCAGACGCGGGATCACCAACTGTAGCGGCTGTGCATCCGGCTTATAACGATGGCGAATATTATCCGCATCGTAATTCAGCAATTCCCCCATCTCTGGTGGCACTTCGCCATTATCCCGGTTACACAACACGATTAAAGGCGATGGACATGCGTGCTGCACCTGCTTTTTGCGCTCCTGATACCAGGCGCGTGCGACGGGCTGTACTTTCACCGGGCGCTTAATCTTCAGGCGCACGTTATCCGAAAGGCGGGTGATTGAATTTAGCTCGCGCGTGATTTGCTCCGCCCATTGTTCGCGGGTGTAGGGCGGTACCGAGCGATTCGCCTTCAGGCTCTTTTCCAGAATGTCGATAACTTCGCGGCGGGTATAATTCTTGATGATTTGTTTATTCGCCCAGCCAAAATTCAGCGTATCAGGGTTGTCGAGTAACGTAATCGTGCGATAAGCGTTGAGCGTAATCAGCCCTGGAAGCTGGCGGTGAACCCATTCAAAGCGTTGCACGCTGGGCAATCCCGACTCCACGCTGATAATGTTTTCCAGCTCCTGTTTTAATTGATTAATCCGCCCAACCAGCCTCTGAGTCTCGCTGCGTTCTGTTTCGTCTACCTGATAACAAAGAGCTCCCGGCAGGCGAGTCGCTGCTTTGCTGCTGGTTTTTTCCGACTGTTGCTGAATAAATAAACGAGTGAAATGGGTGAGGGTTGCCTGATGCGCCGCTTTACCGAGCAGTTGCGTCACCTCAATTTTAGTCACCGAATCGTGCTCTTTACCTTTATCAACAGCGGGTAACTGAAAGACGCGGCCAACCAATAAACGATAACTATCAAGCTGTTCCTGCAACTGGTGCAGGTCGTGTTCAAGCTCGCGAAAAGTACCGTTCAATCGATCAATCAAATCATACTTTGCCATTTCACCCTCCATTAGTTACAACATACTAAAGATTTATAACACAGGGAGACAAACCTGGCCACCTGCGCCGTTTTTGGTCAGGCAGGTGAGAATGTGTTTTCTAGCGGCGAGGTGTGATGGATGCCAGTGGCAAAGGGGATTCAGTTTTTACCGGCCAGCTAAAGCGGAAGCGAGCGCCCCCCAGCGAACCGCTATCGACGACCACGGAGCCTTCCATCGCGGTCGCTACAGAATGAACAATCGCCAGGCCCAGCCCACAACCACCCGTGGCACGGTCACGACTTGGGTCCAGACGCACAAACGGCTCAAATACCCGTTCCCGTTCCTCAGCTGGAATGCCGGGGCCGTCATCTTCCACCTGCAAAATCGCGGTATCAGCATCCAGCCACAGGCTCACGCGAAGCCGTTCTTTGCTATAGCGCAGGGCGTTATTGATCAGGTTATCGGTGACGCGTTCCATCAGGCGCAGATCAATCAGGCCAAAATTACCAGGGGCGGGCGTATCAAGCTGAATATCGAGATGCGGATGAATAATTCTGACATCGGCGATGTGTTCATCAAGCCAACGCGGAACATTCACGTGCGCCAGTTGCAGCTCGGTTTGCGGACGATCCAGTCGGGCGTAGGTGAGTAACTCTTCAATTAATGCTTCCAGTTGACCAATGTCGCGATTGAGCGCCAGCAGTTCGGTTTCGGTCAGGTTGTCACTCATCTCAAGACGGTAACGTAAACGCACCAACGGAGTACGTAACTCGTGGGCAATACCGTCAATCAGCAGCTTCTTACTGGCGATTTGCGCGTTGATGCTGTCAGCCATCTGGTTAAACGCGACGCCTAAACGTTCAAAACTTGAAGCACTGTCGAAATGGATGCGTTCATCAAGATGGCCTGTACCTAATCTTTGCGCGGCGGTTTCCAGTTTAAGCATGTCCTTCCAGTGCGGACGCATCCAGATAAACACCGGGAAGGCCAGAGAGAACGCAATAAACGCCATCAGCGCAACATCCAGCAACCGCATTTGATGCAGGAAAAACAGATACGGTATCGGCCCGACTGCCAGAACATAATGGCTGCGGGGAATGCGCTGAATAAAAGTGTATTCATCGTCGAGGGCGACGATTTCCCCGGCACGCAGATGATGCATGGTCATTTCATCGAGTTTGAATTTATCAATCGGCTCAATATTAAGCTTAAAGGACAAATTCAGATCGAGATCTTTAATCGTGCTGTTCCAGTCCCGTGGCGGGATCTCGCGTAATTCGCTACGCATCAAATACAGCGAGCTTTTCATTAAATCATCGAGTGACTGGCGACCCGCGCGTTCGGCGGTAAATTTATAGACCAGGCCAACCAGCATGGTCATTACCAGGAAGCAGACGAACAGCAGAAGATAAAACTGAATAAACAGCTTTTTCATCAGGCTTCACTTTCCCAGGCGTGGGGTGCGAAAAGATAACCTTTGTTACGCACAGTTTTGATACGGAAGGGTTCGGTGGCGCTGTCGTAGAGTTTTTTTCTCAGGCGCGAAATGGCGACATCGACGCTGCGATCCAGACCATCGTATGTCACGCCACGCAGGTTTTTAAGTAACGCGTCGCGGTCCATAATTTGCCCCGCATGAGTGGCTAATTCCCACAACAAGTCAAAATCCGCAGTGGAAAGGGTAATGTTTTCAGCACCGAGCGTGACCTGACGATTCACCGGGTCAATACATAGCGTCCCAAAACGCATGGCTTTGTGGGGTTTGAGTGCGCTGGGATTGCTTTCAACGGTATGTTGCGCTGAAACGCGTTGGCGCAAATGCAGACGTAAGCGCGCCAGCAAAACAGCAGGCGGAGTGGTTTTAAGAATATAATCGTTAGCCCCCATCTCCAGCGATAAAATATGGTTCATATCGCTGTCCAAAGAGGTGAGAAGAACAATCGGGCCATCCCATTGCGGACGCAGATCGCGGCACAACGTCATGCCATCTTTGCCGGGTAACATGACATCCAGCAACACAAGATCAGGGCGTTGTTGTTGAATCGTCTCTTCGGCGCGGTCGCCACGGCTTTCAACAATCACATCAATGTCATGTTTGCCGAGATAAGCGGCAATCAACGCTCCTACTTCTGGATCGTCTTCTACGTATACGATTTTATTCATAGCCCGGCACTTCAGATCAAAAGGGAAACATACACTGCTAAATGTTTTTACACCATAAATCATGGGTAAACAGGTTTAACGCAATGGGCGACCGCCATCTACCGCATGCGTTCGGCCAGTCACATACTCGCTATTCAACAGGTATTCTACCAGCCCAATGATTTCCTGCTCGCCCGGGGCGATTTTCATGAGCGACTTATTCAACGCTGCCTTGCGGTATTCGGCATCGTCATGTTCGTTAAACATGATCATCGCAGGCGCGATGGCATTCACTTTTACCTCGGGTGCCAGCTTACGGGCAAAAGAGCGCGTCATATTATCCAGCGCCGCTTTACTGGCCGCATAAGCAATATGCTTATCACTTCCCCGTTCCACGACATAATCGGTGAAATGAATAATGTCCGAACCCGCCTGGCCATGGCCGCGCAATAACGGCTCAAGATATTGATTCAACAAATAAGGCGCGTTGACGTGAATTTGCAGCATGGCGGCCAGGGTTTCCGCAGGGGAAAAGTCTGGTGATTCCGCAAGCCAGGCGCTGGCATTATGTACAATGGCGCGCAGCCCGACGCAATGTTGCTTTACGTCAGCGGCAAATTGTTTGATGCCGTCATTGGTAGAAAAGTCACCGAACAAACAAATTGCACCAGCCTGTTCCAGTTCAGCGACCGCCGGATACCGCGTGCGGTAGCTGATAATCACAGGCTGTTGCTGGGCTAAAAAGTGTCGTGCTAACGCGAGGCCAATCCGTTTACCGGCACCGGTAATCAGAATGGGACGAGCTGATGTTTTAATCTCCATCGACGACTCCTTAATGTACTTATTTCACCAACATCCACGTTGCAGGGAACGCTGCCACCAGCATCAGGAAAATGACTGATTTTTCCTTTAAATTCAGTTTGATGTCATGCTTATGCGTGCTGCGTGTATACATAAAGACTAACAAGCCCGGCGCATACAGTACCACTGAAAGAAGTAAATGCATTGGGCCTGACGCATAAAGCAGCCATAAGCCATAAATACATGCACCTAATCCAATCGCTTTATGCAATGGGCGGGTCGAAACTTTCAGCAAAAATGCGCCGACCAGGAAATAGGGCACCAGTATCATTTCTGAGGCAATCGTCAGCAGCGTGTTGTAATCCGAACCCGTCAGCCAAATCAGCACCAGGCAAATCTGGATACTAATATTGGTGAGCCAAAGAGAAGCCGAAGGCGCATTGTTTTCATTCTGACGCGCAAAAATTTTCGGGAAGGCTTTATGCGTGGCGGCAAGAAAGGGCACTTCGGCGGCCATAATCGTCCAGCTCAGATAGGCTCCACATACTGAGACAATCAGCCCGGCGGCGATAATTATCTCACCCCACGGCCCCATCATTTCGACCATCAAACCGGCCATGGAAGGATTGCGCATTCCGGCAAGTTCAGGCGGGCAAGCACGCCCAACGAAAGCAATGTCACCAGCAGGTAAACCCCTAACGCGGCAATGACCGCCTGAAGGGTGGCGCGACCGACATCATTTTTATTCCGGGCGCGAGCTGAAACGACCACGGCACCTTCCACACCGATGAAGACCCAAAGGGTAATCAGCATGGTGTTTTTGACCTGCTCCCAAACCGGAACACCCAGCGCGATGCCGCTGAAATCGAGGCTAAAAGTCGAAAGTTTGAAAGCCATGGCGGCCAGAACGACAAACAAACCTAACGGCAGCAGCTTAGCGAGAGTGGCGACCAGGTTAATGCTGGCTGCGGTTTGCACGCCGCGAAGCACCAAAAAGTGCACCATCCATAGCAATACCGATGCACCCACAATCGACTGCCAGGTATTTCCATCGCCAAACAGGCGCAGCTCAGGCGTATCGGTGAAGAAACTGAGTGCAGAGAAAACAATCACCAGGTATGAAACGTTAGCGATAACGGCACAAAGCCAGTAGCCCCATGCCGAGAAGAAACCGATAAGCTCACCAAAACCTTCGCGTGCATAAGTAAAAATGCCGCCGTCAAGGTCGGGGCGCAGGCGGGTTAACACCAGCATTGCCAGTGCCAACAACAGAATGCCCGCACCGGTAATCGCCCAGCCAATCAACAATGCTGCGGGACTCGCCACGCTCGCCATATTTTGCGGCAGGCTAAATACACCCGCGCCGAGCATGGAACTCAATACCAATGCCGTTAACGCAGCGAGGCCAAGCTTCTTTTCCATAGCAGTCCCGTAAAATTCAAATTAAAAACCCAGAATAATTATTATGCTTTTGTGCATAAAAATGGTGGGTAACACTAAGGCGCGGGATTTTACGGAGTGTAAGAGCTGCTTGCAATGACATGAGCCATAAAATGCTCGGCGGAATAAAAAAAGGGCGGCAAAGCCACCCTTTTTAGGATTATATGAAAACTTATTTGTACAAATCAGCGCTGACAGTCAGGTTGCCGCCACGCTCTTCCCATTGACGGGTGATGTGGTAGAACTTAGCACCTTTCTTAGCGGCACGTTTCGCCACCTGGTAAGACACTTCAGTGCTGCTACCGTAATGGCCAGTGAACTTCACACTATCGAATGGAACCATTTGCGCCGCGGTGATTTTATTCACTTCTTCGATTTTGGTGCCATCAGGAAGCGTTACGGTGTAACGTCCGCCTTTAGTGGTTTGTGTTTCAAAGAAACGACCTACGTCCGAAGTTGGGGTACTGGTTGTTGCAACGCCTGGGATTTCAACTGCGGCTGCCGCAGCGCCACCGGCTGCCAGCGCGGCTTTACCTGCCTCTGAGTTCGCAGGGATCGCATCAGGGCTTTGCAAAACACGTTTCTTAGCGTCTTTTTTATAGATGAAAGCCGTAATGCGCTGGTTGCCGCCTGAGTTTGCGTCAATCTGGCGCACGATGTAGAACGAATCTGCACCTTTCTCTTTAGCTGCGCGAGTGATTGCTGCGTTAACATCGGGCTGACTGCGATAAAAACCCTGGACTGTCACGGTATCGAACGGCTCAAGAGCATAAGCTTGATCTTTCGGTAGCTCAGTCACGCCGTTGATCACGCGATTGGTGTTTTCTTCAGCCTTAGGTGCATCAGCGTGATAGACATCTGCAACCACACGCCAGTTACCGCTGCTGCCAGTATCGTTGGTGTCCTGAACATAGAAAGAAGCTGCGCCAATTTTATCTGCACGTTTGGACACGGCATTTACCGCTTCGCCAATCGAGTTAAAACGGCCAGTGATGGTAATGCGATCAAATGGTTTAAGAGCAGCAGCTTGATCAGGAGTCAGTTCCGTTGCTGCCTGAGCGGACAGCGTAGTCAGGGAAATCAGTGCTGACGCCAGAAGGGTGTTCTTGAGCTTCATAAAAATAATCCTTCGCCTTGCGCAAAATGAATACAAATACCGCATTCTCTGTGGGTTACTTGCTAGCCGCCGATTATGGCATTGAACACTGCAACTGTCTGCGGCATTTTTAGGGTTGCAACGGTTGGTTGCAGATATTTTTCATAACTAAAATTTATATGTTAATAAAAGAACGCTTTGACCAGTAAAAGCGGTAAAGCTTACAACTTAATTAGTTAATACAATGTTAAATATGCAATTTGCACCGGAGCAGAATCGTGAATTGCGGCTTCGCTTAAGCGGATTATCAGGTCTCACAGATGAAAATCAGTCAGAAATAGCTGTCTGAAGTGCTTAGCGCTAAACTTTTACGATAATGATACAAATACTGAGATCCTGATCTGGATCACAGGCGTTATTTTCAGTAGGTTATAAAAAGTTTTACAGATGTATTTTTTCATTGTTTTGGACTTGGCCACGCCGATTGCCAGGACGATGTCTGACAAACCATCAACAAAAAAACAGATGGAAGGGAATACTATGCGTATTGGGGTACCAAAAGAGCGGTGGGCGGGTGAATCCCGAGTGGCCGCCACGCCAAAAACAGTGGAGCAATTGCTGAAGCTGGGTTTCAGCGTCGCAGTCGAAAGCGGAGCGGGCAAACTGGCTAGCTTCGATGACGAGGCGTTTGTCCACGTTGGGGCAACCATTTCAGACACTGCTGACGTCTGGCAATCTGACATTATTTTGAAAGTGAACGCTCCGCAGGATAGCGAAATCGAACTGCTGCGTGCGGGTTCGACGCTGGTGAGTTTTATCTGGCCTGCCCAGAATCCAGAATTACTCGAAAAACTGGCTGCCAAAAATGTCACCGTGATGGCGATGGACTCCGTGCCGCGTATTTCTCGTGCTCAGTCTCTCGATGCTCTTAGCTCAATGGCAAACATTGCGGGTTATCGCGCAATTGTTGAAGCTGCTCATGAGTTTGGTCGTTTCTTTACCGGGCAAATTACCGCTGCGGGTAAAGTACCGCCGGCAAAAGTGATGGTTATCGGTGCTGGTGTTGCAGGGCTTGCGGCAATCGGTGCGGCGAACAGCCTTGGTGCGATTGTGCGTGCGTTCGACACGCGTCCGGAAGTGAAAGAACAAGTGCAAAGTATGGGCGCTGAGTTCCTTGAACTGGACTTTAAAGAAGAAGCAGGCAGCGGTGATGGTTATGCCAAAGTTATGTCCGAAGCCTTCATTAAAGCCGAAATGGAACTGTTCGCAGCACAAGCAAAAGAAGTCGATATCATCGTCACCACGGCGCTGATCCCCGGCAAGCCTGCGCCAAAACTTATCACCCGCGAAATGGTGGATTCCATGCAAGCGGGCAGCGTGATTGTCGATTTGGCTGCGCAAAACGGCGGTAACTGTGAATATACCGTTGCCGACCAGGTGACAGTTACGCCAAACGGCGTGAAAGTCATCGGTTACACCGACTTGCCAGGCCGCCTGCCAACGCAATCTTCCCAGCTTTACGGCACAAACCTGGTTAACTTGCTCAAATTGCTCTGCAAAGAGAAAGACGGCAATACCGTGGTTGATTTTGAAGATGTTGTCGTGCGTGGCGTGACCGTCATTCGTGATGGCGAAGTCACCTGGCCGGCTCCGCCAATTCAGGTGTCTGCTCAACCACAGGCTGCGGCCAAGAAAGTGGCTGCACCGATAGAAGAGAAAAAGCCTGCCTCTCCATGGCGTAAATACGCGTTTATGGCGCTGGCAATTATTCTTTTTGGCTGGCTTGCAGATGTGGCTCCAAAAGAATTCCTCGGCCACTTCACCGTATTCGCGTTGTCATGCGTGGTGGGTTACTACGTGGTGTGGAACGTTTCTCATGCTCTGCACACGCCGCTGATGTCGGTCACTAACGCCATTTCAGGGATCATTGTGGTTGGCGCGTTATTACAAATTGGCCACGGTGGCTGGGTTAGCTTCCTGAGCTTTATTGCGGTGCTGATTGCCAGTATCAATATTTTTGGTGGTTTCACCGTCACTCAGCGCATGCTGAAAATGTTCCGGAAGAACTAAGGGGTAACACATGTCTGGTGGATTAGTTACAGCAGCATACATTGTTGCCGCAATTCTGTTTATTTTCAGCCTGGCAGGGCTGTCAAAACACGAAACATCTAAACAAGGTAACTTGTTCGGCATGGCGGGTATGGCTATCGCGTTAGTCGCGACCATTTTCGGGCCTGAAACCGGCAATGTTGTCTGGATTATTGTCGCAATGGTAATTGGTGGTGCCATCGGTATTCACCTTGCGAAGAAAGTTGAAATGACTGAAATGCCGGAGCTGGTGGCAATTCTGCACAGCTTCGTGGGTCTGGCGGCGGTTCTGGTAGGCTTCAACAGCTATCTGGATCATGCGCCGGGTCTTGAGCCGGTGATGGAAAACATCCATTTAACGGAAGTGTTCCTCGGTATCTTCATCGGTGCGGTGACCTTCACAGGTTCCATCGTGGCATTTGGCAAACTGCGCGGTAAAATCTCATCTAAGCCGTTGATGTTGCCAAACCGCCATAAACTGAATCTGGCGGCAATCGTGGTTTCCTTCGCGATGCTGATCATCTTCGTGCGTACTGAAAGCGTTGGCTTGCAGGTTCTGGCGTTGCTGGTGATGACTATCATCGCGCTGGTTATCGGCTGGCACCTGGTGGCATCGATTGGCGGTGCAGACATGCCGGTTGTCGTTTCCATGCTGAACTCCTACTCCGGTTGGGCAGCGGCAGCGGCGGGCTTTATGCTCAGCAACGACCTGCTGATCGTCACCGGTGCGTTGGTGGGTTCTTCTGGTGCAATCCTGTCTTACATCATGTGTAAAGCGATGAACCGCTCCTTTATCAGCGTGATCGCTGGTGGCTTCGGTACCGACGGTTCCTCTACGGGTGACGACGAAGAAGCAGGCGAACATCGTGAAATCACGGCGGAAGACACTGCGGATATGCTGAAAAACTCGACCTCGGTGATCATCACTCCGGGGTATGGTATGGCGGTGGCGCAGGCACAATATCCGGTAGCTGAAATTACCGAAAAACTTCGTGCGCGTGGCATCAAGGTTCGTTTTGGTATTCACCCGGTTGCAGGGCGTTTGCCAGGCCACATGAACGTTTTGCTGGCAGAAGCGCGTGTGCCTTATGATGTCGTTCTGGAAATGGACGAAATCAACGATGACTTCGCTGATACTGATACCGTTCTGGTTATCGGTGCGAATGACACCGTAAACCCGGCAGCGCTCGAAGATCCTCGCAGCCCAATCGCGGGTATGCCAGTGCTGGAAGTGTGGAAAGCGCAGAACGTTATTGTGTTCAAGCGTTCTATGAACACCGGTTACGCAGGTGTGCAGAATCCGCTGTTCTTTAAAGAGAACACTCAGATGCTGTTTGGCGATGCCAAGGCGAGTGTGGAAGCGATTCTTAAAGCGCTGTAGTTGTTCGCTAAGATTGCGAGCCGTATTCCAAAACCGCTTCTCGGGGCGGTTTTTTTACGTCTGAACATCAATGACGTGAATGCAAAATTACATTTAACCCACTGAATCTATGGAAAAATAATGTATGCGAGAGACAGGGCGAAGAGTAAAGTATAGCCGGGTGCTGAAGCTGTAGGCTTCGATCCCAATGGTGAAAAGCAGACAGAAAAAAGCCCCGAGTTAGTTAAACCAACCCGAGGCCCTCTCATGCTCGACCACATGATAGTAGCCTCTTCATTTTGTGTTTGCAACGCAGGAGGCGAAGATGTCATCAAAGAACAGGTTGTTCAGCGTAATAGTTATCTGTTTGACAATTCTCATGATTATTTTTCTGTTGAGGGATTCACTGTGTGAATTCCACTATCGAAAAGGAGGCATGGAAGTGGCGGCATCATTAGCCTGCATTAGGCCGTAAGCACAAAATTTCAGAGGACAGTGGCGGGAGTTTTTCCCGCCACTCATGGAAATCTGGCATAAGGTTCAGCACTCCACCAAACAAAAAGCCCGTTCATTAATTTGAACGGGCTTTTCTTTACTACATGGACGACAAATCAATCGTCTTCGTCGTCATCCAGTTCTACTGGTGTTTGATATTCATCAGGTTTGATGACCAACAAATCGCAGCGCAGATGGTCGATAACTTGTTCGGCAGTGTTACCGAGGAACGCGGCGGACAGGCCAGTACGGCCCACCGTACCAAGTACCACAATACCGGCCTGCAAATGCTCGGCGAGATCGGGAATAACCTCTTCAGGTAATCCTTTTTCAACGTGAGTCATTTTTTCATCAATACCAAATTTTTGACGTAACGCTTTCATCGCAACCAGGTGCTGGCCGCGAATAGCATCGTTATAAACGCTTGGGTCAAAATCAGGAAGTTCGATGGCGATATTAATCGGGGTGACAGGGTAGGCGCCGACCAGGTGAACTTCGGTGTGGTTAACATCGTCGGCCAGGCGAATAGTCTCTTTAACCAGTTTTTCATTCAGAGCGTTATGGTACTGCTCTTCACTTGCCAGGTTAACGGCAACAATAGCTCGACCGCCTTCAGGCCACGGTTTTTCATTAACCATCCACACAGGGCATGGGCATTTACGCAGCAGATGCCAGTCGGTTGGAGTGAAAATAACCGCTTCAAGTTTGTCATGTTGGTGCGTCATTTTGAGCACTAAGTCGTGATCGCTGCCGATCACTTCCTGAATAATCGCCTCGAACGGACGGTTATGCCAAACCACTTTAATTTCAATCGGTACGCCCGAGTCGATGTAATACTGGGCTTGTTCTTTAATCCAGGCCGCACGTTGGCTAATCACACCTTTGCGCATAGCGGTGCGTTCATCTGGCGACAGAAGGGTGGTCATTTCGTAGGAAAAATCATAGATGGGCAGAAAAGCTTTGATCCTGCCACCAATCCGTTGATGCAAATAAACAGCACGCCGCAGGGCGGGTTGATCGTCCTGATTAGGATCTATCGCGACTAGCATGTTTTGATACTTTGCCATACAGGTCTCCTTACAACTGCTTAACCACAGTCTGTTTATTAAGACTAACCTATATGTGATGAATGAAACAGGTGATAAGCCATTGCCGGATCAATAAACGACTAAAATTTAGTGATCCGGCACAGGTAAAGAGAAATCAGGCAACGTTACGCGATTGACCTGCGAGTTGAGAAAGAATGTCAATATTCTCGATAGTGATGTACTTACCTTTCACCGCTAACATACCGCTTTTCTGGAAACGACCGAGCAGGCGGCTGATGGTCTCCACAGTCAGACCCAGATAGTTACCGATATCGCCACGCGTCATGGTCAGACGGAACTCGCGAGGCGAGAAACCGCGCTGGGCAAAGCGACGTGAAAGATTATAGATAAATGCGGCCAGGCGCTCTTCAGCATTCTTTTTGGAAAGCAGCAGAATCATATCCTGATCGCCCTTAATTTCGCCGCTCATCAAACGCATCATCTGCTGGCGCAGGTTGGGCATTTTACCGGACAAATCATCAAGCGTTTCGAATGGGATTTCGCAGACCATGGACGTTTCGAGCGCTTGCGCGAAACTTGGGTGCATCCCGGTGCCGATGGCATCAAAGCCCACCAAATCACCCGCTAAATGGAAACCGGTAATTTGCTCATCACCTTGCTCGGTAATGGTATAGCTTTTAATGGTCCCTGAACGAATAGCGTACAGCGACTTCAGCTCATCACCTGCTTTAAACAGGGTCTGTCCCTTCTGAATAGGCTTTTTACGCTCAATAATATTATCAAGCTGATCAAGCTCATGCTCGTTAAGCGTGAAGGGGATGCATAACTGGCTGATGCTGCAATCCTGGCAATGGATAGCACAACCGCCAGACTGAATGCGTCGAATAATTCGCTTTTCAGGGATCATAGATATGCTCGGCGTTATTGATATTGGTCAATTTTAACATCTTTTTCTTGAGCACGTAAGTATGATGAATGCCCATTCAGAATTTAACAAACAATAACGCCAGGGTTATAGAGCTATCCTATTGAAATTACTGGAACTGTATATTAATGCGTATTATTCCACGAAGAATTAAGAATAAAATTCTGCAATGTAGAAACTACAGCAGCAAATATCCTTCGTGACGCAATAACCATTCTTTACGTCCTACGCCACCCGCATAGCCTGTCATCGTGCCGTTGCGCCCAATAACACGGTGGCATGGAACCACCACGCTCACCGGATTTGAACCATTCGCGGCACCGACTGCACGTGCAGCACCCGGTCTGCCAAGTTGGTCCGCTAATTGCCCGTAATGCATCACCTGCCCGCAAGGGATAGAGCGCAAGGTTTGCCACACTTCACGCTGGAAGGGGGTTCCCGCCGTGGCGGTAGGGAGCGTTTCAATCACGGCCAGATCACCGTCAAAATAATCGCGTAGCTTGTCACTTAACCCGTCAGGATTTGCGCAAGCCACGCGCTGATAGCCGCCAGCACCGTAATGAAGACCCAACAACTGCACCATTCTGTCGCTATGTTCTTCCCATTCCACTGCCCGCAAATGGTACTGCTCATCGCAAATTATCCATAACGGCCCTAATGGGGTAACGATCTTGTCTTCCAGCAGTGTCAGCATTCTTCGCTCCGGTTAATTAGAGATGCGGGTAAACTCCCGGCCCTATAGGCAAGCCAACAAGATACCACGCCACCAGTAGCAGCAACCAGACACCCAAAAAGATGAGGGGGTAAGGTAATACTAAGGAGTAATAGGTCCCTAATTTAGCGTCAGGTTTATAGCGTTGCAGGAAGCCTAAGAATAATGGAATAAACGGTGACACCGGTGCCAGGGGGATCACGGAAGAATCTGCCACACGGAACAGAATTTGCGCGAAAGCCGGGTGGAAACCCAGCAGCATAAACATCGGCACAAAAATCGGTGCCAGAATCGACCAGATGGCCGAGCCGCTGGCAATAAACATACAGAGGAATGACGAAAGCAATGCCAGGCCGAGGAACGCGGGGATACCGTTCAGCCCGGAGCCTTCCAGCACATCGGTAAGTCCGACGGCCATAAACTTGCCCATATTGCTCCAGTTGAACATCGCCACAAATTGCGCCAACGGGAACACCATCACGATAAAACCGGCCATTTCCTTCATCGGTTCAATCATCAGTTGCGGCAAATCGGCCTGCTTGCGTATTTTCTTCGTGGCGATGCCATAGGCCAGGGAGATGACGAAGAAGAACAGAATAATCAGCGGCACAATTCCGCTAATAAATGGCGACGGAATAATCGTGCCTTTTACCGGGTCACGCAGTAAGCCGTTTTCTGGCACCAGCAGCAAAGCGATAACCGCAATAAACAGCAGCGACACAATGCCGGTAACACGCAAACCAAAGCGCTGAACATCATCAAGCTGTTGCAGCTTTTCTTTGTTTTCGCCTTGCCAGGTACCCAGACGCGGCTCGACGATTTTATCGGTAATCAGCCCGCCAACAATCGACAGTACAATCACAGACGTCGCCATAAAGTACCAGTTATCAATCACGCTAACGTGCATCAGCGGGTCGATGGTGTGTGCCGCTTCGGTACTGATCCCCGAAAGCAGTACATCGGTCGTCACAATCAGTAAATTCGCCGTAAAACCGCAGCCGACACCCGCAATCGCTGCCAGCAAACCGGCTACCGGATGGCGACCCACGGCGAGGAAAATCAACGCGCCCATCGGCGGCATGATAACCAACGCTGCATCAGACGATATATGGCTAAAGAAAGCGATAAACAGCACCATATAGCTGGCATAACGCGCACTCACATGCGAGGCCATCTTCACCATCAAACTTGGTAACAACCCAACACGTTCGGCCAGACCTGCACCTAAAACCAGCGCCAGAATGGCCCCTAATGGTGCGAATCCGCTGAAGTTTTTAATCACGTTAGGCAAAAACCAGTGCACCCCTTCGGCGCTCAACAGGTTTTTGACCTGCACCAGGCTGCCGTCCGCAGGGTTACGAACGCTGACGTTAAACGCAGAAAGCACGGCGGTGCTCACGGACAAAACAACAATCAAATACACGAACAGCAAAAAAGGATGGGGCACTTTGTTGCCAATTTTTTCTACCAGTCCGTACAGCTTGCCAGAGCCGGAAGGGGTCGGTAAGGATGAAAGACTCATGGGCGGGCCTCTATCTGTTGTGATGTTGTGTTTTTATTAGATTATTTTAAAGGTGACGGTGTCACGCCTGCTGGGATCGGGCACTGGTACGGGCGTTCGGCGAGTTGTGCGTGCAACTCACTTTGGCAAGCTTCCAGCGTCTGTGGACTGATAAATAATTGCAGCGCGGTCGCCGCCATGACTTTGCCTGCGTGCAACATTCCTTTATGCGCGATTGAGGTGCGCCCCTGGCTCACCAATTGCCAGGTGTGCAGCGGGGTTCCCACGGTAAAGCACGGGCTAAAACATTGTGCGACCGGCACTTTCCAGCTCACATCACCCACATCCGTTGAACCAGGCAGGATTTTGTCATTTGGGGCGTATGGCGCAATTTCGTTAATCAGCAACGTTTCACGATGGCGACGCGCAAAGGCTTTTCCCTCTTCATTGGAGGTATTAGCAATATTATTTAAGCTATTTTGCAGGTCGTTTTCAGTCAGCGTGGCGCGGATTTTTTTAGCGAATGCGAGCTCTTCTTCGCTCCATTGCGGCACGCCAAGCGCTTGTAATGCCTCATACATCACGCTTTCAAGCTGGCGATTGGGCAGGTAATTCGAACAGGCTTTATCAAAGCGCACATTCACCGTGGTTTCCGTCATCAGCGCAGCGCCTTCGGCAATTTTATTGATGCGCTCGAAAATATGCTGTGCCTGCGCCATTTCCGGGGCGCGAATCAAATACAGCACTTCGGCTTGCGCCTGCACCACGTTTGGCGAAATCCCGCCGGCATTAGTGATGGCGTAATGCACGCGGGCTTTTTCAATGATGTGCTCGTTGAGGAAGTTGCTGCCGGTGGTCATCAGCGTGACGGCATCTAACGCACTGCGACCAAGGTGTGGTGAGTTTGCGGCATGTGCCGCAATTCCGTGGAAGCGATAAGCCACCTGAATATTGGCCAGTGAACTGGTGCTAAACATTCCTGCGTACGCTTCCGGGTGCCAGGTGACGGCAGCGTCAACATCGTCAAACAACCCTTCGCGCACCATAAACGTTTTGCCGGAACCGCCTTCCTCGCCT
>Ga0160449_1000564_pt1 | contig 21881 bp, 17 predicted proteins | sample HID1975I_E1MG_FD_108216 | JGI IMG/M metagenome (GOLD analysis project Ga0160449, IMG submission 108216) | Enriched soil microbial communities from UW Madison campus, WI, USA - HID1975I_E1 MG | ecosystem: Environmental > Terrestrial > Soil > Unclassified | place: USA: Madison, Wisconsin...
ATTCCTCCTGGCCGCTGCCGCCACTCTGGTGTTCTCGGCAAATGCCATGGCAGCCGAAAAACTCAAAATGGGCATTGAGGCGGCCTACCCGCCGTTCAACAACAAAGATGCCAGCGGCCAAGTGGTCGGCTTTGACAAAGACATCGGCGACGCACTGTGCGCCAAGATGAAAGTCGAATGCGAAGTGGTCACCTCTGACTGGGACGGCATCATCCCGGCGCTGAACGCCAAGAAGTTCGACTTCCTGATCTCGTCGCTGTCGATCACCGATGAGCGCAAGCAGGCCGTCGACTTCACTGACCCGTACTACTCGAACAAGCAGCAGTTCATCGCGCCGAAAAACGTCGATTTCAAAACCGACGATAAATCGCTCGAAGGCAAGACCATCGGCACCCAGCGCGCCACCCAGGCCGCGACCTGGCTGGACGATCACGGCGGCATGGACGGCAAATTCAAGGTCAACCTGTATGACGGCCAGGAAAACGCCTACCTGGACCTGACCTCCGGCCGCCTCGACGCCATCCTTGCCGACAAGTACGCCAACTACGACTGGCTGAAGTCCGAAGCCGGCAAGAACTACGAGTTCAAAGGTGAGCCGGTCAACGACAGCGACAAAGTCGGCATCGCCGTACGCAAAGGCGACGATGAGCTGCGCAACAAGCTCAATGCCGCACTGAAGGAAATTGTCGCCGACGGCACCTACAAAAAGATCAACGACAAGTACTTCCCGTTCAGCATCTATTGATTCGCCCCGACCGGCACGCCCTTGAGGCGTGCTGGTCCCTAGAACGACCCTACCCATGAATATCGACCTGCACGGATTCGGTCCGGCCCTTGCGGCTGGCACCTTGATGACCGTAAAACTGGCGCTCTGCGCCTTGCTGCTGGGGCTGATCCTGGGCCTGCTCGGTGCCCTCGCCAAAACGTCCCCGGTCAAGCCACTGCAATGGCTTGGCGGCTTCTACTCGACCTTGGTTCGCGGTGTGCCCGAACTGCTTTGGGTCCTGCTTATTTATTTCGGCACCGTTGGCATGATGAACAGCCTCGGCCAGGCGCTCAACATGCCCGGCCTTGAGCTCAGTGCCTTCGCCGCCGGCGTCATCGCCCTCGGCCTGTGCTTCGGCGCCTACGCCACCGAAGTGTTCCGTGGCGCCATCCTGGCAATCCCCAAGGGCCACCGCGAAGCCGGCCTGGCACTGGGCCTGTCCAAGGCGCGCATTCTGTCGCGGATCATCCTGCCGCAGATGTGGCGCATTGCACTGCCTGGCCTGGGCAACCTGTTCATGATCCTGATGAAAGACACCGCGCTGGTGTCGGTCATCGGCCTGGAAGAAATCATGCGCCACGCGCAGATCGGCGTGACCATGACCAAAGAGCCGTTCACCTTCTACATGGTCGCGGCCTGCATCTACCTGGGCTTGACCGTCATCGCCATGACCGGCATGCACTTCATGGAAAAACGCGCCGCTCGCGGCTTTGCGAGGGCTGAATCATGAATTGGGAAGTCATCATCAAATGGCTGCCACGCCTGGCGCAGGGCGCGACCCTGACCCTGGAGCTGGTGGCCATCGCGGTGGTTGCCGGGCTGATCCTGGCCATCCCGCTGGGCATCGCCCGCTCGTCCCGCCACTGGTACGTGCGCGCCCTGCCGTTCAGCTACATCTTCTTCTTCCGCGGTACCCCGCTGCTGGTGCAGCTGTTCCTGGTCTATTACGGCCTGGCCCAGTTCGACGCCGTGCGCAACAGTTCGTTGTGGCCTTACCTGCGCGATCCGTTCTGGTGCACCGTGCTGACCATGACCCTGCACACCGCCGCCTACATCGCCGAGATCCTGCGCGGCGCGTTGCAGTCGATCCCCAAAGGTGAGATCGAAGCCGCACGGGCGTTGGGCATGTCGCGGGGCAAGACCCTGTTCTACATCATGCTGCCGCGCGCCGCCCGGATCGGCCTGCCGGCCTACAGCAACGAAGTGATCCTGATGCTCAAGGCCAGCGCCCTGGCCAGTACCGTCACCCTGCTGGAACTGACCGGCATGGCGCGTACCATCATCGCCCGCACCTACCTGCCGGTGGAGATCTTCTTTGCTGCCGGGTTGTTCTACCTGCTGATCTCGTTTGTGCTGGTGCAAGGCTTCAAACTGCTGGAGCGCTGGTTGCGGGTAGACGCCTGCCAAGGGCGCTAAACCTTACTGGCCTCTTCGCGGGCAAGCCCGCTCCCACAGGAATGCCACAGGGCTCAAACCTTGTGCCCCCTGTAGGAGCGGGCTTGCCCGCGAAGGGCTGCAAAGCAGCCCCAACCCTGCCGACCACAACCATGACCCCACTGCCCATCCTCCACAGCCACCCGCTAAGCGACCGCTTCCAGGCCCTAGACCAGTTCCTGACCGAGCACCAGCACCTGTGGAAACCCAGGCCATTCACCGCCCTGCGCCTGGAATGGGAAACCCAACACCCAACGCTCGCCGCCCACCTGCGCCAATCCCCCCTGGCCGATGCCGACGCCGAGCCCGCCCCAACCACCCTGCCCGCGCCCTTCCCACAACTGGCCCGGCAAGCCCACCACCTCAGCGCCCTGGATACACTGCCCGACGCCGGCCTGCCGCCCGCCGCCCACCGCCTCGACGTCGGCGTACCCGGCCGCAAATGGCAGCAGATCGAAGCCTTCACCCGCCGCCTGGCCTTCAACGAGCAACCCCAGCACTGGCTGGACTGGTGCTCCGGCAAAGGCCACCTCGGCCGCCGCCTGCTGCAGCCCGGCCAGCAACTGACCTGCCTGGAATACGACACCGAGCTCGTCGCCGCTGGCCAAGCCCTGAGTGACCACCACCACCTGCCCGCGCGCCATGTGCATCAAGACGTAATGGCCGCCGACAGCGCCCGCCACCTCGACAGCGACAAAACCGTGGTCGCCCTGCACGCCTGCGGCGACCTGCACGTACGCCTGCTGCGCCTTGCCAGCCAGCAAGGCTGCCGCCAAGTCGCGGTGGCCCCCTGCTGCTACAACCGCATCGAAGCGCAGCACTACCAGCCGTTATCCACAGCCGCACAAGCCTCCAGCCTACAGCTTTCGCTGGACGACCTCGGCCTGCCACTGAGTGAAACCGTCACCGCCGGCGCCCGCGTGCGCCGCCAGCGCGACACCTCGATGGCCCGTCGCCTGGGCTTCGACCTGCTGCAACGCCAACAGCGCCAGTGTGATGATTACCTGCCCACCCCCTCGCTGCCGGTGGCCTGGCTGGACAAGCCCTTCGAGGCGTATTGCCGCGACCTGGCCGCACTCAAGCAACTCCCGCTAAGCGGCACGCCAGACTGGGCTGCACTTGAGGCTGCCGGCTGGCAGCGCCTGGCCGAAGTCCGCAACCTCGAACGGGTGCGCAACCTGTTCCGCCGCCCCCTGGAACTGTGGCTGGTACTCGACCGCGCCCTGTTCATGGAAGAACAAGGCTATGCCGTGCGCCTTGGCTTGTTCTGCGACTATCCACTCACGCCGCGCAACTTGCTCATCCTCGCGGAACGCGACCGTTAGCCGCAGCACAACCTGTGGATAAGTCTGTGCACAAGCTTTTGATGAATGGTTGGATCCAATCGCTATTTCAAGCGTTTGGCTTATTCCTGCAGGCAGTTCAAGGCCCGCAAAAACAGGCATTTGCGCAAAGACCAGCGGCGTATGGGTTCGGCATGCCTTTCGCGCAAGTTGGCAATGCTACTTGTGCATAAACTTTTGTTGTGCTTTCTGCAGGGGCCACAAAGCGGCCCGATGCGTCAACGGTTTTTGTTCTTGGCCAGCTCGATATCGTTCATCAACGCCTTGGCCAGCGCCGCCAGGTAATCGGCTGCGCCCAACAGCTTGTGGTCGTCTTCCATATCGCCCTCCCTGAGCAGGTGCTTGATATAGCCGAGCAGGATCGACACCTGCTCGTAGGCGTCGTCGATGGGAATGCCGGGTTGTACGCGCAGCAGGTTAACCGGTGGGTTGCCGACTTCGAGGAAGGTTTCCAGGCCTGCGGTGGTGATCTCAATATGGGGCTGGGGTGGATCGGGGACGATTTTGATCATGGCGGACTTCCATTTTTTCTCAAAAAGGAACTGCCACCCGATCTTTCTCACGGATTGAAGGTGGCAGCCGTACGCGGGGTGAGAAACCGAGGAGAAAAAACGCGAAAAGACTCGGCCAGACCGAAGTCTGCCCGCGCACGGCCACCATTACAGTGCCGCCAATTTCTCAATCGGGTTCTCACACCCGGTCGCCGAAACGACCCGAAAACGGTATCCGTGAGGCACTTCCCCGACAACAGCGATACTTCGGCAGCGCGCGTAGGATAGGTCCGAAGCAGGCCAACCCCGAAGCATTTGGTTTCAGGTTCAGAAATGCCTTACAGGTCACGCACCGCCTCCCCTTCCAGGGTGTATTATCCGCCCCCCAAATCATTAAAAAGACACGTCGCACGCTGACCGCCAGCCCTGCGACCTTCTGGCGTTGCGCCAGAACCGACAATGGAACAACGGACCCTCATCGTGACCCAAGCCAAGCCCCTTGCCCTCTTGACCCTCGCCATGGCCCTGACCGCGTGTGCCGGCGGCACCCCAAGCCAGCCTTCCAGCAATTTGGGCTGGGACACCCCCGCCATGCAGCTGGGCGGCGACCGAGGCCTGCCCCTGCGCGCCGAGACCCCTTGCCGCAAGCGCGGCTGCGACAACGACAAGCTGTTTTTCAACCCTGGCAAAACCGAGCCAAACGTCAACACGATCCACCGCGGCTGGTAGGAAAAATCTCCTTTTAAGCCGGTGACTTAGCTCATTTGCAAACAATCGCAAGGAAGTGGTTTACAGGCGCCAAACGATCGTTATAATGACGCCCCATTGCCGGTATAGCTCAGATGGTAGAGCAACTGACTTGTAATCAGTAGGTCCCGGGTTCGATTCCTGGTGCCGGCACCATACGCAGTATCAAAAAAGGCTCACCGAAAGGTGGGCCTTTTTTGTTTTCTCCCCTCGCAGTCCCGCCCTCCATTCCTGCCCCAGCCAGCGTCGAGTTCTTACAAATCCGCCGAAGCCACCACGATCAGTGTAGGAGCTGGCTTGCCTGCGATGGGCTGCGCAGCAGCCCCACCAACCCCAGGCAGATGCAATTCTCTGATCACCAACAAAGCTCAAAAACAGACACACCCTCCAACACAAACGCTTTGACTCGCCAACCAATCCCCACTACGATTTATCGTAAATTTTAGATATTTCTGCCGAGGCAAACCAATGGCGCTTCAATTCCACGAAAGCCCTTTCCACGCCACCCACGACGCAGAAACCGCCAGCAAAATGGCCTTGAAGATGGACTTGTCCATTTTCATCACTGACTGCATCAAAAAAATGGGCCTCAAGCAGCATGATGCCGCAGCCAAGCTGAACGTAACCCAATCCCGCATATCCGAGCTTGCAAACGGCAAGATCGAGAAATTCACCCTGGACGCCATGATGGACATGCTGGACAAGCTCGGCTTTCGCACCAGCCTGACCCTGCCCTCGAACGATGCCGGTTCACCGCCCCAGATCGTGATCACCCAAACACCTGGCAGCTAAACCCTGTATCCCATTTTTCTCAGTTCTTGCTTCAACTCCTTCATCCGCTGTTCAGCGACCTGCATCGCGTGCCGGTCAGACCTGTTGGTCGTTTTTACGAACGAATGCAATACGACGATCATGTCTGCAAATTTGGCCACATATACACATCGGAATGCAGGGCTGCCGTTAATGATGAGCTAGATCGCGTCCGTCCCTACCGATTCCGTCAGCGACTTGATCGGCCGATCAGGGCCTGGCCATTCGTAGTATCTGAGAACCCTCCCAACACTTGCACAGCGCTTGACGGGGTGCCCTTTTTCACAAGGGGTACGAAGAGGGCCGGGGACGTTCACGCTGTACCCTTATCGCCGCAAGCACTCGCTTTGTTTGAGCAGAACCACGCGATCACCAGCAAATTGGACCTGGTGTTCACTGGCGATGCCAAACCGTGGAAACCGATGTCCGAGAACACGGGGAATGCCGCGCTCAGGACGATGGGCTACGACACCGAGGTGGATATCTGCGGCCATGGGTTCCGAGCCATGGCGTGCAGTGCGCTGGTCGAGTCCGGGCTTTGGTCGGAGACGGCTATCGAGCGGCAGATGAGCCACAAGGAACGCAACAACGTGCGGGCCGCTTATACCCATAAGGCCGAGTTCCTCGAAGAGCGCCGGATGATCATGAGCTGGTGGAGCCGGTTTCTGGAGGCGAACCGCGAGGACCATGTGACGCCGCATGAGTTTGCCAAGCAAACGGGCGAGAACGTCACGCGGCTTCGCAGTGCCAAGAGGACCGAGTAACCCGCCGCACCACCACCTCAACTCCCTGTGAAGTTACCCACAGCACCGCATGAAGCTCCTCCGCGCGGGTCCTTTCAAACGGGGCTGCAAAGCCGCCCCGTTTGAAAGGACCATACCTAAGAAAAAACTGTTGGCACAGTTGACGTCTGTGGAAAACCACTGATGTCCACCGGGGGATAGTTTTATCCACAGGCGCTAAATCCCTGATATCGCGCTGCTTGACGAATATTGTCCACAAGCGTAGACCGGGAGTCGCAAGAGCTGTCGATGACAGCACCCCAGGTGACCCGAACCTTGGAGGTCACGCCGCTCCCGCAGTGGTTCACCCGCAAGTACGATTCGCGTCCGGCAGCTCGTACGGTCACTACCCATGTGATGGATGCCAACTCAATATCGTTGCCCCTGCGGCAACCACCCTACCCATCTGCTCAGCAGCAACCTATCCGCTTGGCCATTTCGCGTGCGCCAACCTGCGCCCGTCTCTTTCACTGGAAAGAGACGGGCGCGTCTAACACTGCTGCAGCCCTCATCGCATTTGGCTTTGCGGCAACTTCACTCGTGACAATCGGCGTGACAAACGCCGATGTCACCAGCAACAGCGATGTAGATGATGGTGCCGCAGACCAAGGAATGGACTGCACCTGACTGACAGTCAGGCATGCCCCGGTCATCGCACCGCTGCGTTCACCCGGCTCAGGATCTTCAGGCGCTGGTTTAGTCAGCCAGCACTGCCTCCACCCGCCCACCGGCAACGGTGCTCAGGAGGCCAGATCATGAGATGCCCTTGCTCCCGGATGTAAGGAGCCGCCAGTCCCGCGTAGTGGACATTCCCCACAGGTCGCAGGGGCCTTGATCCCTGATAACACTCAACATTCTTGGCGGGATGACGTGGGGCGAGGATCGGAGATTGGAAGATGAGGTGACCTACATGGCATTGGTGGGTAGACGCGATGGCCGTAATTTCGGCTACGGCAGGCAATTGAGTTACGCGGGGCCGCAAGCGCTGAAAGACATGTTTGGCGGAGGCCACTACGGCACGGTCAAGGCGCACTGTGATCGGTGGCAGGCATTCGTGAAGTGGTGCCGCTCCGAACAGGGGCCCGGTATCAACGACGCGCGACAGATTGATCGGAAGGTGTTGGCCGACTATGCGACGTATCTGCGCGACGCGGTTGAGCGCGGTGACCTTGCCGTCAGCACCGCACAAAATCGGCTGTCCAGCGTCAACAGGACCATGGCGGCGCTTCGCGGTGATCAGTACGTGAAGTTGCCCAGTCCGAGCAAGGCATTGGGTATGCAGCGCACTGGGGTTCGCCACTCGGTGCCGCAGGGCCAAGACCGCGATCAGGTTCAAGAGATCGTCAATGCGCTGTGCAGCCAACATCAGCTACGAGCCGCCGCGATTGTTTTGTTGACGCGAGCCACCGGCATGCGCTTGCGTGAAGCCATCTTGGCTGAGCTGCCACGGCTAAGCCGCGAGGCTGATGACCTAGGCAGGATAAACATTCAGGACGGCACCAAAGGCGGTCGCGCGGGTGCCTCGGCGCCACGTTGGATTGCGGTGGACGACCATGTTCGAGGCGCACTTGGATTTGCACGGCAGGTGTCACCTGCGGGTAGCCGCAACCTGATTGCGCCACACGAAAGCTACCTAAATGTTCTGCATCAAATCATCCGCTCTGCGCGGGATATCCTACATGCACACAACCTCAAGGGCTTCCATGAACTACGAGCAGCGTACGCATGTGAGCGCTACGAGCAGATCACCCAACACCCAGCGCCAATCAACGGCGGACAATGTTGCCAGGTAGATAGGAACCTTGATCGTGAGGCCCGAAAGAAGATCAGCTATGAGCTCGGGCACGGGCGGATTGATGTGGTCGCTGCCTACATAGGAGCTCGCAGATGAGTAAGGTATTCGACATGGAGCTGTTCCTGGGTACGGTACTGACGGGTTCGTATGCAACGCGGCAGCGCCATTTACGGCAAGCAAAGCACATCCAGAATGAGATATCTAAACGTTGGCGACTAGAAACCCCTTGGGCCTGGCAGAGAAAGCATGTGTCATGGTTTCTTGAGTACCGCCTTGCTATACGGTGCGAGGCGACTCGCTATTACTACCTGCTAACCGTGCGGCTGCTAGCTCGTCGTTTAGAAAAATCATGGGTTTTCAACCTATGATCGAGGGGGGCGTTTTGACTGGCATCACCGATAAAATCGATCAATAGCCGGCGTCGGTTTGAAGGGAGCACTTCACATTTTACTAGACATTCGCATGAGAAATTTAATACAAAGATTTTTCCAAGGTCACTCGCGAACGCGGTAATGATGCTTTCAAAAGTCTGCTACCCCTAGCTAACACGATTCAAGCGAACGTAGCAATTTAATCAGTCCACTACTCACAAGGATAGGAAGCAGTATGAAGATTGTGTACATCGACATTCAAAATTATCGTAAGTTGAAAAGTTGTAGAATTAGCCTTACGGACACGGAAACACTGCTGGTCGGCGCTAACAATAGCGGAAAAACATCTGCCATGGATGCATTGATTTTCTTCCTTGATCAGAAGGGCCGGAGTGCCGCGAGCATAGCATCAGGCGATACACCTGCTCCTCGAAAGTTAAGCGCAGCTGACTTCACACTTTCAAACTGGCATGAACTCAATGAATTTGGTAGAGCATGGACTGCCGCAGAGGATGGTGCAGGATCTCAACTCCATGATTGGCAACCGTTATGCCCAACTGTAGATATCTGGCTACAAGTTGAAAAGGATGAGGTTCATAGGGTAAGCCACCTGATTCCTACCCTCAAATGGGACGGAGGACTATTAGGTGTACGAATGACCTACCAGCCTAAAGACATTGATAATCTAAAATCTGATTTTATAACGCACTTCCAAGCGGCTGAGCAGTTAAAAGCGACAGCGCGAGAAAACGCAGCCAAAAAGCGAACCCAGCAAGATTCAGAGGAGCAACAATTTGTACTCTCTATCTGGCCAGGCTCATTGAGAGAATATCTAGACCGAGAAGCTGGCAGAGCATTTGAGCTAAAATCCTATATACTAGACCCATCCAAAGTAGAAGCTTTTCCGGCTTCTGATTATAAACCTCAAATGCTCACAGAAGGTCAGCTCCCACTTGACTTTTATCCATTTAATGGGCTATTTAAAGTCGACATTATAGACGCGACACGAGGATTCTCTGACCCTAATGCCGCAACAGCATCCCAATCAAACGCATCTAACTTATCTGGGCAAATCAACAAATACTATAACAGACACCTCAATCCTAGTGAACTTCCGGGTGACGAAGATCTAGAAGCCCTTGAAGCTATAGCGCTAGCTCAGCATTCATTTGATGGGAGGCTCAATGAAGTTTTCACGAAACCTCTGAATGAGATAAAAACACTAGGCTATCCAGGCTTTAATGATCCAAACATTAGACTGTCGAGCAAAGTCAACCCGATTGACAACTTAGATCATGAAGCAGCCATTCTTTTCGAAATTCAGAAAGCCAGCTTGAATTCAGGGGCTCCAATTCTAAGCCTTTCAGAAAAATACAATGGCCTTGGTTATAAAAACCTCATAGCAATGATTTTTAAGCTGATGAGTTATCGAGACCAATGGATGCGAGTTGGTAAGGCAGGAAAACGGAAACCTGAGGAAGATAATTTTGTAGAACCGCTACATCTTATCCTAATCGAAGAACCCGAAGCCCACCTTCACGCGCAAGTTCAGCAAGTTTTTATAAAAAAAGCTCACTCAGTACTAAGGAATCACGAGGAACTTCTAGATTCGAAGCGTTTTTCCAGTCAACTAATCGTAAGTACTCACTCAAGTTACTTAGCTCATGAAGTCGGGTTCGAGAAACTCCGATACTTTAAGCGAAAGCCGGCTACAGGATGCCTTCAGGTTCCGACGGCAGAAGTAATCGATTTATCCGCAACCTTTGGAAATGCCAAAACTCGCTCCGGGGATGTTTTACAAACCGCTCAATTTGTTGCCAGATACCTAAAAACAACTCACTGCGATCTGTTTTTTGCCAATGGCATAATATTAGTAGAGGGAGCTGCAGAACGATTACTGATACCACACTTCATAAGAAACAACCCCAATAAAGACACTAGCTTAGATAATAGCTATATCTCTATTTTAGAGGTCGGTGGCGCCCACGCACATAGGCTGAGGGCCCTAATTGATAGACTTGGTCTTCCTACACTTGTCATTACTGACACGGACGCTTTGGCTCCGCCCAGCGCAGACGCACCCTCTACAGCAAAAGCGAAAGCAGTACGACCACAACTCGGTAAAGGCTATAAAACCGGCAGCCATACCCTCACGAAATGGTTGGAGATTCAGGATGACACGCTCGACGCAGTTCTTGCCCTGAAACCTGAGGAAAAAATAGCGGGCAAGGTGAGAATTGCTTTCCAATACGGGATTCAAATCGACTTCAAAGGAAAAGGGCACGCTCAGGCGATCCCATACACATTTGAAGATGCGATTGCATTGACAAACCCAGTTTTCTTTAGAAACTTGGCAAAGCCAACTGGGATGATAAAAAAAATGCAGAGCGCTCTAGAATTGGAGTCTCTTGATCAATGCTGCGATGCTCTTTATAAAGCTTTGGATGATGACAAAGCGGAGATGGCGCTTGATCTTATGTTCTGTGCTGACCCCAGCAATCTTACTGCCCCCAAATACATCCAAGAAGGTCTAGACTGGCTAAAAAACGAGTTAGAATTTGCTAGTGAAGATCTCGTCCCAGGTATAACTGAACCAGAATAATTGGGTGACAAATGAACTTTCCAGTCAAGAGCCATAGTGCGGTTGCCACTGAAATCTATGGCTACATGAATTTAGACAGCCCACAGAGCTTTTTGCTTTTCGCTGGGGCAGGATCAGGCAAGACCAGAACTCTCGTCGAAGCCTTAGATTTGATGAAGAAAGGATTTGCAAATCGCCTTTCAATGTCGGGGCAAAAAGTATGTATCATCACATACACTAACGCTGCTAGTGAAGAAATCAAAAGACGTCTTTATTTCGACGCCAACTTTATGGTGTCAACCATACACAGCTTCTGCTGGAACCTGATAAGCCCGTTTACTAACGACATTAGACACTGGCTAAAAACAAAACTAACGGAAGACATCAAAAAACTATCTGTTGCACTTGAAAAAACAAAGTCGCCGAATGGCGTAACTGCGATAAGAAACCGCAGAAGCATGGCCAGCAAGCAAAAGAGGCTTGAAAACCTAGAGATTATCAAAAGCTTCACATATTCCCCTAGTAGCAATCGACCAGAAAAAGGTTCTTTGAATCATGCAGAGGTTGTTGGACTAGCTGCTCATTTACTAGACACCGAGCCGTTACTTAGAAGAATACTCTGGAACAAGTACCCCACATTGCTAATTGATGAAAGTCAAGATACCAACAAAGAGCTACTAGAAGCGTTCATCAAGACCCAGCAAGAAACACCACATAATTTCTGTATTGGCCTATTCGGCGATATGATGCAACGGATTTATTCGGGAGGAAAATCAGACCTGGCGTCACCGCTACCAAGTGGCTGGAGATCACCAGCAATAGATGTAAATTATCGATGCCCGACAAGAGTTATCGAGTTAATTAACAACATCCGAATGACGGATGATAACCACCTGCAGCGGCCCGCCGAAGACGCTAAAACAGGAACTGTACGTTTATTTGTAGTAGACACAAGCACTTCAAAAGACAAAGCAGAAGTTGAACGAGCCATTTTTGAACACATGGCTGAATATACTCAAGACATTGCTTGGAGGAACAACGCTTCCGTAATCTCGCTCACATTGGAGCATCACATGGCTGCAAGACGTGGCGATTTTGCTGATTTTTTTCTACCATTCATGGATTTTGACAGACTGAGAGACGCGGCAATAAGTGGGGATAGCCAGGAAATCAAGTTCCTGACACTGCAGCTTGCTCCATTACTCGAGGCAATTGCACATGGCAATGATTTTGAAATAGCCAACCTAATGCGCCGATACTCCCCAGTATTACAAAGCTCAAACCTGGCACTGGAGGACGACCCCATTAAAGCCCTTCACGATGCTCAAGCGCACATTGATAATATAAAATCTACACTAGAGACCACCCCTCCTCCATCTATAATCAAAATATGTGAGCTTTTGCATGCCGGAAGAATACTTCGCTTACCTGAGTCGTTCATCTTACACCTAAACACAGATGAGAAATTTGTTTCAGCCGATGACGACGAATTCGAAAAGGATGGATTTGAAGCTGAACAAAGTGCGTGGCGCGAGTCCCTAAATGCTTCAACACTTCAACTTTCCAACTACGTAAGCTATATTTCATCATCCTCAGCATATGACACTCACCAAGGCGTGAAAGGGCTGGAGTTTGATAGAGTGATGGTGATTCTAGATGATGAAGAAGCGAGGGGATTTATGTTCAGCTACGGAAAGCTCCTTGGAGCAGAGCCACTTTCCGACAACGATAGAGCAAATGAAAGAGCGGGATCCGACTCAACCCCGAAGAGATCTAGGCGCCTTTTTTATGTAACTTGCAGCAGAGCTAAAGAGAGTTTAGCTGTTGTTGCCTACACCAAGTCCCCTTCCTTGGTAGCAGATAGCGTTATTACATCAAAATGGTTTCAACAGCATGAGATTGTCTTTATGTGATCGCCTTCGATCTCTAGAAGCCAGCACCCTAGGGGCAATCCATAATCAGCCTCTAGGGCTTATTTTCTGCAACAGCGACGCATTTAAGCCATGCTCTGAAATACTTACAAATATGCACATATCCGAAAGGAGACCTGACTCACAAGGGTAGTTTAAGGGATATTATATATTTCTTAACAAAACTAATATTCTATAAATCATACATTTAAGATCACTTTCGACTCCTGGTGCCGCACCATACGCAGTATCAAAAAAGGCTCACCGAAAGGTGGGCCTTTTTTGTTTTCGGCTTTCGCTGCGCTGCTCCCACCCTGTCTCCGCTGTCAAACCACCCCATGCATGAAGAACTCGACCGGTACGCTGAAAAACTCAGCAAAGCCCTTTATCTGGGCAACCGTCATCTTCCGCTTGTTGTTCAGAATCTCCGAAACCGCGCTCTGGGTCGCTATCGCCGACAGGTCCTTCTGCTTCACCCCCCTGTCCGACAGCAGAAAGGCCAACGCTTCGGCCTGGGTCGCGAACGGCACCAATACGGACTCACTCTCATACTCGTAGACGCGGTCCGCTACCATCTCCGCAAAGCGTGCCGCAGCGTGGCCTTCACTGTCCGCATGGGAGTAAAGCTCGTCGATCAATACCATGCGTGCCTGAAGCTCGGCATCGTCCTTGATGGGATCATGGCAGGCGGCCAGAAGCTAGGCCATGGTTGCCATCTGAGTGTTCAGGCCATCGAGCATGGGTGAAATATTAGCGATGAAGGTATCTAGTCCATTGGCTTCGATTTTATCCCGCTTCATGTTGTCACCTGTCGAATTGAAATATCGCGCTGCCCAGGTTGCTACCTGATATCGCTTCGGCACCATTTGTCGTACTCGGCGTGCGACAGAATGGCCTTGATGTACAGAGTGCCCGTTCGCGCATTGAGACACGCGATGTGGCGGCATTCGTTTTTCTTGACCCGCATTGTGTTGTCGCGGCGCCCCAACATAAGGTGGAAATTGTCTGTGATCCAGATATCTGTCAAATAGATATCTGGATGCGCGATGACTTCGCAACCGCCAATGGATTGATGTCGGTCAACCGAGGGGCTGGGCCAGGGGTTTACGTTCAGGCCAAGTAGCCCTGAGGGAGGATGAGCATGGCCAAGAGATTTCCCACAAACCCTCGCCACCCCGAGCGTATCTGCTGGGGTTGCGACCTGTACTGCCCGGCCAAGGCGCTAGCCTGTGGCAATGGCGCAGACCGGACCATGCATCCGGTGGAGCTGTTTGGCGAAGATTGGGATAGCTTCGAGGGCCATTTGGAGAAGCCAGCTGATGCAGGGCACGCGGCAGAGCCCACCTGAGAAAGGGCCGCTTGGGAGCGGGCATTCCCCGAAACCGACACCGTGGTGGATGGCACGGGCTTCGCCCGTGTTCGCGGGCGAGCCCGAACCCACAGCGGTCGCGCTCGCTTTCAGATGTTTTGCAATTCAGTTGCCCCGACAGATACTGCATAGACCTGAAGTCTGCGCGGTACCTGTGGGAGCGGGCGTGCCCGCGAAGAGTCCAACGCGGTGCATGGCACCGGCTTCGCCGGTGTTCGCGGCTAAAGCCGCTCCCACAGTGATCGCGCTAGCGCTTAGGTGTTATGCAAGACAGTTGCTCCCACAGCGACCGCGTGCAGACCTGTGGGAACGGTTGGTCAGAACGCGGTACTTACCGTCAACGACAGGTTACGCGGGTCGCCGTAGATGGCCCCGGCATAGAACCCGTACTGGGTGTAGTAGTGCTTGTCGAACAGGTTGTTGGCGTTGAGGCTGACGCTGGTTTCATCGGTCAGCTGGTACTTGGCCATGGCATTCCAGATGGCATAACCGGACCAGTTCACATCAGTGGCACCATTGCTTACACCGTTGGTGGGCTGGCCAGCCGGGCTGGAGATGGCGCGGATGTTGGTTTGCGCGGTCACGCCGGCGCCCAGGGTCAGGCGGTCGAGCGGGCCGCTCAGGCGGTAGGTGGTGGAGGCCTTGAACAGGTGCGACGGGTCGCTGCGGCCATCGCTGTCGACGCGACGAAAGTGCAGGTAGGTGTAGCCGGCATACACGTTCCAGTTGGGCGTCAGCGCGCCTGCCACTTCCAGGTCGATACCGTCGGTTTCCACGCCAGAGCCCGCCTTGTAGGCGCTGGCCCCGGTCGGGGTGGTCAGGTCGCCGTCCAGCACGGCTTTGTTTTCCTGCTTGGTGCGAAAGTACGCCGCCGAGGCGTTCAGGCGGCCATCGAACCACTCCCCCTTGATACCTGTTTCGTAGCTTTGCCCACGAATCGGCTCGACCTTGCTGCCGCTGCTGGTTTCAGAGGTTTGCGGGGTGAAGATATCGGTGTAGCTGGCATACAACGAGTAATTGTCGTTGAGGTCATACACCGCGCCCAGGTAGGGGGTGACAATGCCGTTTTCTTCCTGGCTGCTGCGCTCGCCGGCCACGCTGCGGATCACCGAAGAATAGTTGCTGGTGCGCACACCAACGATTACCGACAGCGGGTCGGTGATGCTCAGGCGGGTGGCGGCGTACATGCCCTGCAGGCGGGTAGTGGTCTTGCTGTGAAGACCGGTGCGCGAGGCGATGAGGTCGTAGTCGTCATCCACGCCATTGTGCCAGTCTGTGACCGGGAAGCCGTTGTTGGCGCGGAACTGGCAACCCAGTGCAGGCGCGCTGGCCATGCCGTCGCCGACCATGGTGCAGGTGTACTGGGGCGACCAGCCAACGGTGCGGCTGTCGTTGTAGCCGACCATGGCCTGGTGGGTGCGGCCAAACAGCTGGAAGGGGCCGGAGAGGTCGATCTGCGCCGACTGCTGGGTGGTGTCGCTGGAGCTGTGCAAACCGTTCAGCACCGCGCCGCTGCCGTCCTGGTCCCAATAGCCGCCGAAGCTGCCGCGCCCAGCCGAGTTCACCTTGGCAAGGCCCCGGTGGTTCAAGGCTTCGGTAGTCGCCTGGGTTGCTTTCAGGTCCAGTGTCCAGTCGTTGTCGAAGCGGTGCTCGAGCGAACCGAACGCAGTGCGGGTGGTGTACTCGCCAAAACTCCAGCTGGGCACAACGTTAGTGCTGCGCGGCAAATCGGTCTTGCTGCCATCGCGGTACCAGATGGGGATGTTCGCGCCCCAGCCGCCGCCGACAACCTTGTTGTACTCATACTGGTAACCGGCGCCCAGGGTGGTGGCGTCGTCCAGGTCGAACTCGAAATTGGCCAACGCGGCGCGGGAGCGCTCGGACTGGTTGTCGCGGAACGAGTTGGCGTCCTGCTGGGTCATCACGAAGCGCGAACGCAGGCGGCCATCTTCGGACAGCGGCAGATTCAGGTCAGCACCCAGGCGACGTTTGTCCCAGCTGCCATATGTGGCGTAGGCGCTGCCGCCGAAGGTTTTGGTCGGTGCCTTGCGGATCAGGTTGACGGTGGCCGAGGGGTCGCCGGTGCCGCCCAGCAGGCCGTTGGCGCCGCGCACGATGTCGATGCGTTCGTACAGGTCCATATTCAGTGCGTTGCCACTGCCGCTGAAGTCGGAACCACCCTGGGTCTGCAGGCCATCGACCTTCCAGTTGCTGATCGAGTAGCCCCGGGCACGGTAGTCGGTACGCCCACCCACCTCGGACTTGTTGGCCGTTACGCCTGGCGTGGTTTCCAGCGCCTGCTCGATGGTGTGGATGTCGCGGTCATCCATCTGCTGGCGGGTAATGGTGGTGACCGATTGCGGCGTCTGGCGTGGCGTCAGCGCCAGGCCGGTGGAGCTACGGGTGCTCTCGACCGTGTAGCCTAGCTGGCCAGCATCGTCGGCCGGCAGCAGAGCGCTATCTTCGATCTGCGTGGCGTCCAGCTCCAGAGGTTTGCCATCGGCAGCCATGGCCCCGCCACTGATGGCGACGGCAACGAAGAACGCCAACGGCTTGAGGCGATTGCCACTTTGGCTGATGGGGGTGAACACTTTCGGGATGCGCTTGGGATTCATTTGGGAAGGCTTCGTATTTGCAGATGATTTTTTGTTAGGATTCTAGGGATCGGCCCTCCCGGCTCCAGACCCGACATGTACGGGGATGTAATTGAACGTAACGAGCGCCACCGGCCCTCACCGAACAGGTGTTTTTCCGCATGAGCACGACCTTGCTGGTTGTCGACGATGACGACGAAATCCGCGAACTTCTTTGTGATTACCTGACCGATGCCGGCTACAACGTGCTAGCCGCAGCAGACGGTGAACAGATGCGCGAACAGCTGGCCCGGCACAAGGTGGACCTGGTGGTGCTCGACCTGATGCTGCCCGGCGAAGATGGCCTTAGCCTGTGCCGCCAGTTGCAAGCGACGCCGGGGTTGGCAGTAATCATGCTGTCGGCCAAGGGCAGCACGCTGGACCGCATCATCGGCCTGGAAGTGGGTGCCGACGACTACCTGGCCAAACCCTTCGAGCCGCGCGAGCTGATCGCCCGGATCAAGGCCGTGCTGCGTCGCCCGCAACGCCTGGACACTCCCGCCGAAGAGCCCGCCGTGGCGGACGCCCAGCTGTTCGCAGGCTTTCGCCTTGAACACGTCAAGCGTCTGCTCACCCGCCCCGATGGCGAAACCCTGACCCTGCCGCGCTCCGACTACCGCGTGCTGCGCGAACTGCTGGAAGCCAACAACCGGGTGGTCTCCCGCGACCAGCTGACCCGCAGCGCATTTGGCCGCGACCACCTGCCCGACGACCGTTCGGTGGACATGTGCGTCAGCCGCCTGCGCCAGCAACTACGCCGTGCGCCGGCGGGGGCTGCGCAAATTCTCACCATCCGCAACGAAGGCTACCTGCTGAGTATCGCCAACCTCGCGGCCGATGCCTGACATGCGCTGGCTTCGCCGGCTGTGGCCGCGCACCTTGTTTGGCCAGCTGCTGCTGATCATGATCAGCGGCACGCTGGTGATCCAGTTGATGTCGAGCAGCATCTGGTTCGATGTGCGTTTCGCCCAGGTACTCGAGGCGCCCATTCGCCTGATCGCCGCGCGCAGTGCGCCCCTGATCGCCCAGGCCAGTTGCCACGCCGGCGCGCTGAAGGTGCCCGCCCACTATCAGTTGCGCTGCGCCGAAACGCTACCCACACCTGAACATGACGAGCGCCGAGGGCGCAGGCGCGTCGAGCTGTTGCTGCAGCAGGCCCTCAGGTACGAACTGGGGCATGCCCAGGACGTGCGCCTGCTGAAGGTGCGGCTGACCGATGAGCTGGGCCAGCCGATTGTCTGGCGCAGCCTGTTCGGCCTGCGCACGGCCCAGGCGCATGTGCAGTTCGCGGTGCCGTTGGCCGACGGCCACTGGCTGACCATCGAGGGCCAGGAACTGCAGGGCTGGAGTGGCGAATCGGCCTGGGTGCTGATCAGCGACTACCTGTTGCGGGTGTATGCGCTGCGGATTGTCGCGGTATTGCTGGTGTGCCTGATTGCCGTGCGCCTGTGCCTGCGCCCGTTGCGGCGCCTGGCCGACGCAGCGCGCGGCCTGGGCGGCAACCTCGAGCAGCCTCCCCTGGCGCTGGATGGCCCGGAAGAAGTGCGCCAGGCGGCCCAGGCGTTCAACGCCATGCAGCAGCGGCTGATTGCCATGGTCAATGACAAGGCCTACTTCCTGGCCGCCGTGTCCCACGACCTGCGCACCCCGCTGACCCGCATGCGCCTGCGCCTGGAGCGGCTACCGGACGACGAACATCGCCAGCGCCTGCGACAGAACATTACCCAGATGGACGACATGATCGGCCAGGTACTCGATTACCTGCGCGCAGGCGAGCAGTTGAATTTGCAGCAGGTGGACCTGGACAGGCTGGTGGCACGCCAATGCGCCGAGCTGGCCAGCGCCGAAGAAGCGCTGCCGGTGCATGGCAAGGTGGGGTGTTCGCAGGTCGATGCCTTGCTGCTGCAACGCTGCCTGCAAAACTTGTTGGTCAATGCGTTGCGCTACGCGAAGGACATCTCGGTCACACTGGAACGGGCTGTCGATGGGGTGTTCATCCACATCGACGACCGCGGCCCTGGGATTGCGCCGGGCCTGCTGACAACCATCACCGACCCGTTCGTGCGCGGTGAAGGCTCGCGTAACCAGGCATCCGGCGGCTACGGGCTGGGGTTGAGCATTGCCCAGCGGATTGCCAACAGCCATGGCGGTGAGCTGATGGTGGCGAACCGCGAGGGCGGTGGGTTGCGGGTCAGCATACTGCTGCCTGGCTAACGCTATTTTTCTGTGGGACTGCGCAATCAGGTAACAGTCTTTTACCGATTACCCAGGTTTTCCCCTCCCCGCCTTTGCCTATCCTATGCCCGGTCATCCTGCCTGCGATGGACCCATGAATCACTCTCTGCCCAGCCGCTACGCCTGCCTCGTCATCTGCCTGGTGTTTACCTTTGCCAGCCTGCCGCTGCTGCCCCAACATGCCTGGCTCTGGCCAATCACACTGATCACTGCCCTGCTCAGCCTCGTCGGGCTCAACGACCTGCGCCAAAGCCACCACGCCGTGCGCCGCAACTACCCGATCCTGGGCAATATCCGCTACCTGATCGAAACCATCCGCCCGGAAATCCGCCAGTACCTGATCGAGGGTGACGACGACAAGCTGCCGTTCTCCCGCTCGCAGCGCTCGCTGGTGTACGCACGCGCCAAGAACGAAAGCGCCGAGAAAGCCTTCGGTACCCTGAACGATGCCTACAAACCCGGTTTCGAATTCATCAGCCATTCGATGCTGCCAGTGGCCACGCCAGACCCGGCCTCGTTCCGCATCGCCATTGGCGGGCCGCAATGCCGCCTGCCCTACTCGGCCTCGATCTTCAACATCTCCGCCATGAGCTTTGGCGCCCTCAGCGCCAATGCCATCGCCGCGCTAAACCGCGGTGCGCGCATGGGCCGGTTTGCCCATGACACGGGTGAAGGCAGCATCAGCCCCTACCACCGCGAACATGGCGGTGACCTGATCTGGGAAATCGGCAGTGGCTACTTCGGCTGCCGTACCGAGGACGGTCGTTTCGACCCGCACCGCTTCGCCGAACAGGCCCGCTCGCCGCAGGTGAAGATGATCGAGATCAAGCTCAGCCAAGGCGCCAAGCCAGGGCACGGCGGTATCCTGCCAGGGCACAAGGTCAGCGCCGAAATTGCCGAGACCCGTGGCGTGCGCGCAGGTGAAGACTGCATCTCCCCGGCCGCGCACAGTGCCTTCCGCACGCCAGCCGGGTTGCTGCAATTCGTGGCCAGCCTGCGCGAGCTGTCGGGTGGCAAGCCCGTAGGCTTCAAGTTCTGCCTGGGCCACCCGTGGGAGTTCATGGGCATTGCCAAGGCCATGCTGGCCACCGGCATCACCCCGGACTTCATCGTTGTCGATGGCAAGGAAGGCGGTACCGGCGCGGCACCTCGCGAGTTCAGCGACAACATGGGTGTGCCCATGCGCGAAGGCCTGATGTTCGTGCACAACACCCTGGTCGGCCTGAACCTGCGCTCCAGCATTCGCATTGGCGCTGCGGGCAAGATCGTCAGTGCCTTCGACATCGCCAGCGTACTGGCCATCGGCGCTGACTGGGTCAACTCGGCGCGCGGCTTCATGTTCGCCATTGGCTGCATCCAGTCGCAAAGCTGCCACACCAACAAATGCCCGACCGGCGTGGCCACGCAAGACCCACTGCGCCAGCGCGCCCTGGTGGTGCCAGACAAGGCCGAGCGGGTGGCCAGCTTCCACCGCAACACGCTGCACGCACTGGCCGAAATGCTGGCTGCTGCGGGCCTGGAGCATCCTTCGGAGCTTAAGCCCAAGCACCTGGCACGGCGTATCAGCCCCAGCGAAATCGGGCTGTTCTCGGACCTGCACACGTTCCTCAAGCCAGGCGAACTGCTCAGTGGCTCGATTGAAAGCGAGTTTTATGCGCGGATGTGGCGGATGGCGCGTAGCGACAGTTTTGCGCCGGAGACGGGGGACACTGCAACACGAGTTGTGGCATCAAGACTGCGCCACGAAGAGACTGAACCCGCATGACAAACAAGACTGGGGCTGCGCTGCAGCCCTTCGCGGGCTTGCCCGCTCCCACAAGTGCAGCGCCAGACTCGAATACGGCGCGGTACCTGTGGGAGCGGGCAAGCCCGCGAAGGGCCGCAGCGCGGCCCCAGCTTTCAAGCAAACAACTGCGGATCAGAAGATGCTGATCGGGTACTCGACGAATACGCGGACTTCGTTGCCGTCGTCGTTGTAACCGTTCTGCTGCACGGCGTTGTTGGTACGCAGGAACGAGCTACGCAGTTTGATGGACAGGTCCTTGGCCGGGCCGTCCTGCACCACGTAACGGATCTGGTTGAAGATCTCGCGCTCTTTACCTTCGCCGAAGCCCTGCGGGTTGGCGACGTTGCGGGTGTTGATGTTGTCACCCACCACGTAGGCCAGCTTGTAGGTCAGGCCCGGAATGCCGTAGGCACCGAAGTCCAGGCCGTAGCCCAGCTGCCAGGAGCGCTCGTCTTCGGCGTTGAAGTCGGACCAGTACGAGTTGGCCAGGTAGATGGTCGAACCACCGTCACCCACGCCACCGGCGTTCTGGTAGAAGCCATAGTTGTAACCGGTGCTGCCGGTGCTGCGCTGATGCGCGAGGGTGAACGAGTGCGCACCGTACGCGTAAGTGGCTGCCAGGCTCCAGATGGTGTTGGAGTCGCCATTCAGGCCAGCGGCTTGTACGTACTTGTTGTCGATGTCCGACTTGTAGCCGTTGAAGTCCAGGGTCAGGGACTGGTCGCTGGCGATCGGGAAGACGTAGTTCAAGCCCAGGTAGTGCTTCTTCATCACGTCTTCGTTGTCTGCGGTGTACAGCGAAGCGGTGAAGTTGTCGGTGAACTTGTA
>Ga0160449_1000569_pt1 | contig 21700 bp, 23 predicted proteins | sample HID1975I_E1MG_FD_108216 | JGI IMG/M metagenome (GOLD analysis project Ga0160449, IMG submission 108216) | Enriched soil microbial communities from UW Madison campus, WI, USA - HID1975I_E1 MG | ecosystem: Environmental > Terrestrial > Soil > Unclassified | place: USA: Madison, Wisconsin...
GATACCGCTTGCGCCGATTTAAACAGCTACTTGCGGGGCGCAGGACAGCCCTGGTACCAGGTCATCCGAAATACCGCTAAAGCGCTGGTTCGGTGACGCCTCCCACCGCTGCCCAGCGGGATTTGCGAGGCGGAGAGAAACTCCATGAGTTGCCCACGTACCAGTGTCTGTTTGAGCCCACTGCCTGTCCATCAGGCCTCCCGCACACCGCGCATCCTGCTCGGTGGCCAGCATCAGCCTACCCTTTTGCGGCACCTTGAAGGCCTTTCCCGGCGCAAGGGCCAGGCCCGCGCTTTCCTCATCCAGTTTGCCGAAACCGCTTGCGACCTGGAGCAGTTTGGCAACGACCGTTTCGACCTGGCAGTGATCCAGGCACCTGCCGCGCAAGACGCAGCCCAGGTGATCGGTCATCTCACCCGCATCGCGCGTCAGGGCCTGATTACCCGACGCTGAGGAGCGCGCTGTTGAGTACCAATATCATCACGGCCGAGGGCCATGAGGCGCTGAAAAAGGAGCTGGACCATCTTTGGCGTGTGTACCGCCCGGAAATCACCCAGAAGGTCGCCTGGGCGGCCTCGCTGGGTGATCGCAGCGAAAATGCCGACTGGAAGGTAGAACCCCATGATCGTGTACTATTCCGTCTTACACCTTGATTTTTCAGGTTTTTCGGAATAGTACTATACTCTTGCCCCATACTATTTAACACTGGTCATCATTGCAGTCTGGTCTTGACATAGTAGGGGCCGATTCGGAAGCACCTCAGGGTTTAATGAACCGAGGTGCGACTTCCGCGGCGATGTACTCAATTTCGGTGACTTCCCAATAGGCATCGCCAGTTGGAGTCCGTACAACAATCTCTTCCCCTACACGCTTGCCAATGCACGCTCGTGCCATCGGCGAGTCGATAGAGATGAAGTCTTTCCTATCGTAGATTTCATCAGCACCTACAATGCGGAATCTCTTGCTCATATCTTCTTCGTTGACAATGGTTACCCAAGCTCCGAAAAATACCTTACCTTCCTGAGTAGGGGAATATGGAACTACGCGAAGATCTTCGATCCGCTTACGAAGGTATCTTACACGGCGATCTATTTCCCTCAGCCTTTTTTTGTTGTATTGGTAGTCAGCATTTTCACTTCTGTCGCCCAAAGACGCAGCCCAGGTTACCTTTCTGGTGATCTCTGGTCGCTCTTCGCGCCAGAGCCAATCTAGTTCATCTTTCAAGGACTGATAGCCAGCTTCAGTAATAAGATTGGTAGCCATTTTTTGCCTGTTATTGATTCAAAGACCGGTCACAATGCCTTGAGAGCTTTCTGTATTGCATCAAGGGTTCCTGGGCGAAAAACTTTTGCTCCCTTTTGGTCAATCAAGTCCCCGTGCTTGCCCAGTGAGCAGCCCCATTGTAGCCTGAACTCTTCGGACATTAAATACAGTAGAGCTCTGCGTTCTATATTCGTTAACCTATTTTCGACCGAAAATGGAGTGCGATCATCTACCCTGATTTCCAGGTTGGGTGGCATAATTTCTCTAAGGAGACTTCGGAGGCGATGGTTCTCAGCCTCTTGCGCGCGCGCTAGAAATTTAGTCTTACCATCTTTTATCGCATCTATCCAATCTGGCGCTGCTCGTTCTTGATGAATTGGACCGGCTGCCTCTTTGAATGCCAGTATTAGCTCGCGATATTCTCGGCCGGAACTATTTCGCATGCTTTGGGCGTTTGGTACTCCGTTATTAACTCCAGTGCGTGCAATAGTCGAAAATGAAAAGTCTTTTTCATTATTCGATAACAGCTCGGTGCATACTTTGTATACTGCGTCTAATGTACGCTGTTTTCTTAAGCTGCAGTTCTGCTTCAGTTTATCCAAAGTTTCCGATGGTGACATGATTTTAAACCTGAGGTAAACTATTGCCTTTGTTCATGAAGACTTCACTAATCTCTTTAAGTGAAATGCTCTCAAGGCCAACCAGTTCAGCAAGCCTAAATCTTCCTTCGATTAGTGAGTCAATTCGTTCCCAGCTTCTGAGTCTGGATATCAATAATCTTGCGATTTGATTGCCAACCAAAAGTTGCTGATCTTTGTTCAGTCTGAACATTCGCTGCGGAGATTCATTGTTTTCTAGCATTTTGTCCAATAGTTGCGATCTTGCCGTCAATGCGGAGTTGGCCGAGGCGCATTCATATATCTCGGCATTTTCGCAAACCTCGCTTAACTGATGAAAGTGAGTGGTTTCCTCAAGCGCGAGCCTAAGTTCGTGACCCTCCTGTACAATAAGCATGAGTGAGTCTTGTGGGGTCGATTCGGATTTTATAATAGTCACCTGCTCGATCTGTTTTATAAGGCTAGCGCTAGCCTGTACATCACAAATCAAGACGTCAAGCTTTTTAGCTGCGCTTTCCGCTTCGGCAAGCACTTTTCGATGTTTGACTTCTAGTCCTAGGTCTCGACCCTCAAAGTGCCCTCCCGACTTGATTAATTCATATTCCAGTTCGTCATGGTTGTCAATTTCAGATCTCAGCTCTTCAGCTTTATTTTGAAGTTCATCATATCTTGCAAATTGAAGATTTACTTCCAGTGATATTTCATTGCCCAAAGCTAATAGACCACCTATGAATGCAGGTCCGGTTACGAAGTGGCGACACCTTATGCAATTCTGACTACCTAGGTATCCGGCCGGTACTGGGTGCCAGATATCACCTTTTCCGAGCGAACCTCCGTCATCGCACCTAGCCCCAGCATATGGACAAAAACCGTAATCACGAAACAAATAGCTGCCAGGAGACTTTTGTCTGTATATTAATTCAAGGGCATCTTTGCTGTTTGCTACTAACTGCCCTTTGATTTGGTCGATCCTACCTTGCTCAATCATACTCTGCGCAACAAAGGCTTGATTTTGTAGCGCGTGTTTCTCACCCTCATTAAATCGACGCTGCAGTTCAACGCTACCGATCTTTACATAGTACAAATTCATGACGACTGAAGAGTGGCCAGCAATCTTCATTGTGATCTCAATTGGTAGCCCGAATTCATGGACGTAGGCTGTGATAAGGCTTACCCTCATGCTGTGCGGAGTGTATATAGAAGAATAGCAGGTTAGTTTTTCTTTTGGCCCTGACAGCGTAGCTAAAGGTAAATCCCGAGGCTGCGAGTGATACAATGCGGCTGCAAGCCGTGGGGTTAGTAAATTTGTCGGCGATCCTGGCTCTTCAGCACCAAAGAGCCGAAACAAGAAGCAGTTGGCACCTTTTGCAATGCGCTGGCTTTCATTTAAGTTAGTTCGAGTGCATTCAATCCACGGCATCGGACGCGATATTGGATTATATTTTTCCTGCCACCGACGGAGTTTAATTATCCACGGAATCAGATGAGGGGGAAACCATGGCACGCTATAACCCCTGTATCCAATGCTAGTCTTATTGCTCGTGACGAACATGCCGCAATGGTCGCCAGGGTAACGTTTTATGAAGCCCTGATCTTTTGTTATTCCTGCAAGCGGGGCTTCGTTTTCAGTCCAGACGACCTTGCCATCATGACAGACGGGAATGTAAGCGTCGCCTTCGCCTGAATCGCAATATGCAATTTGCCTACCTCTGGACGGGACTGAAACGAGGGTAAGTACTTGCATCCAATACATCGGGAACCAAGCTTTAAACTTCCCGCCAATCCATCGTGTGACTAGATCGGGATCATTACGATCTAAGGGGAAAGCATCAACATCAATCTCGACCCAGTCGGCATCGAAACTATGAAGGTGGGTTAAATCAGAGAAGCTGGTTGCAGTGTCTGGAGCTATCCATTTTTGCACGGCTGCAACATATTGATAAGCCAAAGCTGGTTTGGCCGTTTCACCAGGACTACTGTTATTGGCCGAGGCTGAGTATTCGATTTCACTACCACGTAATGGATTGCTTATGCCTTCTGCAATTATTAGCTCGCCGGTTTCGTCATCTTCAAGCGTAAAATCCTCACGTATGATAAAGCGCAGGAATTCGTTGATTGCCATGACGAAGCTACGTCTATTGGGTTCTTGAATTGTAGCGGTAACATAGTTTTTAAAGTGTTGTAGGTCTGTGTGTTTGTTTGAAAGAAACTCTCCGGGCGTTGTTCCCAATCCATTTGCTTGTATATAGGTTGCCAAAAAGCGGCAAATTGATATCTGTTTTATTCGGCCCCCGCGAGCCTCTTTTTTGAAGCGATTTAGATCTTCAAGCCACTTCGAATGGTCAGGGTCTACAGAGCTTTCTGAAAAAGGTTCCGCCTTTCCGAGAAAAGCATATGAGGTGGTCCATTCTCTATGGTACACCTTATCTGGAGTGCCTGGTAATCTATTGTCTCCTGAAGACTTTACATATTTTTGATACTCTTTTATAGATGTGAGATTAAGAGGGTGAATGATATTTATTGTTTCATCGTAAGTGTAAAATGTCCTGATCGAGCATAGATCGTACCAGCTTTTCCATTCGTCTTTAAATACCCGTTCAGGGTGAGCGGGCAGAGGTGGATATTCTTTATAGCGATTCCGATAATCCTGACTGTCTTTTATGTCAAGTTTAATTACCGCTACCCTAATGTCATCAAGGCAATTGTAGTTGAGGGGCAATAAGAAATGGATCCACGATTTCCATTCGCCCTTGAATTGTTCTGGGTTGCTTGGAAGTCGTGGGTCTTTGTGGTAATTGAATTCGTACTGCCGTTTTGTGCGAATGCCCAACCTTTGTGCTGCTTCGCGAACCTCATATAAAGTGTCATACTGTTCAGTTAGATCTAGATAGTCCTTCCATGATGTCCATTGATCCGGATAAACACAAGTTGGATCTCTTCGCAGGCGCCAGTCATGTTTAAATCTATTGTAATAGTCTTTTCGTGAGTGACATTTCATGTTGCGGGCTGCAGATCTCGCTTCATCAAATGTATCATATGCTTTTCTTGTTTTACCTGGGTGGAGAAATTGGACCCATCCCTCCCATTGGTCTTTGTATTTGTATTTGGGGTCAATAGGTAGTTTCGGGTCCTCTTCGCGGCGATTGAAATATTCAGTTGAGTATTTAATGCCCAGGGAAACAGCCGCTGCAGAAGCTAACTCATAACTTTCATAAGGTGGGGTAGAGTGACTTGTTCCCAAGAAGTGATTCCAGTTCTGCCACTCGGGGTAAATAGTGCTAGGGTTTGCAGGAAGTTTTGGGTCTTCCTTATACCTTTTTAGCGTCGTGTATTGGTGGTAGTTATTAATGCCGAGCGCCAACGCAGCTCTGCTTGCTGCGCTGAGCGTTTGGTAGAAATCTTTAGATCTACTTCTGCCGATGAATGCTGACCAGCCCATGAAATCTGGATAGAAGCGCATGTCGCTCGGGAGTTTTGGGTCTTTAAAGTGGTCGGTCTGATATTGGGCTATAGTCCAAATGCCGAGGCGAACTACGGCCTCGCGTGCTTCTTCAAGTGTTAGATATTTCTCTACAGGCCGTTCACTCCCACAAAAATCGTACCATGAGAGCCATTCGCTGGCGTAATCAATATAAGGATTGGCCGGTAGCATGGGATCTTCTTGCCAGCGAAGTCTGTAGGCTCTGCTGTTTTTGATTCCGAGCTGTCTGACGGCAGCTTTGGCCTGTATCAATGTTTGATATTTTTTCGATGGCTTTCGTGTGCCGCACAAGTCGTACCATGAGCTCCACTCATGCGCATATTCTAGTTCGGGATTGGATGGTAGTTTCGGATCTTTCTTGTAGAGACGATGATATTCAACGTTGCTTTTTATGGAGAGCTGTATAACTGCGATTCTAGCCTCTGCTAGTGTTGGGTATTTCTCAATTGGTTTTTTATTTCCGCATAACTCGTACCATGAAATCCATTCGCTAGCATAAACTTCATTTGGGCATGCCGGGAGCTTCGAATCCTCTTTTCGGCGAAGCCTATAGTCCGTGCTATTTTTAATGCCGAGTTTCTCAATTGCGACTCTAACTTCGGCTAAGGTTTGATATTTGTCCGCTCTCGGCATTTGATCTCGCCTCAAATGGAAGTATGTGTCTATTCAGCATAGACTGCTTTGTGGCTTGCTGACATTTTTTCTCGTATTTCTTCATGTGTTGGTTGAATATACACCAAGCAAGAATCTGGACTTTTATGGTGCATTGCTTTCTGGATTTCAATTTGATTAAATCCGTGTTCTCGTAACCTGTACCCATAGCTGTGTCGATGCCCGTGCTCACTTGTGCCAACTATTTTTCTGTGCAGTAAGCCAATTCGCTCGACAGCAGATTTGTGCAGGCGTTGAGCATTTTTTAGCGTTTCAGGCTCTCCCTGTGAGTTTGTGAATGCATATGGGTGGTCTTGGGCCGGATTTGGGTCAACGCGCTGATGTTTTAAGTATTGGACCCATATATCCAAGAACTCTGCCGCTTTATGGGTAGGGAAGAATTGAACAGAGAAGTAGCCATCCTTGTTGTCAAGTACTGGGTTCTTCCATCCCAAATGCAGTCGTTCTGATTTCAGGTATTCAGTTCGAGGCAATAGTCCGTAGTGTACTGCCAGAAATTGCTTTCTGTTAAGATATTGCTCGTCAGGTGACTTCCCACTGGATGGATGATAAACCCTTACAATGGCATCGTTATTTTTTGTGTCTAGAATAATATCTGACAAGTAAAGGTGCAGTGCTTCAGACTTACGTAACCCTCCATAGTGCATCAGCAGCGTTAAAGCCTGGCCCTTGTAGTCAGGGATCGGCATGTCGAAGTTTTTGGCGTTTGGAACAATAAATCCCTGCTTCAGCAAGAGATCAATTTTGTCTTCAGGAAATCTTTTTGCAGGTGCAATGTTTTCAGGATGGCGCTGTGGTCCTTGTACTTCGCGAATGGTGCTTAACGCTTCGGCGTGTTTGCCCGGATCCACAAGATGATTCAAAAAGATTCTATTTCGTTTGTGATGAAAGGCGCACCAGTTCATTCGCTGTTCCGTAGAGGTGGCTTGCCTGAAAGGATTTGCGGTTTTTATTTTGAAGTCGCTTTGGCGCGTAAGCCAATCCGTGTAGTCTGTAACTAGGAACAGGAGGTCTGAACAGTGTTCGCTAGATCTTGGTAGCCAAAAAAGGTGGGAGGGATCTTTTAGGGTTTTTGGATCTACTGTGCCTTCTACTAGCGCCCTTACAAATGATGCGAGAAGCTTTGTTGTTTGCCTGAATAAACCCTTGTTAGCATTAATGTACTCTATTAGTAGCTTGATGGCTTGCGTGGACTTCTCTTTCCAGGACGAACTCTTCTTGCTGTGATGAGCGAGGTAGCGAAGGTGTGATATTAATATTCCGCTTTCGGTCAATAATGCAGGGAGCTTTATGGTTCGGCCGGTTTGGTCGTTTTGGTAAAGTGCTTTAATTTTTATGACGTAAGCCATTGCAAATACCTGGCAACTATCGTTTGGGTGATGTGCAGGTTCGCTTCGCGGTTTTCTGAAACCCATTGAGAGCGAGTGTGCACACAGCAGTACTCATAGTCTAGTATAAGTCGTGGTATACGCAATTGAATCGGTTTGTTGGTTCTATAGGTTCGCTCTCGTCTATTTTTATAATATCTCTAATAGCTCTGATCGAAACTGTGAGGATACGCCCAATTCGTATGTCGTGGGCGAGAGCAAGCGTGGAACAGTTACAAGGTAATCCACCTTGGACGGCAGATCATTATCGGATTTGAAAGTCGACCAATTATCGATGTTATTGTTTTCCCAGCCTATTAAAGCTTTTTGCTCCTCAAATCGGGGTGCTGTCTTCCTGCTAACAACAGCTAAGTCTTGAGGCAGATCCTCGGAGATGCGGCGCGAGTAATCTATAAGTGAAGGTTCAGCTATCACAAACAACCATGCTTGATCATCATTGATCCCCGTTCGCCTAAGAATTCTACCTAGGACCTGACGGTAATGCAGTTCAGTCCGAATGCGACTAAGATAACAGCATACTTGCAACCGTGGAATGTCAGTGCCTTCGCTAATCATGCCGACCGCAATAATCCAGCAGCCAATACCGGATCTGAACTCGTTAATGTTATCTTGCGCGCTACCAGTTTTTGTCGTAGCTACGCGGCAGTTTTCGCCACGGCTTAGGAGCTTGCTCTCGATTAACTTCGCGTGATTAGTGTCTGTTGCAACGATAAGCCCAGCAGCAGATGGGATTCTTTTCCTCAGTTGGGCTAACTTTCTACAGCCTAGATCGAGCATGTGATCTATTATATCTTCATTCCAGAGGATGTCTTCGAAGCAAAGGGGTGAGCTGTCAAGCAAATGAGCAAAATTATCAAAATTAGATACTTGTCGATTTTGTTGTTTTTTTTGGATCAACTGCAGATTATGATTGTCAATCAAGGTTATTCTGGGGGATCTGCAAACACTGTCGACAATGGCTTGCTGAAGTCCATAGCGATAATTGCAGGTCAACGTTCTTGTCGGCGCTGAATACCGCCCTAGTGCAATAGCCTTATCATCTGTTCTCCAGGGCGTGCCTGAAAGTGACAAAGTGAATGTCGCTTGATTTTGTATTTTGGATATGATCGTCGATCCCCAGGTGTTGCTGGTTTTAAGATCATAACCTGCACAGTGATGAATTTCGTCAAATATAGCAAGAACCCGATACTGTTGGAATAGTTCCCAAAACTCTTCACCTTTCGCATCCATGCCTTGGTAAGTACAAGCATCACCAATTGCTCCAACATATCCATCCATTCGACGCCCAAGTATTTTTGAGAGCGTATTCCGGAAGCCATCGACTACTTGGCAGGAAGGTGCGAAGCACAGCACGAGATCGATAGCGTTTTTGTTGAGCAGCTCTTTTGCCAACTCACCAGCCATTCTCGTCTTGCCTGCTCCTGGCGTTGCTTGGCAAAAGAAATGTTTATTTACCAGGAAGTGCCTTAGTGCTCTTTCGATACATAATTTCTGCCACTCTCTTAGAATGCTGCTCATTCAATTCCTAGTATTTTCAGGGTTTTTTCAACCGCTTTAAGATGACCTAGCAGGCGGGAGCTACGATCTCTCGCTTCCACATAATCGTTTTCCAGCTTCGAGTGAAGGTGTGGCAGGTCATCCAACAGTTGCTTGTATCTTTCCGCTTCGCCCATTGAGGTGAGGAAGTCCAAACGAGTTTCTTTGACCATTGCCTGGAGTCGTCGAGCTGTGTGCTCGTTGGTCGACACACCTTTTTCGGTGTCGATCGCAGGTACTGCAGTGCGAGGGGCGACGGATTGATACCCCTCGTCAATCAAGCGGAGGGTGATTGACGCCGGCAGATTCTGGAGGTGATAGAGCTGGTCGCGGCCGCGCTTTTCTGGGTCTCGTACTACCCATTCGATCCTTTCGAGGCGGAGGATCTGCCTGAAAATATAGCGCCGGAGATCAGAGGTATGCTCGCGAGCTACGCCAAATGACTGGGCATAGGCGTCTCGAAGGCCGCGACAGGTGAAGCTGTCTAGCTCGCCGCTTTGCAAGAGCTCGTAGACGTGCCTGTCGAGAGCGAATGAAGCCGGTTTCATACAGGCACCTAGCTAGCAGAAATACATCAAATGCGGATTATAATCCGTCGCCGATCAACTCGCAAACGCTGATAGTCCCGCCTTATGTACACCGAGGCGGATATGCAAAAGTTGGCGAGGGCTCTAGGACGCAAAGTCCGAGAGCAGAGAATGATGGTCGGCATTTCGCAAGACGCTTTAGCTTTCGCGTGCCAGATGGATCGGAGCTACATAGGGCGGATAGAGAGAGGGGAAGTGAATCTGACTATTGAGAAGCTCTACAGAATTGCGACTGAGCTGAAATGCACCCCGCAATCGCTTCTGCCCACAGGCCTATGCGACTAGGTTGCATTCGGGTTGGGTGGAGTCGAGCGGCTGACGTCTTCCTCCATCTGCATGCCTCCTTGCCCGTTGAGAAACACCGTCAAGGTGACGCTCGCTCCAAGCTTCTGGCTCCGGTCCTATCTGAGTTAACATGCTGCTTCTAGGGCTTTTTAATCTGGCCTTGAGGAGCTTTGGCAATGATAACGACTCGACTCATCGGCCCTCGCGAGGATGCTCAATTCGGATGTTGGGGCGTAGGTCAGCGCTATTACGAATGGCGAAAAGCATGGATCTTGTCCGAGGCTCAACGAGTGCTTGGACGGCGAACGCTTGCGACGCGCTGGATGTGTGAAGAATCGTTGGGCCTTGGCCGGATTTCACCTTGTACGTTGCTTGTTAGTCCTTCCGGATTTGAGCAAGTACAAGATTTTTTACTGCGAATCGAATACGGCGTTTACTGCTAAGTTTTTGTACTATTTGGATGGCTTAGGTTGACAGGATTCAGCGATAATTTCGCTTGATATTGAATGGAATTCAATCGACTTTCACCCTAGAGCGGAAGCCTAAAAAGTATCAATTTTGACTGTATCGATATTCGTCGGGCGAGAATCGTCCATTAGGGCCGAATAGCAGATGAGTCGTAAGTTGCTCCAAATACGTTATGGCTTCCGCCCGAACACAGCGTTCGTAGTAGTGGCGCTTGGCAAGCGGGATTATCGCTCGATTCTTTAGGCACAGCTTCACAAGTTCCGACAGCAAATAGCCTCGTACGTCATACCGCGCATCAACTGCCCTGATCAATGTCGAGTAGCAATCGCGGAAGAGAGGTCGTTGGATGTTGGGGCTTGGGAGTGCATATTCACTTCTCATCTTATATTCCTTGAGGCGCCATTCGGCTGTTGCGTAGGGCTGCAGGCGTCGAACGTCTCGTACGCATATGGCGGAGCGCATTCAAAAATCCGTTGGCCAGGGGCACCAGGTCTAGAATCGCCCTAAGTCCTTGCGCAGGATCTGGATACGATTATCTGCTGACACGATTCCGCCGAGGTTTTACCTTCGCTGCGGCCAGCACCTTGTCTTGTGCAGACGCTAGCAGTGCTTTCGGTGCGACACCGCCAAGATAGGGATTTTCGGACTGGAACCATGCTGCGATTGACCAGTCATTCATCCGAGCAGATAGCACCGACAACACATCGCAAAGCCCGTGAATCGGTTGGTATCCATTGCTACCGTCTAAGCCATATGTAGGGAAAAAATCAACCTTGCCCGGTCGCAGAGAAAAGATCTTCCCATTAGCCAGCAACTCATCAGGGTCTATCTCGACGCCAGGGTTGGAAGACAAGGCCAGATGAATCCACTGCTTGGCTGATATCAAATCTCCGCTTTGGAAAAGCCTAGAGCGGATTATGCCTGCAGAAACGCCTTCCGCCAAAATCGAATGGGGTACCGATTCTGCGGGGAGGAAGCAGTCGATAATGAGGTCTAGCGCTTTTTGGGGATACTCGCTCAGCCTCCACTCGAATAGGTCGTTGTACATCTGCAGCCCGCGGAGGTACGCGTCGATCGTCCTGTCTGAATTGGCCTCAATCGACAAGGTGGCAATCAAGCCCATCTTGTTTTCAGGCATGTCCGATCCAGCGGCAGGCTCGTACCTAGTTTGGATGCGCGCAAAGGGAGTACTCATAAGCACCTCCAGCTAAGGGGCTAAAGATCGCTGCATCAGAGGGCTGAAATCCACCGGGGATTCTCGCAGCGCAGATAGCAGTATGCGGCACTCAGCTTTCGAAGCTTGTTTTTCCGATCAATCGCGACTGCTTGGCTCGGTTGCGGTAGCACAATGCCTCTATCGGCAGGTGAAGGTCTCACGAGCCCTCCCTGCGACGTTATCTAAGGTTTCGCTGGCTCGAATACGACAGCTGCTCTGTCAGGTGGACACTGTGGTCAAGATAACGATGTAACCCAAATGCTAGTACTCAAGCTTGAGCCGGATCACTCAGGTCCGCTCCATCTCCACTGGCCCATACCAGCCCTTGGCGGGCATGGTGACGCAGACGGTAAGTGACCGGCGGTGGCTGCTCGCTGACTCGTTTGCTATCCCACACCGTCACAGAAACAAAAGAGTCTTTCGGCCAAGCGCGCCAGTCGCCTTGGTCGGGACCATCGATCACTAGTAGGGGCTTGCTTAAATCGCGAGTGGTACTCAAGTTGTTCCTCCTGCCCTGGTGCATCACCATGGGGGCATCAAATGATGCTCAATGACGTGGAAAAAGCGTTCTTCCCAGCTTGGCTGCAGCCCCGACACCGTTCTGGGCCTCATTAAGAATGTCACGAGAGAAGTAGTCTGCGAGCCGTGCGCGGCTCTCTATCTCCTGCCGGATATCTTCTGGATCAATGTTTGGAAGATCCACACGATAGGCCGCGTGATGAACCAATGCGGCAGCCTGGAAAAGCGCGTCGGAAAGTCGGTATCGATCAAGTCCCAGTGCTGCGCATGCTTCGAGGATGGTCACCGCATCGCTTTCGGTTCCGCCAGTGATACGCTGGTCTGGCAAGGTGGAGTGTCTACGAAGATGCTCCACGTACTGACGTAGCGAAGGAATCGAGAGACCTATGGAGTAATGCTTAATGTACCAAGGACCGATAATGTCGATTTCGTCCAGAGTGATGGCCATTTCCTGGAAGTACCCGGCCCATGCTTCTTGCATGTCCTCATCTATGCGCTCCTGACCAAGGCTGGCTAGATGTTCGTTGAGGCGTTTGACTAAGCGGAAATAGTCGAGTCGTACAGGCGGGTCGCGATGCTCATCCATAATCAGCTCCAAGGTTGAAGTCGCCGATGAGTTTCCGCCGGTACGGTGATGGTGGTCAAGATCGCCATCAGGTGAGGCCTCCAGCACAGGCTGGCTGAGCGGCTAAAAGTCCGACCCTTCTCGCTTTCACACCTACAATCTGTCAACTGTATGCGCTCAACCGATACCACTAAGCAAGGCGGTGTATTTCTATGGATTTGATGGCACTGATTCAGCAGGCGCTTGAAGCGTCAGGGAAGCTGCGAGACCTCTCGAAAAAGCTCGAAGATGCGGACTTCAAAATGATACTGGCGGATCTTCACAGCGCCTTGGCTGATGCGAAGCTTGAGTCTGGGGAATTGAAGATGAAATTAGCATTGGCGCAAGAGGAGATAGTCAGGCTCAAGCAGGTGATTGAGCAGCGAGACAAAGGTAAGCCCACCTACAATTCTGAGGGGGTTTATACCTTTGAAGGCGAAGTCGGTCGCTTCTGCACTGCTTGCTGGGACAGCGATGAGCGCAAGATGCGCTTGACCGACCTGGCCAGCGAATTTCGATTTGTCGGTCAGTGGGAATGCCCCAAATGCCATGCAGGATATGGCGCAAAGGACGCATGAGGGCGCTGATCGGGCCAATGGTTCATCCGTTCGTTCATCCGTTGTTTTGGCAAAGCTGTGCGTAATGAGCTAACGAGCGTCGAGGTCGACAGTCTTTGCGAGGACCTGTAGGTGCTGGATATCTGAGCGAGGTTGCCAAGCGCTTTTCTGATTCTTCTGTGTTGGCTATTGGCTCTGCATCCATTCTGTGGGATCGACCAGGTGCCATGATTGTGCTTCACGATCAAAGTCCGTCCATATCTCCTGCAGCTTGGCGCGGTCACCTTGAAAAAGAGGGCTGTCCAAATGAGCGAACTGATCGAACTCGGCGATGGGTAAAACAGTGCCAGCGCCGCTGTAGCAGAACCAGGAGCCCACCACCTGAGCAATTTCTGCAATTTCACGCAAAGCTTGCTTGGCATCTGCAAGGCCCCACCGCTCTAACATGCGCCCTTGCCGACTAGCCTCAGTTGCAGCGTGTGCGATGTCCACGTTCACATGTTCAATGACGGAAGATAGTCGACCTAGGCGGGACTCCAACATGTCGAATACCTCGATCCGTATCAGATCATCCGGTCTGGATGCACCTGCGCTCACCCCGCTTAGCCAGTCAAATTCCTCGTGCCGCTTAACCGCGAGCTCATAGTGGTATTTCGTGGGCACCCAGTACGATCGCTTTCCCTGCTGGAGTTGCTCAGTGGCAAATTTGTCATAAGCGGCGTGTGTGCTGCGGTAATTGTAATTCAGTTCAGCGATATCCCTGACGTATACCAGGCGCGTGAGCTTTCCACGCGAGGCGCGGATGTCGGCGATTAAGCTACCTAATGAGCACACGCTCCTCGGGCCGCGAATAGGTTCGACCTCTACGAGTCTGCGGATACCCTGCATGGTTCCTGCCCAGAATCCGCTAGCTAGCATGTCCATGATCAAAACGTTCAGCTGTTTTTCGCCGCAGACCGTGGGAGCTTGGCGTACCATTTCTACGACACATGAATACGCCGCGATGTCCCACGCCATTTGATTCAACGCCTTAGTGATGGCGTTCTCTTCGGCCTCAAAAACCCGCTTCCATTCCGCGATCCGATCTAGCATCGATGACTCCTTGGTTTTCATTTTGTAAGCCACCCGTATCGTGCTGGATCGCGACAGCAGCGGTCCAAGCACTGCGATGGCAATCGGACATCATTCCTGTCTATGATGTTCCTTTGAACGGAGGCAGGGTACAGCGGTGATAGGGAATATTTTCAACGTTTTTTCGCGACGTAAAGGAAACCAGAGCCAGCCGAAAAAGCAGCTTACAGAACAATTTCGGCAACGGACGTTCATGCTCATCCGAGACATGGGCCCCGGAATGGGCGAAACTCTTGAGTTTCTACACGATAAGCTCTCCTATCTCACGGGGCGCCATAACCTGTCCGGAAACAAGAACCTTTCTTACGCCGATGACGCATTCAACTTTCTGCGCACCTGCAGTGACCCTCATTTTCTTGATGCCATTGAGTATCTTGTCCATCAGGAAGGATGGAATTACATCGGGGGTTACCATGAGCCTGTGATTGACCGCTTGAACGAGTTCTTGAACATTGACGATCTTCCCTATTTCGTTACGAAACCGGTGTGGCAAACCACTGAGGAAATGTATAGGGGAGAACTCACTAGGTTCACCGGAATCCGTGAGCACGCGAAGGTTATTCCAAGGGAAAACCAGGCTGTTCACGAGACGGCTATTGAGCCCGCCCTGAAGCTTTTACGTCAGCCAGCTTTCCTCAATGCCAATTCCGAGTTCATGGCAGCTCTTGAGGATTTTCGGCACGGAAAATTCGGCGACTGCGTTACCAAGTGCAACAGCAGCTATGAGAGTGTTATGAAAGTGATCTGTGGCCAGAAGGGTTTCGGGTATTCCCAGGGAGACACAACCTCCAAGCTCATTCGTACCATCATGGAGAAGACTGCGATGGAATCTTTCTGGGAGCAGCCACTGATGACCGTCGGCACGCTCCGCAACAAATTGAGCACGTCGCATGGTGCCGGGGAGTTGCAAAAAGTAGTGCCGGAGCACGTGGCGAAGTACACGCTGAACATGACTGCATCTGCGATCATCTTTTTGCACGATCAGGCTTACCGATCAAAAACCTGAAATCATCAACTAGCTTGCGGGAGTGGGCATGCGTCGTTTTGATACCAAACCCCTGATTGCTTTGGCGACGGCTCCGAAGGATCAAGACGATCCCTGGTATGTAAATGCCGAGCAGGCTGTGCATTACATGACAGCAAACTCGGATTCAGACGAGATTGTGATTTACGCGAGCGCACCGTTCCTGCTTATCGTGGGGGCGCTCGCCCCAACTGAAAATGTCACGCCGCCAGATGGGGAGGCGCTACAAAATCTTACGCTATTTACCAATGCAACCTGGTGCATTCAAAGGTCCTGGAGCTCAGGTGAAGGACATCGTGTCTACATTGAGCCCGCTTTCCCTGAGGACAGCGGATCTCCCTTAGCTGGGGGGGAACCACTTGTCATCCGTCGGCGTCTTGAGGGGGTTCATACCGGACCCACGCCGATCGAAATTAACCAAAAGCTCGTACATTGTCTCGACATCCATTATGTAGAAGAGCGGAAGGCGTACTGTCGGCTCAATGGCGATGGCGACATCGAAGATGTCATCAGGATTCTGACTTTGGCAATTCCCGATCAGATAGAGGGTCGCGAGGTTGTCACAATTCTTCGTAAAGACTTGGACAACTACATGGCTCTGGCGGACTTGGCGCTGGTCTTGAAATTTGATTTCACCAGATACGTGCCGGGCAGTTTCGACAGCTGGCATGGCGCAACTCGATATCACCGAGACGAGTCGGATCTTTTTTTTCATGGTGGATCGATAAGCAGAGCGAGCTTCGCGCATGGAGCCATGGTGGTCAGGCCAAAGACTACGGTTGAAGAGCAAGAAGAGGTGTGGCGCAAGGATTTTGATGGTGATCCGGATCGTGAGTATGCAGTCTTTAAAATCTATGATCGCAAGAACGACCGTCAAGTCGAGACCTCTTGCAGCCCCGATCACATTGTCAGTTATTTTGAGGATAGTGATCTTCCCTGGCAGATATCGCCTGCTTTTTTCAGGGCAGAGGTGCTTAACCGCTTTAAAGGAGATCCGGAGAAATACACGCTGGAAGACCGGAGCATTTCTTGCAGAGGAGCTTGGACCCTCAAGTCTTACGATATCAATGAGGCCGGGCAAGTTCATGCATGGATCTGGGATTTGTCGAAACTTCCCTTCGATGAACAGCTGTACTGGAAGGCCTTCAACGAATGGCCAAAGGCGCCAATCTCTCAGCGGGCAAATCGAACGGATATTGAAGGCGATTGGTACACCGAATATCAGCCACTGGATGCGCTCAAGCGAAAGGTGCGTGAACTAGACAAACGTAAGCCAGCATGGTGGAACCCCCGAGGTGAGGAGTTGATCGACAGCGTGCTAGCCCCCGCCACAGACTCACCTAAGGAATGGGGTGATGAAATCATGGCTCTTGATCAATGCCTGGTAGAAGGTTTTCTCGACAAGCCATTGCGCAAAGTTGCTGAAGGAAAAGGGTGCGTACTGGAGTCAACCTGGCGCTCGCTTAAGTTGCTGTACGAAATCTTAGTGGCAAGTTCAATCAGCGCGGAGGAGGCCAGGGAGATTCTGGCGCCCATGAGAAGGCTTCATGAGCTTCGCAATGAGATTCGGGGTCATGCGACCCATGAAAAGAAAGCGATTGCCATTCGAGAAGCCCGCACCACCCATGGCAATTTTCGAGCCCAGTTTTTTCACCTTGCCGAGGGTTGTGATAAAGCCCTTGTCGCTGTGTTGGGGGCTATGGACTTTGAACTAGGGGAGTGAAGGCGCAGGAGTTGTCATCACCAGCTCGCGCCTGTGAGGTGGTTTGGTGAATCTTCTCGTTTTCACGGCTCTGCAATCTAAGGTGACCCCGCGGGAGTTTTCACGCGGGGCTGTATGCATCAATCCTCGCCTGGCCCTTTGGGTTCGCTATCGATCTTGCGCTTGATGATCCGCACTGCCTCATCGACCGACTTGCCCTCATCGATCAGTCGAACAAGGTCAGTGTGCAGGTCAGAGCGTAGTTTTGGGAGACGTTTGAGGGCTGCCGCGACATCCCGCTCCTTGGAGTCAAAAGAGAAGTTGGGGTTGATCACCGTCAACCCAGGCGTCGGGAGCGAGTCGTCTTTTTTGTCAGGGGTGTTGCTTTCGTTGCTGGAGGACATCAGGTTTCTCCGTTGAGGGAACCCGTAGGCTACAAACTATCTTGCCCTGCCGGCAAGGCGCGTTGAGCGCGGCCGATTTGCGCGAGCTGGCCACCTACATGCGGGAGGAAGGCCGGAGGGTAGTTGCGGTCATTTGACCATCTGTTTGCATTCGACTCGACCACACAGTTGCATTCGGCTTGATCAGTCGGTTGCGATCAGTACCACTTAGTGCGCCTGAGCTGGGTATGGCTTTGGTTAGAATTCAGCTCCGCTTTCTGAAATGATGTTCCTCATAACTGTTACGAAGGGGGTTTGAATGACGGCTTATGGAGGGCGGGTGTGGGATGTAGTTATCATTGGCGGTGGGCAAGCGGCTTTGGCAACTGCCTACTTCCTTCGCCGTACGGGGCTTTCGTTCATCATGCTCGATGCTGAGGAAGCAGCCGGCGGAGCTTGGCGACACGGTTGGAATTCCCTGCGGCTGTTCTCGCCGGCCACGTGGAGCTCCATTCCCGGTTGGATGATGCCACCTGTCCAGGATGGCTATCCGTCTCGCGAGCATGTCATCGACTACCTCACTCAGTATGAGGCGCGCTATCAGTTTCCAATCGAACGGCCAGTGCGCGTCACTTCAATCGAGCGCGTTATCGGCGCGTTACGTGTTCATTCAGAGTCTGGCCATTGGGATGCCAAAGCAGTGGTCAGTGCCACAGGCACTTGGAGCAATCCGAACATACCTGCCTACCCTGGCGCTGAGCTGTTCCGTGGCCAACAGCTGCATTCGGCTGACTACGTTGAACCGCAGTCCTTCTCTGGCAAGCACGTGCTGGTCGTTGGCGGCGGCAACTCCGGCGCGCAAATTCTCGCAGAGGTTTCCAAAGTAGCGGATGCGACCTGGGTAACTCCCACAGATCCACTCTTCCTACCTGATGATGTCGATGGCCGAGTGCTGTTCGAGCGGGCCACGGAGCGCTGGAAAGCGCAGATGGAGGGGCGTGTCATTGAGCAGCCGGTCGGCGGGTTGGGCGACGTGGTCATGGTCCCGCCTGTGGTGGAGGCGCGTGAGCGAGACGTTCTGCACGCGGTGAGACCCTTCGTTCGTTTCACCCCTGACGGTGTGGTCTGGGCAGACGGGTCGGAAACCGCAGTGGATGCAGTGATCTGGTGCACCGGGTTCAAACCCGCCCTGGGACACCTCGCCAGCCTTGGGGTTGTTACTGAGCAAGGACGTGTAGAAGTCGAAGGGACCCGATCTGTGAGTGAGCCCAGACTGTGGTTGGTGGGCTATGGCGAGTGGACAGGCTCTGCCTCGGCGACCTTGATCGGAGTGACCCGCACGGCCCGAAGTACCGCAGCAGAAATTGAGCAATTTGTGGTGAGAGCGGAGGCCTGATGGCCTCCGCTTTTTCCTCACGGATCAGTGCGTCTGCTGTGCCATTACACTGTGCCTGGGCAGCGCAATCGAGATGAGCGCGGCGGCCAATACGAAGATGCTGGAAACCCACAAGCAAGCCTCCAATCCATAGGCCTGAAACACCCAACCTGACAGCAGCGTGCCGACCAAGCGACCCAGGGCGTTGGACATGTAGTAGAAGCCCACATCCAGGGAGACGCCGTCTTCCTTGGCATAGCTGACGATGAGGTAGCTGTGCAGCGATGAGTTCACGGCGAACAGCACGCCGAACAGCATCAACCCACCGAGCAAGACTACCTGCGCCGACCAGCCTGTCGACAGGCCCACGGCAATGAGCGCAGGCAGCCCGGCTAGGGCGATTGCCCAGATGAAGGCTGCTCGGCCGTCGGGCACATGACCACGTTTCTTGCCGGTGATGTGGGGGGCAAACGACTGGACGATGCCGTAGCCGATTACCCACGCGGCCAAGAAGCCACCGACCAGCCAGAAGTCCCAGCCAAACGCAGAGCTCAGGTACACCGGCAGAGCCACCACGAACCAGACATCCCGTGCACCGAACAAAAACAGCCGTGCGGCCGAGAGGATGTTGATGGCCCGGCTCTTGGACAGCATGTCGCGGAACTTCGGCTTGGCCTTGGCCTTGCCCAAGTCTTTTTTCAGGAGGATCAGACTAGCGATCCAGATCAGGGCCAGCACCGCCGCCATGGCCAGTACCGCCTGGCTGAAACCGAGCAGCGCAAGCAGTGCTCCCCCGAGGAAGAAACCCACGCCTTTGAGCGCGTTTTTCGAGCCTGTCAGGATGGCCACCCATTTGTAGATGGTGCCTTGTTGGCTGTCCGGTACCAGGAGCTTGATGGAGATCTTGGCGCTCATCTTGTTCAAGTCCTTGGCAATGCCGGACAGCGCCTGGGCGGCCATCACCCAAGGTACCGTCAACGAGGCTGCTGGTACCGTGAGCATCAGCAGGGCAACGACCTGCATGCCAAGGCCGATATTCATGGTGCGGTTGAGTCCCAGGCGGGCGCCGAGGTAACCGCCCACCAGGTTGGTGATCACGCCGAACACTTCGTAGAACAGGAACAGCGCCGCGATCTGAAGCGGCGTGTAGCCCAGCGAATGGAAGTGCAGTACCACCAGCATGCGCAATGCGCCGTCGGTGAGGGTGAAGGCCCAGTAGTTGCCGGTAACCAGCAGGTACTGACGCACTTCCGCAGACAGGGCTGACAACGCCTTCATGATCGCCGTTTACTCCGCTGCGCCGACCAAACGTGCCAGTTCCGCGGCACGGTTGGCGTAGCCCCACTCGTTGTCGTACCAGGCGTAGATCTTCACCTGGGTGCCGCTGACTACCATGGTCGACAACGCATCGATGATTGAGGACCGTGGATCGGTGCGGTAGTCGATGGACACCAAGGGACGTTCTTCGTAGCCCAGGATGTCTTTCAGCGGCCCTTCGGCAGCGGCTTTTAGCAGCGCGTTGACCTCTTCAGCCGTCGTCTCACGTTGCACTTCGAACACGCAGTCGGTCAGCGAGGCGTTGGCCAGTGGTACACGCACGGCGTGACCATTCAGCTTTCCGCGCAGTTCGGGGAAGATCTCCGCGATTGCTGTGGCCGACCCTGTAGTGGTCGGGATCAAGCTCATGCCTGAGGCACGGGCGCGACGCAGGTCCTTGTGCGGTGTATCGAGGATGCTCTGGGTATTGGTGAGGTCGTGAATGGTGGTGATAGAGCCGTGGCGGATGCCAAGGTTCTCGTGAATCACCTTGACCACCGGGGCCAGGCAGTTGGTGGTGCAGGAGGCGGCGGTGACGATACGGTGTTGCGCCGGGTCGAACAGGTGTTGGTTGACGCCCATCACCACGTTCAGTGCGCCTTTCTCCTTCACTGGAGCACAGACGACCACACGTTTGACGCCCTGATCCAGATAGGCCTGGAGCACGGCTACCGACTTCATCTTGCCGCTGGCCTCGATAACCAGGTCGCAGCCCGACCAGTCGGTGTCTGCGATGGTCTTGTTCGCGGTGACCTTGATGCGCTTGCCCCCGATCACTACCGAATCGCCTTCTGCGCGGGCTTCACGGTGCCAGCGTCCGTGGATCGAATCGAAGTTGATCAGATGGGCATGGGTCTCGGCGTCACCGGCCGGGTCATTGATCTGCACAAACTCGAATTCCGCCCAGTCCCAGGATGCGCGAAGCGCCAAGCGACCAATACGGCCAAACCCATTGATACCTACTTTGATAGCCATGTTCTTGTTCTCGAATCGCGATTAGCGAAAGGTCAGAGGGTGTCGCTGAACTGGTTGATGTACCCAACGTGTGCAGGGTTCTGGATCGCACGTGGGCGCAGGGCCTGGACCTGGGCAACAGCTTCCTGCACAGGAATGCCGCACTCGATCATCAGGCGGGCCGCAAACAAGCCGGTGCGACCAGAGCCGCCCTTGCAGTGAATGGCGATCGTCTTACCGCTCTTCACCAGCTCTTTCAGGCGTTCCCGGTGAGTTTCCCAGGCAGCCGCAAACGGCTCACCGGGTGCTTCGTCGTCCTCGACCGGCAGGTGGAACCATTCGAGGCCCAGCAGTTGGCACTCCTCGGGAAGCAGATCGATCTCGTTCTGCAGCAGTTCTTCACTCGGCATCAGGGTTACCAGCGCGCTCGCGCCGGCATCGTGCAACGTTGCTAGAGCCTGAGATACCGATGTCTCCTTGGTACCTGGGCACGGAGTGAAGATCAGCTGGCCGACCAGATCGGAATTAGCCAACACGGAATACGGGTGCAATTGCATGCTCACAAAGCCTCAAATGGATCGTTGATTGACACGCTGGGATAGTTCTTCAGCCGACTCTTTA
>Ga0160449_1000571_pt1 | contig 21645 bp, 16 predicted proteins | sample HID1975I_E1MG_FD_108216 | JGI IMG/M metagenome (GOLD analysis project Ga0160449, IMG submission 108216) | Enriched soil microbial communities from UW Madison campus, WI, USA - HID1975I_E1 MG | ecosystem: Environmental > Terrestrial > Soil > Unclassified | place: USA: Madison, Wisconsin...
CAGCCCCGACGCCCGCACGAGCTCCTCGGTGGCCCGGTGCTCGGGGGCGAGCACGAGCGCCGAGGTGTCGGCGTGCGGGGCGCTCGTGTAGACGATGTGGTTCACGCCGGCCTCGACCGCGGCGTCGACCACGTTGCGGTGCTGCTCCACCCGGCGACCCACCTCGGAGCCGGAGACGAGGAGCAGGGTGCGCACGTCGGCGAGGGCCCGTACGAGCGCCGCCCGGTCCTCGTAGGGAGCCACTCGCACCAGGACGCCGTCGTCGGCCAGGTCCTTCGCCCTGCCCTCGTCGCGCACGACCGCGACGAGCGATCCGGCAGGACGGGAGCGGCGGAGCTCTTCGATGACGAGGCGGCCGAGGTGGCCGGTGGCTCCGGTGACGGCGATGGTCATGTGATCCTCCCGATGGGCGCTGTTGTCGGGTGAACCGGCTGGCCAGACGAGACATTCCCGCGCGGCCCATGAGTCGTACCCACCGCTGTCGGGCGCTGGCTATGCTCACCCTCGTCACCACTTCGACGACGAAGGACGCCCACGTGAGCACCCTGCCGCCCAGCCCCACGCCGCGCTCGCTCGAGCCGCTCGGCCACGCCGTCCCCTCGACGGTCCCGACCCACTGGTACAACCTCGCGGCGGACCTGCCCGAGCCCACGCCGCCGCACCTGCACCCCGGCACCAAGGAGCCGCTCGGGCCGGAGGACCTCGCGCCGCTGTTCCCCATGGCGCTCATCGCGCAGGAGGTCACGACCGAGCGCTACGTCGAGATCCCGCAGACGGTGCGCGAGATCTACTCGATGTGGCGGCCCTCGCCGCTCGTTCGCGCGCACCGCCTCGAGCGGGCGCTCGGCACGAAGGCGCGGATCTACTACAAGTACGAGGGCGTGAGCCCCGTCGGCTCGCACAAGCCCAACACGGCCGTCGCCCAGGCGTACTACAACGCCCTCGAGGGCACGAACAAGCTCACGACCGAGACGGGCGCGGGCCAGTGGGGCGCCTCGCTCTCCTTCGCCGCGGCGCTGCTCGGGCTCACGTGCGAGGTGTGGCAGGTGCGCGCCTCCTTCGACGCCAAGCCGTACCGCCGCTTCCAGATGGAGGCGTACGGCTCGGTGTGCCACTCCTCGCCGTCGGAGCTCACGGACTCGGGGCGGGCGATCCTCGCCGAGCACCCCGACACGACGGGCTCGCTCGGCATGGCGATCAGCGAGGCCGTCGAGGCCGCCGCGAAGGACCCGCTCGCGCACTACTCGCTCGGTTCGGTGCTCAACCACGTGATGCTGCACCAGTCGGTGATCGGCCAGGAGGTGCTCACCCAGCTCGGCGACACCGACGAGTCGCAGATCGACGTGGCGTTCGGCTGCGCCGGTGGCGGCTCCAACCTCGCGGGGCTCACGTTCCCGCTCATCGGGCAGAACCTGCGCGAGGGCTCCACGACTCGGGTCGTCGCGTGCGAGCCGGCCGCGTGCCCCTCGCTCACGCAGGGCGAGTACCGCTACGACCACGGCGACGTCGCGGGACTGACCCCGCTGCTCAAGATGCACACGCTCGGCAAGGACTTCGTGCCGCCGCCCATCCACGCCGGCGGTCTGCGCTACCACGGCATGGCGCCGATGGTCTCGCACGCCCTCAACCTCGGGCTGCTCGAGGCGACGGCCGTGGACCAGGACACGGCGTTCCGCGGCGGTGTCGAGTTCGCGCGTGCCGAGGGCATCATCCCCGCACCCGAGTCCACGCACGCCGTCGCTGCGGCGATCGCGTTCGCGCGCACGGCCGAGTCCGACGGCAGGTCCGTGCTCATCGGGCTCTCCGGCAACGGCGTGCTCGACCTGCCCGCCTACGCGGACTACGTCTAGAGGCGGAGGCATCGGAGGCGGGGGCATCGAGAAGGGCGGGGCCGACGACGACGGACGCCGGGAGCCGCCGCCTCCCCGGTGGTCGTCGTCGCGGGCCATGATGGAGGCATGACCCAGCACCGACCCGCCGCCACGGCTCCTCTCCTCACGCAGCGCTCGGACCTCGCCGTCGTCGGCGGCTATGTCGTCCCCGTCGACGGCGAGCCGTTCGTCGGCACCGTCCTCGTGCGCGACGGCGTGATCGCCGCGCTCGGCCCCGACGCCGAGGTGCCCGAGGGCACGCCGACCGTCGACGCGAGCGGGCGCTGGGTGCTGCCCGGCTTCATCGAGGCCCACGGGCACATGGGCGTCATGGAGGAGGCGGAGGGCTGGGCCGGCAACGACACGAACGAGATGACGAACCCGGACGGCTCGGCGCTGCGGGCGATCGACGCGATCAACGTCGAGGACGAGGGCTTCCGGGACTCGCTGCTCGGCGGGGTCACGAGCGCCGTCATCAAGCCCGGCTCGGGCAACCCGATCGGCGGCCTGACGCTTGCGATGAAGACGTGGGGCGGGCGCACCGTCGACGAGCAGGTCATCAGCGAGTCGGTCTCGGTGAAGTCGGCGCTCGGTGAGAACCCCAAGCGCATCTACGGGGAGCGCAAGGAGACGCCGTCGACCCGGCTCGGCGTGGCGAAGGTCATCCGCGCCGCGTTCGTCGCGGCCCAGGACTACGCGGCGAAGCGCGAGCACGCCGCCGCGAAGGGGGAGCCGTTCGAGCGCGACCTCGGCAAGGAGACGCTCGCGCGCGTGCTCGCGGGTGAGCTCGCGTGGGACCAGCACACCCACCGGGCCGACGACGTCGCCACGGCGATCCGCCTCGCGGAGGAGTTCGGCTACCGGCTCGTGGTCAACCACGGCACCGACGCCGCACCGATCGCCGACGTGCTCGCGGAGAAGGGCATCCCCGTGATCTTCGGACCGGTCATCACGTCGCGGTCCAAGATCGAGCTGCGCGACCGCTCCGTCGCGAACCTCGGTCGGCTCGCCCGCGCGGGCGTGACGGTGGCCATCACGACCGACCACCCGGTGGTACCCGTGAACTTCCTCGTGCACCAGGCGTCCTTCGCGGTCAAGGAAGGGCTCGACGCCCGCATCGCGCTCGAGGCCCTCACGATCAACCCGGCGCGCATCCTCGGGCTCCACGACCGGATCGGGTCGCTGCGCGAGGGGCTCGACGGCGACATCGTGGTCTGGTCGGGCGATCCGCTCGACATCGCCTCGCGCGCCGAGCGGGTGTTCATCACGGGCACGGAGGTCTTCGTGTGGGACGCGGGGGCCGACGGCGGTCGCGGGGCCGGGCGGGTACGCGAGCGGGCCGAGCGCTTCCGGGAATGATCCCGGTCGTGTTGCGGTTCACACCGACGGATGGTTGAATCATAAACAACATCACGAGCCCAGGAGAACCTCATGCAGTTCGGCATCTTCACCGTCAGCGACATCACGGCGGACCCGACGACCGGTCGCACGCCGACCGAGCACGAGCGGATCCAGGCCGTCGTGGCGATCGCGAAGAAGGCCGAGGAGGTCGGGCTCGACGTCTTCGCCCTCGGTGAGCACCACAACCCGCCGTTCTTCTCCTCCTCGCCGACGACGACGCTCGCCTACATCGCCGCGCAGACCGAGCGGATCATCCTGTCCACCGCGACGACGCTCATCACGACGAACGACCCCGTGAAGATCGCCGAGGACTACGCGATGCTGCAGCACCTCGCGGGCGGCCGCGTCGACCTCATGATGGGGCGCGGCAACACCGGCCCCGTGTACCCGTGGTTCGGCCAGGACATCCGCAACGGCATCGCGCTCGCGGTCGAGAACTACGCCCTCCTGCACCGGCTGTGGCGCGAGGACGTCGTGAACTGGGAGGGCAAGTTCCGCACGCCCCTGCAGTCCTTCACCTCGACGCCGCGCCCGCTCGACGGCGTGCCGCCCTTCGTGTGGCACGGTTCGATCCGTTCGCCCCAGATCGCCGAGCAGGCCGCGTACTACGGCGACGGGTTCTTCCACAACAACATCTTCTGGAACATCGAGCACACCGCGCAGATGGTCGCGCTGTACCGCGAGCGCTTCGAGCACTACGGGCACGGCAAGGCCGACGAGGCGATCGTGGGGCTCGGCGGGCAGGTCTACATGCACAAGGACTCGCAGCAGGCCGTGCGCGAGTTCCGCCCCTACTTCGACGTCGCGCCCGTCTACGGCCACGGCCCGAGCCTCGAGGACTTCACGGCGCAGACCCCGCTCACCGTCGGCTCGCCGCAAGAGGTCGTCGACCGGTACGCCACGATGCGCGAGCACGTGGGCGACTACCAGCGCCAGCTCTTCCTCATGGACCACGCCGGGCTCCCGCTCGCGACCGTGCTCAAGCAGCTCGACATGCTCGGCGAGGAGGTCGTGCCCGCACTGCGCAAGGAGTTCGCCGTCGGCCGCCCCGCCCACGTCCCCGAAGCGCCGACGCACGCCTCCCTCGTCGCGGCGGCGGGTGGTTCGCGCGACGCGACCGTCTACGCCGAGGGCGACGACGTCACGGGCGCCTCGCCCGACGCGAGCCGCGACGACGAGGTGGCGGTGACGCCGTGACCTACCGCATCGCCGTGGTCACGGCCGGCCTGCGGGAGCCGTCCTCGACCCGCCTGCTCGCCGACCGGCTCGGTGAGGCCGCCCTCGCCGAGCTGACCGCTCGCGGCGAGAAGGCCGAGCTCGAGGTCGTCGACCTGCGCACGATGGCGGGGGCGATCACGAACGCCCTCATCACAGGTGTCCAGACCACCGAGCTCTCCGCCGCGACGTCCACCGTGGTCTCCGCCGACGCCGTGATCGCCGTCAGCCCGATCTTCTCCGGCTCGTACTCCGGGCTGTTCAAGATGTTCTTCGACCTGCTCGGGGACGACTCGCTCGCGGGGACGCCCGTCCTGCTCGGCGCGACGGCGGGCACACCGCGCCACTCGCTCGCCGTCGACCACGCCATGCGACCCCTCTTCGCCTACCTGCGCGCCGTCGTCGCCCCGACCGCCGTCTTCGCGGCCACGGACGACTTCGGCCAGGCCGGGCAGGCGAGGTCCGACGACGACGTCGCCCCCCTCGGGCAGCGTGCCCGGCGCGCAGGTCGCGAGCTCGTGGACCTGCTGCTCGCGCGGGGCCGCAAGGTCGTCAAGGACGAGCTGGACGACTTCACCTCGTTCGACGAGCTGCTCGGGCACAGCTGACGCGCCGCCGCCGTATGGCTGAATGCTGAGACGCGCGGCGGGGTCCTACCCGGAATCGGGTGTTCTGCCCTAGGTTGTGGGCCGAGCGGCCGCTCCCGCGGCCCCCGATGAACGGAGCTACCATGACAGACGCCGCCGCGGCCTTCGTGAGCCCTCGCAGCCGCACCGTCGCCGCCGTCCTTGCGTTCTTCCTGGGCGTGATCGGCATCCACCGCTTCTACGTGGGCAAGATCGGTACCGGGGTCGCCCAGATCCTGACCGCCGGTGGCCTCGGGATCTGGACCCTGATCGACTTCATCGTGATCCTCGTGGGCTCGTTCAAGGACAAGGAAGGGCGCGTCCTGTCCAACTGGTGAGCTGACCCGTCGTCACGCGCCGCGGTGCGCGGTCCCGTGCTCCGTGCCAGGGCCGGGCGCCGCGGCGTCGTCGTGCCCGGGCGGTCGTGGGGATCGCCGTCGACGTCGGGCCGTCGTCGTCGACCGCCGTCGGACACCGCCGTCGGACACCCTGCCTGGTTACCCCTGCCCCTCCGCGTCCCGCGCCGCGACGAAGGCGGCGACCGCACTTTCGATGTCCTCGCGCGAGTGGGCGGCCGAGAGCTGCACGCGGATGCGCGCCTCGCCCCGGGGGACCACGGGGAAGCTGAAGGCCACCACGTACACGCCGTCGGCGAGCATGCGCTCGGCGATGCGCCCGGCGAGCGCGGCGTCGCCGAACATCACGGGCACGATGGGGTGCTCGCCCGGCAGCAGGTCGAAGCCGTGCTCGGCCATGAGGGCGCGGAAGGTCGCCGCGTTCTCGGCGAGCCGGGTGCGCAGCTCTCCCGACTCCGCGATGAGGTCGAGGGCCGCGAGCGTCCCCGCCACCACCGAGGGCGCGATCGTGTTGGAGAACAGGTAGGGGCGGGCCCGCTGGCGCAGCACCTCGACGACCTCCGCGTGCCCGGAGACGTACCCGCCCGATGCCCCGCCGAGAGCCTTGCCGTAGGTGCCCGTGTAGATGTCGATGCGGTCCGCGACACCGAGCAGCTCGGGGGTGCCTCGGCCGTTCGGGCCCGTGAAGCCCGTCGCGTGCGAGTCGTCGACGAGCACGAGGGCGCCGTAGCGGTCCGCGAGGTCGCAGATCTCGCGCAGGGGAGCGAGGTAGCCGTCCATGGAGAACACTCCGTCGGTCACGATGATGCGGTCGCGTGCCCCCGCGGCCTCCTGTAGCGCGCGCTCGAGGTCCGCCATGTCGCGGTTCGCGTAGCGGTACCGGGCCGCCTTGGACAGCCGGATGCCGTCGATGAGCGAGGCGTGGTTGAGGGCGTCGGAGATGATCGCGTCCTCGGGCCCGAAGAGCGCCTCGAACACCCCGCCGTTCGCGTCGAAGCACGAGGAGAACAGGATCGTCGCCTCGGTGCCGAGGAACTCGCTCGTGCGGCGCTCGAGCTCGAGGTGGAGGTCCTGCGTGCCGCAGATGAAGCGCACGCTCGACATCCCGAAGCCGCGCTCGTCGAGGGCGTCCTTGGCGGCGGCGATCACCCGGGGATGGTCCGCGAGCCCGAGGTAGTTGTTGGCGCAGAAGTTGAGCACCTCGCGCCCGCCCGTCGTGATCCGGGCGGACTGGGGCGAGTCGATGGCGCGCTCGCGCTTGCGGGTGCCCGCGCCGTCGATCTCGGCGAGCTGGGCCTGGAGCCGGTCACGCATCGAGCCGAACATGGCTAGACCTCCGTCCAGTCGAGGACCACCTTGCCGCCCGTCGCGGTGCGCGCCTGGGCGAACCCCTCCGCCCACGCGCTCGCGGGGAGCCGGTCGGTGACGACCGTGTCGAGGGCCTCGCGCAGCGTCGAGCTCGACTCGAGCATCGCACTCATCGCGTTCCACGACTCGAACATCTCCCGGCCGTAGACACCCCGGATGGTGAGCATGTGGGTCACGACCTTGTCCCAGTCCACGGCGATGGGCCGGGTGGGCAGGCCCAGCATCGCGACCCGGCCGCCGTGGGTGAGGTTCTCCACCATCTCGGGCAGGGCGTCCGGGTGCCCGGACATCTCGAACCCGACGTCGAACCCCTCCTTGAGCCCGAGGGTGCGCTGGACGTCGTGGATACGGGTCGTGGTGACGTCGACGGCGACGTCCACGCCGATCTTCCGGGCGAGTGCGAGACGCTCCGGGGAGACGTCGGTGATGACGACGCGGCGGGCGCCGACGTGCCGGGCGACGGCGGCCGCCATGAGCCCGATCGGCCCCGCGCCGGTGATGAGGACGTCCTCCCCGACGAGCGGGAACATGAGCGCGGTGTGCACGGCGTTGCCGAACGGGTCGAAGACGGCCGCGATGTCGAGGTCGATGTCGGGGGTGTGGACCCACACGTTGGACTCGGGCAGCACGACGTGCTGCGCGAACGCGCCGTCGCGGTCCACCCCGATGCTCTGGGTGCGGATGCACATGTGCCGCCGCCCGGCCCGGCAGTTGCGGCACATCCCGCACACGATGTGACCCTCTCCGGAGATCACCGCACCGAGCGGGGTGTCGCGCACGCCGGTCCCGACGCCGACCACCTCGCCCACGAACTCGTGACCCGGGACGAGCGGCGGCCGGATGTGCTCCGCCGCCCAGGGGTCCCACGACTCGATGTGGAGGTCCGTGCCGCAGATGCCGGTGCGCAGCACCCGCACGAGCACCTCGCTCGGCCCGGGCTCTGGCGCGTCCGTGTCGATGATCTCGAGCCCCGGAGCCGGGGCCGACTTCGACAGGGCCTTCATCGACGTGATCTCCTCTCCCGCCCGAGCGCGGATCGCGCCCCCGGGCAGCACGCGGCGGTACCCCGCACCTTACCGAGCGGCCCGCGTCGCCCCACCCAGCCGGCGTCGTCCTCGGGTGCTTGCCTGTGGCGCCGCGGGGGCTCCAGAGGGCTGTGGGCACCCAGCCGTGGCTAGCCCGTGGTGAGCTTCGCGACCAGGTGGTCGGGGACCGGCTCGTAGTGCGAGAACTCGACGTCGAACTGGCCGTGGCCCCCGGTGAGGGACCGCAGGTCGGCCACGTAGCGCGTGATCTCCGCCTCGGGCACGAGCGCCTCGATCTCGAAGACCCCGCCGTCGAGGCTGTTCGTCGAGGCGATCCGGCCCCGGCGCGAGGACAGGTCACCCATGACGTCGCCCTGGTGGGCACCCGGCGCCCGCACGGTCACCCGGCACACCGGCTCGAGCACCGTCGTCCCCGCCTTGGCGAGCGCCTCCTTGACCCCGTGCGCGGCCGCCGTGCGGAACGCCATCTCGGAGGAGTCGACCGAGTGGTACTTGCCGTCGTAGCACTCGACCTCGACGTCCACGACCTCGAAGCCGTGCAGCCCGCCACCGAGCATCGCCTCCCGCGCACCGCGTTCCACCGCGGGGATGAAGTTGCGGGGGACCGCCCCGCCGACGACGGAGTCCTTGAACGCGATCCCCTCGCCGCGCGCACGCGGGCTCAGCCGCAGCTGCGTGACGGCGAACTGGCCGTGACCGCCGGACTGCTTCTTGAGCCGCCCCTCGGCCTCGGCCGGCCTGGCGATCGTCTCCCGGTAGGCGACCCTGACGGGCTCGGTCGTGACGTTGACGCCGAACTTGCGGGCGAGGCGCTCGAGCGCGACGTTGATGTGCACGTCGCCGAGCCCGCGCAGCACCGTCTGTCCCGCGCCGGCATCGCCCACGCGGTCCACGCGCAGCGTCGGGTCCTCCGCGGCGAGCTTGGCGAGGGAGCCGGAGAGCTTGTCGTCGTCGGCCTGCGTCACGGGGCTCAGGGCGAGCGCGAAGGGTGTGGGTCGTGGCGCGATGCCCTGGAACTCCAGCGGCACCTTGCCCGCCGTGAGGACCGTGCCGGTCGGCGAGCCGGCGAGCTTCGGGGCGGCCGCGATGTCGCCGGCCACGACCGCCGCCGCGGGCAGGTGCTCCTTGCCGCGCAGGTAGAACAGGCCGTGGAGGCGTTCCTCCTGCTTGGTGCTCGCGTTGACGAGCCGCATGTCGTTCTTGATGGTGCCCGAGAGCACCTTGAAGAGCGAGAGCTGCCCCACGAATGGGTCGGTCACCGTGCGGAACACCAGTACCGCTGGCTCGCCGTCGGCGTCGGCCGTGACCTCGACCTCGGTGCCGCCCGCCTGGAGGGTGACGGGTCGCTCGGCGGGCGACGGCGCGAGCTCGCACAGGTACTCCGCGAGCTGGTCCACCCCGACCTCGGAGAACGCCGAGCCGAGCAGCACGGGGAACTCCTCGCACGCGAGCACCTCGTGCGCGAGGCTCACCTCGAGCTCGCTCGCGCTCGGCACCTCGCCCGACAGGTACCGCTCGAGCGCCTCGTCGTCGCCGGAGACGATCTCCTCGGTCACCTGCTCGTGCAGCTCGTGCTGCTCCGCGGCGACGTCGTCGGGCGCGTCGAGGGGAGTGGCGTGCCCTTCGCCGTCGTAGTCGAAGGACTTCTCGGACAGCACGTCTGCGACCCCGTGGAGCGCCGCCTCCTCGCCGATCGGGAGCTGCAGCGGGACCACGCTCGAGCCGAACTTCGCCTGGAGCTCGGCGAGCACGGCGTGGAAGTCCGCGCGGGGCCGGTCCTCCTTCGTGACAAAGATCAGCCGCGGGATCCCCGCGGCTTCGCACTGCGCCCAGACCTGCTCGGTCCCGACCTCTACGCCGTCGACGGCGCTCACCACCACCACGGCCAGGTCGGCGACCGCGAGGGCCGCATCCGTCGCCCCGGCGAAGTCCGCGAACCCCGGGGTGTCGATGAGGTTGATCTTGTACGTCGTGCCCTGCGCCGTGGTCCAGTCGAAGGGCGCCACCGCGGCGGACAGCGAGATGCGGTGGGCGATCTCCTCCGGCTCGTGGTCGGTCACGGTGGTGCCCTCGTCGACTCGCCCGGCTCGCGTCGTGACACCGGCCTGGTGCAGGAGCGCCTCGGTGAGCGTCGTCTTGCCGCATCCCGCGTGGCCCACGACGGCCACGTTGCGGATCAGGGGCGTCGTTGCCTTGTCCATGCGAGCTCTCCTTCGTCGGAGTCGGGCCTGCTCGTCATGCTAGTCAGCGCGGGTGGGCGCGGCAGGACCAAAGTCGGAGCGCGTGCGAGGACCGCTGGGTTAGCGCGGGGTCACCACGAGGCACGGGGACGACGACGGCGGCCGCCGGGCGACCGTGCTCCCGGGCCGACCCCCCCGTCGGAGATCACGACCGGCCCGCACGTGGAGAGCTGGACCGACCCTCAGTTGGAGAAGTTCTGCGTGAAGTACCAACCGTGCTTCTTCGAGTACGCGACGCCGACGCCGGTCTTCGTGAAGCTGCGGTGCAGGATGTTGGCGCGATGCCCCGGCGACTTCAGCCACACCTTCACGATGCGGTTCGCGAGGGTCTTCGCCGACCCGCGTGCCGTGGTCCACGCGACGTTCTCGCTCGCGCGTGTCCAACCCCGGGGAATCTGGCGCCCGTAGCTGGGGTTGTGCGCCAGCCGACCGCGCTTCGCCTGGGTGACGGACCAGCTCCGTGCCACCGTGACGACCTTCGGCGAGCGCTTGAGCTTCTTGACCCCGGCCTTGGTCCGAGCCTTGTTCACGGCCGCCAGGATGTGCTTCTCGATCGCCTTGTGCTTGGCCCTCTTGGCGGTGACGACGGACGACTTCTTGGCCTGCGACTTCTTGGTCTCCTTCGCGCCCTTCGACTTGGCCTTGACCTTCGACTTCGCCTTGACCTTCGACTTGGCCTTGACCTTGGACTTGGCCTTCGCGTTCGCCTTGGGCTTGGCCGTAGCGACGCCGACGGCGGCCCCCTCGGCGGACGTGGCGAGCGGTGGCGCTGCGTTGGCCGCCGGCGCGAGGAGTGCGCACGAGAGCAGGGCGGTGAGGGCGAGGGTCGCCAGCTTGCGGGAGATCATCGGGCTCCGATCGTGGGCCGTCATTACCACCATCAGTTCGCAGTATCGGTACCGACGCACCGAGACTTGAGACATTTCGTCACAAACGTGCGCGAGGCGGGGCGGGCTTGCCCGCCGGTTCGAGGTGCGAGGGGGATGAATCGGTCCGATACTCGGCGCGGGGCCTCACTCGTCCGGGTGAGCCCCGGGGCAGGCGGCCCGACCGACGAAGTTCGCACAACGGACACACCGCGCTCTCGCGGCGGTCACCTCGCCTGCCTAGGTTCCGGGTGTCAGCCACGAGCGAGGAGATCACGGTGTACGGGATGCGCAGATCGAGAACTCAAGGATCGAGTACTCATGGAAGGCCGCGGTCGGCTCGTCTCGCGGCCGTCGCGGCGGCCGTCGTCGCCCTCGGACTCGTCGGGTTCCAGCCCGCCGCCGCAGCCCCCGACGGCTCGGGAGTCGTCATCAACGAGGCGTTCCTCTCGGGCGGCAGCGCGGGCGCGGCCTTCAACGAGAAGTTCATCGAGCTGTACAACCCCACCGACGACGACGTGAACCTCACCGGCTGGTCCCTGCAGTACCGCAGCGCGACCGGCACGGGGAACTTCACGGGCGTCACCGCGCTGAGCGGCACGATCCCCGCCGGCGGCTACTTCCTCGTCTCGGGCGGCTCCAACGGCACGAACGGCGCGGACCTGCCCACCCCCGACGTCGACGGCTCGATCAACCCCTCGGGCACCACCGGCACCATCGTGCTGGCCAACGTCGCTTCCGCGCTCTCGCTGACCCCGGGCTCGGTCACCACGGGGGGCGCCGTCGTCGACCTCCTCGGCTACGGCACCTCGAACACGTTCGAGACGGCGCTCGCCGCCGCCCCGCCGAACAACAACAACGCCCCGTCCTTCAACCGCACGGACGGCATCGACACCGACAACAACCAGGCCGACTTCACGCTGCTGGGCACCATCACGCCCACGAACTCGGGCAACGAGGGCGGCCCCGACCCGGAGGAGCCGGGTGACCCGGTCGCGCTCACGATCGCCGAGATCCAGGGCACGGGGGACGCGAGCCCCGTCGTCGGCCAGCGCGTCGTCACGACGGGTGTCGTGACGGCCGTGTACCCGACGGGCGGCTTCAACGGCTTCTACCTGCAGACGGCGGGCACCGGCGGCGAGCTCGGCGACGACCACGACGCCTCGCACGCGGTCTTCGTCTTCGGCACCACCGCGGGCGTCGAGATCGGCGACCACGTCGAGGTGACCGGCGACGTGGTGGAGTTCTTCGGCCTCACGGAGATCTCCGTGACGTCCGGCGAGGTCGTCCACCTCGACGAGCCCGCCGAGGCGGTCAAGGCGACGACGACGGCGTACCCCGGCACGGCCGCCGAGCGCGAGGTCCTCGAGGGGATGCTCCTCGACCTCGAGGGCGAGTTCGTCGTCTCCGACGTGTACCCCACGAACCAGTTCGGCGAGATCATCCTCGCCTCGGGCTCGGACCCGCTCGTCATCCCGACGGACCTCGCGGCCCCGGGCAGCGCCGAGCAGGCCGCGCTCATCGCAGACAACGCGGCCCGCCGCGTCGTGCTCGACGACGGCGCCTCGATCAACTTCCTGTCGAACGACAACGGCGGCGCGAACAAGCACATCCCGCTGCCCTACCTCTCGCTCGACAACCCCGTGCGCACGGGAGCCGAAGCGAGCTTCAACCAGCCCGTCATCCTCGACTACCGCAACAACGCGTGGAAGTTCCAGCCCACGACGCACCTCACGCCGGCGAACGCCGAGACGGTGCAACCGGCCACCTTCACGAACACCCGTACCGCGGCCCCCGAGGACGTGGGCGGGCAGGTCAAGGTCGCCACGTTCAACGTCCTGAACTACTTCGCGACGACGGGTGACACCCTCGCGGGCTGCACGTTCTTCAACGACCGCGAGGGCAACCCGATCACGGTCAGCGGTAGCTGCGACGCACGCGGCGCAGCCAACCCGGAGAACCTCGAGCGCCAGCAGGTGAAGATCGTGGGCGCAATCACGGCGCTCGGCGCCGACGTCGTCGGCCTCGAGGAGATCGAGAACTCCGCCTACTTCGACCCGGACCGCGACCTCGCGCTCGCGACGCTCGTGGCCGCGCTCAACGACGTCCAGGGCGCCGGGACGTGGGCCTTCGCCCCCTCGCCCGAGGCAGTCCCGGCGGGCGAGGACGTCATCCGCACGGCGTTCATCTATCGGGCGTCCGCCGTCGAGCTCGTCGGCGAGTCCGTCATCCTCGACGGCTCACCCGCGTTCTCCAACGCCCGCGAGCCGCTCGCCCAGGCGTTCAAGCCCGTGGGCGACGACGACGGCGTCTTCCTCGCCGTCGTGAACCACTTCAAGTCCAAGAGCGCCGGCGGTGCGAGCGGACCCGACCTCGACCAGGGCGACGGCCAGGGCGCCTTCAACGCGGCACGCATCGCGCAGGCCACGGCCCTCGTCGAGTTCACGGACGAGGTGGCGGCCGACGTCGGCACCGACCGGGTGTTCCTGCTCGGCGACTTCAACTCCTACGGCCACGAGGACCCCGTCAAGGTCATCGAGGCCGCGGGCTACGTCAACCAGGCGCCGAAGACCGGCAAGTCGACGTACGTGTTCGGCGGAGAGGTCGGTTCGCTCGACCACGTCTTCGCCTCGGTGGCGGTCGACGCGACCGTCACTGGCGTCGACGTCTGGAACATCAACGCGGTCGAGGCGCTCGCGCTCGAGTACTCGCGCTACAACTACAACGCGACGAACTTCTACGACACCTCGCTCTACCGGGCCTCCGACCACGACCCCGTGATCGTGGGCTTCGACCTGGTCGACGGCGGCCCGTCGGAGACCGTCGACCTCAACCTGCTGAGCTTCAACGACTTCCACGGGCGCATCAACGCCACGACCGCGCAGTGGGCCGGCACGATCGAGCAGCTGCGTGCCGCGGGCGGGGAGGGCAACACCCTCGTGTGGTCGGCCGGCGACAACATCGGGGCGAGCGAGTTCGCCTCGTCGGTCCAGCAGGACCAGCCGACGATCGACGTCCTGAACGCGCTCGATCTCGACACCTCGGCCGTGGGCAACCACGAGTTCGACCAGGGCTTCACCGACCTCACCGAGCGCGTGATCGGGCCCGACGACGCACGCAACGCCCAGTGGGCCTACCTCGGTGCCAACGTCTACGCCGAGGGCACCACGACGCCCGTGCTCGACGAGTACGCGCTCTTCGACGTCGACGGCGTGAGCGTCGCCGTCATCGGGGCCGTCACCGAGGAGACCCCGACCCTCGTCCTGCCGGAGGGCGTGGCGGGGCTCGACTTCGGTGATCCCGTCGAGGCCGTCAACCGCGTCGCGGCACAGCTCTCCGACGGCGACGAGTCGAACGGCGAGGCGCAGGTGATCCTCGCGACGCTCCACGAGGGTTCGGCACTCATCCAGGGCGACGGTGCCACCCTCGAGGACGCCGTGGCCGAGAGCACGACGTTCGCCGCCATCGTGAACGACCTCGCTCCCGAGGTGGACGCCGTCATCAACGGCCACACCAACGGCCGGTACGCCTTCGACGCGCCCGTGCCGGGAGACGGCGAGCGGACACGCCCGATCATGCAGTCGGGCGAGTACGGCTCGACCGTGGGGCAGATCGTGCTCACGGTCGACCGTGCGAGCGGCGACGTCCTCGACTACACGCAGCAGATCGTGCCGCGCTCGTCGACCCCCGTCGACGAGCTCGTCGCGACCTTCCCGCGTGTGGCCGAGGTGGCCGCGATCGTCGACGCCGCTCTCGACCACGCCGACGAGGTCGGGTCCGTCGTCGTCGGCTCGGCGACGGCCGACATCACGACGGCGTTCGCCGGCGGCAGCTACACGGGCGGCGTCTACGTCGGCCCGGGCCCCGAGCCCGACTCGGGTCGTGACGACCGGGCCAACGAGTCCACGCTGGGAAACCTCGTGGCCGAGGCCCTGCTCGACACGCTCTCCGACGAGGCGTACGGCGGTGCGCAGATCGGCGTCGTGAACCCCGGTGGCCTGCGCGCCGAGCTCTTCGCCGGCGACATCACGTTCGCCGAGGCGAACGCCGTCCTGCCGTTCCTGAACAACCTGTGGACCACGACCCTCACGGGCGAGCAGGTCAAGGAGATGCTCGAGCAGCAGTGGCAGACCGACGATGCCGGCCACGTGCCCTCGCGCCCGTACCTGCAGCTCGGCCTCTCCGAGAACGTGTCCTACACGTTCGACCCGGACGCCGCGCAGGGCGAGCACATCACGGGCATCTGGGTCGACGGCGAGCCGGTCGACCCCGCCGCGGAGTACCGGATCGGGTCCTTCAGCTTCCTGCTGCAGGGCGGCGACAACTTCCGGGTCTTCCGCGACGGCACGGACACCCGTGACACGGGTCTGCTCGACCGGGACGCGTGGATCGCTTACGTCACGGCGAACAGCCCGCTCGAGCCCGACTTCGGTCGACGCGCCGTGCAGGTGCCGGCGACCGGCCGGTCGGTCGAGCAGGGTGCGACGCTTGAGCTCGACGTCGCGGGCCTCGACCTGACCTCGCTCGGCAGCCCGCTCAACACGGTGATCTCGGTCGCGTGGGAGGGGTCGGCGTCGACGTTCGACGACGTCGTGGTCTCCGACGGTGCGGCGAGCCTCGCGCTCGAGGTGCCGGGGGACGTCGTCGGCGACACCGTGCTGACGCTCACCGCAGCGCCGTCGGGCACCGTCGTACGGGTCGCGGTCACCGTGACGGAGGACTCCGGCCCGGTGCCGAGCGCGCCCCCGGCGCCCGCGTACCTGAGCGACGACAACTCGTGGGACGGTCTGCGCGGTTCGGCGTACAACGTGAAGGCCGACATGTGGTGGGGCCAGAACGCGACGCGCTTCGTCCTGTTCGAGAACGAGGTCGAGGTGTTCCGCCAGTCCCTCGTGGACAACACCCCGAACGCGCAGCACGTCGTCGTGCCGATCTCGGGCAAGACGAACGGTACGTACGTCTATACGTGCGAGCTGTCGAACGGCGCCGGGACGACGGCGTGCCCCCCGCACGTCGTGCACGTCACGGACGCCAACCCGGGCGCCGTCCACCTGTCCCACGACAACTGGGACGGCGACGGCCGCTACACCGTCACCGGCAACATGTGGTGGGGGACCAACGCGACCTCGTGGGTGCTCTTCGAGAACGACTCCGTGGTCGCGGCGGGCTCGCTCACCGCGAACACCCCGGCGGCGCAGCGGGTCGACGTGCCGCTCACCGGCCGGGCGCCCGGCGTGTACGTCTACCGGATGGTGTTCGTGAACGCGGCCGGTTCGACGAGCAGCAGTGTGCTCGCCGTGAACGTCGCGCGGTACTGACTCCCGGCACCGACGCGCTGCAGTGACACGCGACCGCCGGCTGCCTCCCCCGAGGAGGCAGCCGGCGGAGCGGGGCGCACCTGCGGCGGCTTCCCGCGCCACGGGCTAGGATCGGATCGATTCGACAGGCTCCGTCACCCCGCCGCGGAAGAGGTCCCCCGTGCCCACCACGTTCGCCATCGTCGGCTCCGGCTGGCGCTCCCAGTTCTTCCTGCGGCTCGCCGCCGCGGCCCCCGCCCAGCTGCGGGTCAGTGCCGTCGCGACGCGCTCCGCCGAGCGTGGCGAGCGGGTCACCGCGCAGTGGCACGTGCCCACCGTCCGCACGGTCGCCGAGCTCGCCGCGACGAAGCCGGACTTCATCATCGCTTCCGTGCCGTGGCCCGCGATGCCCGAGACCGTCCGAGAGATCGTGGGCCTCGGTGTCCCGGCACTCGCCGAGACGCCGCCTGCGCCGGACGCGGACGGCCTGCGCGCGCTGTGGTCCGACGTCGGCGCGAGCGGGCTGGTCCAGGTCGCGGAGCAGTACCTGCTCATGCCCGGTCACGCGGCGCGCCTCGCGGTCGCCCGCAGCGGCGCGATCGGCGCACCGACCAACGTCCAGGTCTGCTCGACGCACATGTACCACGCGACCTCGCTCGTCCGCGGCTTCCTCGACGCCGGCTTCGACCCCGTCACGGTGACGGCCCGTGACCTCGTCGCCCCGCTCGTCGACCCCCTGACGTCGACCGGCTGGACGGGGGACACCGAGCCCAAGGACGCGACCCAGACCCTCGCGATCCTCGACTTCGGCGACGGCCGCTCCGGCGTCTACGACTTCACGTCGAACCAGTGGTGGAACCCGTTGCTCTCGCGGCGCATCGTGGTGCGTGGTTCTGCGGGCGAGATCGTGGACGACGCCGTGACGCGGCTCGCCGACCCCGTCACGCCGATCACCTCCCACCTCGAGTACCGGCGCGCCGGCGTGGACCTCAACCTCGAGGGGGTCGACCTGCGCACGATCGCGTTCGAGGGCGAGGTGCTGTACCGCAACCCGTTCGTGGGGACGGCGCTCTCGGAGGACGACATCGCCGTGGCCGAGCTGCTCGTCCGCACGGGCGCGTGGGCACGCGACGAGGGCCCCGAGCCCTACCCGCTCGCCGACGCGTGCCAGGACCACCTCATCGCACTCGCGATCGGGCAGTCGGCGCGCGAACGCCGCGAGGTCACTCTCGAGCGCGAGGCGTGGGCGCGGTCCTAGCCCTCGCTCGCCCGTCCGTGCGCTACGGGACGAGGTCGAGCGTGAAGGACTCGCCGCGGCGTGTGAACCCGATGCGCTCGTAGTAGGGCGCGGCCATCGCCGCGGGCACCTCGATGTGCGCGAAGCCCTGGGCTGCGAGCGTCTCGCTGCGCCGGAAGACGAACTCGCCCGGAGTGAAGTCGCGGTAGCGCTCGGTCACGTAGTCGAGCTCCACGATGCCGACTCCGCCGGGGGCGGGGCGCAGGGCGACGACGCCGATCGTCTCGGTGCCGCGCAGCACGAGGAACATGCGCAGCGGGGTGGGATCGTCTTCGTGGTCGATCCGGCCGAGCAGGGCGAGCCGCCCGGCGTCGAGGTGTGCGTTGAACGAGGCGACGTCGGCCGCGTGCGTGCGGAGGAAGTGGCGCGCATAGACCTCGTCGGGGGCGACCTCGAGGATCTCGTAGCTCGCCTCGTCGTGGCGGGTGCCGAGGAGCTTGCGCAGGTAGACGAGGTTGATGACGGCGAGCACGACGTTGAGGCCGATCATCGGCAGCACGCCCACGATCGCGTTGTAGCCGATGAGCAGGACGCAGCCGACGAGGTTGATAAGGCGCAGTCGCAGGATCCTGCTCTGCAGGAGCGACCACACGAGGACGGCCGAGCCCGTCCAGCCGAGGATCTCGAGCCACGTCGCCGAGTTCATCCGTGCAGCCTACGACGGTGCGGCCAGCACGCCACCAGCGTCGGTCATCCCTCCCGGGCGGCGTCCTCGATCGCGACGACCTGCTCGGTCGCCGAGGCGACGAGCTCGGGCGCCGAGACCATCGACAGCTGCACCTCGACGGGCGTGGTCGGGACGAGGTCGCCGTCGACCACACCGAGGTCCGCGAGCTTGCGGGCGCTCACGAGCACGCGCCGTTCCATCGAGCCGACCGTCTCGTTGTACGCGGCGGCGGCCGAACCGATAGCGCGGCCGAGCTTGGTGAGGTGACCCCCCATCGTCGACAGCCGCCCGTGCAGCTCCTTGCCGAGCGTGAGCACCTGCTGCGCGTTCGCCGCGAGCGCTTCCTGGCGCCACGAGTAGGCGACGGTGCGCAGCAGGGCGAGCAGGGTCGTGGGGGTGGCGAGCAGCACGTTGCGCGCGATCGCGTACTCGAGCAGTGCCGGGTCCTCGTCGAGGGCCGCGGCGAGGAACGCCTCGGCGGGTACGAACATCACGACGAACTCCGGGGCGGGGGAGAACTGCTCCCAGTACTGCTTCGCGCCGAGCTGGTCGATGTGTCCGCGCACGTGGCGAGCGTGCGCCGCGAGCCGGTCGGTGCGGACGGTGGGGTCTCCCGCCTGCTGGGCGTCGAGGTAGCCGAGGAACGGCACCTTGGCGTCGACGACGACGCGCTTGCCACCAGCGAGGTGCACCACCATGTCGGGGCGTTGCAGCCCGTCGTCCGTGCGGGTGGAGGGCTGTTCGGTGAAGTCGACACGCTCGAGCATCCCCGCCACCTCGACCACGCGCCGCAGCTGCATCTCGCCCCACGCCCCGCGCGTCTGGGCCGAGCGCAGCGCCGTGACGAGCTGGCTCGTCTCACCGCGCAGCAGCTCGGACGTCTGACGCATGTGGGCCACCTGCTCCGCGAGCGTGCTGTGGCTCTCGATCCGCGCCTTCTCCGCGTCGGTGACCTGCGCCTTGACGGCGTCGAGCGTCTTCGCGATCGGGTCGACGAGGGCCCGCACCGCCTCCTCCCGCTTCGCGAGCTCGGCGCTGTGCTGCTGGCTCGATCGGGCGAGCGACTGGCCGGCGAGGGCGAGGAACTGCTCGTTGTTCTGGCGCAAGGCCTCGGCGGCGACGGCGCTGAACCGCTCGCCCGCGCTGCTGCGTTCGGCATCGAGGGCGGCCTTCGCGGCACCGGCCCGCAGCTGGGCGTCGTGCACCTTCGACTGGGCGCGTTGTGCTGCGAGCAACCACCCGACCACGAGGCCGACGGCGAGCGCGATGACTGCGACGAGGATCTCCATGCCCGTCACGCTCCCACGGACCACTGACAGTCAGGCGAGCAGCTTGCGCAGCGTGTCGAGCTTGCGGGTCGTGACGTGCCGCTTCACCCGCGACGTGCCGATGAGCGTGCCGAACGCGCTCCCGATCGTCTGTCCCTTCGGCACGCGCCAGTAGACGCCGAGCTCCGCCGGGGCGACGGCCTCCACGGTCGCATCGAGACCGGCACCCGCGGTGAGCAGCTCGGTCCGGACGCCGTCGTCGTCCACGAACACGAGGTAGTGGTGCTCGTCGGCCGCTGCCTCGCCCCAGGGGGCTGCCTCGAGGCAGCGGGTCACGGCGTCGGCCTCGAAGACCTGCACGATCGCCGGGTAGTCGAACTCCTGCGACATCAGCTCCTCGACGAGCGCGCGTACCCGGGGGACGCCGTCGTCGGCCCCGGTCCCTTCCTGCGGGACGCCGAAGGCGACGTTCCCCGACGCAAGGACCGTCCGCACGTCGGTGAAACCGGCGCCCTCGAGCAGGGCGCGCAACCGCGCCATCGGCACCACCCGGCCGCCCACGTTGATCCCGCGCGGGAACGCCACCATCCGCATGGCGCCACGGTAGCGCCGGGTGGCGACGGGCACGACGTCGACGGCACGCGGACGCGGCGCCCGTAGACTTCCGCCCATGGCCCTCACCCTCGGCATCGTCGGCCTGCCCAACGTGGGCAAGTCGACCCTGTTCAACGCCCTGACCCGCGCGACCGTGCTCGCGGCGAACTACCCGTTCGCGACGATCGAGCCCAACATTGGCATCGTGCCGCTGCCCGACCCGCGGCTCGCCCAGCTCGCCGAGGTGTTCGGCTCGGAGCGCATCGTGCCGGCGACGGTGTCCTTCGTGGACATCGCCGGCATCGTGCGCGGCGCGAGCGAGGGGGAGGGGCTCGGCAACCAGTTCCTCGCCAACATCCGCGAGGCCGAGGCGATCTGCCAGGTGGTGCGCGTGTTCGCCGACGACGACGTCGTGCATGTCGAGGGGCGCGTCGACCCGGCCGACGACATCGAGACGATCAACACCGAGCTCATCCTCGCGGACCTGCAGACCCTCGAGAAGGTGGTGCCGCGCCTCGAGAAGGAGGTGCGCAACCGCAAGGCGGAGGCGGAGGATCTCGCGACGGCCGTCGGCGCCCAGGAGCTGCTCGCCGCGGGCACCACGCTGTTCGCCGGTGCCGCGAAGGCCGGCCTGGACCCGGACCGCGTCGCGGCGCTCCAGCTCATGACCGCCAAGCCGTTCGTCTACGTGTTCAACACCGACGACGCCGGCCTCGCGGACACTGCGCGGCAGGAGGAGCTGCGCGCCCTCGTGGCACCGGCCGACGCGATCTTCCTCGACGCGAAGTTCGAGGCGGAGCTCGTGGAGCTGACGCCCGAGGAGGCTGTCGAGATGCTCGAGGCCAACGGGCAGGACGAGTCCGGGATGGACCAGCTCGCCCGCGCGGGGTTCCACACTCTCGGCCTGCAGACCTACCTCACGGCAGGTCCCAAGGAGGCGCGCGCCTGGACGATCCACCAGGGCTGGACGGCCCCGCAGGCCGCAGGCGTCATCCACACCGACTTCCAGAAGGGCTTCATCAAGGCCGAGGTCATCGCCTTCGAGGACCTCGTCGAGGCCGGATCCGTGGCCGCCGTGCGCGCGGCGGGCAAGGCGCGCATGGAGGGCAAGGACTACGTCATGCGCGACGGGGACGTCGTGGAGTTCCGCTTCAACGTGTAATCCCTGGGCTGCCGGGCCACGTACGTGTCACCATCGAGCCATGGCACGGCGGATCATGTACGTCCAGCAGAAGTCCGGCTACGACGTCGATATGGGGCCTGCGTTCATCGGGTGGGTCGACTTCAACAGGACGTGGAAGACGGCTCGAGTGCACGGTCGGGTTCTGCGGAGGTTCCAGGGGATAGACAGCAACTTCTACGACGTCGAGACGCACGAGTAGTTCTGGCTGTCGGGCCCCAAGCGGGACCGGTCTGATGGGCGGTACGGACCATCGCATGCGCTCGTGGACGAAGAGGCACGCGAGGCCTATGAAGCGTTTCTCCGCGGTGCACCGTTGCCTGGGCGTGACGCGAGTGCGTTGACGCCGCACA
>Ga0160449_1000572_pt1 | contig 21616 bp, 17 predicted proteins | sample HID1975I_E1MG_FD_108216 | JGI IMG/M metagenome (GOLD analysis project Ga0160449, IMG submission 108216) | Enriched soil microbial communities from UW Madison campus, WI, USA - HID1975I_E1 MG | ecosystem: Environmental > Terrestrial > Soil > Unclassified | place: USA: Madison, Wisconsin...
TGGTCTCGGTCTCCTGATTATCGCGGCGGGTGTAGGCCAGCAGCCCCGAGAAGGCGCCCGAGCGGCGGGCCACGGCCAGGCCTTCGGTCCAGCCCTCGTCGGCCGAGCTATAGCCCACGCGGGCGCGGGCGCCGAAATCGCGGCCGTCCTGAAGGAAGTCCGACGGATCCTTGGTCGTGAAGGCCACCGCGCCGGCGACGCCGTCGGAGCCATACAGGGCCGAGGCCGGGCCACGCAGGATCTCGACCGACTTCATCAGGTCCAGATCGGAATAGCCGCCGCGACCGACGCTCTGGGCGCCGAAGATGAAGCCATCGGGGCTGCGGACACCATCGACCACCATCAGCACCCGGTCGCCGCCCAGGCCCCGGATGGTGAAGCCCTCATTGCCACTGCGGCCGGTGGTGCCCAGGGCTGCGCCGAAGCGGGCCGGCTGGCTGACGACGCTGACGCCCGGCTCGAACCGGATCAGATCCTTGATGTCCGTCGCCAGCATCGCCTCGATCTCTTCGGCGGTGAAGACTGTGACGGTGGCGGGGACTTCGTCTTCGGCCACCTCGGTGCGGCTGGCCAGGACCGACACCGCCGGCAGGGTGACCGGATCCTCGCTGGCGACGACCTCCGCGTCCGGGGCGGCCCAGGCGGGAGCCGCGGCCAGGGAAAGGGCCGACAGGCCGGCGGACAGGAGGAGGAAGGTGCGCATGAAACAGCCCCGGTTGAAAAGTTGGGGCGCAATTGCTGCGAACGACTCGCAGAGTCAATATCAATTCATGCAACACTTCCGTAGAAGGAGTCAGTGGCGGTTGTCGCGCTCGTGCTTCTTTTCCTGCGAGGTGGCCTGTTTGTCGTGCTTGGCCTGAGGGTTGTGTCCCTGATGAATGTCACCCTCGCCGCCGCCGCCTGAAATCTGGCTGCGTGGAGAAAGGTGATCCGGCGCCTCGGCGTCCTTGACCAGCGGGTCGGGGCGCGGGCCCTTGCGGTTCTCGTGACTGGCGCCGGGGCCGCCGAAACGGTCGGTGTTCGGATGTTTGTCGGGCATGCCGTTCTCCTCGTTGCTGACTCTTGGGCAACAGCGGGGCGCGGGCCTAGTTCCGGCCTCAACGACGGCCCAGCAACTCCGACCAGCGCCAGCGTCCGGTCCCCAGGGCCACGCGCGGCGCGCCCGCGTGGTCGCCCAGGGTCAGCAGGACATAGCCGCTCATCGCCTGACGGCGGCAGGCCTCGGGGGCGAAGGCGACCTCTACGGCGATGGCCTGGCGGACGCCCGCCAGACCCTTGCCCGCCTGACCGGGCGTCTGAACCCAGTCGCCGTTCCAGACCAGGATCGCCTTGCCCGCCATGCCGGGCGAGCGCTGCGCCTCGGCGGCCGCGGCCTGGATGCCGACGTCCTGGCGCAGCACGCGCTGCAGACGGGCGACCATGTCGCAGTCCCCGCCGCCGGCTCCCGAACCCGCGCCGGCCCCGGCGCCAACACCCGAACCCGATCCGCCGCCGGACCCGCCGCCGCCACCACCGCCGCCCGAACCCGCGCGGGTGGCGCCGATAAGCTGGGCGTCGCTCAGCCCCTCCATCACCGCCACGGGCGGCGCAAAGGGCGCGGGCGCGACCTGGGGCGGAGCCGGGACCGGCCGGACCGGGGCCGGGCGTGGACGGGGCGGGCTGGGGCGCGGCGACGTCGGGTTCGTCTTCGGCTCCGGCGGCGTCGGCTCGGGCGGGGCCGGTGTCTGGGGCGTCTCGGCGACTTCGCCCGGAGAACCGCCGCCAGGCTCGGCGCCCGGGACCGGCGCGGGGGGGGCACGGGGGCGCGGCGGCGCGACCAGGGTCAGATCGATCAGCCGTTCCGGCGGCTGGAACGGCGGTGAATGCAGAGGCTGCGCCGCCAGGATCGCCAGCACCACCGCCAGATGGGCCATCAGGCTCATGCACACGGCCCAGGCCCGCGAGCCCCGCCGCGCCAGACGACGGCGCCGTGCGGCGTCCGAAGGGTCCTGACCGTGATGACGGAGCTGATCGGGCATGGGCATCCGCAGGGCCGCCCCCGCTGCGGGGCCGTCCTTGGCAGACCATCGCCTCGCGTCAGCATCATGGCGCCGAGATCTGATCCATACAGCAACGCTTGTGTAAAGCTTGGCTATATTCAGAGCCGTCGGCTCGGCGTGGCTAACCTTATGTGCCGCTCGGCAAACATAGATTGGCGAAAGTCATAGTCATGATCGACGACGGGTCGGCTTTTTCTACAGTCAAGCTGACACCTTCTGGCCTTACGGGCGTCATCACGGCGCCCTCTCCCTTGCCGCAACTTCACGATCGCGCGAGCACCTGGGAGTAGCGCCCCGGCACGAAGGAGACTCAACTTGATCAAACTTACATCTAAAGCGGCGATGCTTACCGGCGTTGTGCTGATCGCCGGCCTGACCGCCAGCGGATGTGCGAGCCATAAATTCGTGCGGGAACAGGTCGGCGTCGTCGATACCCGCGTGACCGGCGTGGAAGGCACCGCCGGCGAGGCCCTGGCCCGCGCCAACGCCGCGCACAAGCTGGCCGAGGGCAAATTCCTGTATGAGCTGGTCCTGTCGGACGACTCGGTGAAATTCCCCACCGACCACTCCGCCCTGTCGCCGGAAGCCGAGCAACGCCTGGGCGAACTGGCCCAACGGCTGAAGAGCGAGAACCGCAACGTCTATCTGGAGATCCAGGGGCATACGGACTCGGTCGGCAACGCGCGCCACAACGAGCAATTGGGTGAAGCCCGGGCCGAGGCCGTGCGTCGCTTCATGAGCCGTCAGGGCATCGCCCTGAACCGCATGGCCACCATCTCCTATGGCGAAGACGCCCCGGTCGCCACGAACGACACCCCCGAGGGTCGCTCGCAGAATCGCCGCGTGGCGATCATCGTCCTGAGCTGATCCCTGACGGCGGCGGCCTTCCTCCGTCCGGAGGCAGGCCGCCGCCGGTGTTTGCCGGCAGGAAAGACACGCCGCAGCCGCCATCGCGCCGGCGCGCGCCGCAGGACGCGGCCCATCATTGCCCCGCTGCAAAATGAAGCGTATTGCGACGCATTCTTATTTTGCCGGAGCCCTCCCCGTGGCCGCACGCCTTTTCGCCCTTTTGACTTCGGTCGCCCTGTCCACCGTCTGGAGCGCCGCCCCCGCCCTGGCCCAGGAGGCGCCCACCGTCACCGAATTGGGCGAGGTCGTCGTCACCGGCACGCAGGTCGGGCTCAAGCCCGCCTTCGCCGGCGGTCAGGTCGCGACCGGCGGCCGTGTCGGCCTGTTCGGCGCCATGGACGTGATGGATACGCCCTTTGCGACCACCGCCTATACCGAAGAGCTGATCCGCAACCAGCAGGCGCGCAGCGTCGCCGATGTGTTGCAGAACGATCCGGCCGTCCGCGTCAGCAAGGGCTTCGGCAATTTCCAGGAGCTCTACATCATCCGGGGCTTCCCGGTTTACTCCGACGACATGACCTACAACGGCCTGTACGGCGTGCTGCCGCGCCAGTTCGTGGCGCCGGAGCTGCTGGAGCGGGTCGAGGTCTTCCACGGGGCGACGGCCTTCCTGAACGGCGCGGCGCCTGGCGGCAGCGGCGTGGGCGGGGCGTTCAACCTGGTGCCCAAGCGCGCGCCGAACGCGCCGTTGAACCGGCTGACGGTCGGTTGGGAAGGCGCCGATGAAATCTACGCCTCGGCCGATCTGGCGCGCCGTTTCGGCGCAGACGGCGAATGGGGCGGCCGCCTGAACCTGGCCAGCCGCGCGGGCGAAGGCGCGGTCGATCATTCCGAAACCGATCTGAAGGTCCTGGGCCTGGGCGTCGACCATCGCGGGTCGCGCGCCCGTTTCTCGGCCGACCTGGGCTGGCAGTCGCACCGCATCGACGATCCGCGTCCGCAGGTGACGCCCGCGGGCGCCGTGCCGACCCCGCCGCCGGCCGACAGCAATTTCGCCCAGCCCTGGACCTATACCGACGAGACCCAGTTGTTCGGCGCCGCGCGCGGCGAGTTCGACCTGAGCGACGCCGTCACCGTCTGGGCCGCCTTCGGCGGCCGCGACGGTGAGGAGGAGAACGTCCTGGCCAACCCCCGGGCGACCGCCGCTGGAGCGCTGAGCGCCAATCGCTTCGACAATGTGCGCAAGGACACCGTCTGGTCCGGCGACATCGGCGTGCGCGCCGACCTGACCACGGGGTCCGTTGACCACCGCCTGGTCGCCTCGGCCTCGCAGGTTCAGCTCAAGTCGCGCAACGCCTGGGCGGGCAATTTCGGCGGATTCGCCATCGGCACGCTGTATGATCCGCTGGCCATCGCCGCCCCGGCGAACGTCAGCCAGTCGGGAGACTTCAACGATCCGCAGGTGACCGAGCGGGTCAAGAGCTCGGGCGTCGCCGTCGCCGACATGATGTCCTTCCTGGACGACCGCCTCATGACCACCATCGGCGCCCGCTATCAGAAGATCGAGACGGCGTCGTACGACTACTTCACCGGAGCCTTGAACGACGGCGCCTATACCAGCGAGGCCGTGACCCCGGTGTTCGCCCTGGTGTTCAAGCCCAGCGACCGTATCTCGCTCTACGCCAACTACGCCGAGGCGTTGCAGCCCGGAAAGATCGCGCCGCAGACCGTCAACGGCGCGCCCGTGACCAACGCCGGAGAGGTGCTGGATCCCTTCACCTCGGAACAGATCGAGGCGGGTGTGAAATATGACGGTGGTTCGTTCGGCGGCGCGCTGAGCGCCTTCCGCACCACCCGACCCAGTGAGTCCTTCGACGGCGCCATCTATTCCGCTGACTCCGAACAGGAGAACCGTGGCGTCGAGCTGAGCGTGTTCGGCGAGCCGGTAGCGGGCCTGCGCCTGATCGGCGGCGCGACCTGGCTGGACGCCGAGATCACCCGCGCAAACGACACCACCCTGATCGGCAAGGCGCCGATCGGCGTGCCCGACTTCCAGGCCAGCCTGAACGTCGAATGGGAAGTGTCCGCCCTGCCCGGCCTGACCTTGGAAGGCCGCGCGGTGCACACCGGATCGCAGCCGGTCAGCGCCGACAATACGGTTGAGCTGGACGCCTGGACCCGCTTCGACGCGGGTGTGCGCTACGCCTTCGAGGCGGGCGGCAAGCCGCTGACCCTGCGCGCGCGGGTCGAGAACCTGGCGGACGAGGACCAGTGGGTCGCCGTCGGTGGTTATCCGGGGTCCAACTATCTGACGCTGGGCGCGCCGCGCACATGGCGCCTGTCGATCTCGGCGGACTTCTGAGCCGGTGAAGACGCGGACGATCCGCGCCTGGACGTGGGTGCACAAATGGTCGAGCCTGGTCTCGACCGTCTTCCTGCTGATGCTCTGCGTCACCGGCCTGCCGCTGGTGTTCACGCACGAGATCGAGGAAGTGCTGCTGCATCAGGCGTGGACGCCCGCCAATCCCGAGGGCCGGCGGCTGGACCTGGATCAGGTGCTGGCGACGGCCCTGTCGCGCCATCCGGGCGACGTCCCCGCCTTCATGAGTTTCGACGAGGACCGGCCGGTGGTGAACGTCACCAGCCGCGCGCCGGATGCGCCCGCCGGCGCCTATAATTTCCAGCCTATCGACCAGACCAGCGGCTACGCCGCGCCCCTGGTCGCCGGGCATCCGGTGATGGAGTTCCTGCTGCAACTTCACACCGACATGTTTCTGGGCCTGCCGGGGATGCTGTTCCTGGGCGCGATGGGGCTGCTGCTGGTCGTGGCGGTGGTGTCGGGGGTCGTGCTGTACGCCCCCTTCATGCGGCGACTGCCGTTCGGCACGGTGCGGGCGGACAAGGCGGCGCGCACGCGCTGGCTGGACTATCACAACCTGCTGGGCGCGGTGACTGTGGCCTGGGTGCTGGTGGTAGGGGTGACGGGTGTGGTCAACACCCTGGCCACGCCCATCATCGCCTACTGGAAGGACACGGCGCTGAAGGACCTGACCGCCGCCTATGACGCCCCCGTGGCGGCGGGCGAGCGGGCGTCGCTGGACGCGGCGGTCAAGCGGGCGCAGGCCGCCCTTCCGGGCATGCAGCTGCAGTTCGTGGCGTTTCCCGGGTCGTCCTATTCGACCGACCACCACTATGCCGTCTTCTTCCATGGCGACACGCCGGTGACGACGCACATGATCACGCCCGCCCTGATCGACGCGCGGACCGGAGATCTGGCCGCGGTCGCGCCCATGCCCTGGTATGTGAAGACGCTGTCGCTGTCGCAGCCGTTGCATTTCGGCGACTACGGCGGGCTGGCGTTGAAGATCCTGTGGGCGCTGCTGGACGTGGCCACCATCGTCATCCTGGTGTCCGGCCTCTACCTGTGGCTGGCCAAGCGCCGGAGGGCAGGATGAGCCGCCAGACCTCGCAAAGACGGGACCTGAGCTCCTGGGCCATATTCCGCATTCCGGTCGTCGTGGCGATCCTGAGCCTGATCGGCCTGGTCGGCGCCCTGCTGGATGACGGCGCATGGGACTGGATCGGGTCGGGCCTGCTGGCGGTCGCCGTGGTCGTGACGGTCTGGGCCCTGATCGTGCGGCGACGCCGCGCGACTTGACGGAACCGAGCGCTGCCGTTCAGTGGAGCGGCTGCGCGCGACATCGCAGTTCGTTCCGGCGGGCGCATGATCAATCTGAACTGGCGATCCGGCCATGATCTGACGCTTCGCATCGTCGAGCGTCCCGGCGTCGCCCTGGACGCGGCCGAGATCGCGGTCCTGCTGGCGGACCTGCGCCGTATCGCGGCTCTGACGCTGGATGACGAGGCCCTGGCCTATGGCGTGCTGGGCGGGGACCAGGACCGGCTGCGGAACTGCGTCGTGACCATCGTCTATCAGGGCCCCCGCAAGGGATCTCCCGGACGGCCGGTGGCTTTCAACATCCTGTCGCTGCTGGACGTGGACCTGGCCGGGAGGCCGGCGAACGTGATGCACCTGGGGCTGGTCATGGTCGATCCGGCGTTCCGGGGCCGCGGCCTGTCGGCGACCCTGTATGGCCTGACCTGCGTGCTGATGTTCCTGGCCGGTCAGGGGCGTCCGCTGTGGATCTCCAACGTCAGCCAGGTGCCGGCCGTGGTCGGCATGGTGGCCGAAACCTTTTCCGACGTCTTTCCTTCGCCGCGCGCCGGGACGCGCCGCAGCTTCGACCACCTGACCCTGGCGCGGCAGATCATGGCCCGGCATCGGTCGGCCTTCGGCGTCGGGCCGGAGGCCGGTTTCGACGAGGCGCGATTTGTCATCACCGACGCCTATACCGGCGGCTCGGACGCGTTGAAGAAGACGTTCGAGCAGTCCGTCCCGCATCGGATCGAGGCCTACAACGCCTTTTGCCGCGAGCGGCTGGACTATCGCCGGGGCGACGATCTGATCCAGATCGGCCGCATCGATATGACGGCGGCCGGGCGATACCTGCGCAAGGTGGCGCCGCCGACCACGGCCATGGGGCTGGGCGGTCTGGTGGTCATCATGGCCGCGCGGATGGCGGTCCTGCCCCTGATCTACTGGCTGTCGGCCAGCCGTCCGTGGGGTGTGCTGCGACCGTGGAGAGACGCCCGATGAGCGACGCCTTCTATGCCGAGATGACGACCCGCAACCTGGGCTTCGTCAGCGAACAGGAGCAGGCGCGGCTGAAGGCCGGCGCGGTCTTCGTCGCCGGGGTCGGCGGCATGGGCGGGGCCTGCGTGCAGATGCTGGTCCGCGCCGGGGTCGGCCGCATCGCCATCGCCGATCTGGACACGTTCGAGGTGTCGAACCTGAACCGTCAGGTCTTCGCCTTCACCGACACGGTGGACCGGCCCAAGGCCCAGGCCACGGCCGAGGCCCTGCTGAAGATCAATCCGAATCTGCAACTGACCGTGCTGGGCGCGGAATGGACGGATCAGCTGGAGACGCTGGCGCGCGACTTCCCGGTCATCGTCAACGGCTGCGACGACGTGGCCGCGACGGTCGAGCTGTATCGCGTGGCCAAACGCTGCGGGGCCAGCGTCATCGACGCCTACGCCTCGCCCCTGCCGTCGGTCATTCTGGTGCGGCCGGACGATCCGCGACCGGAAGACCGGCTTGCCTATCCGACACGCGGCACGCCGTGGCGCCGGATTTCGGCGGAACAGGCGGGCGAGGCGTTCCTGAAGGAGATCGAGTGGGTGCTGACCCATTCGTCGTCCCACGCCCATGTCGATCTGCAGGCGGCGGCCGACATGGCGGCGGGCAAGCGCAAGCGGATGAGCTTTGCGCCCATGGTCCTCACGGCGGGCGCCCTGATGGCGGGCGAGGCGTTGTCGCTGATCATGGGGCGGCGCACGCGCACCGACTGTCGCGGCTGGTTCCTGAACGTCCGTGACGTGCGGGTCGAGCGGCCCCTGCCCGGCCCGGCCGCCTGGGCCAAGGGCTGGCTGGTGCGCCGGATGATGCGGCGTCTGCTGGCATGACCGGGATCGACGACATCCAGATGCTGGTCGACGGCTTCGGCGCCCTGGGGGCGCTGGCCATCGCCCTGGTGCTGGCGGGGCGCGGGGGGCGGACCACCGTCCAGAACGTGCTGATGCTGGTGTTCGGCCTGGCGGGCCTGTTCTACGCCTGCCGGGCGCTGGCCCGGGCGACGGGGATCGAGGGGTTCGGCCTGGCCAGCCTGATCCTGGCCTGCGCCCTGCCGCTGGGCGCGCTGCTGCTGGCCGAGAACCTGTTGCGGCGACATGCGCCCCTGCCGATCAAGCTGGTGATCGCGGGCGGGACGGTGGTGGGTCTGGTCGCCGCCGTCTTGGCCGGATCGGGGATGGAGCGGGCCTTCAACCTGGCGCTCTATGTGCCGATCGCCCTGGCGTTGGTGCTGGGGCTGATCCTGTTCCGGGATCGCGCGTCGCTGGCGCCGATGGAGAATGCGGCGCTGGATTCCTATGGCCGCGCCCTGCTGGCGACGGGTTTGCTGGCGCTGACCGATTTCGGTCTGGGCTCGCCGTGCGGCCTCAGCGCCCTGGGGATGCTGGGGCTGGCCTATGCGGCGGCGGCGGGGGCCAGCGCGCCGCGCCGCTGGATCGACGCGCTGAAGGAACTGGCGCTGGCCGCGGCGACCGCCGCCCTGCTGGCCGGCGCCCTGCTGCGGCTGCGGCCGCCCGGCGCGCTGATCGAGGCGGGGGGCGTGCTGGCGGTGACGGTGTCGGCCCTGCTGGCCCTGTCGGTGCTGCTGCGGCTTCAGTCGGGCGGCGGGGATCAGCAGCGGCGGCTGTTCGAGGAAACCCTGGCGACGGCCGACACCACCGACCTGGGCCGATTCATCGACACCGCCTCGCGCGCGGCGCCGTTGCAGGGCCTGGTGCTGGCCGAAGGGGCGGACCTGTCGGCCTATGACCCCGCCCTGCTGCGCGCCGCCTTTGGAGACGGGACCGTGGCCGATCTGGCCCGGCTGGACAGCGCCGGGTCCGAAGACGCCCGCGAGCAGTTGCGCGACCTGCTGCGTCGCCACGCCTCGACCCACGCCATCCTGATCGGTAAGGCGCCGTTGCGGATCGCTCTGATCGCGCTGGGCGGTTCGACCCGCGCCGAGGAGGACGAACGGGCCATGGCCCTGTTCCAGCGGATGGCCGCGCTGGTGGCCGAGCGCCAGCGGGCGGGAGCGAACGCATGAGCCTGACGCTGGTCCGGGGCGATTTCGACGCCTTCTTCCGCACGCCCTTCGCCGTCTATCCGAAGGATACGCCCTACGTCTCGCCGATGCGCGCGGACCTGAAGCGCTATCTGGATCCGAACAAGAACCCGCTGCTGAAGGCAGGCGGCGATCTGGAGGCGCTGGTCGTGCTGCGCGACGGCCGGCCGATCGCGCGGGCGACGGCGCATCGGCACCCGGCATCGAACGAAAGACACGGCCTGTCGCGCAGCTATTTCGGATTTCTGGACGCCGCCGACGATCCGGAGGCGCTGCGCCTGCTGTTCGACGCCATCGAGGCCTTCGCCCGCCGGCATGGCGATACGGAGGTCGCCGGCCCCTTCAACCTGACCGCCATGCAGCAGGTCGGGCTGGTGACCGAGGGGTTCGAGCACGCCCCCTTCACCGACATGGTGTGGTCGCCGCCCTATCTGGCGGCGCGGCTGGCGGCGATGGGCTATGCGGCCGAGTTCCCCATGTCGACCTTCCGCTTTCGTCCCGGCGCGGTCGATCGCGACCGCCTGCTGACGCCGGGCGCGCGGGCCATTCTAGCCTCGGACGACTGGACCTTCGCGCCCATCGACCGGCGGCGGTTCAAGCTGCGCATTGAGGAGGCGCGGCTGTGCCTGAACGGCGGTTTCGACGCCAATCCGATGTTCGTCCCCCTGACCGCCGAGGAGTTCGAATTCCAGGCCGGGGAGATGATGTGGGTGCTGGACCCGGCCCTGTCGGCGGTGATCCATCACAAGGGCCAACCGGCGGGCGTCGCCATCTGCATCCCCGACCTCAATTCCTTCGTTCGCGACGCGGGCGCGACCTATGGCCTGCGGGCGCCCTGGGCCTGGTTGAAGATGCGGTTCCGGCCGCGCCGGGCGGTCATCATCCTGTATTCCGTGATGCCCGAGACGCAGGGACGCGGCGTGAACGCCGCCATGCTGTGGCGGGTGGTCGGGGCGTTACAGGCGAGCGGCTATCGGGACTGCGGCGTGACCTGGATCGCCGACGTCAACGGCGCCAGCCTGCGCCAGATGGATCGGCTGGGCGCCGAGCGGCTGCATCGCACCCACCTGTTCCGCAAGGCGCTGTCATGAGCCCGGAGACCTTCGCCGCCTTGGTCGCCGACGCGGCCCTGTCGCCCAACGTCCACAACATCCAGCCCACCTGCTGGCGCCGGATCGATGACGCGACCGTCGCGGCGGCGCCCGCGCCGGGCCGCACCCTGCCCGTCGGCGACCCGACCGGGCGCGACGTCGCCGCCAGCCACGGCGCGGCGGTCGAGGGCTTCATCCTGGCCGCCAGCCTGCGCGGGCTGGGGATGACGCCGGCCGCGCCTCAGGACAGCGAGGTCGCCCGCCTGATCATCGGCGGCGCGGGGACGCCGGATCCGCTGGCGCCGTTCCTGACCCGGCGCCGCACCTATCGCGGGGCGTTCACGCCCGACCGGGCCGAGGCCGAGCTAGACGCCCTGGCCCAGGCAGCGCCGGACCTGACCGTGCTGCACGACCGGACCGACATCGACGATGTCGCGCGTCTGAATGACCAGGCCAGCCTCAGGGGGTTTTGCCATTCCGGTTTCCGCGCCGAGTTGCTGGCGTGGATGCGGCTCTCGCCGCGTCACCCGCGCTGGGCCATCGACGGACTGAACGCGCGGGCGATGCAGATGTCGGGGCTGGAGGCGGCCGCCGCGGGCGTCGTGCTGCGACCCGGTGTGTTCGAGTTCCTCTACCGGCTGGGCCTGGCCGGCGCCCTGACGGGCGAGGCGGCGGTGGTGCGATCCAGCGCGGCCGTCGCCCTGTTCCACCGCCCGGCGGACGAGGCGCCGTTCGAGACCGGCCGCCGCTGGCACCGGGTGTGGCTGGAGATGACGCGGCAGGGTCTGTCGGCCGCGCCGATGACGGTGCTGGCGGACGATGAAACGGCGGACCGGGCGCTGGCGGACCGGTTCGGACGACCGGCCGGCGCGCGGCTGATCACCGTCTTCCGCATCGGCGTCGCGCCAGAGAACGCCCTGCCGCCGCCCGCGCGTCGTCCGGTCGCCGACCTGATCGTCTGATCAGAGCCGTTTCAGATATTCCAGCAGGGCCCGCCGGTCCTCGCGGCCGAGGTCGGCGAACGGCGCCGCATGCCCCCCCGCGCCCAGGCCTGCTTGCCGCGTGTCCACCCACGCAGGTTCGGCATAGGGGACGTAACCGTCCGGATAGGCGACGCCGACCCGCTCCAGATCCATCGCATGGCCGCCGATGCGGAACCGGGCCGGTCGGTCCTCCAGCCCCAGCAGGGCGGACAGGCTGGGCACGGAGCCGTTGTGCAGATAGGGCGCGCTCTGCCACAGGCCGGTCAGCGGCGGCGCGGCATAGACGCCCGTGTGCGCCGCCGCGATCGACCGGCGCAGGGGCGAGGCGTTGACCCGCGCCGCCAGCCTGTCCGTCATCATATCGGCCCGCGTCCGGTCCGTGCCGACATCCCCGGCCCAGTTGGGGAATCCGACCAGGCGCGGCCCCTGCGCCGTCTCTTCATAGGTCCCGTGGCAGGATGAACAGACGCGCTGGAACACCTTGCCACCCACGACGGCGCGGTCAGCGTCGATCCGACCGGGGAAGGGCTGCGGCCGCACGGTCTGCAGGAAGGTCCAGGCCTTTTCGGCGTCCGCCACCGACCGCAGGGCGCGATGATCCGACACTCCCATGCTTGGCACGGTGAAATAGGCGGTGATGGCGGCCAGCTGATCGCGATGACCCGGCGTCAGGTCGGACGCCGCCATCCCCCGAAACCGCGCCTGTCCCGGCGGCGCATAGGCCCCGTCCCACAGCAGGGCGCTGCGCCAGATCCGGTCGGCCAGATGCGGGATGGAGGTGAAGCCGGTCTCGCGCCCCCTGACGTCAGGATCGCCGGTCAGCAGGCCGTACTGCAGCTTCAACGCCGCCACGCCATTGGTCGCGCCCGGCACGCCGTTGGAGAAGGGCAGCGCGCCTTGCCCGGCCGCCGCCAACGCCGCCAGCCGATCCCGGACGCGGGGCAGGACAAAGGTCTTCAGCGTCGCCTCTTCGCGCGCCGTCATGTCGGGATGCAGGCGACGCGCGGTCGCCATCAGGCGCTCGGGCTGTTCGGCCCCCGCGATCAGGGCGGCGTAGAGGGCCTGGGTATAGGCCTCCAGGTTCAGCGACGGATTGGGCGCACCCAGCCAGGCCTGGTCCGTTTGGGGTCGTCCCGTCTCGTCATAGACCGGCGCGGCATGGCACGCGGCGCAGCCGATGTTGCCGATCTGGATCTCCAGCGGCGGAATGGCGCGGCGCCCGGTCCCCATGGTGACGCCCAGCGACACCTGCGGCGACGGCGGCGCCCCGGCCCCGCTCGGCCAGTTGGCCAGCGTCCGGGGCTGCAGAAAGCCGTATCGGCCCAGGATGCGCCGCAGCTCGGATTGGGACACGTCGTCCGGCGTCTGGGCCATGACAAGGGCCGCCGACGCCAGTCGCCACGGCACAGCCACGGACCGCATGGCGTCGGTGTCCAGCCCGCCATAGTCCCCAAACGCGAACAGCATCGCCCCGCTGGCCACGCTGTCTTCCGGCAGGGGCCTTTCCGTCAGCGCCGAGGCGCCGGCGCCGACATGGCCGCGCGCGAAATTCCACGCCGCCTGGGTCGGGCCGCACGCCGCCAGCGCAAGCGCCAGCAGAACGGTTGGCAACGTCCTGGACAGGATCGATGATCTGATCACCGCCCCTGCATCGCCCATCCCCGCCCTGTCCGCAATCCTGCCCACAACCGGGGCGATTTTGCCCGCGACGACGCGGTTCGACTGCCGTAATCGTATTTCTGACGAAGGCGCACCCGGGGGCGGTTCATGGAGACGACGAGGCGAGCCTGGCTCGCCGAGGCATTCGACGTTCAGCCGGATGCGCGCGAAGCGATCCAGTTGTCGGCCGCCCTGTGGATCGGCGCCGCGCTGTTCATGTCCGTCGGCTCCATCTTCGCCGGCAATATCCGGTCGATCGGCGAGTATCTGAGCATCGTCACGGGCCTGACCTCGGCCTTGTTCATCGCCTACGGCGTCTATCAGGTGTTCCGGTTGGCGGCGGGCAGACCTCGATGGCTGGCCTATATCGCCATAGGCCTGGCCGTGCCGGCGGCGTCGGTTCTGCAGCTCTTTGTCGAATACAGTCTGTATTTCATCCTCGACATGGTGTTCCCGGGCGTGGAGGCGCCGCCCCATGACATCGCCTCGCTGGTGGTTCTGGCGGCTGTCTATTTCTGCCTGTTCGCCAGCAATGTGGTGCTGCTGTGGGTCACCTCGGCCAATCGCGCGAACCAGGCCCAGGCCCGGCGCCTGGAGCAGGTCCGGGCCGATCTGCTGCAGTCCGAGCTGGACGCCCTGCGGCTGAAGCTCAATCCGCATTTCATGTTCAACGCCCTGTCGGCTGCGATCTCCCTGGTGAATGCGAACCGAAGCCGGGAAGGCGTCGACATGCTGTACCAGCTGTCCGATCTGCTCAGGACCTCGTTCGACGTCGGGTCCGGCGATATTTCGCTGGATGAGGAACTGTCGATCCTGGCCGACTACATCGCGATCGAGCAGGTGCGGTTTCCGACGCGGCTGATCTATCAGACAAAGGCGGACGCCCAGGCCGGCGATGTGGCCGTGCCCAGCTTCCTGTTGCAGCCCCTGGTCGAGAACGCCGTCAAATACGCCGTCGCCGCGTCGCAGTCCCCAGTGACCATCACGGTCGGGGCCGTTCGCGACGCCTCCAGCCTGACCTTGACGATCGAGGACCGCGGATCGGACGCCGACAAGGTCGAGACGCCCGGGTTCGGCGTCGGCCATTCGGCCACCCGATCCCGGCTGGCCCTGCGGTATGGCGACCGCGCGCGGTTCGACGCCGGTCCGACCAAGGACGGCTATCGCGTCACGATCGTCCTGCCGATCGCGGATGCCACCTAGAGCCTGATCCGCTGAGGTGGAACCGCTGCGCGGTCCCGTCTAAAACGATCATGCTCTAGCGCGCCAGAAACTCCTCGGCTGTGCGGGCGTATTTGCCGCCGACCTTGACCACCGCGCCGCTGGCCAGCACCGCGACGTGACCGGCGCTGCCCTGTTTGTGCAGGGTGGTCACGGCCTCGGCCCGGACGAAGGCCGAGCGGCTGACGCGGACGAACAGCGCCGTGTCCAGCTGCTTTTCCAGCGCATCCATGGTCGAACGAAGGATGTAGGACGAGGTCGCGGTGTGCAGCAGCACATAGTCCCGCGCCGCTTCGATCCAGTCGATGCTGTCCAGCGCCACCCAGACGGGCCCGCGACTCTGGGGAATCCAGAAACCGTTCAGTTGCTGGGTCGCCTCGGAAATCGGCTGTGACTTGCGCGAATAGCGACGCCGGACCTTGTCCAGGGCCATGGTCAGCCGCTCGCGCTGAACCGGCTTCAGCAGATAATCCACCACATCCATGTCGAAGGCGTGCAGGGCGAACTGGTCGAAGGCCGTGATGAAGATCACATCGACCTCGCCCGCTTCATGCAGGGCGCGCGCCAGCGTCAGGCCACCCTGTCGCGGCATCCGGATGTCGGTCAGAACGACGTGGGGGCGCCGATCCTCGATCAGGGATGTCGCCTCCTCGCCATCGCTGGCTGTCCCCACGACTTCGACATCGGGCACGTCAGCCAGCAACGTCTCCAGCAGGCTGATCGCCAGAGGCTCGTCGTCAACAAGAAGAACGCGCAGCTTCATTTCAACTCCGAACAGGCCTGCACACCGGTCCAATGGACCCCAACACAGAATTGCGCCGACGTAATGCGCAAATGCTGCGTTCAGGTTCGGTCCTCGGCGACGCCGTGGATCGACCCACCCTCATTGTGAGGCCTTGGAGCGAACTCCTCCCGTTGATTGCGATGTCGAAAGGGACGGGGGGACGAAAATGCGACGAAGGGCTGAAACATCGGCAGTTCGCCCGCGCCGCGCCGGTCATTCGTCCAGAGCCGTCCTGATGATGTCGCGGGTCCGCTGAAGATGGCCGACCATCAGCTGCTCCAGCTTGGGCGTCGGGCGCACCAGGGCCGAGCGGCCGTCGTCGCCGGCCCGTTCCTTGACCAGGAAACCGTCGTCGACGGCGCGCTTGATGCGTTCCTCGCGGGTGCGGTTCGAACCGCTCTTCATCTGCTGACAGGCCTGGCTCATCGTCATGGGCCGACCGTTCCAGTTGGCGATCATGCAGCCGACCAGCAGGTACCAGAATTCCTGGGTGAAATAGCCGGGGCGCTTCTCGAAGGTCTCGTCCCAGTCGCGGGCGTAGCTCTCGAGCGCCTTCGCCCAGACGATCAGCTCATGATTGGCGCCCGACTCCATGAGCCATAGTCCCGAAACCCGAGACAAATTCCAGCCCCAAACGCGAATGGCCGCGGAGCTGTCGATTCATCAGCGTGGCCCGTTCAGGCTGACCAGCGAGTCCATGCCAGTTGAAAGATAGGACTACGTCCAAGGCTGAAGAGTCTGGCCAAGCAGCGGCTCCGCTTGACTCCATGGGGTTGTCAGACGGCATATGGAACAAATGAAGAACAACCCTGACAACGCCCCGCCAACCTCCACATTTAAAGCGCGATCGGTGGGGCTGGCGGCCTCGAGCCAACGGGCGAGATATCTGACGGGCGCCCTGACCCGGCAAACACTTCACGACCTCTACGCCGTCTCCCCTGTCGACGAGGTGACCTTGAACGCCTTTGGCCTCGGATTGGCGGTTGAAGCGGCGGCAAAGCGGCCCGTCGTGTGGGCGTTTCACGAAATGGCGGCGCAGGAGGCAGGCCGCCCTTACGCACCCGGTTTGAACGAGATGGGGCTGCTGCCACGGGATCTGTTGCTGGTGCGGGTGCGCGATATCCAGACCCTGCTGGCCGTAGGAGAAGAAGCGTTGCGTAGCCCGGCGGTCGGGGCTGTGCTGTTGAGCGCCTGGGGCGAAGCCAAGGCGATGAACCTGACCGCCAGTCGACGCCTGGCCCTGGCCGCCCGGTCCGGTGGAGCGACGGTCTTTCTGGCCCGCGCGGCGGCCGAGCCAGCCCCCAGCGCGGCCGAGACCCGCTGGTCGGTGCGCGCTGTCGCCTCCACGCCGCTGGAGGCGAACGCTCCCGGTCGCCCTGTTTTTTCCGCGACCCGGCTGCGTCATCGCGGCGGGGGCGCGCCCCGAACCTGGACATTGGAATGGGATCGTGAACGCCGCGTCTTTGTCGAACCCGCGCCGCTATCTGGCGGTCTGGTTTCCCTGGCTGCCCAGCGACCGGCTGGCGCGCGAGATCCAGACATCGCCCGACGCATCGCCTGAGCCCGCTCTACCCGTGGTTCTGGTCGAAAAGGTCGGCGGCGCGCTACGGCTGGCCGCCGTCGATCCAGTGGCGGCGCAGGCGGGCCTGACGTCTGGCATGACCCTGGCCGACGCGCGGGCGCGGACGCCGGTCCTGCGCACCGTGATCCATAGGCCGGAGCGAGACGGCGCTCTTCTGGCGCGAGCGCTGGAGGATTTCGGCCGCTTCACCCCCATGATCGCGCCGGACCTGCCACACGGCCTGATGCTGGACGTGACCGGTTGCGCCCATCTGTTCGGGGGCGAGGCGGGGCTGATGCGGACGGTCCAGGCGCGGGCCGGAGGCGCCGGGCTGAAGATCCGCTGCGCCCTGGCCGGGACGCCCCAGTGCGCCCGCGCCCTGGCCCGCTTCGGCCCCGGCGGCCTGTTCGCGCCGGGACAGGATCGCGCCACCGCCCGCCGCCTGCCGGTCGCCGCGCTGGAGTTGCCGGACAAGGTCGAGCAGGCGCTGCGCCGGGCGGGACTGAAACGGCTGGGCGATCTGGATGACCGTCCCCGCGCGCCCCTGGCTGCCCGCTTCGGCGCCGATTTTCCCGCGCGGCTGGCGCGCGTTCTGGGCGACGAGGACGTGCGCATCACCCCGCATCGGCCGCCGCCGCCCCTCGTCGTCGACCGCGTCTTCTTCGAGCCCATATCGGCGCCCGAGGATGTCGAGCGCGTCCTGTCCGATCTGCTGGCCGAGACCGCCGACCGGCTGGACCAGGCCGGCCAGGGCGGCCGTGCCTTCGAGGCCGGCTTCTATCGTGTGGACGGCGTGACGCGGCGGATCGTCGTGCGCGCGGGACGGCCGACGCGCGACGCGGCCGCCGTCCTGCGCCTGTTCCGCGAACGGCTGGCGGCCCTGGCTCACCCGCTCGATCCCGGCTTCGGCTTCGACCAGATGCGGATGGCGGTGATGGCGGCCGAGGCCCTGGCGCCGACCCAGCGTGGTCTGGACGGCGACCGGCCGACCGAGGAGGATTTCAGCCGCCTGATCGACCGGCTGACGGCGCGGCTGGGGCCGGAGGCGGTGCTGCGGTTCGCGCCATACGATTCGCACATCCCCGAGCGTGCTCAGCGGCTTGTTCCCGCCGGCGGCGCCGTTCCCGAAGGCGATTGGCCTGCGCCCGATCCCGAGGCCCCGCCCCTGCGTCCCTTGCAGATGTTCCACCCGCCCCAGCCGGTCGAGACGATGGCCGAGGTCCCCGACGGTTCGCCGATGCGGTTCCGCTGGCGCCGGGTGCTGCATGAGGTGGCCCGCTCCGAAGGCCCCGAGCGGATCGGCGGCGAATGGTGGCGCGCGCCCGATCAGCGCACCCGCGACTATTACCGCGTCGAGGACCGAGAGGGGCGCCGTTTCTGGCTGTTCCGCCAGGGCCTATACGGTGAGACGGCCGAGCCGCGGTGGTTCATCCATGGCCTGTTCGCATGAGTCCGCTCGAACCTTGCGGCGACTATGCCGAGTTGGCCGTGACCAGCAACTTCTCCTTCCTGCGCGGGGCGTCCCACCCCAAGGCCCTGGTCCTGACGGCCTTGCTGCGCGGCCATGCCGGAATGGGGCTGGCCGACCGCAACACCGTGGCCGGGGTGGTGCGGGCCTGGAGCGCCCTGAACGACCTGCGCCGCGACGGCCTGGCCCCGCCGGAGAAGCTGCGCGATGGCGGCAGTCCCGGCGAGGTCGTCTTCGTCGACGACCCGCTGAACGACCCGGGGGTGGCGGAGGAGATCAAGCGCCGGGCGGCGGATTTCCACCTGATCGTCGGCGCGCGCCTGGCCTTCAACGACGGGACGCCGGACATCCTGGCCTATCCCGAAACGCGCGCCGGCTGGGGACGCCTGACGCGCCTGCTGACCCTGGGCAATCGGCGGGCGAAGAAGGGCGAATGCGAGATCGGCCTCTCCGACCTGCTGGCCGATGCGGAGGGGTTGCTGCTGATCGTCATGCCGCCCGACCGACTGGCGGCGCTGGAGGCCGTGCTGGCGCGCGTCGCGGAGGCGGCGCCGGGCGCGGTCTGGCTGGCGGCCTCCATGCTTCGACGGGGCGACGACCAGCGCCGGCTGGCGGGTCTGAAGGCGATAGCGACGCGGGCCGGCGTTCCCCTGCTGGCCGTCAACGACGTCCTCTATCACCTGCCGGCGGAGCGCGACCTTCAGGACATCCTGACCTGCATCCGCGAAGGCGTGACCATCGAGACCGCCGGGCGCCGGCTTGAGGCCAACGGCGAGCGCTGGCTGAAGCCCGTCGCCGAAATGGCCCGCCTGTTCAAGGACGCGCCCGAGGCGGCGGCCGAGACGACCGCCTTCCTGTCGCGGGTGATCTTCGATCTCAAGGACCTGACCTACAACTATCCGCAGGAGCCGACGCCGCCCCACACGACATCGCAGGAATGGCTGGAATACCTGACCTGGCGCAACGCCGACGCCCGCTATCCGGACGGCGTTCCCGACGGCGTCCGGGCGACCCTGGAGAAGGAACTGGCCTTCATCAAGGAGGCCGACTACGCCCCCTATTTCCTGACCATCCGCGACATCGTCCAGAAGGCCGAAGAGAAGGGCATCCTCTGTCAGGGTCGCGGCTCGGCCGCCAATTCCGCCGTCTGCTATGTGCTGGGCGTCACCTCGGTCGATCCGGCCAAGCACGACCTGCTGTTCGAGCGCTTCCTGTCCACAAGCCGCGGCGAGCCGCCCGACATCGACGTCGATTTCGAGCACGAGCGGCGCGAGGAGATCATCCAGTATCTCTATGAAAAGTATGGCCGACATCGCGCCGGCATCGCCGCCGCCGTCATCCGCTATCGCCCCCGCAGCGCCATCCGCGACGTGGGCAAGGCGCTGGGCCTGACCGAGGACGTCACCGCCCGCCTGGCCTCCAGCCACTGGGGCAGTTGGGGGACCGAGATCGGCGACCGGCACGTCGAACAGGCCGGGCTGGACGCCGCCAATCCGATGATCGGCCGTGCCGTCGCCATGGCCTCGCGCCTCCTGGGCTTTCCCCGGCACCTGTCCCAGCACGTCGGCGGCTTCGTCCTAACCCAGGATCGGCTGGACGAACTGGTCCCCATCGGCAACGCCGCCATGCCGGACCGCACCTTCATCGAATGGGACAAGGACGACATCGACGATCTTCGTCTTATGAAGGTGGATGTCCTGGCGCTGGGTATGCTGACCTGCATCAGGAAGGCCTTCGACCTGATCCAGGTCCACCAGAAGCGGACCTATCTGCTGCACACCGTGCCGGACGAGCGGGCGGACGTCTATGAGATGCTCCAGAAGGGCCATTCCATCGGCGTTTTCCAGGTCGAGAGCCGCGCCCAGATCAATATGCTGCCGCGGCTGAAGCCCGAAAATTTCTACGACCTGGCCATCCAGGTGGCGATCGTCCGCCCCGGCCCGATCCAGGGCGACATGGTGCATCCCTACCTTCGCCGCCGCAACGAGGAGGAAGAGGTTAGCTATCCTCCGCCCGGTCGTCTCTATGGTCTACCCGACGAACTGAAGCAGGTGCTGCACCGGACGCTGGGCGTGCCCCTGTTTCAGGAGCAGGCAATGAAGATCGCCATGGTCGCCGCCCGCTTCACCCCCGAGGAAGCCAACGGCTTGCGCAAGGCCATGGGGACCTTCAAGGGCGACGGCGACCTTCAGCGTTTCGAAGGCAAGATGGTCAATCAGATGATCGCGCGCGGCTATGATCCCGACTTCGCGCGGCGCTGCTTCGAACAGATCAAGGGTTTCGGGTCCTACGGCTTTCCGGAGAGTCACGCCGTCTCCTTCGCCAAGCTGGTCTACATCTCCTCCTATCTGAAGAAGCGGCATCCGGCCGCCTTCGCCTGCGCCCTGTTGAACAGCCAGCCCATGGGCTTCTACGCCCCGGCCCAGATCGTGCGCGAGGCGCAGGAGATCGGCGGGGTCGAGGTTCGCCCCATCGACGTTTCCCACAGCGACTGGGACAACAGCCTGGAAGGACCCGAGGCCGCGCCCGTCCTGCGCCTGGGCCTGCGCCAGATCGACGGCTTCAAGGAAGAGTGGGCGACGGCCCTGGCGGTCGCGCGCGCCGACGGTCCCTTCGCTGATCCGGAGACTTTGGCCCGGCGCGCCACCTTGTCTGGCGCGGCGATGCGCAAGCTGGCCGACGCCGACGCCTTTCGCTCCCTGGGCCTGGCCCGACGCGAAGCCCTGTGGGCGGTGCGCCGCCTGCCGGACGACGATCCCCTGCCCCTGTTCGCCGCCGCCGAGGCGCGCGAGCGCGGCGCCCGCGAACTGGGCGCCGAGCCGGACGCTCGCCTGCCCTTGATGCCGCTGGGCGAACATGTCGCCGCCGATTACCAGACCACGCGCCTGTCGCTGAAAGCTCATCCGATGCAGCTGCTGCGGCCGCTCTTCGCCGCCGAAAAAGTGCTCAGTTGCGCGGCGACCGAAACCCGGCGCGGCGGCTCCCTGATCCAGGTGGCGGGCGTCGTCCTGGTGCGTCAGCGGCCGGGCAAGGGCAACGCCATCTTCGTCACGCTGGAAGACGAGACCGGCATCACCAACGTCGTCCTGTGGGCACGGATGTTCGAGCAGTTTCGGCGCGAGGTGATGTCGGCTCGCCTGATGCTGATCGAAGGCGTGGTCGAGAAGAGCCCCGAAGGCGTCGTCCACGTCGTCGCCCGTCGGGTCATCGACCGATCGGCCGAA
>Ga0160449_1000578_pt1 | contig 21474 bp, 16 predicted proteins | sample HID1975I_E1MG_FD_108216 | JGI IMG/M metagenome (GOLD analysis project Ga0160449, IMG submission 108216) | Enriched soil microbial communities from UW Madison campus, WI, USA - HID1975I_E1 MG | ecosystem: Environmental > Terrestrial > Soil > Unclassified | place: USA: Madison, Wisconsin...
GTAACAAGCTGGCCGACCTGCGCAACAAGATGGGCGGCAACGACAAGCTCGAAGAGCTGCTGATGGACGTGCTGCAGAACACCGAAAAACTGAAAACCCTGGGCAAGGAATTCGGTCGCGAAGCCGCCGCCCCCGCTGCCGACGGCAAAGAGTAAGCAGGAGCCAGACGATGACCGACAAGCAAACACTGCCACAACAGGACGCCGACCTGATCGAGGTCGAGCACTTCGCACCGCAACCGTCGCTGCTCGACAGTATCATCTCGGAAAGCCGTGTGGCCCGTTCGGATACCGAACGCAGCCGTACCCGCGACCTGATCGGCGAACTGGTAGGCCAGGTGCTGGAAGGTGAACTGACGCCCAGCAAAGACTTGATCGCCGTACTTGATGCCCGCATTGCCGAAATCGATGCGATGCTCTCCGAGCAGATGAACGAGATCATGCACGCCCGCGAGTTTCAGCAGCTGGAAGCCTCGTGGCGCGGCCTGAAGTATCAGGTCGATCAGACCGAGACCAGCACTACGCTGAAGATCCAACTGCTCAACGCGTCGAAGAAAGACCTGGTACGCGACCTCAAGGCCGCCAGCGAATTCGACCAGAGCGCGCTGTTCAAGAAGATCTACGAAGAAGAGTACGGCACCTTCGGCGGTGCACCGTTCGGTATGCTGGTTGGTGACTACGAGTTCAACCGCAACCCCGAAGACATGTACCTGCTCGAGGAGATCTCGCACGTAGCCGCCGCAGCCCACGCGCCGTTCATTTCGGCCGCCTCGCCCGAGCTGTTCGGCTGGGATTCCTTCACCGACATGTCCGGCCCACGCGACCTGGCAAAAATCTTCGACACTGTCGAATACGCCAAGTGGAAGTCGTTCCGCGCCTCGGAAGACTCCCGTTATGTCGGCCTGACCCTGCCACACGTGCTGGGCCGCCTGCCCTACGGCCCGGACACGGTACCGGTGGATGAATTCAACTTCGTAGAGAGCGTCGACGGCCGCGACCACAACAAGTACCTCTGGATGAACGCAGCATACGCGCTGGGTACCCGCGTGACCGATGCGTTTTCCCGCTACGGCTGGTGCGTCGCCATCCGCGGCGTCGAAGGTGGCGGCCTGGTAGAAGGCCTGCCGACCCACACCTTCAAGACCGATGACGGTGAAGTCGCCCTCAAGTGCCCAACCGAAATCGCCATCACCGACCGCCGTGAGAAAGAGCTATCGGACCTTGGCTTCATTCCGCTCGTACACTGCAAAGGCACTGATTACGCCGCTTTCTTCGGCACTCAGTCGACCCAGAAGCAGAAGCAATACAACACCGACATTGCCAATGCGAACGCCCGACTGTCGGCGCAGCTGCAGTACATCTTCGCCACCTCGCGCATTGCCCATTACATGAAGGCGATCATGCGCGACAAGATCGGCAGCTTCGCTTCGCGCAAAGATGTCGAGTCTTTCCTCAATGAATGGCTGGCCGACTATGTGCTGCTCGACGACACCGCCAGCCAGGAAGCCAAGGCCAAGTTCCCGCTGCGCGAAGCCAGTGTCGAAGTGGTTGAAGTGCCAGGCAAGCCAGGTGCCTACAAGGCCGTGGCGTTCCTGCGCCCGCACTACCAGCTCGATGAACTGACCGCCTCGCTGCGACTGGTCGCCGAACTTCCGCAGTCTACCCGTAGCTGATCGACCCCAAGCCAGGAAGGCGTAGTACACCCATGAGCCGTCACTATCAGTTGGTGCCAACGCTGCTGGATCGCTTGCTTGATGATATCCCTCATCAGGCGAGCGAGGCGGTTTCGAAGCGCCTGTGCTCTCTGGCTGACTACAAAGCCAGCCTGATCCGCGACCTTGAGGTACTGGTCAATACCCGCCAGTGCCTAGTCGCCGACCGGCTTGGCAGCCACCCGCAACTGGCCGGCACCATCCTTGAGTACGGCATGCCGGACTTCACCAGCAAAGGGGTGCTCAACCCAGAGGATCGGCGGTTGATCCAAGCCCAGCTGGAGCGTGCAATCAGCGTGGGTGACAAACGCTTTCGGGCAGTACGCGTACAACTGATGAACCAGCAGGTAGGCCACCGCATGCTGACGTTCAGGGTCGATGCAGTGCTACACCTGCAGGACGCCACCCGCCAGGTGTCCTTCGACGCGGTATTGCAGGTCAATACCCAAGAATACAAAGTGCAGAACCTCAACTGATGCTCGACGACCTGCTGCCTTATTACGAAAAGGAACTCTCGCACCTGCGCTTTCTCGGGCAGGAATTTGCGCGCGAGTACCCGAAAATCGCCTCGCGCCTGCTGATCGAGGGGGACAACTGCGAAGATCCCCACACCGAGCGCCTGATCGAAGCGTTTTCGTTCCTTTCTGCACGCATCCATAAAAAGCTTGATGACGAGTTTCCAGAGATCGTCGAGGCTTTTCTCGAGGTCCTGTACCCGCACTACCTGCGCCCGACGCCGGCCCTGTCGATCGCCGAGTTCTCTGCCGGCAACCGGGCGTCCCTGACGGCGCGCTACGACATTGCCCGGCATACCGAAATCACTTCACGCAGCGTAGAGGGTGTCGCTTGCCGATTCCGCACCTGCTACCCGGTGCAGCTGTGGCCCATCGTCGTGCAGGAGGCCTCGTTTGCCGAGCTCGAGCGCTCGGTATTCAACGGCCACAGCGCCGACCTGGTCGCGCACCTGAAAATTGGCCTGGCGGCGACTACCGACCTGCATTTTGGCCAGTTGGACATCCATTCGCTGCGGTTTTTCCTCGACGGCGAAAGCACGTTGATGCTGCAGCTGTACGAACTTTTGTTCAACAACTTGGCGAAGGCCACCTTGAGCTTTACCGAAAACGGCCAGCGCCGCGAAATCGGCCTGCCTGCCGATGCATTGCGAGCGGTCGGTTTCGAGGCTGCCGATGGCTTGGTGGACTATTCCGCCCGATCGTTCACCGGCTACCGCTTGCTGCACGACTATTTCACCTTCCCCGACAAATTCATGTTCTTCGACCTCGGTGGGCTCAAGCGCTGCCTGGCCGGTAGAGACCTGCAAACGATCGAGATCAATTTCTACTTCGCTCATTACGAACTTGGCGAACGCCTGGTGCGCCTGGCGCAGAACATCGGGCGCAATAACTTCAAACTCGGCTGCACGCCGATCATCAACCTGTTCAAGCAACAGGCCGAGCCGATCAAGCTGACCCACGCCCAGCACGAATATCCGGTCACCCCGGACGTACGCCTGCAAGGCAATGCCGAAGTGGTGTCGATCGATCGGGTACAGCGGGTGCGTAAACTCGCTGGCAAGGACAAAGTCAGTGATTGCAACCCATTTTTCGAGCCACGCGGCGAGCTGGGGCCTGAAGCCTGCTACTGGATCGGCCGTCGCCAGCCATCGCGTCGCGGCAGCCAGCCCGGCACCGACATGATGATCCGTGTGGTCGACCGCGAGCTGGATCTGATCGACACCAATAGCGACACCTTGAGTATCGCCCTGACCTGCAGCAACCGAGACCTGCCGCAACTGCTCAGCTACGGCGGTAGCCAGAGCGATTTCAGCCTGGACCAGGACGGCGTGGTCGACAGCATCCGCATGCTGCGCAAGCCCACCGCCACGGCCCGGGTACCGCTGGGCGATGGCCTGATCTGGCGGCTGGTTTCCCACCTGTCATTGAACCACTTGTCGTTGGTTTCCCAAGGCAAGGAAGTGCTGCAGGAAATGCTCAGCCTCTACAACTACCGGCGTGGGCTGGCCGTACGCAAGCAGATCGGCGGCATTCTCTCGATCAAGAGTGAGCCGGTGGTTGCTCGCATCGGCCACCCGCGGCCGAACTTCGTACGCGGTGTCGGCATTACCCTGGAACTCGACGAAAGCCAGTACATCGGCAGTGGCGTGTTCTTGTTCGGCAAGATCCTGGACCACTTTTTCGGCCAGTACTGCACCGTCAACAGCTTTACCCAACTTACCCTTCGTACCCGCCAGCGGGAAAAGAGAATCGTACAATGGCCAGCCAGAACCGGCGATCAACCCCTGGTCTGATCGACCAGGCACGCGCGGAGCCATACCGGTTCGAGTTTTTCCAACTGGTACGGTTACTGCGCCTGCACTACAGCAGGGCGGGTCGCATAGACCCGGAAACGCGGCCGCACGACGACCCGTTGCGTTTTCGCTCGCAGCTGTCGCTGAACTTCCCGGTCAGTGAAGTCAGCGAGTTGAAGTTCGAGCGGGCCGAACGCACCAATGCCAACGATCAACCGCTGTCGGAAGTGCAGGTTACCTTCATGGGCCTGGTCGGGCCGTCCGGTGTACTGCCACGGCCGTACACCGAGTTGCTGATGAACCGTCACATCCAGCACCGCGATGATGCCGCGCACGCCTTCATGGACTTGTTCTCCCACCGGATGGTCGCGCTGTTCTACCAGGCCTGGCAAAAGTACAGGTTCCACATCGAGCACGAACGCAAGGGCGCCTCGGACTTCGAGCGTTACCTGCTCAACCTGGTGGGGTTTGGCGAGCAAGGGCAAAAACGCAAGTTCGACAAAGCAGGCCCAGGGCTGCGCCACGAACTGTTCAGCCACTTCGCTGGCCTGTTCACCCAGCGTCCGCGCAACGCGCAGAACCTGCAGGCAATGCTGTGCTTCTACTTCGGCTTGAATTTCACCCTGCGCCAGTTCGCCGGGCGCTGGCTCAAGCTGGAACCAGAGCAATGTACGCGGCTGGGCCGGCAAAACGCTCAGCTGGGGCAGAGCGCGGTCGTTGGTAACCGCGTATGGGACTACCAGTCGTGCGTGCGCATCGAAATAGGCCCGCTGGAACTGGCCGATTATCAACGCTTTCTGCCCGGCACCGACAACCACCGCAAGCTGGTCGAGCTGGTGCGTTTCTACCTCGGCCCCAGCCTCGATTTCGAACTGGCACCACAACTCAAGCCCGAGGCCGTACCCGTTGCCCGCCTGGGCCGCGAAGGCGGTGTGGCACTGGGGTGGCTGGGCTGGCTGAAGCGCCCCGGCAGCCAGGCCAAGCCTGCCCGCTGTGGCATTTTTAGTATTCCTTTTGATGGGGTCTCGCTGTGAACCTTAAGTCCTTGTTTGCCAAGCTCAACGACACCTGCCGCAGTGCCACCGAGAGCGCGGCCGCGCTGTGCCTGGCCGAGCGTCACTACGAAGTGGACATCGAACACGTACTGCTGCAACTGCTCGAAGGTGACGACAACGACTTGCGCCCCGTGTTGCGCCATTACGACGTGGTGATCGAGCGCCTGCAGTCTCAGCTGGCTCAGGCACTCGAAGGGTTCAAGACCGGCAACACCCGCACCCCTGCCCTGTCACCGCACATCACTCAGCTGATCGAGCGGGCCTGGGTTCTTGCCTCGATTGAATACGGCACCCAACACATCCGCAGTGCCTATCTGTTGCTGGCATTGCTCAACGACGCCGAGCTGCGCCGCCTGATGCTTGCCAACGCGGTCGAGTTGGAAAAGATCAATGTCGACGACCTGCGTGCCAACCTGACGGACCTGATCAGCACCAGTGGCGAAGCTCAGCTCACCGCGTCCTTGCCCACCGACACCAACGCTCAAGCGCCTGTGCGCTCGTCCGGCAAAACACCAGCACTCGACCAGTACACCGTAGACCTCACCCGCAGCGCCCGCGAAGGCCGGATTGATCCGGTTCTGGGGCGCGAGGCCGAGGTACGCCAGATGGTCGACATCCTCACCCGTCGCCGTCAGAACAACCCCATCCTCACTGGCGAAGCTGGCGTTGGCAAAACTGCAGTGGTAGAGGGCCTGGCACTGCGCATTGCCTTGGGCGATGTGCCAACTCCGCTCAAGGACGTCGCCATCCATACCCTTGACCTCGGCCTGCTGCAGGCCGGCGCCGGCATCAAGGGCGAGTTCGAAAACCGCCTGAAATCGGTGATCGAGGAAACCAAACGCAGTGTCCACCCGATCATCCTGTTCATCGACGAAGCCCATACGCTCATCGGCTCCGGTGGTCAGGCCGGGCAGAACGACGCTGCCAACCTGCTCAAGCCCGCGCTGGCGCGCGGCGAGTTGCGCACTATCGCAGCCACCACTTGGGCCGAATACAAGAAGTACTTCGAGAAAGACGCCGCACTCGCCCGCCGCTTTCAGGTGGTCAAAGTGGAGGAGCCTGAAGAGGACCAGGCCATCTATATGCTGCGCGGCCTGCTGAACAAAATGCAGGAGCATCACCGCGTGGCGGTGATGGACGACGCCCTGGTTCAGGCCGTGCGCCTGTCCAGCCGCTACATCACCGGCAGGCAGCTGCCCGACAAGGCCGTCAGTGTGCTCGACACCGCTTGTGCCAGGGTGGCCCTGGGCCAAAGTTCGCAACCAGGGCGCCTGGAAGACTGCCTGCGGCTAGTCGAGCACCTGCAGGCTGAAATCAACCTGCTGGAACAGGAACAGCGCAAAGGCAGCGACCACCAGCGCCGACTCGAACAGCTGCACGAGCAAATCGAACAGGCCACCGAGCGCCAGCAACGTCTGAACCTGCAATGGCAGCGTGAGCTGGAGCTGGTACGCCAGATACACACCCTCAGCGAGGCCAGCGATGCCGATCATCGCGCCGAGCTGGCTGAATTGCGCAACCAGCTGGCCGATGTGCAAGGCGAAGAACCGTTGGTCCACGCGTTGGTGGATGGCGCGACCATTGGCGAAGTCATCTCAGGCTGGACCGGTATTCCGTTGGGCAAGATGCTGCGCGACGAAATCGACACTGTGCAACGCCTGCCAGAGCTGATGGCAGAGCGCGTGCTCGGCCAGGATCACGCCCTGCTGGAGATCGGCAAGCGGATCAAGATTTCCCGGGCGCGTATGGAAGATCCGAACAAACCCATTGGTGTATTCCTGCTGCTCGGACCCAGCGGCGTGGGCAAGACCGAGACAGCCCTGGCGCTGGCCGACACCCTGTATGGCGGTGAGCGCAACGTCATTACCATCAATATGTCCGAATACCAGGAGGCCCACACCGTCTCCAGCCTTAAAGGGTCGCCCCCTGGTTATGTCGGCTATGGCGAAGGCGGCGTGCTGACCGAGGCGGTGCGACGCAAGCCGTACAGTGTGGTGCTGCTCGACGAGGTGGAAAAAGCTCACCCAGACGTACTCGAACTTTTCTTCCAGGTGTTCGACAAGGGTGTTCTGGACGATGGCGAAGGGCGTGAGATCAATTTCCGCAATACCGTGATCATCCTCACCTCCAACGTCGGTACCGACCACATCATGCGTACCTGCCTGGGTGCCGAACAGCCCCCAGCGCCGGCACAACTGGTCGAGGACCTGCGTGAACAACTCAATGCCGTATTCAAACCGGCGTTTCTCGGCCGCCTGAGCATCGTCCCCTACTACCCGGTACAGGACGCCATCCTTGAACGCATTGTCGGCCTGAAGCTTGAGCGCATCCGCCAGCGCTTCGAACGCAACCACCAAGCGCAATTGCACTTCAGCCCGGCGCTGGTACCGGCAATTGCCGCACGCTGCACCGAGGTCGACAGCGGCGCGCGCAACATCGACAACATCCTGTCGGGCAGCCTCATGCCAGAGTTGGCCGACCGGGTACTGACGCGCATGGCGCAAGATCAGCCGATCAACAGCCTGCGCATCGACCTGGATGAAGCCGGCGGCTTCGCCTACAGCCTGGCGTAAGGGATGCAGCCGTTGACGCAAGGACCATCAGCAGCAGCCCGCACCGTTCGGCAGCTGCCAGACCTAGATTTCAGGAGCAGTGCAATGGGCAGGTTACTGGGTGTATTGATTGTGGCGTCGGCGCTGAGCGCGTGTGGCGTTACAGACCGGGTCGGCAAGCGAGTGGACGACACGTGGGCAGGCGACATGCTGTTCAGCAGCGACGAGCAGGTGACCCTGACCGTAGACGGCGGCAACCAGCTGAACCCCGACGTAGCCGGCACTCCGCTGTCGGTGGTCACCCGGATCTATCAGCTGACCAGCCTGGAACGCTTCATCAGCAGTGACGCCGACACGCTGCTGGCCAACCCGGAGCAAGCACTTGGCAACACCCTGCTCGATACCCGTGAGCTGGTGGTGTTGCCAGGCATCGGCGACATCCAGCGCTGGCCGCTGACCAAGCAGGCCCGTTACGTTGCCGTGGCCGCGTTCTTCCGCGACGAAAGCGGTGGGCGCTGGAAGATGGCCTTCAACGCTGACGCCTTCCGCAAGGATGGCATCCTGTTCTCTTCCAGCGGTGGTCGAATTCTGCTGGACCGCAACGAGATCACCGCCGAGCGCGGCCAGGACGTGCTGCAGCTGCCCTCCCAGCAGGCCATCGCCACATTGCAACCCGCGCAGCCCCAGCAAGCACAACCGACTGTGGCCGAGCAACTGCAGGCCAAGGCGCTGGACTCTGCCCAAGAGGCTGCCGAAGAGGCCGCTGACAAATCCATCAAAAAATCAGTGACCAACCTGTTCGACTCTTCACTGGAAGGTATCCATGAGTAAGAAAAGCCGTGTGATGTGGTCGGAAGGGATGTTCCTCCTGCCCCAGCACTTCCAGTACCAGGACGAGTTCCACCAACATCAGCTCGCTCAGGCAACCCTGCGCTCGTCGCCGTTCCACTGGGGTGTTCAGGCGCTCGAAGTCGACGAACAGGCGCTAGGCAGCGGTGTACTGCAGCTCAAACGCCTGCACCTGGTGTTCCCTGATGGTTCGGTATTCGATGCGCCGCAGCATGACCCGCTGCCGGCCGCCCGCGACCTCAAGGAGGTGATGCAGGGGTCTGGCCTCAAGGTGTACGCTGCCCTCAAGCTGGCAGAACCCTACAGCGCCAATTACCTTGAGGAAGGTGCCGAGCGCACCGGTGCCCGCCGTTACCGCAAAGCGTTCGACACGCTGCCCGACCTCAACGAAGGTGATCTGGAAAACGAAATCACCAGCCTGCGCCTGAACGTGGTGCTGCTGGTCGATGGCGATGCACTGGACGGCTACAGCTATTGCCCGCTGCTTCACCTGCAGCGCAACAACCTCAACGCCTTCAGCATCGACAGCCAGTTCGTCCACCCGGCATTGCACCTGGGCGCCCACGAAACCTTGCTGACTATCGCCCAGCGCCTGCTGGCTTTGCTGCACAGCAAAAGCGAGACCTTGTCCGGCCGGCGGCGCGAACGTGCTGACCAGATTGCCGAGTTCGGCTCCAGCGATGTCAGCCTGTTCTGGCTGCTGTACACCGTCAACCGCGCCTACCCGGGCCTTGCGCACCTGCTGCAGCACCCGCAGCTGCACCCGGAGCAGCTGTACCGGTTCCTCGCGGAGCTGGCCGGCAGCCTGCTGACCTTCTCGCTCAACGCCCGGCTTGACGACATCCCGGCCTACGACCACCAGAACCCTGCCGCCTCGCTGATGAAGCTCGACCGGCTGGTGCGCGAGCTGCTCAACAGCGTCGTGCCCAACCAGTACATCCCGATTCCGCTGGACCAGACACGCCCTTCGTATTACGTCGGCCGCCTGAACGATCCACGCCTGGTAGACGCCGATTTCTACTTCTCGGTCCACGCCGACATGCCAGGCGCCCAAGTGCTGGAACTGGTGCCCCGGGCGTTCAAGGTTGGCTCGCCGGAAGACATCGAAGTGGTGGTCAACACGGCCATGCCCGGCGCCACGCTCAACCACTGCGTACGCACACCGAACGCCATTCCGGTACGCCTGGACAACCAGTACTTCGCAATCGAACCCCATGGACGGGTGTATGAACGCATGATGGGCGCCAATGCCATCGCCTTCTACGTCCCCAGTGCCTTCAAGAACCTCAAGCTCGAACTGATGGCGGTGCTCAAATGACTGTTGCCGTAATGCCAGGCGGCGTGGCCGCCACCGAACAGACCTCGACCCTGAAGGACCTGGTCAAGGACTTCCTGACCATGGCCCTGATGATCCGCCGGGGCAACAAGGTCGTCGACGTTAAACGCCTGCGGGCCAGCGTTGACGAGTTCTTCCCTGCCCTGGAGCGTGATGCACGCCGTGCCAACTACAGCGTCGAACAGGTCAAGGATGCCCAGTACGCATTGTGCGCCTTCCTCGACGAAAGCGTGCTGAACGCAGGCCCGAGCGAAATCCGCAACCAGATCGAAATCAATCCGCTGCAATTCCAGTACTTCGGCGTACACCTGGCTGGCCAGGGCTTCTTCGACAAGCTCGACAGCCTGCGCACCGACGTCAAACGCAACCTGGACGTGCTCGAGGTTTACCACCTGTGCCTGGCGCTGGGTTTCGAAGGCAAATACAGCCTCGAGCAGAAGGACCAGTTGCGTTATATCGCCAACACCCTGGGCCAGGACATCGCCCGCCACCGGGCACCCCGCAAGGCACTCGCCCCGCAATGGGCACTGCCTGACCAGGTGTCGCAGATGCTGCGTTACGAAGTGCCGTTGTGGCTTTACCTGGTGCTCATCGCACTGGTCTGCGGGGCGGTCTACCTGACCCTGGACTGGTTGCTGGGCAAGGAAGTCGCCGCTTTGGCGGAACAGGTCCGACGGCTGTTCGGCGTTTAATTCGGGTACGGTCAGGAAGACATGAAAGCACTACTGCGCTGTTTGAAAAATTTCTGGTTTGCCTTGGCGCTGGTCTGGGCCATTGGCTTGTTGGCCTGCTGGTTCGCACTGCCGCGCTGGCAGGTGTCGCGCGAGCAAGTCTATGTGGCGATGACGCTGTTCAGCGCCGTGTGCCTGCTGCTGGTCGTGTTGCGCCAATACCGCCGCATCCGTGCAGAGCAGAACATCGAGAACCTGGTGCAACTGGAGGTTGACCGCTCGCTGGGCAGCGAAGGTGAATTCCGCGATCAACATGTGCTGCGCGAGCGCCTCAAGCACGCCATCGCCATGCTGCGCTCGGCACGCTCGGCGGGCGGTGGGGGTGCATCGGCACTGTCCGACCTGCCCTGGTACCTGGTAATCGGCATGTCGGCTTCGGGCAAGACCTCGCTGCTGACCCGCTCCGGGCTGTCTGCATCGATCGCCGGTGCACAGGCCAGCGGTTTCGACAGCGGTACGCAACACTGCGACTGGTATTTCAGCCCAGAAGCGGTGCTGATTGATACCGCCGGCCGCTACCTGCGTGACGATGCTTCGGCAAGCGAGTTCGCCTCGTTCCTCAAGCTGCTGCGCAAACAGCGCAGCAAACCTGCCGTCAACGGCCTGGTGCTGGTGGTCAGCCTGCCAGAGATCATCTGCGCCACCGTTGCCGAGCGCGAGGCCATCGCCGCACGCCTGGTCAACCGCATTGACGAGTACAGCGAGTGCCTGGGCGTCAACCCGCCGTTGTACCTGATGCTCAGTAAAACCGACCTGCTGCCGGGGTTCAATCAGGCCTTCGAAGGCCTGGACAATAACCAGCGTCAACAACCCTTGGGCATGACATTCCCGCTGGCCGACGTGCGCAGCAAGGGCCTGCGTACAGTGGCCGAAGAGCGCTTCAACCAGTTGCTGGCCAGTGTGCGCGAGCATGTAGACGCCCAACTGATCGGCGCTGGCAACACGGCCAACGTCGAGCTGTTGCAGTTCCCCAACTACTTTGCCGAGCTGTCCACGGTGCTTGGTGGCTTCCTCGAGCAGTTCGAACGCAACGCCGATGGCCGTACGCCACCGATCGTGCGCGGTGTGTATTTCACCAGTGCTTTGCAAACCGATGAGCAACTGCCACCGGTGTATGAAGACGCACTGGGCGCGCACTATGCCCTGCAAGCCAGCGATCGCCCGGCTGCCGGCACGCCCGCGCACAAGGTTGGCGACAAGAGCTACTTCATCACTGGGACGTTCCGCAATGTGGTGTTCCCCGACCGTAACCTGAGCCTTTATTATTCGCGCCAAGGGCGCACCCGTGCGCTTACACCAGCGCTCGCCGCAGCGGCTGCACTTGCCGGTGTCGCCCTGCTGGCGTGGGAAGGTGTGTCGTTCCACAACAACCGCCAAGTGCTGGCCAGCATCGCTGGCGAACTCAGCGAACTGGAACAGGCCCCCGACCAGGCCGAGCGCCTGGCTTCCGGCCAGGCGATGGAACAACTGCGCCGCTACCTCGGCGAATTCGAAGGCTACGACAGCCAAGGTGTCCCCCTGGCACTGGGCGCCGGGCTTTACAGTGGCAATGACCTGCTCAGCCCGCTACGTCAGGCTTACCTGCAGCAATTGCGCACCCAGGCACTTGAACCGGTTGGCAAGCAACTGCAGGTGCAATTGCGCGCCCTTAAGCAGTTTGCCGAAACCGTGGAGCGCACCCCGCTGGCCGTCCCTGGCAAACGGCCAACAGCCAAGCAAACCGCTGTGAATGCTGCACCTGCCAAGTCCGTCAAAGTGTTCAAGGCACCCGCCAGTGCGCCGTTGGTCACCGGCGTTGCGGGCACTGGTACCCAGACCCTCGGCCAACTTCAGTCCGCCGCCAGCCAGGCCGGTCGGGAAGGCCGTCGGCGCGCGCTCGATGCACTGCAGGACAAGGCGCGCTCGGTATCAAGCGCCGACTCCTCCGAAGACACTGCACTGACTGCGGGGCTTTCGCTGTCCGAGGACAGCCTCGGGCGCCTCAGCGAGCAGCAGATAGCGTCGGTAATCGAGGCCTACAGCGCGCTCAAGCTGTACCTGATCCTGACCCACCCGCAGGCGCACCCGGACGTCGACTTCGTCGCCACCGAGTTGCCGCGCGCCTGGGCACAGGCAGCACAAGCGCAAGGGCTCGACATCAGCCCGGAGCTGATCGCCGCCAACAGCGCAACCTATGTGCGTTACCTGGAGCAAGGCAGCGCCCCAGCATTGCGCCGCAATGAGCAGTTGGTCACCGATGCACGGCAGAGCCTGCGCTCGTTCATGATCGCCAGCTCCCTGGTCGACCGCGAATACCTGCGCCTGCAGCTGGAGTCTGGCCGCCAATACCCAGCGTTGACGCTTGCCGATATGGTCCCGGCCAACAGCCGCAACCAGTTGTTCTCCGCCGAATCTGTGCCTGCTTTCTACACCCGCCAGGGTTGGGAGGAGTTCGTCCAGCCCGAGTTGATCAAGCTGCTGTCGGGCGAGTTGCGCAACGACAGCGACTGGGTACTCGATGGCGAAGGCGGCAACGGCCTGGTGCAAAAAGCCAACTTCATGCGTGAACTGCTGGCTCGTTACAAATCTGACTACGCCGAAGCCTGGTTTACCTTGTTGCAAGGTGTCGGTGTGCGTCATTTCACCGACATGGCCAACGCCAGCGAGCGCCTCACGGTCCTGAGTGACGTACAGAACTCGCCGGTCAAGAGCCTGCTGGCGGCCGTCAACCACAACACCGACTGGGACCTGCCCAAACAAGCGTCCACCTCGCCGACCAGTGCCGTCGACGACAGTTTCTGGAGCAGCATCAAGGGCGTCTTCGCCGGCCAGGGCGCACAAAGTGCTGCCATCGTCGCCAAGTTGCCTCGCGTTGACGATGCCAGCCTGGCCAAGCGTTTCGAGCCGGTCTCGCGGCTATTCGCCACGCAGAACGCCGAAGGCGCCGACAGCACCGTGATGGATCGCTATTTGGCCGCGCTGCGCAAGCTGAAGGTACGCCTGAGCAACATCCAGCGCTCTCAGGACGTCGGCAAGAACAGCAAACTGTTGATCAGTGAAACGCTCGAAGGCCAGCCTTCGGAGGTAACCCTGGTGCGCAACTACGTCGAGACCAGCGTCGACACAAGTGCCGGCAGCTTGTCCGATTCGCTGCTGCGCCTGTTCAATTCCCCCCTGCAGTACACCTGGGAAACCCTGCGCGACCCGGCTGGTCAGCAAATCGCCAAAGCCTGGGCGCAAGACATTGCCCGCCCATGGCAGCAGGTCATGGCGCACCGTTACCCGATCGTCGCCAGCAGCAACAACGAAGCCTCGGTCAAAGACCTGCAACGCTTCGTCGACCCCGAGAGCGGCTTGCTGCCCGCCTTCAAACGCAACGAAATCGGCAACTTGGCCGGTGGTGAAGGTTTGGGCATGGGTACCGGCAACAGCAGCAGCCCATTGGTGAATACGAAGATGGTCGACAGCATCGACAAGGCCAGCTCGGTTGGCCAGGTCATCGCTAGCCTGTCGGACCGCGAGAATGGCTTCGAGATCATGCTGGAGCCGTCAGCACGCTACACCGACATCATCTTTACCCTGGACGGCCAGGAGCAGCACTACCGCAATGGCCGCACCAGCTGGAACCGCTTCGCCTGGCCAGGCAGCAACAACGCACCGGGTGCACGCCTGGACGTAGTGACCCTCGAAGGCCAGCGCATCACCGTGTTCGACTACCCTGGCCGCTGGGGCTTGCTGAAAATGAATGACAGTGCACGGGTCAACGACCTCGACACCATTCAGCAGCGCTTCACCTGGCAATCGGTGGCCGGCCCTGTGAGCCTGGTGGTGCGCAACTACGGTGGGGTAAAGATGACCGACCTGGCTCAGGTCAAGGCACTGAGCGTGCTCAACGACAGTGCGCGGGTGAACTGATGATCGGTTGTTTCGGCAAAGTCCCGGCCAGCGCCGACTTCGTCAGCCTCAACGGCGCCCTGCCCGAAGTTTGCGAGTTCGACCTATGGCTGCAGAACGGCCTGGGCCGCATGCAGTCGCAGGCCGACTGGCGCGAGCGCTTTGACGCGTTGCCGGTGTGTTTTTTCTGTTACCGCAGCCGCAGCGGGCAATGGCTGCTCGGCGGCTTCATCAGCTCGCGCGACACCAGCGGTAGGCGCTACCCGTTCATGGTGTTCCAGAGCATCCGGGTGGAGCACGACGAACAGTTCGTCAGCCCGCATATTCTTTGCGAGCTGTTTGCCGGGCAGATCAAACCGTTGCTGATGCGGGCAGCACAAGGTACCGACATGACCGAACTGTTCGCCCGCATCAAGGCCATGCGCGGCTGGACCGTGCAAGACCTCGACCTTTACCGCCGTGTGCACGAAAAATTTCTGCGCGACTTCAACCTGCGCGACGTGGCCCGGCCGCTGCGCCACAGCTACCCGGAGTTCGACACCCAAGCCGGCATGGCCAGCCTGTACCGCCTGCGCGCCGCCCTGCAGCAACAGCAACCCGCAGCCATCAGCTTGCCACTGCCGGCGCAGAGCGGCCTCAAACGGCCGATGGCTGACCTCTGGTGCTCGTTGCTATCACGCCTGCGCGGCACGGGCGGCATGCCCGACGTCAGCGTGCTGGTCGACGACTTCATGCGCCCTGGCCTGCTGTGCTTCGTATCGCGCGGCAGCGATGAGGTCTATCGCGTGCTGACTGGCGTTGCCGACAGCACCGAGCGCTACAACCTGCTGGACCCTTTGCCACAACCAGCGGCAGGCGGCGCATTGCCGCTACCTGCCGATGACCTCGCCCTGAACGATTTCATTGAGCGCTTTGCCAGTGCTCGGGACGAACAGTATTGATGAACAGGCTCAAGTACTACTTCTTCAAATACCAACCGTATGTATTCGGTGTGGTGTTTTTCCTGGCCATTTTCCTGGTCTGGGCAATCGGCCTGGCGCTGGGCTTTGCCTCGCTCTACAGCCTGCTGGCCGGTATCGGGCTGTTCGTACTGTTGTCTGCCGCCTATGTGTTGCTGATGTACCGCGGTGTGTCCAACCATCACGACCTCGAAGCTCTGCTACGCGATGACGCAGACCAGGCCGTGCTCAACGCCAACCCGCAGGACCGCGAAGAGGTAAGCCTGCTGCGTGAGCGCCTGCTGCAAAGCATCGAACGCTTGCAAGGCTCGGGCAAATCCGGGGCCAACAAGGACGCCCTGTACGCCCTGCCCTGGTACCTGGTTATCGGCCAGCCGGCCTCGGGCAAAAGCACCATGCTCTACCAGTCCGGCCTCACGTTCCCCTACGCCGACCGCGAAGGCGCAAGGGTTTCCGGCTTGGGCGGCACGCGCAACTGTGACTGGTTCTTCAGCTCCGAAGCGGTACTGCTCGACACGGCCGGCCGCTACATGGACAACCAGGAAGAAGCCGGCAAATGGCGCGCCTTCCTCGGCCTGTTGCGTCAGCACCGCCAGCGCCGCCCCCTCAACGGCCTGATCGTCGCAGTCAGCATCGAAGACATCCTGCACGCCAACGCCGAAGGGCGCGAGCGCTTGGCCAAACGCCTGCGCGAACGCATCCAGGAGGCGCACGAACTGCTGCAGCTGCGCTTGCCGATCTACCTGGTTTTCACCAAGTGCGACCTGCTGCCCGGCTTCACCCATTTCTACCGTCAGCTGGACCCGTCGGCGCGCGACGACGTCATGGGCAAGACTTTCGCCCACGAAGGATTTGAAAAGTCCGACTGGGGCACGCGCTTTACCACAGGCCTGAACGAATTGGTCGAACATTGGCAGGTGCTGGCCGACCAGCAGATGCTGCAGCAGGACATCCAGCTGACCCGCCAGGACCCGGCCGCGTACCGCCTGCCGCTGGAACTGGCGGCGCTAAAGCCCCTGCTCAACACCTTCGTGGCCGACCTGCTGCGTGCCAACCCTTACCAGAGCGCCGAACTGCTGCGCGGGTTCTACTTCACCAGTGCCTTGGACGCCGATGATCCAGCCCAAGGGGCATACGCTCGCCAGGTGCGCGAACGCTTTGCCCTGGCGGCACCCGGCAACACCGCTGCCGTCAACAGCCAGCCCGCGCCGCTGTTCATCGCCAGCTTGTTCCGCAAGGTGATCATCCCCGATCAGCACCTGGTGGCGCTGTATACCAGCAACCACCAGGAAACCCGTCGCAAGGCGACCTGGGTGGGTGCCGCCGGGCTTGCCGGGCTGCTGCTGTGCCTGGCCTGGGGCTGGTCGTACAGCAACAACAAGGCCGCCCTCCAGGCCGTGGCAGCCAACCTGAGCGCAGCCGAGCAACAGGATGCCGCAGCCAGCCAGCAATACACCGACTGGCACACACTGGACCAATTGCGTCACGCCGCAGCCGAACTGTATGCCCGCCACCATGTCGACGGCGTGCCCCTGGCCATGCGCATGGGCCTTTACACCGGCCACGCCATCGAACCCTTCCTGCGGGAGGCGTATTTCGCCCAGCTCGAAAAGGTCATGCTCAAGCCCACTGCCGATAACCTGACCCGCTCGCTGTACCTTTTGAGCAGCATCAAGATCTACCAGCGCAACGCTTCGCGCCTGGAAGCGGTGAGCGGTATCGACAGCGTCGAACCGCGCGCCCTGCCCGTGGACAACCGCGCGCAATCTGTGGCGACCTTCGGCCAGACCACGCTGGACACTTACCTGATGCTGTCCAAGGCCCAGCGCGAGCAAGCCCAGCCTGCCGTGCTCAAGGCACGCATCCCCGACTATTGGTACCCGGCAATCTACAAACAGGTGCCACGCGCTGCCGGGCAGTCCGCGCAAGCGGCGGGCGAGGCCGACGACTATCAGTTCGCCGGGCGCCAGATCGCCTTCTACGCCGACCAGATCCGCGAGCCCGACGTGCCGCGCATTCTCAACAATGCGTTCCTGATTTCCAGCTCGCGCAATTACATCAACAGCCTCCTGTCACGCTCGCTGCGCGCTATCGAAACCATCACGCTGGAGTCCGACACGCTGTTCGCCTTCGGCCGCGCCGACTTCCAGAGCCTTGAGCCCGCAGGCCAACGCCAACTCAGCAGCATTGCCAACAAACTGCTGAACACACCCAACGTCGGCAAGATCGTCATCACCGGCCATGCCGACCAGATCGGCGACAGCCAGAGCAATTTGCAGGTATCGCGGCAACGTGCGCAGACCATCAAGACCTATTTGGTGGGCAAGGGCCTGCCAGCAGAGCTGGTCGACGCCGTAGGCGAAGGCAGCAACAAACCTCTGGTGCGCTGCAACATGCAAGCGCCGCGCGCCCAGCTGATTCAGTGCCTGGAACCTAACAGGCGTGTAGAGATCGAGGTCCGGGCACTTGATTGATGCCAGGTCTCAACACGACGCCGGCGGCTTGCCCGCAGGCGTCAAACTCAGGGCGGGTCCACGCTATGGATCAAGGAAGCCCTTTATACCTATGGAGAAACGTAAACATGGCATTTGACGCTTACATCAAAATTGACGGCATCCCAGGCGAAGCACTGGATGACAAGCACAAGGACTGGATCGAAGTGCTGGGCTACCAGTACGGCGCTACCCAGGCCACCTCGGCTACTGCCAGCTCCTCCGGTGGTGCCTCGTCCGAGCGTGTCAACCTGAGCGATTTCACCATCCGCAAGTACGTCGACAAGGCTTCTGCCAAGGTTTTCGAAGCTTGCTGCAAAGGCCAGCACATCAAGGAAGTGGTGCTGAACGTGAACCGTGCCGGTGGTGACAAGGTGACTTACCTGACCATCACCCTGGAAGAAGTGGTGGTCTCCTCGGTCAACTTCCTCGGCAACCTGCCGCTGGATGGCCAACCTAACTCCGAAAGCGACCTGCCGATGGAAGAGGTCAAATTCAACTTCTCGCGCATCAAGACCACCTACACCCAGCAGAAGCGCTCCGATGGCGCCGGTGGCGGCAAGGTCACCGGCGGCTGGGACCGTTCGCTGAACAAGGTCTATGCCTAAGCCTGGCCTGAGCTGCCGCCTGTAACGGGCAGCTCGATCGAGGGTCCCGTGCCGCCATGGCACGGCGACCTTCCTTTTACCTTTGCGATAGAGCCGTCCATGTCCGACATTCTTGACGACCTTTCACTGTCAGCCTTGCGTGCCCCGATCGATGGCGGTGCCGGCGAGGACCTGAGCTTTTCCAGCCTGTTCGATCAGATCAAGGAGGCGCGCCGTGCCGATGCCGACTACCTGACCCAGGGTGATTGGCAAACCGACCTCAAGCAGGCCGACTGGGAGCAGGTAATTCAACTGGCCGCGACTGGTCTCACCGAGCAGAGCAAGGATTTGATGCTGGTGGCCTGGCTCAGCGAAGGCCTGGCACACACGAAACAGTTTCCTGGCATCCGTTTTTCCCTGACAGTGGCCCAAGCCCTGCTGGAAGATTTCTGGGACACGCTGTACCCCGCCCTCGACGAGGGCGTGGAGGAACGCGCGGCCCGCATCGCGTGGCTTACGACCACGCTAACCCAGGTGGTGCGCACCCTGCCGATCACCCAGGGGCAGCACTACAGCCTGCACAAGTATGAAGAGTCGCGGCAGGTCGAGAACCTCACCCGGCAAAATCCCTCGGCGATGCACCAGGCGCTGGAAGAAGGCAAGATCAACGCCGAACTGTTCCAGCGCTCGGTAGTGCTAACGGACACCGAACACCTGCAGCAACGGCATGCGCAGATCAGCGAATGCCTGGTCGCCTGCCAGCAGCTTCAGGCTGCCGCCAACAACGTGTTCGTGCACGATGCGCCTAGCTTCCTGTCGCTGAACGACGTGCTGGTGCAAGCCCGCCAGTTGGTCGAACGCTTGCTCAAGGAGCGCGGCGTCGAACTGGCTGTAGCACCTGCCCCAAACGAGCCAGTACCCGTGCAACGCGTCGCTGACGCCGCCCCCACTGCTGCTGTCGCGAGCGAACGCAGCGCCGCCGATGCACCGCTGCGGACTGTGCCGCTGAACCGCGAAGAAGCCTTCACACTGCTGCAAGGTGTTGCGCAGTACTTCAAGCAGGCCGAGCCCCACAGCCCGGTGCCTTACCTGGTAGAGCGCGCCATCAAGTGGGGCAACATGCCGCTGGAGTCCTGGCTTAACGATGTGATCAAGGACAGCAGCGTGGTCGATAACATTCGCGATGTGCTTGGCACCTTGCAACCTCGTGACTGATTTGTGGTCCTAGCCGCCAGAAAAGGAGTTTCGACATGCGTCCGATCATTCTCTTGAACGACCCCACCGACCGCGGAGGGATGGTCGTGCAAGGCTCACCGTCTACCTTGGTTTACGGCCGTGCCGTCGCGCGGCTTGGTGACAAGGTGATGTGCCTGCACGGTGCGTGCGTGATCGCCAGCGGCGACACCACTACGTTGGTTGACGGCAAGCCGGTGGCCCGCCAGGGCGACAAGACCGCCTGCGGCTCAAGCCTGATCGCGACCAATAGCGACACCGGAATACTCTAAGGACTGCCAGCATGTTGAAACCCTTTGCCCAAGGCCATCGCTCGCTGTGGGATGTAATTGGCGAACGGCGTGAGCAAGAGCAGCGCCTGGCGCCCCCTCCCCGGCCCATTGCGCACTACGACACCGCGCGCATCGGGCTGGCCGATGCCTGGCTGTGGCTACCCAATCTGACCCCGGCTGAGGCCAAGGCAGGCAAGGCGCTGGGCAAGGTCGATGCTGACTTCGAGCACGACCCACGGCTGGTCAGCCCGGCCGGGCATCGGCGCAATGTGCGACGTATCCGCGCTGGCACTGACCGCGCCGAAGTAAGGGCATTACCCAGGGCGCTGCAGTTGCTGAAGGGCATGCTGGGGCAGTGGCATGAGTTCGCGGCCGAGCTGGACTGGGACCAGGTTCAGGTCGTGCTGTTCGCCCCTACCGATATAGCTCCCGATCCGTGGCTTGATGCGGCGCTCGAGTTGTGGCCGTTCGACTACCTGCCCGGGCATGGCTTCGTCGCCCCGGAACAAACGTTCGCCACCTGGCTACCTTGGGCGCTGCAGAATGATCTTGAAGTACCCAATCTGTTGTGCATCGGCCTCGACTCCTGGGCGACCGTAGCCAGGGCTGGCAGCTTGACGGGTGAGCGCATGGCCGGTGAGGCCATCAGCGTACTCAACCTGCAACGCATCGACCTGGCCAACGCCGATTTCAACCCCCGTTGGCATGTCACCCCTGCCGTGGCCCATACCCATGAACCCCGCGCCTTGCAGTCACGCAAAAGCACGGGCGGCCTGGAGCAGGTGGCCGAGGCGTTGTGTGAACGAAGTGGCATGGCAATCGCCGATGTAAAGGCTGTGGTTACCGACGGCTACCACGACGACAACCGTCTTGAGCATCTGTACCAGTTCCTGAATAGCTGCCTGCCCGACTGCGACCTGCAGCAGCACGTCATCGGGCATGCCCTGCTGGCGGGCGAATACGGGCATGGCATCGGCGAGTTGAGTGCGCTGGCGTTGGCGTTGCAGGCGGCCAACAGCCTGGAGGGGCCCGTGCTGGTGCTCGACCGGCATGCCTCCACGCAGACCCAGGGATGGTTGGTTGGGCCGTCGCAGGTAGCGGATGCCGACCCGCAAACGAGTGAGCATGCCTGATGATGAGGTTCGCGAGCGAAATCAACCGCATGGCCCACGAACGCGTTCAAACCGAAGCACGCCTGAAAAAGATGGGCATCGCCATCGATGAAAACTACCAGGACCCGCCCATCAAGGCCCTGGAATAACCCACTTTTTCAGCCCCCACTCAGGAGACCCTTGTCATGGACCTGACCTTCGGCACCCCGCTCTCGCAAAGCGGCCGCCTGCTGCAGCTGACCACCCCGCTGGGGGCCGACGCGCTCCAGGCCCTGCGCGCCCACGGCGTCGAGCGCATTGGCCGCACCCCGCGCTACACCCTCGACGTGCTGGTGCAGGACACCGAGTACGATCCGGAGAAACTCATCGGCCAACCCGTCAGCCTCGCCCTGCTCTGCGACGAC
>Ga0160449_1000579_pt1 | contig 21450 bp, 17 predicted proteins | sample HID1975I_E1MG_FD_108216 | JGI IMG/M metagenome (GOLD analysis project Ga0160449, IMG submission 108216) | Enriched soil microbial communities from UW Madison campus, WI, USA - HID1975I_E1 MG | ecosystem: Environmental > Terrestrial > Soil > Unclassified | place: USA: Madison, Wisconsin...
AAGCCAAAAAATAAAATGAATGTCAAAATTGGGAATAGCATAACACAATTTTTCTCAAAAATAATTAAAATAAATTGATCTGCGCAAAAAGATTGCACACTTGTACTTTTACTTTGCATCAACAAAATAACAAAGCAGCAATAAAAAGTCTAATCTTTCGCAGCCCTTACCTGAGTGGACTCTTCGACAAGTTCAGAGTGACAAGAGGGAGCGGAAAGCGGTTAAGCTGCCAAAATAAAAACAAAGAATATGAATACAATTACAGGAAATGAATTGATCGCTTTAGGATACAGACCGGGAAAATGGTTTGCAGAAGCATTAGAATATATCAACGAAAATCAATTGGATGAAAATCAAATCTCAGAATATTTGGAACAGTTCAAATCTCCGGAACCAATTCCGTTGCATGCTGAAGCAAAAGATTTCATCATTAACATCAGAGCGGAGCACGAAAATGAAGTCGATAACGTAGAAAAAGTAATCAATACGATGAAAGTTTTGATGAAAACGCCCACGTTGATTGACGGCGCCATTATGCCCGATGCTTGTCCGACCGGACCGGAAGGATATATTCCGGTAGGCGGAGTTGTAGTCGCAAAAAATGCGATTCATCCCGGATTTCATAGTGCAGATATTTGTTGTTCCGTCATGTTGACAGATTTTGGGAAAGTTGATCCTAAAGAAGTTTTGGATGCAGCCCACTCAATCACCCATTTCGGATACGGAGGAAGACCCAGAGGTGAGCAAATGGAAATGTCTCAGGAATTGATGGATGCTTTCAGAGAAAACTACTTCTTAAATGACGAAAAGTTAATCAGCATCGCCCGTTCTCATATGGGAACTCAAGGTGATGGAAACCATTTCTTATTTGTCGGAATTTCTAAAAATACAGGACATACAATGTTGGTCACTCATCACGGATCAAGAGCTCCCGGAGCAATGTTGTACGATAAAGGAATGAAAGTCGCAAATAGATTCAGACAGGAAATTTCGCCAGAAACTTTAAAAGAAAATGCATGGATTCCGTTTGAAACAGAAGAAGGAAAATCATATTGGGAAGCTTTGCAATTGATAAGAAACTGGACGAAAGAAAACCATGAATCTATTCATAACGCAACGTTAGAAAAGCTAAATATCGAAAAGCAAAACAGATATTGGAACGAACATAATTTTGTATTCAGAGATGGAGATTTATTCTACCATGCAAAAGGAGCCACTCCGCTGGACGATAAATTTTTGCCGGATATTACAGGACCAAGATTGATTCCTTTGAATATGGCAGAGCCGGTTTTGATTGTTCAGGGAACAACGAATGAGAGAAATTTAGGTTTTGCACCACACGGCGCAGGAAGAAATTTCAGCAGAACTTTTCATAAAAAATCTCTGGCTCATAAAACCATTGAAGAAGTTTTTGAAGAAGAAACAAAAGGTTTGGATATTAGATTCTTCACCAATGATATTGATATTTCCGAACTTCCGACCGCGTATAAAAGTGCCAAAAATGTAAGAGCGCAGATTGAAGAATACGGATTGTGTGAAGTCTTGGATGAAGTGATGCCTTACGGATGTATTATGGCGGGAGACGTTCAAAAGAATGCGCCTTGGAAGAAAAAGAAGAAGTTTAGAAAAGCGTAGTTTGTTTTGAATTAACATTCAGACGCTATTTCAAATTATGCATTTAAATATCCATTCACTTTGTCATTCCGTAGGAATCTAAATATAGTTTAATAATAAGAGTTTAGATTCTTTCAGAATGACAAAGTTTGTATTTAATTTTTTAAAAGTAAATGAAAAAAATAGCGCCTTATAACTAATTAAAAAACAAAACAATGACACCAAAAATACTAGATAAATTAAAAGGAATAGAGGCAACAAGAAACATAGAAATACTTCTTGCCGTTGAATCAGGAAGCCGAGCCTGGGGTTTTGCGTCTCCTGACAGCGATTATGACATACGTTTTATATACCGCCACGAAAAAGACTGGTATCTTTCACCGTGGGATAAAGACGAAACGATAGAATTTATGACCGAAGACGATCTAGACGGTTCCGGATGGGATTTGAGAAAGACTTTTCATCTCTTATTAAAATCGAATGCAGCTTTATTGAGTTGGTTCTACTCTCCTATCGTTTATGTAAAAAATAAAAAATTTTACGACTTATTTAAACCTTTAGCAGATTCTGCTTTTTCGCCAATAGCGGTTTCTTACCATTATCTGAGCATGAGCAAGAAATATCTTGAAGCCTGCAGAACCGATGAAGTAAAACTGAAATCTTATTTCTACTGTCTTCGAACAGCTCTGACAGGAAAGTGGATATTAGAAAAAGGAACGGTACCGCCTGTTTTGTTCAGTGAATTGCTGGTTTTAGTCGATGACTCTATAAGAGCAAAAATAGAAAATCTTGTTGCCTTAAAAGCTACTAAAGGAGAATCTTATTATCATCCGAATGATTGGGAACTTTTTGGTTTTCTGGAGAAGATGGTGAAAGATAATGAGGAAAGAGCAAAGAGTTTGCTTGGAGGAAATAATGATAAGAGTGAGATGGAGAGGGTTTTTAGGGAGATATTAATTTAAATATGGAAAGATTATGGGTTACCATAATCTTTTATTTAATAGAAGTCATATATTAGAGAAAAATTAACTAACCTGAAACCATAAACATCGAATTAAAATAAATGTTAGATCAATCATTTTCAAGTTCCAACTTTAATCTCATTTTTTTAAAGGAAAATAGAAAAGGAACTATAAAAAAAAGACATCTGAATCAAGAATACTTTGATAAACATGATGAATTTAACACCGTCTTAAATGATAAAACTAATTTAAGGCATTCTAGAGCAAATAAAACTCTTTCACAAGATGAGTTGAATGATTTTGCAGAAAGGCTTCAAACAATAAATGAGGAAAAAGAAGAAATAAGAAATAATTTATTTTCAGATTATTCGGATATTATTAATAATGAAGACACACCATTCTGTTTTGAAATAAAGTATGATAAATCAAATGAAATGTACATCACAAATAAGGACGGTGCACATTTCTTTGCAATCAAGCAACTTCAAAAAAATTTGAACAAAACTTTCAAAGTAATTCAGTCTGACAGAAATACAATCATTAAACAAATCTATAATTTAATTTCAGATGGTTTTCCCAAAATAATCATTAGAACAGACATTACTAAATTTTATGAATCAATTCCACAGAAAAAACTTTTTGAAAAATTAGAAAACAATAGTTTATTATCACCTCTTTCAAAAAAGCTTCTAAAAAGAATGTTTTTTGAATTTGAAAAAATAAAAGATACCTCTCTGATGCTTCCACAAGAAGGTATTCCAAGAGGTTTCGGTGTTAGTGCTTATCTTTCCGAGCTATACATGAGAGAAATTGATAATGAAATAAAATGTTTGCCAGATATTATTTACTATGCTCGGTATGTTGATGATATAATCGCTGTTTTCTCTCCTAAAACAAAAAGTCAAGAACACGATTATAAAAAGTTTATAAAAGAGATTATAAACAATAACGAACTACAGATTAATGATAATCTGGATGGTAGAAAAGATAAGACTCATAAAATAGTATTATTAGACAAAATTTTGTCTGGAACTGAGCATTTAGATTTTCTAGGATACAAATTTTTAATAAAACAAAAACATGAAGTAACAGTTGAGTTATCAGATAATAAGATACAAAGATATTTAAATAGAGTGAAAAAATCAGTTGAAGTATATAATATTGACTCTAAGTACAACGAAAAAAGAGCTAGAAAAATGCTTTTCGATAGACTTAAATTTCTTACCTGCAACTATCGTCTAAATCACAATAAAAAAAGTATAAAAGCAGGAATGTATCATTCAAATTGCATGCTTGAACTTAATAAAACAACTTATAATAGCCTAAACAGTTTAAGACGTCAAAAAATAAAAGTATTAAATAATTTAAATCCTCCTCCAAAAATAAGAATCGACAAAACCAATCTTATAGATCATATCAAGAACAAATACTGCTTTAAGAAAGGATTTGACCAAAGAATATTTCATTCATTTAGATTCAACTCAAGAGAGCAGCTTTATTATAATAGTAAATTTAAAAGAGTTACAAACAAATTTGAAGTAATTAAATCAATTTGGAAAGATGAGTAAGAAAAAAAGATATATCCAGTATCCAAAAGAAAGAGCCGTTTTATCTGATATTCATCCATATGAAGTTCCAATAACATTCTCAAATAGATATTTTTATAGATTTTTAGTTGAGCATAATATTTCTGTTACAGGTAACAAAATTGAATTCCAAAATAATTTAAGTGGCGATGATTTGGACGCATTTAAAGAAATTTTAAAACTTTTGTTTCATAATAAATATGATACTGAAGATAAATTAAATTTTAGAAAGATACCTTTTTGCTATCGAATAACTCATAAGGAAAAAGATTTTCGTGAGCTTGCCTTGGTACATCCAATTAATCAAGTGAAGCTAGTAAAACTTTATGATGACTTTAAGGAATCGATTTTGTATTCCTGTTCAATTAGTGACTTTAGTATTAGAAAACCAGTTGATGTTGCTAGGTTTAGTTTTTTTAATGATAAATTACACCAATTAAACAAAGGTGATAAAAATGATTTTCTAGAATTAAAAGGCAAAGAATATGAAGATTTGAAAACTTTTTTTTCATATAAAAAATATACAAATGTCTATAAATTTTATGAAGATTACAGATATCATCGAGCAGAAAAAAAATATAATTTTCTTTTCAAATTTGACATTGCAAAGTGCTTTGACAGTATTTATTCACATTCCATATCTTGGGCAGTACTTGGTTTAGAAGCTGTTAAAGAAAATATCACCTCTTCCAAAAAGAATTTTTCTGGTTTATTTGATGAAGTTATTCAAAATTGCAATTATGGTGAAACTAATGGCATTTTAATTGGACCTGAATTTTCAAGAATATTTGCTGAAGTTATTTTACAGAAAATAGATAAAACAGTTGAAGAAATAATAAAATCTAAATACGGACATACAAATAAAAGAGACTATGAATTATATCGGTATGTTGATGATTATTTTTTATTTTGCGATGATGAGATTCTAAAGGAAGAGATTTTTAAAATTTTCAAACATGAACTAAAAGCCTATAAATTATCTATTAACAATTCTAAATCGTTAGAATATTACAAACCAATAATTACCGAAATAACTATTGCTAAAGAAAAAATTAATCAGCTTTTTTCAGAAAATCCTAAATTTTCAATTGTAGATTTAGAAAAAATTCAGACTGTAGAAGAAAAAGAAGAAGTTGAAGTATTAAATCATAAATTTTCATTTTTCTTTAATGCTAATAATCTGATAACACAATATAAAATCTTGATTAAAGAATCAGCGGTAGACTATAAGGATGTTTTAAATTATAGTTTAGCGCTTTTAAATAATATTATCGAAAGGAATTTGGTAAGTTTTGAGAATATATATTTTCAATATAAAGTTAAAATTAAATCTGGAGAGATAGAGGATAAGAATATTATTAATAAATTAGATAAGGTAGAAGAATCTTTTACTTCTCACATAATTAACTTTATAGATTTCATATTTTTTATTTACTCAGTTTCCCCAAGAGTAAATTCAACAATTAAGATTAGTCACATTTTATCTAAAATATTAACTTTCTATAAAATAAAGTATAAATCAGACAGAAAGAAATTTATTATATCAACAAATAATAGAGATAGGGTATTTAAAAAGATTCTTGATGAATCAAGTTTTATAATCAAAAAAAATTCAATATCAGAATATGCTCAAATTGAAACGTTATATCTTTTAACGGTTGTAAAAGAACTAGATAGAGAATTTAGAATTCCTGAAGTTTTATTAGAAAAATTTATTGGTTTTGATGATGCAAAAAATAGAATTCCTGATTCAAGATTGAACTATTTTTCTATTGTGGTAATATTATTTTATTTAGGACACTCAACAAAATTTGAAAAAATCAAAACTGCCTTAAAAAGTTATATTGAAGAATATATTAAAAGTTTTCCCATTGAAAAACGTAATAAATCTTCAGAATTAACTCATTTAATTTTAGATCTGATTGCTTGTCCATATCTCAGTATTAAGTACAAAAGAAAAATTTTTATAATATATAAAGAAAGTAGAACATTTACAGAAGTAAAAGAAAGTATAAATTCAATAAATAAAATATTAGATTTTCAAAAAAATAATCTAAAATATTGGTTTACTAAATGGGAAAGATTTAATTTAGCAAAAGAATTAGAATACAAGAAAAGCCAAGAGGTTTATTCTTAAAAATATTGTCATTACCAATCTCCTGTTTGGAGTAATCTATTATTTCATTCTAGAGTTAAAATGAGTAATCATTTTAATTCACACACATGTACGTGACAGCATTCCGTAAAGGAAGAAAAAACCAAGCAACCTGAGGAGATGAAGGTTGCTTATTTTTTTGCAAAATTTGAAATAAAAATTATGACCATCCAAACCCTCAAAAATAAAAACCTTATCCTCTTCCAATCCATCTCCGGAAGCCGCTCTTTCGGACTCGCTACGGAAAACTCAGATACAGACATCCGTGGAGTATATTATTTACCAAAAAAAGATTTTTTTGGGTTAAATTATATTCCGCAGATTTCTAATGAGACGAATGATATTACGTATTACGAAATCGGGAGATTTGTAGAATTATTGCAGAAAAACAATCCGAATATTTTGGAAATTCTGGCAAGTCCGGAAGACTGTATTCAACTTAAAAACCCGTTGATGGATTTGCTGAAGCCTGAAGATTTTCTTTCCAAATTATGCAAAGATACTTTTGCAGGATATGCGATCTCACAGATTAAAAAAGCAAAAGGACTCAATAAAAAAATTCTGAATCCAATTGATAAAGAAAGAAAATCAATTCTTGATTTCTGTTATATTTTAGAAAATAATAGCTCTGTTCCGTTGAAAAAATGGTTGAGAGAATTCCCCTCCTCTGGAGGGATTTCCGAAGGACGGGGTGGTCTTTCCCAAGAAAAATGTGGTTTGGTCAGCATCGACAATACCAAAGGAATGTTTGCGCTTTTCTATGATGAATCGGGAGATTTAGGTTACAAAGGAATTATTCAGAATGAAGAAGCCAATCAGGTTTCTGTTTCATCTGTTCCGAAAGGTGAACAATCGTTGGCTTTTATGTTTTGTAATCTAGACGCTTACTCCACCTATTGTAAAGATTACCGCGAGTATTGGAAGTGGGTTTCAGAAAGAAATGAAGACCGCTACAACGTCAACCAAAACCACGGACAAAACTACGATAGCAAAAATATGATGCACACGATTCGTTTGTTACAGTCTTGTGAACATATTTTTAAAACCGGTTCGTTACAGATTCGTGTCGAAAATCGGGATGAATTATTAGACATCAAAGCCGGAAACTGGTCGTATGATAATGTGATGAAGAAAGCAGAACAGCTGATTAAGTCGATTGAATATCATCATTCAAAATCTACACTTCCTAAATTTCCTGATGTAGAAAAAACAACCAGACTTCTAGTGGAAATAAGAAATTCACTTTACAGTAATTAAAAAACAAAAAAGGCTCCGATTGGAGCCTTTTTTATGATGATAAGATAGCGTGAATTTCTAATCCGTGCTTCACTTAACTTTGAGCCCATTATCTACTTAGTGCAAAGGTGAATTTTATTCTTTTGTAATAAAGTAAGCAGAGAAGAATTAACAAGTTGATTTTATCATGCTTTTGCTTAAGCTTTACGAAGCAAATTTATTTGTCTTTGCTTTCTAAAATAGAAAATTTAATGATAAAATCTTTGCGTTTAATAATTTAAAAACTATGACCAGAATCTCTTACCCCCGATAGCGCAGATTTGCAATCCGTGCTTCCAATATAAAAACCCTAGCCTCCACGCCAGGGTTTCCCACTACCCCATTTAACATAATAGCCTGATTATCAAAATATTTCACTTCAAAATCAATTCTATTCAAAATAATATTTATATTTGAATTACAAATTTAAAAACACAAATATTATGTCAAGTACTTCAGAAGTTGGGCACGCTAAAAATGTAGCGAACCTTCAAAAAATCACTCAACAAGTTACCACTTACAGCCTCTACAATCCGCCAATAGAAAATATTGCATTAGCCAATCTTCAGACATTGTATACCACAGCCACTGCAAAATTAGCTGAGGTGGAAGATAAACGAAACGCCAACAAAAACGCAATCATCATTCGTCAGACCGCTTTCGAAAATCTAAAATCAACATGTACCAAAATCGTTAATCTGCTCGAAATTTTAGGATTGCCACAAGGAACATTAGATCAGGCAAGATCAATGAACCGTGCAATTCAGGGCAGCTCAAAGAAAACCACCACTCCACCCGAGGAAGGTAAAGAAATTTCCAAAACAGCTTCCACTTCCCGCCAGTCTTTCACCCAGCAGGCTGAAAATTTCGGGATTCTTCTCCAGTTATTGGCAACCATTCCGGGCTATACACCGAATGAAGAAGATTTAAAATTAAACAACCTTACCACCTACCACGCATCATTAATGAGTGCAACCCAGGCTGTCGACCAGACAGAAGCCGAGCTCAATACCAAATTGATAGAAAGAGACAAAATTTTATATGCAGAGGGCACGGGATTGTACACCATCGCGCAGAACATCAAAAAATATGTGAAAAGCCTCTACGGTGCAACATCTCCTGAGTATACAAACGTTTCAGCAATAGAATTTACGAATAGAAAATAATATTTTTTGTGTTCAAAAGAATGTTGAAGCATAGTAACTCAATATTCTTGCAATGTAAAGTTACATTCTTGTTATGTAACTTTATTTTTTTGCGATGTTATTTAAAATTGGCACGATGCAGAATTATATTCTTGCATTGTGAACTTAAATTTTTACGTTGAGAAATCATATTCTTGCATTGCAAAACTATATTCTTGCGTTGCAAAATTACATTCTTGGGATGCAAACTTCAACTCTTGCATCACAGAAAAATATTTACAAATTTTAGAATAAAAATCTTTCACTAACTAAAAACAAAAAGGCTCCGATTGGAGCCTTTTATATAATATGATCTATTGGGTTTCAGTACCAAAAATCGAATAATTATTTAACCATTCTGATTTCTACTGCAACAAAACCTTTTGGAGATTTCTCTTTTTCAAAAGATACTTTGTTTCCTTTTTTGATAGGTTCCATACAGTTGTTACTGTGGAAGAAAACATTTTCTTTCGAACCGTCTTCTGTAATAAAACCGTAACCTTTTTCACTGAAAAATGTTACAATTCCTGTCTTAATCAATTCTTCAGCTTCGATAGGAGCTGCACCCAGCTGAATGTTGTTGATATCAAAATCTTCAACGTTGCTGTTATCCGGTGGTGTAGAAGTCAACTGCCCATTGGCATCCACGTACATGATCATGTCGTCTAGACCTTTACCTTTGTTGTTGCTGGTTTTACGCTCTTCTCTTTTTTGAGCTTTTTCCTTTGCTTTTTGAACTTTTTTCTTGAAATTTTCTTTTTTAGAGAAAGAATCCGCCATATATTGTATAAAATTTATTTGTTTAAACTGACTTTTTTTGGGATGTATTATATAACCCCAATAACCAATAATACTTCTTCTGTGAAGTAAAAAAGGTATCTTAATTGTTTTTCAGTAATGATGATTCAGATTGTCTTAAGAAAATATTATCGGAATAAAGATCCATTTAAGACATTAAGAAAGTGAAAACTGAGAGGAAAAATGAATATTCTAAACTATTACCGCTAAAGCAAAGATAGAAACCTTCTTATTAATTAAATGCAAATATACAACAAAAGATTGTAACTTCACCTGTCTGGCATATAATTATTTGAAATTCAATCTATTTTAATGCGTCTAAAAACGGCAAAACATCATTCCTTTATTAATCCTTAATTCTTCACGGTTTACAATATCAGCAAATTGAAAATCATAAACATTTGCTTTCAGTCTTTTCAAATCGTGTTTTCAATTCTTAACGTGAAAATGACTATTAAAACTTTGTACATAAAAAAACCACCGAAAATTTCGGTGGTTTACTTTTATTATCATAGAATTTACATCCTATGCTGTATTAAATCGTCCCTTAAGGACTTTTATTAAGCTTCGTTCAAAGGCTTGTGCTCTCCCGGCTGGTCTCTTCCTTCCGGATTTACTTTACTTTCCGGTCTCGCAGGTCTTTCAGGTCTGTTTTGTCCTTCTGGTCTTCCTTGCCCTTCTTCTCTTGGTTTTTGCTCAGGTCTTGGTGGTCTTGGCAACAAAACTTTTCTAGAAAGTTTCATTTTCTTACGGTCATCATACCCCATAAATTTCACCTCAACTTCGTCACCTTCTTTGTAAGGAACTTTATCTAGACGAGCCCATTCGATTTCAGAAATGTGAAGTAATCCTTCAGTTCCTTTTGCAATCGCTACGAAAGCTCCGAAATCCATTACTTTCACTACTTTACCTTGGTAAACTTCACCTACAACAGGTACAAAAGTAATCTCGTTGATTCTTGCAATCGCATCGTTGATCTTTTCTCTGCTAACACCAGAAATTTCGATTCTTCCGATCTCACCAACTTCTTCAATTGCGATAACCGTATCCGTATCTTTCTGCATTTGCTGAATGATTTTTCCACCAGGTCCGATTACAGCACCGATGAAATCTTTAGAGATTTCCATCATTACCATTTTCGGAGCGTGAGGTTTCACATCTTCTCTTGGTGCAGAAATAGTTTCATTTAATTTATCAAGAATATGAAGTCTTCCGTTTCTAGCTTGTAGAAGCGCTTTCTCCATGATATCCATAGAAAGTCCCTGGATTTTGATATCCATCTGACAAGCTGTGATTCCGTCTGCAGTTCCTGTTACTTTAAAGTCCATATCACCTAAGTGATCTTCGTCTCCTAAGATATCAGAAAGTACAGTGAATTTTCCGGTTTTTACGTCAGTTACCAATCCCATTGCAATTCCGGAAACCGGTTTTGTAATTTGAATACCTGCATCCATCAAAGCCAAAGTTCCTGCACAAACTGTCGCCATTGAAGACGAACCGTTTGATTCTAAAATATCAGAAACGATACGGATAGTATAAGGATTTTCTTCAGGAATCATATTTGCCAAAGCTCTCTGAGCTAAGTTTCCGTGACCTACTTCTCTTCTTGAAGTTCCTCTTAAAGGACGAGCTTCACCCGTAGAGAACGGAGGGAAGTTATAATGTAAGAAGAATCTTTCGTCATAATTTACCATTACGCTGTCTACCATGTTCGCATCTTTTACTGAACCTAAAGTTACAGCTGTTAAAGATTGAGTTTCACCTCTTGTGAAAATTGCAGAACCGTGAGCTCCCGGTAAATAGTCAATTTCGCTCCAGATCGGGCGAATTGTTTCAGGATCACGACCATCAAGACGAATTTTGTCATTGATAATCATCTGACGCATCGCTTCTTTTTCAACATCGTGGTAGTATACTTTTGCGAAAGGAGTTACTCTTTCCAACTCTTCAGCATCTTCTACATATTGAGCTAAAAATTCAGCTAAAACAGCTTTGAATTTCTCACCTCTTTCTTCTTTTCCTGAAGGAGTTTTTGCTACTTCATATACTTTATCGTAAGTTTCTTTCCACACTTTCTCGCGAATTGCTTCGTCGTGATTTTCGTGGCTGTATTCTCTTTTTGGTAATGATTTGCCTACTTTTTCAGCTAACCTTTCCTGAGCTTCAACTTGTTTTTTAATTTCAACGTGAGCGAACTGGATAGCTTCCAACATTTCTGCTTCAGAGATTTCCTTCATCTCCCCTTCTACCATTACGATAGAATCTTTAGTTGCTCCTACCATGATATCAAGGTCAGCAATTTTAAGATCTTCAAATTTAGGGTTAACAGAAAGTTCACCGTTGATTCTTACTACTCTTACTTCAGACATTGGTCCGTTGAAAGGAATATCTGTGATAGCAATCGCTGCAGATGCTGCAAGACCCGCTAAATCATCAGGAATAGATTCTCCGTCGTAAGAAATCAATGAAATCATTACCTGAACTTCTGCGTGGAAATCTTCCGGGAATAATGGTCTCAAAACTCTGTCTACCAAACGCATCGTCAGGATTTCCTGATCTGAAGGTCTGGCCTCTCTTCTGAAAAAGTTTCCGGGGATCTTTCCACCAGCGTAGAATTTTTCTCTGTAATCTACTGTTAATGGTAAGAAATCTACACCGTCTTTAGCTTCTTTACTTGCTACTACGGTTGCTAAAAGCATTGTTCCGCCCATTTTTACTACTACAGATCCGTCAGCTTGTTTTGCCAGTTTCCCTGTTTCTAATGTGATTTCTCTGCCGTCTGCAAGAGTAATCAACTCTGTAATTGCTTGAGGTATACTCATAAATTGTTTTGTGTTGCGCTCCGTATTGAGCACTTTAATTATTGATATTTTCGTCTAAAATGTGATGCAAATTTAGTGTTTTTGTTTTAAATAGAATGTCGAAACTTCTTGACACTCAATTTCAGGCATTCCATTCATATCAATTACGGATTTTTCTTATTAAAAATCCTGTAACCGATTCTCCATTCTATATAATCTGCTTTATGAAAAATAAATGAACGAAGACCAATTCCAATCAATAATTTTTTTCCGATTGTGTATTGAAAACCAACTCTCTGATAGAAAATTGTTTTATCATAACGCTTATCGATTGGCTTTTTAAATAAATAAAACCCAGGCTGAATCTGAATTGCAAATTTTGAAATTGAAAGTCGGTAAGAAGGGAAAATATTTAGTAAAAGCTGATCCCGTTGAAATCTTTTTGTACTTTGGATTATTCCGTTTTCATCCTGATAAAACTTGTGATTGTAATCTTCGTCATACATAAGACCAATCCCCAAGCCCAAAGATGATTTATAAGTAACCTGTCTGTGGTAAACCGTTTCTATTCCCCAATTCTCATAATACCTTCCTTTAAATTTATCTATCAAATCAACATCATCATAACTAAAACCTTCATCTTTTCCATAAAAAATAGAATGTCTTACGCCTCCAAAAACATTTACATCCAACGTAGAATATTTGTCAAATACCGACAAAGTATCTTTCGGAGCAAATTGCCTTTCATCAAAATGATACGTGAGAGAAAGCTGTGAATTGAATGTATTCATTCCTTTATTGGGAAGTTTCAAGGCACCATTTGAAAAGTGGGTAAAATTTAAACCCAATCCTAGATCTAAATGCTTGGAAAGATAATATTTATAATTGGCTCCAAAGCTAATGTAAACACTTACTGAAGATCCGAAAGTTTGATTAAGATACCCTTTTTCCTGATCAAAAGGCGTCCAGTTGAAAGCAAAACCACCGCTTGTGTTGTAATTCGAGGAATGGGTGGGTGTTTCTTTGATGGCTCCACCGAAAGTTCCGTAAATAGCGAAAGGTCTTCCCATATCACTGTTTTTCAAGAAATCAAAAGCGACAATCCCTCCACCGTAATAAGGTCTTCCAAATCTTTTGTGCCACTCCTGACTTCCATCGGTTTGCACGGTAAGTTCTGCAGAAGCTCCGATAAATTCTCTATGCTTAAGTTCTTTTAGATAATCATTGGTTCCTAAAAATTTTCCAAACTGCATACTTACAGAACCTTGCAAATTTGATCTTCGAACACTATCCATTTCCTGAGAATTGTAAAAAGCTGACGTCAAAAGAAAGAAAAAGAGATAAAAATATTTCAAATCTGTAGTTTAATTTTAAAAACGAGCAAATTTAAACGATTTCTTTAAAGATCTGTAAACTTTAATGCTCAATTTTTCAGATTCCAAAAAACAGCAATAAAAAAAGCAACCTCTTTCGAAGTTGCTTCTTTATTTTGGAAACTGGATAGATTATTTTCTTAATCCTAGTTCAGCGATAATTGCTCTATATCTTGTGATATCTTTCTTCTTAAGATAATCTAATAAGCTTTTTCTCTTACCTACTAATTTCACCAAAGATCTTTCAGTATTGAAATCGTGACGATTTGCTTTCAAGTGCTGAGATAAGTGGTTAATTCTGAACGTGAAAAGAGCTACTTGCCCTTCAGCAGTTCCTGTGTCTTGTGCAGATTTTCCATGTTTTGCGAAAATTTCTGCTTTTTTTTCTGTTGTTAAGTACATTCCAATATTGTTTAATGATTATTATGTAACGGCTGCAAAAGTACGACTATTTTTTTAATCACCAAAACAGTATTTTAAATTCAGAAATAAAATAATATTGAAGCATCCAATTTTTCTAAATAATACAGTATCAGCATTTTTTAATAATAATTTAAGCAATCTACCATAGTTTGGAGACATTATTGATTCCATGTATTAAAATTGATAGAAAAATATGTTAACAAATTCTTAAATATATTATGCCATCCCGTTAAAAGACAGTAATTTTACAGCCGACAAAAAGATGAAAAAAATTTTATTTTATACGCTTATTTCTTCTGTATTTATCATCAGTGTTTCTTCTGTGAAAGCGCAGAAAACATCAGCTCATGATAAAATAAAGAAAGTTTTATACTTCAATCCTGAAGTTGAACCAGATATTGAAGAAATAAAAGAACCTACCAATCATGCATTTTTCAGTGCAGTTTCGGATAATATCAGCGCTTTTCGCAAAAATAAAATGCTGAGATCTGAAATTCAGGTTTCTTTTGACAGCATCGATTCTAAAACCATTACCGAATACAGTAAAAATAATGATGCAGACTTTGTCATTGTTCCTAAAGTAAAATATTTTAAAGTAGGATTAGGAAAATACGTTTTCTCTAATCAGGTTGTCGTAAGCATGAAACTTTTTGATGCGGAAGGTAATCTCGTTACCTCTTCAGAGTATGACACTTACAGAAAAAACATGCGCCTTTTGGGTTCCACAGAAAATTCAATAAAAATAGGAACCAACGGTGCCATGAAAAATATCCTTAAAGAATTAAGAAAGATAAAACCTTCTGCAGAAGCTGGTTTTTAAACTTTAAATAAACCTTAAATTTGTTTCATCATTCTCCTATTCTAAAAATTTGAGTTATTTTTGCATATCAAAAATTTCAGGTTTTGAATTCTACACACGAACTTACTTTTAATCCAGCCGATATTGCCGAAAGACTCAGTGAACTTCCCGCTGATGAAAGGCTACTCGCTTTTTTGAAAGTTCCGAAAGAATACAAAGCTGATGTTTTTTCACACTTAGACCCCGATTTCCAAGAAGAAACCATCCGAAGCATTGGAAGTGATGACGTTTCAGACATTCTTAATGCGATGACTCCCGATGACAGAACAGCTCTGTTTGAGGATTTTCCGGATGAACTGATAAAATATTCTATCAATCATCTTAATCCACAGGAAAGAAGAATTGCGCTGAAACTTCTTGGCTATAATTCTGATTCTATTGCGCGTCTGATGACTCCTTATTACATCCAGATCCGAAAAGAATGGACGGTAAAAAGATGTCTTCAGCAGATCAAAAAAGTCGGAAAAAGAGTTGAAACCATCAATCACCTGTATGTTGTGGATGAAAGAAATCATCTTATTGACGATTTAGCTTTAGGAAGTTTATTGTTGGTGGAAGAAGATACTTTAGTTTCAGAATTAACAGATAATCAGTTTGTTGCCATCAAAACAACAACTTCCAAAGAAGATGCCGTTACTTATTTTGAAAAATATGACAGAACAGCGCTTCCCATTATTACCGAAGCCGGAGTTTTGGTAGGAATTGTAACGATTGATGATATTTTAGATCAAATTGAATCACAAAATACCGAAGATATTCAAAAATTCGGGGGACTTGAAGCTTTAGATTTACCTTATACGCAAACCTCTTTGATGGAAATGATCAAAAAGAGAGGAATGTGGTTGATAATTTTATTTTTCTCTGAAATGTTGACCGCTTCTGCGATGGGATTTTTTGAAGACGAAATTCAGAAAGCCGTTGTTTTGGCATTATTTGTACCGTTAATTATTTCAAGTGGAGGAAATTCAGGTTCACAAGCCGCAACTTTGATCATTCGTGCGATGGCATTACAGGAAATCGGTTTAAAAGACTGGTGGTACGTAATGAAAAAAGAAATTTTCACCGGATTATTTTTAGGTGGAATTTTAGGAATTATCGGATTTTTGAGAATTATGATCTGGCATAAAGCAGGATTTTTTGATTACGGAATTCATTGGGCATACATCGGCTTAAGTGTCGGATTTTCTTTAGTGATGATCGTTTTATGGGGAACACTTTCAGGTTCTATGGTTCCATTTATTCTTAAAAAATTAAAGCTAGACCCTGCAACTTCTTCCGCTCCATTTGTAGCAACTTTGGTAGATGTCACCGGATTGATTATTTACTTCTCGGTTGCCGGCCTTTTCTTAACCGGAAAACTTTTGTAATTTTAGGCAAAGTCTAAAAATTGTATGAAATCGCCATGTTTGGGTTTCCAAATTATAGTGAAAATAGTGCGATTGCATATGACTTTTAAAACGCAATAAAATCTACATATGAAAGTAATTTCTCTCGTTCCTTCGATTACAGAAGCTTTATTTGATTTAGGTTTAACAGAAAACGAAATTGTCGGAAGAACAAAATTCTGCATTCACCCTTCAGAAAAAGTGAAAAATATAGAAATTATCGGCGGTACAAAAAATCTTAATATTGAGAAGATTAAAAGCCTTAAACCAGATTTAATTTTAGCCAACAAAGAAGAAAACGTCAAAGAACAGGTTGAAATTTTGATGAAAGATTTCAAAGTAATTGTTTACAATACGGAAACGATTGAAGATAATTATTACTTATTGAAAAATCTGGGATTGCTTTTTAATAAAGAAGAAAGAGCGCAGGCTTTCAATCTAAAAATCTACGAAATTCTCAATCAGACCAAAATAAACACAAAAGTAAAAGTAGCCTACCTTATTTGGAATAACCCTTATATGACAGTGGGTTCAGATACATTTATAAATCATATTTTAAATGAAATTGGTTTTGAAAATATATTTAAAAATCAAACCCGCTATCCAATAATCAAGACTGAAGATTTAGCTGACGCAGATGTCATTATGCTATCTTCGGAACCTTTTCCTTTTAAAGAAAAACATATTGCTGAATTAAAAGAAGTTTATCCTGAAAAAAAAATAATGATCGTAGATGGAGAAGCATTTTCGTGGTACGGAACACATATTGCAAAGTGTGAAAATTATTTTAAAGAACTGATTGCAGAATTTAATGATTAAATAAAATAAGAGTTTGTCATTCTGTAGGAATCTAAGTTGCAGTACTCTTCTATATCGAGATTCCTACGGAATGACAAACTTTTTGTTTTAAATTATATTGACGAAGTTTTAAATAAAAAAACTCCGACTTAAAAAAATCGGAGCTTATATTTTAATATTTAGATAAGATTACAAAATCTTTGAAACTTCATTACAAAGCCATTCCAATAATTCTAAATCTTCTTTTGTAAAAGGATCGATCGTATGAGAATCGATGTCAATCTGACCAATATTTTCACCATTTTTAAAAATAGGAACTACAATTTCAGCTTTTGTATCAATCGAACAGCTCAAATAATTATCCTGTAAATGTACATCGGGAACAATAAATGTTTCGTTGGAAACAGCCACCTGCCCGCAAATACCTTTTCCGTAAGGAATAATGATATGATCGGTTTCAGCTCCTACGTAAGGACCTAATTTCAGTTCGTCTTTATCACCGTTTTTAAAGTAAAAACCGGTCCAGTTGAAATAAGATATTTCCTGGTCTAATAAATGACAAACTTTCTCAAGCTTCTCATCAGTATTATGTTTTGGACTTTCAAGAATAGACGAAAGTCTTTTTTTTATTTCAGACATGTAATATTTTTTTATGAAAATTGTTTTAAAGAAAGCTCGTTTTTAAACCCGAACATTCCTCTTTCTTTTATCATTTCTGCAACACCTTCCGGAACCTGGTTTTCCCAACCGCCGATATTACAAGCAATTTTTCTTAGAATTTCTCTTGAATATATTTCCAAAAACTCAGGATTGTAGCTTGTAATATCTACAATACGATTGTTGTGTTTGAAATATTTGTACAGTTCTTTTAGGTTTTCTTCTACTTTTAAGTTTGAAGAATCCAATAATTCATGAGTTTCAGGATCTTTGTAAGGATACAAATACACTCTCATTCCGTTTCTGAAAAACTTACCAAAAGCTTCCAAAATACCTCCTGAAAGATCTTTATAATATTTCTCATCAAAAACCATCAACATATTATTAACGCCCATCGTTACGCCAATATCACCATTGGTATAATGGGAGAAATAATCAATCAATCTGTAATATTCTGAGAAATTTGAAATAATAACTGTATAGCCTAATTTACCCAAAACATCTACCCGATCAAGAAAATCTCTTTCATCAATATCTCCGTCTGCACGAAGGTTTGAAATGGTAATTTCAATAAGTATCTCAGTTTCTTCCTGTGTACAGATTGCGTCTTTCAGGAACATATCCATTCCGTTTCGCAGCATATCTATATTTACTTTCGTAACTGGCCTGAAACTTCCTCTTACCGCAAAAATATTTTTCTTATATAGAATATCCGCAGGAAGCATGTTGTTTCCTTGAGAATTGAAGATCACAGCATCGGTCATATTATTTTTTACCAGCTGCAAAGACATCAATCTATTGTCAACATAAGCAAAAGCCGGACCGCTGAAATCGATCATATCAATCTCAAGATTGTCTGTAGAAACCTCATCATAAAGAGATTCTATCAACCTTCTTGGGTTATCATAATAATTATATGCGCCGTAAATAAGATTTACACCAAGATTCCCAAGTGTTTCCTGCTGCAAAGTAGCATCGTTTTCTTTGAATTTTACGTGGATTACGATTTCGTTGTAATCTTCATTTTCTTTCACCTGAAAACGAATTCCGACCCAACCGTGACCTTTTACAGTTTTATCGAAATTGATGGTCGTTACCGTATTTGCATAAGAAAAATATTTTCTCCCGGGATTACTGTCTCTTGAAATTCTTTCTTCAATCAGTGATACTTCATATCGAAGCATTTTTCTAAGTCTGTTTTGCGTAACATACCTGTTTTTTACTTCTTTTCCGTAGATGGCATCACTAAAATCTTTGTCATAAGCCGACATTGCCTTAGCAATTGTACCGGAAGCCCCCCCTGCTCTAAAAAAGTGTCGTACAGTTTCCTGCCCTGCTCCAATTTCTGCGAAAGTACCATAAATAGTAGGATCTAGATTAATTGTTAATGCTTTTTGTTTAGGAGTTAGTTTCTGATACATTAGGACATTAAATTTTTCGTAAATTTACCAAAATTAAACCAACCTCAAAACAAAATGAAGTTGAAATTTTTAGGAACCGGAACTTCACAAGGTGTCCCCGTTATCGGCTGCACTTGTGAGGTATGTACTTCTCAAAATCCAAAAGATACTCGTTTTCGGGCTTCAGCGATGATTACCACCGATGAAAACAGGAAAATACTGATCGATTGCGGACCCGATTTTCGTCAGCAAATGCTTATCAACAAAGAAAACCACATCGACATTACGCTTCTTACCCATGAGCATAATGACCATGTGATTGGTTTGGATGATATGCGTCCGCTAATTTTTAAAAGCGGTAAAAATATGCCCATTTATTGTCTCTCAAGAGTCGGACAGGAAGTGAAAAACCGTTTTCCTTATGCTTTTGCAGATATTCGTTATCCAGGAGCACCCGCTTTTGATTTACATGAAATCGATCTCGAAAAGTTTACCGTTTTAGATACAGAAATTACTCCTATCGAAGTAACACATTACAAAATTTCCATTTTAGGTTACAAGTTTAAAAAGCTCGCCTATATCACCGATGCCAACTTTATTTCTGATTTGGAAAAAGAAAAGTTAAGAAATTTGGATGTACTTATTTTAAACTGTATTCGAAAATTTGATCCTCATCCCGCTCATTTCGTATTAGCAGATGTTATTAAATTATATGATGAATTAAAACCTAAAAAATTATTTCTTACCCACATTAGCCACCATCTTGGAGTGCATGATATTGAGGATAAGTTACTTCCCCAAGGAATACACCTTGCGTATGATGGTTTAGAAATAAATTTTTAAAGAAAGTTCAATAAAAGCCTTTGAACATTGAAAAAAAGTTTTTATATTTGCACACCAATTTGAAACAAACAATAACGTTTGAAGTAAACATCAAGCCCAGGTGGCGGAATTGGTAGACGCGCTGGTCTCAAACACCAGTTCTTAGGAGTACCGGTTCGATCCCGGTCCTGGGTACAAAAAACCTCTGAAATCATTTGATTTTCAGAGGTTTTTGATTTTAGGGTGTTTGAAAAGGGTGGCTAATAATTATATTTTTATAAATTAACCTCTACTCTTGCAGGATAACTAAAACGTAATTTGCAATTCTTTGAGTATAATCATTCCTTAACGTTGTTACGTATTCAACATTATAATAATCTAATTACGTTTTCCTTTACAGTTATTTGTTATACCCCAAATATGTTGATTATTTTTAAAATATATACTTTAGGTCTTATTAAAAAAGGTTTATAAAAAATCCTATTAATCCATGCTTTTGCAGAAAAATTTACATCTATCCCATTTGTGAATGAAAGATCATAGTAAAATAACTTACAATTATTTAATCAATAACAATAAAGGTTTTTGGTCATGTCAGATAATGTTATTAGATTAGATTTGATTTGTGAAAACATTTGTTAGTATAATTAATTTTAATTAACAATATTTATTACAGCACCATTAATTTATCCAAAATCATGAAAAAACAAATCGCAATCGCAGCATTGACTATTGGAGCAGTCGTTTTAGGAACCGATCAGGTTCTGGCACAAAATTCTGAGCAGGCTAGTACATCAGTAAATATTATTTTAGCAGATGTTATTGCAATGGACATAGGAACTGTTGCTTCAGAAGGCACTGTAGATTTTAATTATGGGACTACAAAAGATTATAATTCATCAAAAAATGTGATGGTTCCAAATAGTTTAGTCATTATTTCCTCCAAAAATTTTGACGTAAAAGTAAAATCTGAAGGTGCAAACTTTGTAAGCGGAGCAAACGCAATTCCAGTGGATATATTACAAGTAAAAGCAGTACCTGGCGGAAGTCTAGTAGGAACTATGAATGAGGTCACCTTATCCACAAATGATCAGGTTTTGGTAAGTAATGCAAGTTTGGGTTCCAGACAATCTTTGAATATCGCCTACTCTATTTCGGCGGAAAAAGCATCGAAAGTACTTCTGGGAAAACCACGGGGAACTTACACGCAAAAAATAACTTATACTGCTACTGCTTTATAATAAGGTAAGCAACAATTTCTATAAAAAGCCCTCAACACTTTCTAAGTGTTGAGGGCTTTTTATTATGATTAGCCATAATCTGTTATCATTGAAAATACTTTGTATTTCGTTGCTAAG
>Ga0160449_1000581_pt1 | contig 21369 bp, 20 predicted proteins | sample HID1975I_E1MG_FD_108216 | JGI IMG/M metagenome (GOLD analysis project Ga0160449, IMG submission 108216) | Enriched soil microbial communities from UW Madison campus, WI, USA - HID1975I_E1 MG | ecosystem: Environmental > Terrestrial > Soil > Unclassified | place: USA: Madison, Wisconsin...
GGACGCCTCCAACGAAAAACTTATTCAGAAATACCTGGATCGATTTTATTGGAAAAAGAAAATATTCATATATTCTTTCTGCAATTTTAACGGTAATTTCTTTAGGATCAATTTTCGTTAATGGATTTAAATTTGGTATCGATTTTACAGGAGGTAGAAACTATGTTGTAAGATTTGACAAAGAAGTAAATGCAGAAGATATTGAAAATGGTTTAGTTAAAGTTTTCACAACTCAGGATGGTAAAAATTCTTCTGTTGAAGCTAAAACTTTTGGAAACAACAATCAGCTGAAAATCTCTACAGATTATCTTATCAATGACGAATCATTGAAAGCTGACCAGACTATTGAGCAAAAATTATTTGAAGGTTTAAAACCGAATCTTCCTGCAAAAATGACTTTAGAAGAATTTAAATCTGCAGATACAGATCACGCAGGTATTATTTCTTCAGAAAAAGTGGGACCTTCTGTTGCTGATGATATTCAGACACACGGTACTCTTGCAGTTGTTGCGGCTTTGGCAGGTATTTTCCTATATATTTTGGTGAGATTTAGAAAATGGCAATTTTCATTGGGTGCTGTTGCGGCACTATTACATGATGCTATTATTATCTTGGGTGCGTTCTCGCTATTCCATTCTGTAATGCCTTTCAATATGGAGGTTAATCAGGATTTCATCGCTGCAATTCTTACCGTATTGGGTTACTCAATCAATGATACCGTAATTATCTTCGATAGAATTAGAGAATATTTGAGAGAGAAAAAAGCGCTTACTTTATCAGGATTGTTTGATGATGCTATTTCAAGTACTTTAGGTAGAACGTTCAACACGACATTTACCACTTTACTTGTAATTCTTGCTATTTTCATCTTTGGTGGAGACAACTTGAGAGGATTTATGTTTGCATTATTAATCGGTATTGGTTTTGGTGCATACTCATCCATCTTTATCGCATCGGCAATTGCATATGATTTCCTTAAATCAGGAAAGGAAGAAGATGTACACGGTAAATCTTCTACAGATAAAGAATTGCTTGCTACAAAGTAATATCAACTACATTAAATATATTAAAGAGCCTTTCATTTGAAAGGCTCTTTCTTTTTATAACTTTTAATTTTGATTTTAATTACAACTAAAATTAAAACAGTTATTCCCAACCAAAAACCATCAACTATCAACAACAATAATTCAACAATTTAGAACGAATATTTTTCCTTATTTCCTTATTTTTGCACAACAATGGAAAACTCAAAAAAGAAAGCAGCAATGAGCTTTATATTTATCACCTTGCTGATAGATATAACCGGGTGGGGAATCATCATTCCTGTAGTTCCGCAATTGATTAAAGAACTGATTCATGCTGATATCAGTGAAGCTGCAAAATACGGTGGCTGGCTCGGTTTTGCGTACGCTTTCGTTCAGTTTGTTTTTTCTCCGGTTGTAGGAAATCTTAGTGATAAATTTGGGCGGAGACCTATTATTTTGATATCACTTTTTGGTTTTGCCATTGATTATATTTTGCTAGCTTTGGCTCCAACGATTCTATGGTTGTTTATAGGAAGGGTTATTGCAGGGATTACTGGGGCTAGTGTTACAACAGCCAGCGCATATATTGCAGATATTTCTACAGATAAAGACAGATCTAAAAATTTCGGTTTAATCGGTGCTGCCTTTGGTCTGGGTTTTATTATAGGTCCGGTTTTAGGTGGTGTTTTAGGACATTACGGAGCAAGAGTTCCTTTTTATGCAGCCGCAGGTTTATGTCTTTTAAATTTCCTTTATGGTTACTTCATCCTTCCTGAAAGCTTAGACAAAGACAAAAGACGCGAGTTTAGTTGGAAACGTGCAAATCCCGTTGGCTCATTCAAGTTTTTAGGAAAACATCCTGAAATTTCGGGGTTAATCTTTGCTTTAATTTTAATTTATATCGCTGGCCATGCCGTACAAAGTAACTGGAGTTTCTTTACCATGTACGAATTTGACTGGACAGAAAGAATGGTCGGGATTTCTTTAGGTGTCGTTGGCCTTTTGGTTGGGTTGGTTCAGGGAGTTTTAATCCGATGGACGACCCCAAAGCTCGGCGAGCAAAAAAGTATTTATTACGGATTGATATTATATGCAATAGGATTGCTGCTCTTTTCATTTGCATCCGAAGGTTGGATGATGTTTGTGTTTTTAATTCCTTACTGTCTGGGCGGAATTTGTGGACCAGCATTGCAGTCTGTGATTACAAAATCGGTTCCTTCAAATGAGCAGGGAGAATTACAGGGAGCTTTGACGAGTTTGATGAGCGCAACATCTATTATCGGGCCACCGGTGATGACCAATTTATTCTACTTTTTCACACATGAAGAGGCACCGTTTAAATTTTCAGGGGCACCTTTCTTTTTAGCATTTATACTCATGTCTGTAAGTGTTGTAATTACTTATTATGCTTTTCAGAAAAATAAATCTTAAAATTTGTTTAAAATTAAATATATCATATTTTATATATATAATCTTTTGTAATTTAGCACCATGGAATTAAGCATTGGAGAAATGGCACTTATTGCCATTGCAATTGTAGTTTTGTTTGGTCCGGATAAACTACCTCAAATTGCTCGTGATCTAGGATCTGGAGTGAGAAAAATGCGTGGCGCAGTAGAAGACATCAAAACTGAGATCATGAAAGAAACAGATAATCCTGTTTCTGAGATAAAACGTGAGATCGAGAAGGTCAAAGATGCTGCAAAAGATTTTAATCCGATGAAGAATATCGAAGAAAATATTTTAAACGAACAATCTCCCGCAACGGAATTACCAAAAGTAAAACCTGCGGATGACGAAACTTACGAAGGACCGGTAAGCCGTTAAAATATGGAAGAAATTATTCAGGAAGATAAAAATCTTTTTCTTTATCTAAACAATTTGGGCGATACCCCGTTTGATCAGTTTTGGATGATGATTTCTGCAACCTGGATTTGGGTTCCGCTGTATGTAATACTTTGTTATCTTCTCTACAAAAATTTCAAATTAAAATCTCTGCTTTATATTCTCCTTTTCATTGCAATTGGAGTCACTGTTTCAGATCAGGTTTCAGGCATTTTCAAATATGGCGTTGCCAGATTAAGACCTTGTCATGACCCTTCGATTCAAAATGCGATGCGCATTGTAAAATGTGGAGGACAGTACGGTTTTTACTCTGCACATGCTTCAAATACTTTCTTTTTAGCAAGCTATTTAAGTTTTTTATTGAAAAATAAGGTTAAATGGTTTCCTTATGCTATATTTATTTGGACTACAGTAGTAGCTTATAGCCGTATATTTTTAGGTGTATATTTCGCGATAGATGTTTTGGTGTGGGCGTTTGTTGGAACTTTATTGGGAGGGCTTTTTGCTATGCTCGCAAAAAAAGTGATAAACAAACAAACTATAAAACCATGAAAAAACATTTACTCATTCTCACCTTATTCGTAACGTCTTTTAGTTTTTTGTCTGCTCAGGATAAAAAAATTGCTGAAGAATGTTTTAAAAAAGCCGATTACCAATGCGCTGAAGAGCAATATTCGAAGTTGGTGCTTTCAGAACATATTCAGAAATATCAATCAGAATATTACGTTAATTTAGGAACTGCACAGAGAAGATTAGGTAAAACAACTTTGGCTTTTAAATCCTATGAATCTGCTTTAAAATCAAATCCTAAATCTATCGCTGTTTACGAAAATCTGGCTTCTTTGCACAATCAAAAAGGAAATCGTACCAAAGCTTTAGAATATGCCAATACAGGAATAATGCTCGAACCTGAAAACGCTGAAATTTATTTAATTCGATCTAAGATTTACAATAATTTAGGCAAAAAAGATCTGGCGATGGAAGATTTAAAACACATTCTCACTTTTGCTCCGGATAATATTTTTGCAAGAATAGGTTTGGCAAATCTTAAAAAAAATAACGGAGATCTTGAAGGTGCTTTAAAAGAATACAACCAATTACTCAATGAGAAGCCAGAGTCTTTATTGTATAACGGAAGAGCCGATATCTATCTGAAAATGAAAAAATCAAAAGAAGCTTTGGCAGACATCAATAAAGCGATTTCTATCGATCCTAAATTTTCTCAGTCTTACGTCACAAAAGCAATAATTTTATTCGATTCAGCAAAAGATAAAGAAGCGTGTTCCAATTTAGATAAAGCTGCTGCTTTAGGCCACGAAAAAGGTTTATTAACAGAGTTTGAAGGAAAGTGTAAAAAATAATAGACCGATTAAAACATTTTTAAATAAATATAACTTTTTATTTCTTAGCTGAGTGGAACGCCTTTGCGAACTTATAAACGCTTACAATTTTAAAAAAAAACTTTGTGAGCTTTGCGTTAAAAATTAAGATTCAATTAAATTAAAAAAATTCATGTTAAATATTGTTCTTGTAGAACCTGAAATACCAAATAATACCGGCAATATCGGAAGATTGTGCGTAGGAACTGAAAGCAGATTGCACCTGATACGTCCGTTTGGATTTTTGATTGATGATAAAAACCTGAAACGTTCCGGTTTAGATTATTGGGTGCATCTTGATGTAACAGAATACGAAAATGTTGATGAATGGATAAAAAATATTCCCGACCTGTCTCGTGTCTTTCTGATGAGTTCACACGCTGAGAAATCTTATCTGGAAATTGATTTTCAGGATGGTGATTGGTTGGTTTTCGGAAAAGAAAGTGTAGGCCTGAGCAAAGATGTTTTAGACCGTTTTGAAAATCATCTGACCATTCCGATGTCTAAATTGATTCGAAGCTTTAATATCGCAAATTCTGTGGCATTTGTTGTAGGAGAGGCGAAAAGACAGATTACCTTAAAAAAATAGTTTTCAAAAGAATATTTCTTACTTACTTTTTAAAATTTGCTCTGTAGGAGCAAACTGTTCATAGAGTTTAAAATTTTAATTAATTTAAGCTCCGTAGGAGAAATCTGATAATAAAATTAAAAAAAATATTTAAATTTTATTAAAAGTCTTTTGTATATTTGAAAAATATCACTTAACAAAGATTTATTTAAATTATGAAAACACTTTCCAGACTTGTTTTATCAACAGCTTTTGTAATGATTTTAGCAATTTCAAATACTGCTTTTGCTCAGGAAACTAAAAATGAACTTGCCATCCATACCAATTCATTATTAGGAAATACAGTTAAAAGGCATGAAGCTTCTCCTGAATTAAAAACTTCTACTTTGATTTTAATTGACAAAAATGAAAGCTCACTTGAGGACCTCAAAGAACTTAAAGGAGAACATGTAAAAGGCGTAAAAGTACTTTTAGATGATTCTGTAAAGAAAAAATTCAAACAAAGAGGGATCAAAGAAATTATTTCAGTTACTACAAAATAGTTAATCGTTGTGATAAGGTTTGCCCTGTAAAATCTGATCAGCTCTGTAAAGCTGTTCTACAATAAAAAGCCGGATCATCTGGTGTGTAAATGTCATTTTAGATAATGACATTTTTTCGTTGGCTCTGCTGTAGATTTCCTCAGAAAAGCCATAGGCTCCGCCAATCAGGATATGAACTTTTTTCACAGAAGAATTCATCCACGAATCTATTTTCTGTGAAAATTCACGGCTTGTGAACTGTTTTCCTTTTTCATCCAGAAGAATAACAAGATCATTTTTATCAATTTGATTTAAAAATAATTTGGATTCTTCTTTTTTGAGAAGATCGGAAGAAAGATTTTTGGCATTTTTCACATCCGGGATTTCTATAATCTCAAAATTCCAATGTTTTGGGAGCCGGGTAAGGTAATAACTGATCAAAGATGTAATTTCTTTGTCATCTGTTTTCCCAATACAAACTAAACTGATTCGCATTTCTTATATTTGCTGAGCACAAATATACTTTATGGCTATAAAAATTCCTAAATTTATCGTAAGATTTCAAGAGTTTCTAGACGACATCCATCTTCCTGTACTCGGAATATCGCTTTGGCAGATGTTTCAGATCTATATTTCGGGAATTTTCAAAGGTAATATAGGGCGAAAAGCTGCCAGTATTTCATGGAGTTTTACGTTAAGTTTATTTCCTTTTTTACTTTTCTTGCTTTCGGTAATCCCGTATATGCCGCATTATGATAAGCTTCAGTTCTACATTTTTGAAGTTTTGATGCATAATATTTTTCCATCCAATATTGAGGGTGATGTACGAGGTTATATTGAAGACAGCATTATTCCCAATATGAAAGGAATCAGTAATTTAACAATTCTTATTGCGCTTGTTTTTGCGACGAACGGTACTTTTTCTTTGATTAACGGATTTAATGAAAATTCAGAAGAAAAACTGACGGATGTAAAAGAATTTATTCTTTCTTTTTTTATCACAATAGGCTTTGTAAGTATTATCTTTTTATCACTTTTTGGCGTGTATTATGTGGAAGTTGTACTCAAACTCTTTACGCCGTCTTATGACGTCTCCTGGCTTGAGAGAAACTTATCAAAGATCATCGGTTTTGTGTCATTTCCTATATTTTACTTTATACTTCTGGCGATGTTTTATTGGTTGGGAACAGTAAAGATTATCAGATTCAGACAGGCGGTTCCGGGAGCAATTCTTACCACTGTTCTGTTTGTTGTGACAACGTATTTCTTTGCTCTTTATGTGAAGAATATTGCCCGTTACAACGTACTTTACGGTTCCATCGGAAGTATGATATTATTGATGGTTTGGGTGAATGTAAATGTTTATTTACTCCTTTTCGGGAATGAGCTGAATATGGCATTAAGAAAATTAAGAATAGAAAAGTTGCTTTCAGACGAGATCAAAAGAGAAACAAAAAATTATCATTCTGAAAATTCTGAGCCCAATCTTGAAAGTGGTGACGAACACAAAAGACCTTATAATGATAAAAAAGAAAACTAGAATGAAAAAAAATATTGCAAAAGTATTGATGATTGTATCTCTTGTAACTTTACAGTCGTGTACAGATATAGTCGATCAGATTTATGAAAATAAACAGGAGCAAAATACTTTTTCACCTTATCAGGGCAAGTATACCGGAACGTACACAGGAAATGCGAGCGGAGATTTAATTATTAATGTAAGTGAAAAAGGAACCATTGAAATAACAAGAATTACCCTTACCTCAAGCGAAACTTATATTACTGGCTTTATAAATGCATCTTTCAATACCACCAACAGAGCACCTTCGGGTTTTATGCTGATCGGGAATCTCAATTCGCAGTTGGGAACCTGGGAAATGGGTAATCTAAAAGGAAATTGGAGTGTTAAAAAGAACTAATTCTTCTTGTACTTCTTGGCTTTCTTTTTCTTCTTTTCTTTGAACTTAAATTTAAGATCACATATCCGGAAATTGCTGCAATAAATGAAGCAATCAAAATAGCAAATTTGGCTTCATCCTGAAAATCTACTTCATGTTTAAAGGATAGTAATGCGATAAATATCGACATCGTGAATCCAATTCCTGCTAAAAGGCCGACGCCGAGCATTTGACTCCATGATGAGCGTTGTGGAAGTGCGCTGATTTTTAGTTTTACTGCAATCAGTGAAAAAAGATTAATTCCTATTAATTTTCCTAAAACAAGTCCGCCAATTATTCCTAATCCTAGACTGTTGAATAACCCGTCAACCATACCGCTGTTAAACGTAATATTAGTATTGGTCAACGCAAAAATAGGCATGATGATAAAGCTTACCGGAAAGTGCAGGGTATGCTCCAGCTTCTCCAAAGGTGATATTTTTATTTTCGAGACATTAGTCGGGATACTTAAAGCAAGTAAAACGCCTGCAATCGTAGCATGAATTCCCGAATGATGCAGGAAATACCATAAAAATATGCCGGGAATGATATAGAAAATCAGTTTTGTAACCTTTAGAAAATTTAAGATGAATAAAACAGCGACGATCCCTACAGATAATAAAAGGTAGATCCAATGAATTTGTTCTGTATAAAAGATTGCAATCACCAAAATAGCGCCTAGATCATCAACAATCGCTAATGCGGTAAGAAAAATCTTTAGTGAAGCCGGGACTTTTTTCCCCAACATCGAAATAATTGCCAAAGAAAAAGCAATATCCGTTGCCATAGGAATTCCCCATCCGTTGCTATACTCTGTCCCGGAATTGAAGATGCTGTAAATAACCGCAGGAACTACCATTCCGCCAACCGCAGCAAAAATAGGAAGTGAGGCATTTTTAAAAGATGAAAGCTCGCCTTCTACAAGCTCTCTTTTAATTTCTAATCCTACCAAAAGAAAAAAAACGGCCATCAAGCCATCATTAATCCAGATACTTAATGGATATTTCAGATCTATATTTTCAAAACCTAACTGATAATCGAGAATTTGTTGAAACCCGGTTCCTAATGATGAGTTTGCGATGATTAATGCAAAAAAAACACAGAATATCAGTAAAACTCCTGATGATTGATTGCTTTGAAAAAATTTGTTAAAATATTGGTTCAGCTTCATTTTCTATTTTTAAATACGTCTAATTCTTGAGATACCGTCGATTGCTTTTAATTTTTTAAATGTTTCTTCAAGCTGACCTTTATGTTTTACTTCTAAATTGATATTTCCTGTAAAAATACCATTATTAGATTCAATAGACATACTTTTCATATCCATTCCCATTGCACCGCTTATTACAGTGGTAATATCGTTGATCATCCCCATTCTGTCGAGACCTTCAATCTCAATTTTAATACGGTTTTTGAAGCTTTCTTCATTTACCCATTTTGCAGGAATTACTCTGTAGTCGTACTGTGCACGGAGATTTATCGCATTCGGGCAATTGTCACTGTGAACTTTTATTCCGTCTGAGATCGTAATGAAACCGAAGATTTTATCTCCCGGAATTACTGTACAGCACTTTGCGTAGCTGTAATTCAGCTTTTCTTCATCTTTCCCGAAAACAATCATATCGAGATTGATTTCTTTCGGCTCTTCGTAATGCTGGTTTTTATTTGAGCTTCTTTTAAATCTTGAAAGCAAATTATTGAAAACATTTTTACTTTCAATATATTTCCTTAAGCTGCTCGCATCCAATTCATTTGTCTGGAATTTTAAGAACAGTTCCTGAGAAGTCTTTAGGTTGAAAAACTTCTGAAGCTTGTTGATTTCCTCATCATTAAAATTAATTTTTGCATGACGAAGTTTTCTCTGCAGAATTTCTTTTCCTTCTTCTACGAATGAATTTTTCTCAGAATTAAGGAAACTTTTTATTTTCGACTTAGCTTTTGACGTTACTACAAACTCAAGCCAGTCAAACTTCGGTTTTTGATTTTGGGATGAAAGAATATCTACCTGATCGCCGTTTTGAAGAACATACGAAATAGGAACCAACTTTCCGTTTATTTTTGCGCCTAAACATTTCATTCCCAAATCCGAATGTACCGAAAAAGCAAAATCTAAAGCGGTAGCATTGGTCGGAAGAATTTTAATTTCACCTTTTGGAGTAAATACAAAGACTTCTTTAGAATATAAATTAAGTTTAATGTTATCTAAAAGCTCAGAAGTCGTAAGATTCTGCTGCTGTTCGAGTACATCACGTATTTCGGTAACCCACTTTTCAAAATTTCTATCATCATTGCTTTGTTTGTAACCTTCTTTGTATTTGTAATGGGCAGCAACACCTTTTTCGGCAATATCATCCATTCTTTCGGAACGGATCTGTACTTCAATCCACTTTTTATCGGGTCCAAGTACGGTTAAATGTAAACTTTCATAGCCTGTAGATCTTGGCTGAGTAATCCAGTCACGCATTCTGGAGGGATTACTGTGATAAACATCTGTTACGATAGAATATATTTTCCAGGCAAGGAATTTTTCATTCTTAGCATCAGATTTATAAATAATTCTGATGGCGTAATTGTCGAAAACTTCTTCAAAAGAAACGCCTTGTTTAAGCATTTTCCTGTAAATAGACGAGATGGCTTTTGCGCGCCCTTTTATACTTACATTTAGACCTTCATCCTTTAATCTTTCAGAAACTTCCTTTGTAAACTCATCAATATAGCGAATTCGGCTTTCTTTTGCCAATTCGAGTTTTTCAGTAATCTCATTAAAGATATCAGGATTATTATACTTTAACGACAAATCTTCAAGTTCAGATTTGATGTTGTATAATCCCAATCTGTGAGCCATTGGGGCATAGATGTAGACCGTTTCTGAAGCAATTTTTTTCTGCTTATCGGGCGCCATGCTTTCCAGCGTTCGCATATTGTGTAGCCGGTCTGCAATTTTTATAAGAATTACACGGAAATCTTCAGAAAGGGTCAAGAGTAATTTTCTGTAGTTTTCAGACTGTACAGAAATATTCTGGTGATTCATGATCGAAATCTTCGTCAGCCCGTTAACGACTCCCGCAATTCTTTCACCGAAAATCTTCTTCAGATCTTCATAAGTGTATTCGGAATCTTCTATAACGTCATGTAAAAGCGCACAGGCAATTGATGAGGCCCCTAAACCAATTTCTGTAGCAACAATTTTGGCAACAGCAATAGGATGATAAATGTAGGGTTCGCCAGATTTTCTTCTTTGGTCTTTGTGTGCATCAAGAGCAATATCAAAAGCCTTTCGGATGAGTTTGTTATTCTCTTCATCCAAAGTTCTATAGGTGTTAGAAATCAGGTCTTTATACCTCGCTGAGATTTCTTTATTTTCTTGTTCCAAGTCGTAACTCATCTGTGTAAAAGGCTTTATTTAGACGAAAATACGAAAAATATTATGATTAGTCAATGTATAAAACCAAAAATCCGCAGAAATAAATTCCACGGATTGGGTTATAAGTTTTTAGTTTAAATTTTAAGCTTTCACTTCAGAATTCATTCCGTCATGCTGTACTTTTATTCTTACATCGGGACTGCTGTGAATTTCTGCCTTACTTCGTGCATCAATCAATCTTTTAAGATGAATATATGATGCCTGATCAATGCTCATATTTTCAAATAAATAGATTTTATGTGCGTGATTTTCATTAAAGATTTGCCTCACTTTGTCGGTTAGATCTTTATTTTTTATTTCGACACTCGCCAAGTATTGGGAGTTATGATGATCATCACTAAGGTACACAATGTACTCAGAATCTAAGAATCCTAAATTCTCAACTTCTAGCTCGAGTTTTTTGTAATCGCTCTGTGTCCCAAATAATCCTGCTAAGATGCTTGACATAGTAATATTGTTTAGTATTGGTTATCTAAAGATAGAAATATTTTTAATATTATTGGGAAAAATTTAATAAAATTTACAATATTTTATTTTATCTATAATACTTTAATATAAATTAATAGATTATCTATTTTAATATTGATTATTGCCTCAGTGTTTCAGGTCATTGTTAAAAGCAAAACTCTGTAGTAAATACAGAGTTTAATATGTTTATAAAATTTTTAATCTAAATTCTTTCATTTTTAATCTCTTCAACAATTTCAGGGTTTAATAGAGTAGAAGTATCTCCGAAATTACTGAAATCTCCTTCTGCAATTTTTCTTAAAATTCTACGCATAATTTTGCCAGAACGTGTTTTTGGAAGCCCTGAAACAAACTGAATTTTATCCAGTTTTGCAATCGGACCAATTTGATCAGAAATTAATTGATTGATTGATTTCTTTAACCAGATTTTCCTGCTTTCTGTCTGATCCTGAATCTTTTAAAATCACAAAACCATACAAAGCGCTTCCTTTGATGTCGTGTGGGAAACCTACAATCGCAGATTCTGCCACGGCGGGATGCTCGTTGATGCTGTCTTCAATCGGTGCAGTCCCTAAATTATGTCCGGAAACAATCACTACATCATCTACACGACCTGTAATTCTGTAGTAACCAACCTCATCTCTCAAAGCGCCGTCACCTGTGAAATATTTCCCCGGAAAAGCTGAGAAATAGGTCTCTTTGTATCTTTGATGATCACCCCAGATTGTTCTTGCAATTCCCGGCCATGGAAAACGGATGCAAAGATTTCCTGTCACCTGATTTCCCGTAATCTCATTGCGTTTATCATCCATCAAAACAGGTTGAATTCCCGGTAATGGAAGTGTTGCGTATGTCGGTTTTGTTGGCGTAACGAACGGGATAGGTGAGATCATAATCCCGCCGGTTTCTGTTTGCCACCATGTATCGACAATCGGACATTTTTTTCTTCCGACATGATCGTTAAACCAATGCCAAGCTTCGTCATTAATAGGCTCTCCAACAGATCCGATTACCCGTAATGAGCTTAAATCATGTTTGTCAACCCATTCTGTGCTTTCTTTTGCTAAAGAACGAATGGCAGTGGGCGCGGTGTAAAACTGAGTTACTTTATGTTTTTCAATAACATCCCAGAATCTATCCGGCTCGGGATACGTTGGAACTCCTTCAAAAATAACGGTTGTGGCACCGTTTAGTAGCGGTCCGTAAAGAATATAAGAGTGACCGGTAATCCAGCCAATATCTGCAGTACACCAGTAAATATCATTTTCCTGATAATTGAAAACATTTTTGAAAGTATAAGCCGAATATACCATGTAACCGGCAGAAGTGTGAAGCATCCCTTTCGGTTTTCCTGTAGAGCCTGAAGTATACAAAATAAATAAAGGATCTTCTGCATCCATAATTACCGTGACGAAATCTGCAGAGGATTTTTCATACAAATCGTCCATCCAGAAATCTCTGCCTTCTTTCATTTTAATTTCGTTGTGAGTACGCTTTACAACTAAAGTTTTCTCTACAGTCGGGCATTTTTCTAAAGCTTCGTCAATAATTGATTTTAAATCTAAAACTTTGCTTCCTCTATAGCTTCCGTCTGAAGTAATCAACATTTTTGCGCCACAGTCATTCACTCTTGAAACTACTGCAGATGCCGAAAATCCCGCAAAAATTACAGAATGAACTGCTCCTAATTTTGCGCAGGCCAACATCGTCACTGCCAATTCAGGAATCATTGGAAGGTAAATGCAAACTCTGTCTCCTTTTTCAATGCCCATTTCACGCAGAATATTCGCGGTTTTATTGACTCTTGTATACAAGTCGTTGTAAGAAATATGTTGCGCCTCTTCTTTTGGATCATTCGGCTCCCAAATGATAGCAGTTTTTTCTCCCCTTACCGATAAATGTCTGTCGAGGCAATTTTTGGTGATATTTAATTTAGCATCTTTAAACCATGTGATTTTTGCCTCATTCATATCATATTTTACCACTTTGCTCCATCTTTGGTACCATACAAAATTTTGGTCAGCTACTTTATCCCAGAATTTTTTCGGGTTTTTTATAGACTTTTTGTACTCTTCAAAATAATGCGGTAAATCTTCTATCACGTAATTTCTCATACTTTTTATTTTTAGAAATTATTTATTTAATTTTTTTGTTTGAATTTATATTTTTTGTTTTTACACAAGGTTTGCAAAGGTTTTGTTTAAAAAAAAATTTTCGTTCTCAATGCGTTTTGCTCAGCAATGGTCGATTTAAGAAATCATAATTTCAGTTCCATAATAGGTAGAAATCTGTCTTTAATTGATGTTTCAATTTCTCCGATTTTTACAAACCCGAAGCTTTCATAAAATTTCTGTGCATTCGGATCGGCGTCCAGAAGTATTCTTTGGGCTTCACTTTTTTTTATTTTTAAAATGAAATCATTCATTAATAATTTACCATAACCTTTTCCTATATTTTCAGGTGACACAAACAGATTATCTAATCTCACGCTATTTTTTTCAATTTCAAAATAAGAATAATAAGCAACGATTGATTGGTTGATAATTAATTTATACACTTCATTATTTTGAATATATTCCTCAGTGATGGTTAGCAAATCTGACCACTTCCTCATCTGTTCATCAGAATATCCCCAATATGCCTTCGACTTTTTTGTAATATCTGTTAAAACTCTGTAGTCATGGGTGTTTGCTTTAATAGTTTCCATCATCACATTTCATTTTGACTAACCTCTATATTGCTGAATTTTCTCTCTCAACTCATCAATAATCTTTTCATCATCAATCGTCGACGGAATCTGAAATTCTTTTCCATCAATAATCGTTCGGATCAATTTTCTTAAAATTTTTCCGGATCTTGTTTTAGGAAGTCTTTTTACAACCATCACGCTTTTCAAAAAAGCTACTGCGCCTATTTTTTCTCTGACTTTCAGGATGATTTCTTTTTCTACATTTTCTTCTGAAATTTCAGCACCGTTTTTCAAAACAACGGTTGCGAATGGAACTTGCCCGCGCAGATCATCATCAATTCCTACAACGGCGCATTCGGCAACATCAGGATGAGATGAAACAATTTCTTCCATTTCGGAAGTTGAAAGTCGGTGTCCAGCAACGTTAATCACATCATCCACACGTCCTGTGATGAAAATATAACCGTCTTCATCTTGTATCGCACCGTCTCCCGAGAAATAATAGCCTTTATATTGTGAAAAATAGCTTTTTTCAAAACGCTCATAATCATTCCAAACTCCTAAAAGAGCGCCTGGAGGAAGCGGAAGTTTGATGACTAAATAACCTTCTTTATGCTCATCCAGTTCATAACCATTTTCATCAAAAATTTTAATATCATATCCGGGAATCGGTTTTCCGGCAGCTGCTCTTTTAATTTTATAATCATCATTAAAAGTCATTAAACCCAACATCGGCCAGCCAGATTCAGTTTGCCACCAATGATCGATTGCGGGAACTCCGATATATTTTTCGAACCAGTCTAAAGTGGCAACATCGCATCTTTCACCTGCTAAAAACTGTTTTTTGAAATGGCTTAAATCATACTTTTTAACGAATTCGCCGTTTGGATCTTCTTTTTTAATAGCTCGAATTGCGGTTGGAGCTGTAAACATCGCAGAAACTTTATATTCTGAAATAATCCTCCAGAAAGTCCCCGCATCGGGAGTCATAATTGGTTTTCCTTCAAAAATAATCGTCGTATTTCGATTGATTAAAGGTCCGTAAACACTGTAACTATGACCAACTGCCCAACCAAAATCGGAAGCCGCCCAAAAAGCTTCTCCTTGTTCAATTCCATAAATATATTTCATGGAAAATTTCAAAGCGGTTGCGTAACCTCCGGTGTCTCTTGTAATTCCTTTTGGCTTTCCGGTTGTTCCTGAAGTGTATAATAAATACAAAGGATGATTGGATTCTACAGAAACACAATCTGCAGGTTCTGATGCTGAAACCAATTCTTCATAATCGATAATTCCTTCGAACATTTCATCTTTATTGTCGACTAATTTTCTGTTGAAAACGATGATGTTTTCGACTTTATCCTGTGCCAACTCGATCGCTTTTTCTACTAAAGGTAGATAAGGAATTCTTTTGGCAATTTCAATTCCGGCGGTTGCGGTAATTAAGGCTTTTGGTTTACAATCATCAATTCTTACAACCAATTCTTGCGGCGCAAAACCTCCAAAAACAACATTGTGAATCACTCCAATTCTCGCACAGGCCAACATTGCAAAAAGCGTCTGCGGAATCATTGGCATGTAAATTACCGCTGTATCGCCTTTTTTTAAACCTAAAGAGATCAATCCACCCGCCAATTTCGAAATTTCTTCTTTTGCCTGATTGAATGTGTATTTTACTTTCTGATTAGTTACTGGAGAATCGTAGATAATTGCAGTTTGTTCCCCAAAGCCATCTTCAATATGTTTGTCGATGCAGAGATAAGACATGTTGAGCTTTCCGTCTGCAAACCATTGGGTGTAACTGTTTTCGTCTTTTGAAATAATCGTTTCGGGAAATTCAAACCACGAAATTTCCTGCGACTGCTCTTTCCAAAACTGCTCTTTATTTTCTATGCTTTGTTTAAAAAGTCTATCAGTATCCATATTAATTTTTGTATTTTAGATCATTGCTTCATCTGTTAGCGGGAAGCGAAGCGACGAAGCAATCTCTTAATCATCTTAACTTCTTAAATCGATCTTAATGGTTAAAATTTTTAAGTGTTTAATTTAGATTCGTCTACTCAATTCCATTTCATTCAGAATGACAATTTTGCGTAATTTTTTAGTCTTTCATCTTTGTGCTTTCATCTAAAATCTATTCAAACATTTCCTCAATCTGCTGAATCAATTTTTTAATAGAATACGGTTTTGTTACATACGCATCAGCTCCCATTTCCAGACCTTTTTCAATATCTTTCGGATTGTTTTTTGCACTTAGAAAAAGAACTTTTGTATTGTGTAAAGCTTCATTTTTTTTAATTTCTTCCAAAGTGCTGTAGCCGTCAAGATTCGGCATCATGATATCCAATAAAATAACGTCAGGAACAAGTGTTTTCAGGAATTCTAAAACCTCAGTTCCGTCTCTGGCGATAAATACTTCGTAACCAATTTTCCGGAAACTGTATTCCAAAGACATTAATATTTTGTGTTCGTCATCTGCAATCAATATTTTTTTCATTTTTGTGCTTCGTTAAGGTTCAACTTCATTGTTTTTTATATTGTTTTTCGGAAGGGTAATGGTAAAAGTCACCCCCAATCCGCTGTTTTCTGCTTTTATAGTTCCATTGTGAGCTTCAACAATTCTTTTTGATATTGCTAATCCGAGCCCGCTTCCGGTTGGTTTTATAATGTTCTGATTTTTAGACTGGTAAAATTTATCGAAAATGACCTCCAAATCTTCTTCCGGAATATTTTTTCCGGTATTAAATATTTTGATAGTTAAAAAATCATCTTTTTCTGAAAATTTAGTCTGAATAGTGCCCTGTTCATCAGTAAATTTCAAAGCATTTCCTAAGATATTCTGAAACAGTTGGATGAATCTTGGTTCATTATATTTAAAAAGATAGTTCTTTAATAAATCAACCTCGCTTACATGAATAAATTTCTGCTGAATTAAATGTAAAATCGGGTTTAGAGCTTTTTTGTAAGTATCAATAATATTATTTTCCTGAATATGTAAAGCAATTTCTCCGTGCTGAAGTTTGTCTAGATAAAGAATATCATTTATAATTTCGCTTAAACGGTCAGATTCTGTAATGATATTGTTTAAAAATTCTTTTTTAATCTCTAAAGGAATATCATCGTCGTCTGCTAAAATTTCTCCTGCCGAACGAATCGCTGTAATTGGCGTTCTCAATTCATGTGCGACCGAATCTAGAAAATCATCTTTCTGACGGTCTTTTACAATTAGATTTTCATTAGCTGCGCTCAGGTCATTTGAAAGCTGTTTCAGTTCTTCGGATTTTTCGGTTAATTTTTTATTTAATGTGATGTTTTCTTTGGATTCTTCTAAAATATTTAAAACTTCTTTCAGAGATATTTTATCTTCTTTCGTTACTCCTTCAATTAAAATTTTCGCAGATGCTGTACCGATTCTTCCCGCCAAAAGATTTTCAGAGAATTTAATGAATCTTGAATCTGCAGTTTCGGTTTGTGAATCAATATTGTATTTAATGTTGAAAATCCGCATTGCTTGTTCGGTTTTCTTTTTGCCTAAAAAACGTTCCAGAATGCTCTTAATATCAGAAACGTAAGCAGTTCCTCTCCAGATAAAAGCGTTTTCGTGATTTTGAATGTATTTATCGATATCAACATATAATTCAGCAAAATTTCGCTCTCGATAATTTCCTTTCATGCTTACAGAAAGTATCGTAAACAAACCTGTATTGACTAAAATCGACCAAAAGAAAATTTCCGGGATTCTACTTAAATAGGGAATGCTGAAGAAATCGAAAACATCATACATGTCGCGTAAAACTCCTTTTATTTCTGAATTATAAGAAAAATAATATTGCGGAATAATCAATCCGAAATAACAGATGATTAATCCGGCAAAAAGCCCAGTTATCGCACCTTTGTAGCTTCCTCTTCGCCAGAATATTGCCCCGAAAAATGCAGGCGCCAATTGTGCGATAATGACAAATGAAATTAAACCAACTGAATCTAACGAAGTTTTTAGAATGAAATATTTATAAAAAGCAAAAGCAACAATGATCAAACCAAAAATCGAAAATTTACGGACATTGGTAATGTTTCGAGTGTTTTGAGTTTCATTTTCAGCTTTAAATTTTCCTAATAAACCGTATGGAATAATTAAATTGTTTGAAAGCATGATCGACAAAGTAATCGCCGAGATAATGATCATCGAAATACACGAACTCAAACCTCCCAGGAACACCAAAACAGTAATTAAAGTATTATCAAAATGTTGCGGAATGAGGATAGAGTAGAACTCGGGATTAACGTTTTGACCTTGAAAAATCAATCTTCCGCCCCAAGCAATCGGAAAAATAAAGATAGTAAATATCAAAAGATATAAAGGAAAAAACCAGATTGCGGTTTTAATATGTTTTTCCTGTCTATTTTCGACAATTGCAGTGTGAAATTGTCTGGGTAAAATACAAATTGCTGTTACGGAAATCATGCATAAAACCATCCAGTTCATAGCACCTTCAATTCCGTTAAACGTATTTTTAGCTTTAAAATCCGAGAATTTACTTGCCTTTTGATACAGGTCTGAAAATCCATCAAACGCATAATAAATCACAAATAATCCTAAGATAATGATGAAAAATAATTTAAGAAAGCTTTCTAACGCGATTGCGGAAATTATTCCTAAACGTTTTTCGGAAGCGTCAACATATTTTGTTCCGTAATAGGATGAAAATACAGCGATTAGTACAACCACAAAAGTTCCGCTGTCAGTTAAAATATTTTTGGAAACATTTGTTTCTGTCACCAAGTGAAATGTTTCAGAAATCGCTTTAATCTGCAATCCGATATAGGGAATAATCGCAAAAAGACAAACTAAAGTGATAATGGCGCTGAAACTTCTGCTGTTTCCGTATCGCAAAGAAATAAAATCTGCAAGACTGCTTATCTTATTAACTCTTGAGATTCTTACAATTCTTGTGTTAATATAAATCCAGGCCGGAATAACCATGATTGGGCCAATGTAAATTGGTAAGTAATTGAGACCGCTTGTCGCTGCTACACCAATACTTCCGTAATACGTCCAGGCTGTGCAATACACGGCAAGAGATAATGCATAGATGTAAGGGTTGTTAATCCAAACTTTGCTCTTCTTCTTTTCTGCCAAATGAGCAACTAAGAACAAAAGTGCGAGGTAAATAAGGACAACGATAAATAATGCGAAACTACTCATCATATTTTTTTACGATTACAAAAGAAATAATGATGGAAATCATCCAGACTGCGAATAGGTAAACAAGAATCATTGGGTAACCGAAAATTTCCCTTTCGTTGTTAAAAAGCAATGAAACAGGAATACTGAAAGCGATAAGTAAACCTACGCTCAGAATAATCAGTTTTTGTTCGTGTCGCTTTTTCATAATTGATGAATGATAATTGATGAATGATTCGAATCTTTTAATATTATTGATTTCGAATGAGATTTAAATAAAAGTTTTCTTTTCCCCAGCCCTAAAGGGAGAAAAACTTCTATTTAGAATTGACTAAATTACTCCCTTTAGGGTCGGGGTAAATAATTTTAGTCAATTTTTATTAAAAAACGATAATTGATGAATAGACCGGAATCATTCATCAATTATCATCTATCATTTATAATTTATTTCTCGTCAGAATATTCTCCGATCAAAGAATAGTATCCGAAGATTGCCATTCCGCCTGTTACAATTGGTACCAATACAAAAAGTATGATGATTCCGAATACTAGATCTTCCTGCTTTCCTGATGCGATTTTTGGGATGCCCATCACCGTTATTCCGAAGTAGGCAACGATTAAGGCAATCAAAATCCATACAATGCCTAATATTTTTTTTAATCCGTTCATTTTAGTAGATTTAAAATTAATAAATTTTTAAGTGATTATCCCTATTAATCGTGGATATTGTTGTTCTTATTTTTTAGATAAATCAATCCGATGACTAAACAGACTGCAGCAACTCCAATCGGATACCAAAGACCTTCAAGATACCACGTTGCATGTCCTGCATCTTTTCCGGAAGTTACAAGATAAGTGGCAACTGCGGGAAGCAATCCTCCAAAAACCCCGTTACCAATGTGATATGGTAAAGACATCGATGTGTAACGAATTCTGACAGGGAACATTTCAACTAAAAATGCTGCAATCGGACCATAAACCATTGTCACAAAAATTACCTGAATAAACACCAAGAATACCAAATACCACCTTGTGTCGTCGTTCAAAGTAATTGCTGTGGAAACTTTCGGTTCTTCAGCTTTTCCATCTTTTATTACCGGACCTGCTGCAGACCAATGAACAATACTGTCTTTTTTGATTAAAGTTCCGTCTGTGAAAGTGGTTTCTTTGTGGAAGGTAATTACGCTGTCTGATGCAATAGTTTTATGAATTGCTGCGACTCTCGTTTCTTTAATTCCATTGTCTGCGACGGTTTTTGCTTCAATATTGACGCTTTTGTACATTGCATCGTAGATCGGTCTGTATGCTAAAATTGCAACCAGCATTCCGGTCATCATAATCGCTTTTCGCCCGATTTTATCTGAAAGCCAACCGAAAAACACGAAGAATGGTGTTCCCATCAAAAGTGCTGTTGCCATCAGATAATCAACCTGCATTGAATTAATGTTCATTACTTTTTGAAGGAAACTCATTGCATAAAACTGTCCGGTGTACCAGATTACTCCTTGTCCCATTGCAGCACCGAATAATGCCAGCAAGACAAATTTGAAATTAAATTTATTTCCGAAACTTTCTTTTAAAGGATTTTTTGAAGTTTTCCCTTCACTTTTAGCCTTTGCAAAAAGCGGAGATTCTTTCATGTTTTTTCTGATGAAATAAGAAACTCCCACCATTAAAATAGAAATCCAGAATGGAACTCTCCATCCCCAAGAATCAAAGTCTTCAGCAGAAAGTGTATTTTTTGTAATCAAAATAACGATTAAAGAAATGAAAAGTCCTGCTGTCGCAGTGGTCTGAATCCAAGAGGTCCAGTAACCTCTTCTGTGTGGCTGTGAATATTCTGCAACATAGGTTGCTGCTCCGCCGTATTCTCCACCTAAAGCTAAACCTTGTAAAAGTCTTAAAATTAGAACTAAAACCGGTGCCAAATATCCTATGGTTTCATATCCTGGAATACATCCAATCAGAAATGTAGAGAATCCCATGATTAATAAAGTAACGAGAAAAGTGTACTTTCTTCCGATAATATCTCCCAATCTTCCGAAAAATAAAGCTCCGAAAGGTCTTACTACAAATCCAGCTGCAAAAGTTGCCAATGTAGATAAAAATGCTGCGGTAGGATTATCTGCCGGGAAGAATTTTGTCGCTAAAACGACTGCCAGACTTCCAAAAATGTAGAAATCATACCATTCTATCAAAGTTCCGAGAGATGATGCGGTGATGACGCTCCAGATGGTGCGGTTTTTCTGCTTATCTGTCATATTTTCGTAAGCATCGTGGTGTTGTTCGCTCATATCACTAGATTTTTTTGTTTAAATAATTATAATGGAA
>Ga0160449_1000589_pt1 | contig 21148 bp, 24 predicted proteins | sample HID1975I_E1MG_FD_108216 | JGI IMG/M metagenome (GOLD analysis project Ga0160449, IMG submission 108216) | Enriched soil microbial communities from UW Madison campus, WI, USA - HID1975I_E1 MG | ecosystem: Environmental > Terrestrial > Soil > Unclassified | place: USA: Madison, Wisconsin...
AGCGGCGGATCCGCGCGTTCGACCACCTGCTGGTGCTGCTGCTGGCCGGCAGCGCGATCGGCATCAGCTATTACAGCCAGAGCGGCCTGGGCAGCATCCTGCTGATGGTCGTGGCCTGCGTGCTGCCGTGGCTGCTGCCGTTGTGGGTGGGCATCGCGCTGCTGGTGGCCTGCGAGTTCGTCATCGTGCCGGTCTACGTGCGCGGCTGGGATTTCACCTGGGTCGAGGCGGCGCTGCAGGCGGCGCTGTACGTCGGCTTCACCGGGTTCGCTTTCGTCACCGGCTTCGTCGCGCACCAGCAGGCGCAGGCGCGCGAGGAGCAGCGCCGGCTCAACGCCGAACTGCGCGCGACCCGCGCGCTGCTGGCCGAGAGCGTGCGCGTCAACGAGCGCACCCGCATCTCGCGCGAACTGCACGACCTGCTCGGCCACCACCTCACCGCGCTGAGCCTCAACCTCGAGATCGCCAGCCACCTCGCCAGCGGCCAGGCGCAGGAACACGTGGGGCAGGCGCAGACGCTGGCCAAGCTGCTGCTCAGCGACGTGCGCGAGGCGGTCAGCCAGTTGCGCGACGACGATGCGATCGACATGCGCGCGACCCTGCTGCCGCTGGCCGAGCACGTGCCGAGCCTGCAGGTCGACATGCAGTTGCCGGTGCAGTTCGTCGTCGACGATCCCGAACGTGCGCACGTGTTGCTGCGCTGCACGCAGGAGATCATCACCAATGCCGTGCGCCATTCCGGCGCCAGCCTGCTGCGGCTGCGCTACAGCCAGGACCGCGACACGATCCGCGTCGATGCGCGCGACGACGGCCGCGGCGCCGAGGCGGCGCGCATCGGCAACGGCCTGACCGGCATGCGCGAGCGGCTGGCGGCCTATGGCGGCACCCTGCAGGTGGAGACCGCGCCCGAGCGCGGCTTCGTGCTGAAGCTGGAACTGCCGCTGGCGGATGCGACCGGGCTGCGCGATGCTGCGCGCCGGGGCGACGCGCAGGCGCCGGCATGAATCCGCGATGGGAGACACCATGATCCGAGTTTGCCTGGTCGACGACCAGACCCTGGTGCGCCAGGGCATCCGCTCGCTGCTCGCGCTCGATGGCGGCATCGAAGTGATCGCCGAGGCCTCCGACGGCCGCCAGGCGGTCGAGACGATCCCCGAGGTCAGGCCCGACGTCGTGCTGATGGACATGCGCATGCCGGCGATGTCCGGGCTGGAGGCGATCCAGGCGCTGTCGCGCGCGGGCACGCTGCCGCCGACGATCATCCTGACCACGTTCGACGACGACCAGCTGGTACTCGCCGGACTCAAGGCCGGCGCCAAGGGCTACCTGCTCAAGGACGTGTCGCTCGAACAGCTGGTGGGCGCGATCCGCACCGTCGCCGGGGGCGGCTCGCTGGTGCAGCCGGCGGTGACCCAGCGCCTGTTGACCGGTCTGGAACAGATGCGCAACGAGTTCGTCAGCCTCGACCGCCCGGACCCGCTGACCGACCGCGAGACCGAGATCCTGCGCCTGATGGCCGGCGGCTTCTCCAACAAGGAGATCGCCAATTCGCTGGGCGTGGCCGAGGGCACGATCAAGAACCACGTGTCGAACATCCTGTCCAAGCTCGGCGTCCGCGACCGCACGCGCGCGGTGCTCAAGGCCTTCGAACTGCAGCTGGTCTGATCGACAGGATGAGCAGCCTGCCGCAGTGCGGCGGGCGTTCGCGCGGCCCGCGAGGCAATGCCTCGCAAGCGGGCCACGCTCACCCTGTCCGAGCTCGGCGTCCGCGACCGCAATCGGGCCGTGCTCGAGGCCTTCGAACTGCAACTGGTCTGACCGACGCCGTGCGCCCTTCGAAGGGCGCGTGGCGTTCGCACGCTACGCCCGGTTGCAGGCCTGCACTCCCCAGCGTCACGCCGCGTCACGCGGCTGTTTCACCGGGCGCCGACACCGGTTTGCTGAATGTGCCGGCACTGGCGCTGCGGGCGGTCTGCAGGCGTGCACCGGACAGGCCGAGCAGAGCTGCGCATCGATGCTTGATTGGACTCGCCCGGCAACACGCAACTTGATACGATTGCCGGTCTGTGCCGCCTCAGGCCGGATCTGGTCCTGGAGAACTCTGAATGACCCGTCTGCTCGAACTGCTGATCTCTTGCGTCATCGTCGCCGTGCTGTTTCTCGTGGTGGCCGTACTGCTTCCCTCCAGCCGGACCCTGACCGAATCGGCGGAAACCAACCGTCGTCAGACGATCGTGTTCGACACGCTCAACAGCGTGCTGCGCTTCAAGGACTGGTCGCCGATCACCGCCTACGATCCGAATGCCCAGTTGAGGCTCTCCGGCCCCGAGGCCGGTGTCGGCGCACGCGTCGACTACAGCTCGACCGTGAAGCGCGTCGGCGACGGCAGCTGGGAAATCACCGAGTCCGAGCCGGGCAAGCGTGTGGTCTACGCGCTCGAGAACCCGACCCGCGGTGACAACAAGGAGATGGCCTTCACGCTCAGGCCGACCGGTCGCAACAACCGCAACATCGAAATCACCCAGACCTACAACGTCGACTACGGCTGGGACCTGCTGGGTCGTTTCGCCGGCCTCTACGTCAGCCGCAACGTCGGTGACGGCATCAAGCTGGGCCTGGGTCGCCTGACCAACATGCTGGCCGCCGTGCCCAACGTCGACTACCGCGCCGAAGGCAGCACGTTGGCCGACCTGACCGCCACCGAGCGTCCGGCCGAGAACCTGCTTGTCGTCGCCGCGGGCGCCGTCGAGCGCAACAACCAGGTCATCCAGGACTCGATGAAGGCGAACCTGGAGTGGATCAACCGCACCATGGCCGCCAACGAGCTCGAGGCCGCCGGTCCGCTGCGCATCATCACCACCGAACTGGGCCGCGAGACCTATACCTTCGACATCGCCATGCCGGTCCGCAAGCGGGGCACCGGTTCGGCCGCGCCGGCGGCTGCACCTGCCGCTGCCGAGGGTGACGAGGCTGCTGCGGCCGCGCCGCCGGTCGCAGCGCCGACCACCGACGCCGTCGCGTTGACCGGTCTGCAGCTGCTGGGCCCGGTGAAGGCGGTGTTCCTGCCGCGCGCCCGTGTCGCCAAGGCGAACTACAAGGGCTTCATGGCCGAGCTGGACAACGTCCGCAACGCGGTCCGCGCCTGGGCGCTGACGCAGGGTCACGAAGTCACCGACCGTCCGTACGAGAACTACCGCAACGGCATCGATGCGGCGTTCACCGAGAACGGCGAGTTCGAAGTGTTCTGGACCCTGCGCGATCCCAATGCGGCACCCGCCGCAGCGGCGCCGGCAGCAACGCCGGCACCGGCCGAGATCCCGGCTCCGGCCGAGGCACCTGCGGCGGCTCCGGCCGAGTAAGCAGGCGCACTCGCGCCGGTTGTGCATCGCACGCCGCATCCTCCGGGATGCGGCGTGCTTCGTTTCAGGACCGGCGTTCGATTGGACGCGCGGTTCGCACTGCCGCGAGTGCGGCGTCGGAGCAGGCAATGGGTATCGGATCCGGACGCAATGCGCGACACCTCGGTGGACTGGTCGCGGCCGGCGCGCTGCTGGCGGGCCTGTCGGTCGGCCTGTCCGCCTACGCCGCGCACGCTGTCGATGGCGATGCACGCGTCGCATTGCAGACCGCGGCGGTGTTCGCCTTCGGCCACGGGATCGCGCTCGTGGTGCTCGGCCGCGCGGTGCGCGGCACGCTCGAACTCGTTTCCCTGGCGGCGCTGCTGTTCGGTACCTTGCTGTTCGCCGGCGCGCTGGTCTCGCGCCACCTCTTCGCCGGACCGGCGTTCTTCGCGCCCTGGGGCGGCATGCTGACGATGCTCGGCTGGCTGCTGCAGGCCGTGGCCGCGTTGCGGCGCTGACTGCGGGACGACCTGCACGCATCTGCAGTCGGGCCGTGCATCGCCGATGTCCGTCCGGTGGCGGAGCCGATGCTGACCCGTGATGAATCAAGGTGCCGGATCACACCCTCCAACGCGGACTTCGCGCGATCCGCCTGTCGAATTCGAGCGCACTGACGGCACGTCCGCAGACGTAACGATGTGCGGGTCAGTCGGCTGCCGGCCGATACCGCCAGTGCCAGGGCTCGTAGACGATACCGTGCGGGTTGTCGCGCGGGTAGCTCATCGTGAAGCCGTGGCCGGCGGCGTGGTGCGTCAGCCAGTCGAAGGCGGCAGTGCGTTCGAACGAGTCCTCGGCAGGCGGCTCGCCCGGCGCGCTGATGTCCAGGGCGCTGCCGGCATGATGTTCGCTGTAGCCGGGTGCGGCGTTGACGGCGAGGATCGCGTCGAGCGACAGGCCGCGCGCGCGTTTGCGCTCGAAGATGCCCGACTGGTAGGCGTGGCTGCGATAACCCGACACGGCGTCGAGCGCGACATCGTCGCGCGCGGCCGCCGCGTGCAGGCCTTGCCAGGCGCGGGCCGTCGCTGCTTCCAGCCACAGGGGGCGGCGATAGCGGTCGAAGCCGGCGAATGTGAGCCACGCCGGTTCGGCGACGAGGGGCAGTCCGGTGCGTGCGGCATAGGCGTCGCCGTCGAGGCCCAGGGCGTCGAGGCAGGCCTCGACCTGCGAAAGCGGCAGGTCCTGGGGCGTACCCGACGGCGCGGGCAGCGCGCCGGCGTCGAGCAGGTCGAGGGCCTCGTCGATACCGGCTTCGCGTTGCCAGCGCGGCAGCAGGCCGAGGAGACCTTCCGGCAGCACGGCGGCGAGATACGCGCCGTCGCGTTTGCGGCGCAGCACCTGCGTTGCCCGCGACAGCATGCGCGCGTCGCGGTTGCCGCGCGCGCGCAGCAGGCGCGCCGGCCACAGTTCGATGTCGGGCGTGTTGAGCAGGAAGCGGGACGACGGGGCGGCGTGCATGCGTGCAGCTTAGCGGCGCGCGCACATGGCGTCAGGGCGTCGCGGCGGCCGGTGCGAAATGCAGGCCGGCGACGCGGCCTTCGGCATCGAGCGCGACGGTCGCATCGAAGCTCGCCTGCGCGCGGTGGATGCGGGTGACGACGACGGTCATGCCCTGCTGCCGGGTGACCCGCGGCGCATCGCGCGAGGTGACCGGTCCGGCGGCCTCGATCTGCGTCTGTACCTGGCGCAACGCGTCGGCACCGAGCGCGGCCGTCATCTGCGGATCGAACGTGGCGGTGACCGCGGCGTAATCGCCGGCGTCCAACTGATCGAGCACGCGGGTGGCCGTGGTCTGCGCATCGGCGGTGGACGGCTGGGCGACGGCATGGCCGACGGAGGCGCAGAGCAGCACGGCAAGCAGCAGGGAGGGGATTCGCATGATCGGGTCCTTTCGTTGGAGGGTCGGGGACGGCGCTTGGCTAGAGCACGCCTTGCGGCAACAGCAGCGGCACCAGCGCATGCAGCACGAGATCGGCGGCGAAATGCGACAGCACCGCCATCTCGAAGCCGCGCTTCCAGTACAGCCAGCCGAAGACGACGCCGCCGATACCGTTGAGCAGCAGGGTCCGCAGCACGACGCCGGCATCGATGCCCCAGACCATCGACGCGGCCGGCAGGTGGCCCAGGCCGAACAGCAGCGCGGCGACCAGGATCGCCGCCCACGCGATGCGCGGCGACAGCGTGCCGTCGAAGCCGGCGCGCCGGCGCAGCAGCCAGGTCGCGGCCCACGCGATCAGCGTCATCAGGAACAGGCGCAGCTGCACTTCCTCGACGATGCCGCCGTAGAACGAGGCCAGCAGGCCGTACAGCGCGCTGCGTGCGCCGGTGATGTCGGTCATCTGCACCCGGGTCTCCGGCAGCAGCAGGGGATCGAGCACGCGCGACAGCACGAGGATCGCGATCGCGGCGGCGACGCCGAGCCCGATCGCCGACCACGGCGCCTGTGCGCGCACGCGGGCGTCGCCGTGCCGGTTGATCCAGCGCTGCAGCAGCGGACTGCCGAGGCCGACGCGATGGCCCATGCGCAGGCCGGCCCAGGCCATCAGCGCCACCAGCACGAACATCTGCATCGCCTGGATCGCGATCAGGAGCGGCAGCGGAACCGGCACCGAGTCGAGTCGGCCGGGCGCGAGCTGCATCAGATACGGAAACACCGCGATCGTCGCCAGCGCGGCCACGAGCGCCAGCAGCACGGCGATGCGCAGATCCTGGCGAAGCCGTGGCATCGCAGCGTCGGCGGTGGTCATGACGGCCGTTTCAGGAACAGCTGGATCGGCCCGGTGACGACCGGACGGATCACGTTGACCAGTTCCCAGCCCTGCGTTCCCAGCCGCTGCAGGCGCTCTTCCAGCACTTCGGATTTGATCTGGCCCCAGATGTCGCCCTTCACTTCCTCGACCTTGTACTGCCAGCGTGTACTCATGGTGCGTCCCCGTTGGATGTTCCGTCGTCGGCAGGCGGCAGCCGGCCGGCCTTGCGCAGCGCATCGCGCAGCACGTATTCGATCTGTGCATTGGCGCTGCGCAGCTCGTCGTCGGCCCAGCGCTGCACCGCCGCGAGCACCGTGGCATTGATGCGCAGCGGATAGGCCTTCTTCTCGCTCACCCGCCGCCTCCGCGTGCGCGTCGCTTGGCGCTGGCGACGGCGAAGATGCAGGCCGCGGCGAGGCCGTTGACGGCGAGGAACATCACCACGATCAACGCGAGCAGGCGGCGTTCCTGGTCGCCCCACAGCGCGAGGCCCAGCGCGGTGGCCAGCATCGCCAGGCTGATCATGCGCAGCAGCCGGGCGAGCGTGTTGTCGAGCACCGCCTTGTCGCGCACGGTCATGCCGCCGCTGCCACCCGACAACGGCAGCCGCCCCTGCGCGAGCCAGCGCGCCGACACGAAGGCCGGCACCGCCATCAGCGCGAACACCAGTGCGGCGAGGTGATGCGAGGCCATCAGTACAGCGAGCCCGTGTTGACGATCGGCTGGGTGCCGCGATCGCCGCACAGCACGACCAGCAGGTTGCTGACCATCGCCGCCTTGCGCTCCTCGTCCAGCGTGACCACGCCGCTCTTCTGCAGTTCCGACAGCGCCATCTCGACCATGCCGACCGCGCCGGCGACGATCCGCGTGCGCGCGGCGATGACCGCGTTCGCCTGCTGGCGCTGCAGCATCGCGTGGGCGATCTCCGGTGCGTAGGCGAGATGGCTGATGCGCGCGTCGAGCACGTCGACGCCGGCGGCGGTCAGGCGTTCGTCGAGGTGTTCCTTCAGGCGATCGGAGATTTCGGTGGGGTGGCTGCGCAGCGAGATCTGGCCGTCCTCGTGCTGATCGTAGGGATAGCTGGTCGCCATCGCGCGCAGCGCCGCCTCGGACTGGATGTGCACGAAGCTCTCGTAGTCGTCGACGTTGAACACCGCCTCGGCCGAATCGACCACGCGCCAGACGATGACCGCGGCGATCTCGATCGGGCTGCCCTCGAGCTCGTTGACCTTGAGCCGCCCGCTTTCGAAGTTGCGCACGCGCAGGGACACCTTCTTCTTGGTCAGGAAGGGATTGTTCCAGCGCAGGCCCGCGTCCTTGACCGTGCCGACGTACTTGCCGAACAGGCTCAGTACCGCGGCCTGGTTGGGCTCGACCATGTAGTGGCCGATCAGCGTGAACGCGGTCAGCAGGGCGACGACGATGGCGACGACCGGCAGCACGCCGCCGGTGGCCACGATCGTCCACCCGCACAGCGCGAGCATGCCCAGCTGGGCCAGCAGGACCGGGATGCCGGGCAGGGAGCGGATCGGGTTCTCTTGCATCGCAGCATCCTCGAGTGGTTTCATATGTGATATCGAATTGATATCTTCCTGTCAACACTCACGCAGACGCCATGGGCCGGACGGGCACCATCGGGCGATGCCACCGCCTGGAGCCCCGATGTCCCGACCCCGCCATTTCTCGATGCTCCGCGACTTCCAGCTCGCCGACTGGTTCACGCTGGGCAATGCCTTCTGCGGCACCGGCGCGGTGTTTGCGGCGATGCGCTACCTGCAGGACGGGAGCGTGCGCGACCTGATGATCGGCATGGCGCTGATCCCGCTGGCATTCGTGTTCGACGCGCTCGACGGCCGCATCGCGCGCTGGCGCAAGGTCGCGTCCACCCTGGGCCGGGAACTCGATTCGCTGGCCGACGTGATCTCCTTCGGCGTCGCGCCGGCCGCGCTTGCCTACGCCTGCGGCATGCAGGGCGGCTGGGATGCGCTCGTGCTGGCCGGCTTCGTCTGCTGCGGCGTCAGCCGGCTCGCGCGCTACAACGTGACCGCCGAGACCCTGTCGCAGGGCAGCGACAAGGTGAAGTACTTCGAGGGCACGCCGATCCCGTCGAGCCTGCTGCTGGTGATCCTGCTCGCGGTCGCCGCTTGGCAGGGCCGGATCGGCGATGCGCTGTGGCTGGGCGAGGTGCGCCTCGGGCCGTGGCTGCTGCATCCGCTGGTGCTGGTGTTCGCCGCGTCCGGCGCGATGATGGTCAGCAAGACGCTGCGCATTCCCAAGTTCTGACGCCGTCGGCGCCGCAAGGCGTTGCTATGATCGAACGCGGTTCGCAGGAGTCGACGATGTTCAACATGGGACAGGGACCGGACGCGCAGGTCGCGGATCTGGAGCGCCTCGCGCGCCGCTACTGGGATGCATGGCGCGATGCGCTGCAGCGCACGATGCCCGGCAACGACTGGAACCCGGCGGGCGCTGCGCCGAACCTGGGCGCCGCGCCCTGGGGCGATGCCTCGCAATGGTGGGCGGCCGGTGCCCAGGCGCCCGATGCCGGCACCGATGCGCTGCGGCGGTTCCAGGCGATGGCCGGGCCCTGGCTCGAACAGATGCAGCGCGTTGCTGCCGGATTCGCGGGCCGCGACGCCTCGCCCGAGGCGATCACCGCCGCATGGCGCGAGGCGATGGGCGGCAATCCCGTCGGCACCATGTTCAACGGCCTGCAGGGGCAGGGCATCGAAGGCTGGGAGACCTGGCTGCAGCGGCTCAAGCCCTGGCTCGACGCCGCCGGTGCGGGTGCCGGCTTCGGGACCGGTGGCCGCGATGCGTTCTCGCTGCCGACCTTCGGCCTGACGCGCGAGCACCAGGAACGCTGGCAGCACCTCGGTCGCGCGTTCTCCGAGTACCAGCGCAGCCAGCAGGACTACCAGACGCTGCTGATGCAGGCCTCGACGGCCGCGTTCGGCATCTTCGAACGCAAGCTCGCCGCGCGCGATCCGGCGACGCCGATCGAGACCCCGCGCGCGCTGTTCGACCTGTGGATCGACGCCGCCGAGGATGCCTACGCCGACGTCGCGTTGTCGCCGGCATTCCGCAAGGCCTATGCCGACATGGTCGGCGGCCAGATGCGCCTGCGCCAGGCGGTGCAGCGCGAGGTCGAACAGGCCTGCCGCGTGCTCGACCTGCCGACGCGCACCGAACTCGACGGCGCGCACCGCAAGATCGCCGATCTCGAACGCGCGCTGCGCCGCGTGCGCGACCGTCTCGATGCGGTGGACGGCGCGCACGTGTCCGCGCCGACGGCGTCGAGCGCACCGCCGCGACGGCCGCTGGGGCCGACACGCGTCGTGACATCGGCAGCGCCCGAAGTGGTCTCTGCAGACGAGGGCAGTGCCGCAGCGCCTGTCATTTCGAGCAGGCGTGCCGCGAAGAAGGTGGCTGCGAAGAAGGTGGCCGTGACGAAGGTCGCTGCGAAGAAAATGGCTGCCAAGAAGACGCCGGTGAAGAAGGTCGCGGTGAAGAAGACCGCAGCGAAGAAGGTCGCGACGAAGAAAGTCGCGACGAAGAAGACAGCGGGCAAGCGGGCCGCAACGAAAGCACCCGCAAGGAAAGCAGCGCCGACCAAGAATGCGGTCGCGAAGAAGACACCTGCCAGGACGACGACCTCGAAGCCCGAGACCGCGTCGAAGTCACGATCCGCGTCCGGCAACCGGCGCCGCAGTTCCGCAGCAGCCGCGAAGACCGTCGGTCGCAGCGCAAGAGCGACCCGTCCGACCAGGGCTGTACCCGCCGCACCGGCTCGCGCCTCGCGCAAGGCTGCGCGCGCGCCGACGCGTGTCGGCAGCCTGCCCAACCTGGGTTTCATCTCGCCGATTCCGCTCGCCCCCGAACCCTTGCAGGGCAAGGCCGGCAAGCCGCGTAAAGGGAAGCGCTGACCATGACCGGACCGCTGTACATCACGCCCGACCGCATCGCCGAAGAAGCCACGCGCGTCCAGCAGAAGCTGGGCGCCAGCCTGCGCACGCTGCGCGAGGTCGGCGACTTCGACTACGGCGCGACGACGAAGCAGGAAGTGTGGCGCGACGGCAAGGTCGTGCTGTACCGCTTCATCGGCGACAAGGCGCCGACCGCGCGCGTGCCGCTGCTGATCGCCTACGCACTGGTCAACCGGCCCTACATGGTCGACCTTCAGCACGACCGTTCGATCGTGAAGGGCCTGCTCGAGCGCGGCGAGGACGTCTACATCCTCGACTGGGGCTATCCGGATCGCTCCGACCGGTTCCTGATGCTCGAGGACTACATCGAACGCTTCCTCGGCGGCGCGGTCGATCACCTGCGCCGCAGCGCCGGGCTGGATGCGATCAACCTGCTCGGCATCTGCCAGGGCGGTACGTTCGCGCTGAGCTACGCCGCGCTGCATCCCGAACGCGTACGCAACCTGATCACGATGGTCACGCCGGTGGATTTTCACACCGACGGCAACATGCTCGCGCACTGGACGCGCGATCTGGATGTCGACCTGTTCGTCGACACGCTCGGCAACGTGCCGGCCGACATGATGAACGCGTGTTACCTCACGCTGAAACCGTGGCGCCTGCTGGTGCAGAAGTACGTCGGCGTGGTCGACATCCTCGACGACGCGCCGGCGCTCGAGGACTTCCTGCGGATGGAGAAGTGGATCTTCGATTCGCCCGACCAGGCCGGCGAGACCTTCCGCCAGTACATCAAGCAGTTCTACCAGGGCAACGGCTTCGTCAACGGCGGCATCGTCATCGGCGAGCGCGAGGTGCACCTGGGGCTGGTCGAGATGCCGGTGCTCAACATCTTCGCCGAGCAGGACCATCTGGTGCCGCCGGACGCCTCGCGCGCACTGCGCGGGCTCGTCGGTACGCAGGACTATTCGGAACTGTCGTTCCGCGGCGGGCATATCGGCATCTATGTGTCGGGCCGCGCGCAGACGCAGGTGCCGTCGGCGATCCACGACTGGCTGGCGCAGCGCGGATGACGCGCCAGTGCCGCGGGGCGCGCTGATGTCGACAGCGCCCACATTGAGCCGCACGCGCGAGGATCGCGTGCTCGCCGGTGTCGTTGGCGGCATCGCCCGCCGCTTCGGCTGGAATCCGACCGTGGTCCGCGCGCTGTTCGTGATCGTCTCGGTGGTGTCGGCCGCGTTTCCCGGCCTGCTCGTCTATCTGCTGCTGTGGCTGCTGATGCCGGAAGGCGAGGGCTGAGCATGCATCCGGCGGTGCGCGTCGCGGCGCTGGCGCTCGGCGCGGCGTGGACGCTGCCCAATTCGCTGGTGGGCCTCATCGGCGGCGTCGCCGGCCTGCCGTTCGGCGCCCGCTGTCGCTGGCGTCGCGCGGATCTCGCCCTGGTGTTCGACCGCTGGCCGTGGGGGCCGGGCGGGGCGATCACCTTCGGCAACGTGATCCTGCATACCGGCGATTCGCTGGACGTGCACTGCACGACCTACGCCCACCGCGCCGCATGGTGCGAGGATGCCGCGATCCGCCTTGCCGACCACGAACGCGCACACGTCTACCAGTACATGGTGCTCGGCCCGTTGTTCCTGCCGCTGTACCTGCTGTTCGGCGGGGTGAGTGTGCGCAATCGTTTCGAGCGCGCCGCCGACCGCTATGCGCTGACCGGGCATGGCTGGTGGCCGTGGCCGCGGCCCTGACGCTGCCGACGAACGGTCAGCGTTTTTGACGGGCCGATAACGGTCGACGCGATACAGTTCACCCGTCGAAGCAGAACACCGGAAGGCGCAACGCCAACCGCGACCGCTTCGGCACTGGAAGGCCCGGCCGGCCGGAGAAATCCGGCAGACTGGGCCTTTCGCATGTCCGGGCATCGGGTTTTGCCGAGATGCCACGAGCTCGATGGAGACGTTGATGCGCTACGACCGTGATGCCGTATCCCCGTGGGCCTTCTTCCTGCCGGTCGCGCTCGCCGTCATGGTCGGCAGCCTCGTCGCCGACGCCATCGGCCACATGCTGCGTGACCGGTTCGCAGACGCGCCGGTGGCCGTGGTCGAACAGGTGGTCGCGCCGGTGGACACGACTGCGGTCGAGACCGCCGCGCCGGTCGAACCGGCCCCGGCGATGCCGGAGCCGGTCGAGCCGGCTCCGCCTGTCGTCCAGGCACCGCATCCCGATGCAGCCATGCTCGCGGAGCCCGACAGCGCAGGCGCGCCGCTGGCGGCCACGCCGCCGGCCAGCGACGGTGCCCGCCGCCTGTCGGGTCCGATGACGGCACGGCAGGCCGGCGAGAGCGAAAGCTGCATCAACAACACCGTCGCCACGCGCAGTCCCAATGGCTGGGAGCAGGCGCTGGAGAATGACGCACCGGTGCGATGCGAGGCGACGTCGAACTGACGTGCTCGGCCTCGGGACGGCGCGTGATGCGTGCGTCTCTGTACGGATGGGTCGCCGTCGCCCAAGCCCTCGATCCGTAAAGGCGCGATGCCCCGTGACGGATTTGAAGCGGTCTTCGAGCATCCGACGGAGTCACTCCTGTCAGCGAACCGGCGGAGAAGAGACTTCGTCGGACCATAACTCGGCGGCGCTGCCATTCGAACCCATGCGACGCGGAGTGCTGGGCCTGTCTCGCACGCGGGACGTTGCGCCCTTCACGGGTGGAGAGTCGGGCTGGGGAAATGCGCAGAGCCCGGTGTTCGGTGAGCCGGTCAGCCGTGCGACAGGCGCGTTACCGCGCTCGCAGGTCCAGCCGCTGCCGCGACGTATCGATCACCCGACCGTCCGCGTCGAAGCGCCGCTCGCAGAACCAGAGCCCATCACGATCCACCAGCACCACACTGCTGCAGCGCGTCCCGTAACGCGGATCCTCGATGAAGGCGGGCGACAGGCGCCGCTCCAGCGCGAGTCCCACACCGGTATCGGGCAGTGCGGCATCCGGTGCCGGTCGCGTGTCGCGCAGGCCGGCGAACAGGGGTTCGATCGCGGCATCATCCAGCGAGGAGGGCGGCAGCCCGGCGGACGTCTCCAGCCAGCCCGCCAGCGTCCGCGTCGCCGCGGTGCTCTTCGGCCACTTTGCATCGAACGCGCCGTTGGACATCGCATGCAGTCCGGGCGCGACCGGTGCGGCGGTGAAGCCGGGATGGTTGCTCGCGAACCAGAGCGCGTCGCCGTCCCACACCAGCAGGTTGAAGCGCCCGTAATCGCGCGCCGTGTCTGCCAGCCTTCGCGCGAAGTCCTCCGCCGATGCGTCGCCGTGCACGAAATCGCGCACCAGCCAGCCACGCGACAGCGCGGCCGCTTCCGGCAGAGCGCCGGCGCGGACATTCGTGACCGCGGCCAGCCGGCGGCGCGACGAAGCCAGCAGCCAGCTGCCGCCCTGCACGAGATCGCGGCCGCCGTAGACGTCCGCGGCCGCGGGATCGAATGCCGCGGCGGCAGCGGGGCGGTCATGGAATTCGTCGCGGTTGGCGATCAACGCCAGCGGCAGGTCGGGACGGGTCTTCCACGCGATGGCGATCAGGCACATGGCGGCATGCTAGCCGAGCGGCGCGGCGCGCGATGCGAGGGGCGATGCGCGACATCGACGCGGACCGGATATCCATTCGCGGCCCCAAACGGCAACGGCCCGCATGCGCGGGCCGTCGACTGGTACCGGAGGCGGGACTCGAACCCGCACGCTTTTAAGGGCGGCGGATTTTGAGTCCGCTGCGTCTACCATTCCGCCACTCCGGCGCGGACGGGCAAGTATAGCGGAACCGCATCGCGGCCTGAGCGGCCGCGTCTTTGCGTTCTACGAACATACGGGCCGGCATCATGCGCTGCCGGCGCAGGGCCGGGATGCGGGAGGGGGACATGCACGACCGAACGACGCCGCGCACGACGGCGGCCTGGCTCCTGGCGCGCACGCGTGCCTCCGCCCCGCGCGCGCGCCGCCTGCGGATCCTGTTCGCCGTATTGCTGCCGCTGACGGCGGCTGCATGCGCGAGCCCGTCGGCCCCGCGCACGGTCGATGCCGAGCCGGTGGCCGAACGCGAGCTCGCGCTGCCGCCCGGTACGCACACCGTGCCGTCGCAGCCCAATGGCCAGGTCCGCCTGGCGGAGGGCGTATTCCGCGTGCACCTGAGCAACATCCGCTGCGTGCGCGCGCCGTGCCCGAACGGGTACATGGTCTCGAACGTCGAAGGCCGGCCGCCGGCCTTGCGTCCCGACGTGCCGCAGCCGGTGTCGCGGATGCCGGCGCAGGTCCGCTTCGATGCCGCGTCCGGCGGCGCGGTCGAGGACGGTCTGGTCGACAGGGCGCATGTCGGCGACGGCATTGTCGTCGAGGGGCGGGCATGGCTCGCCGAGGGCGGGCGTGCGCTGCGGGTCGAGGTCAGGCAGCTGCTGTCCGACTGATCCGTCCGGGCCCGCTCAGCCGGCCCCGCCTTCGTCCTCGATCTTCGACGCGGCGATCCACGCGTCCACCGTGCGCGAGACCACGTCCAGCGGCAGGGCGCCGTTCTCCAGCAGCACCGCGTGGAAGGCGCGCAGATCGAAGCGCCGGCCCAGCGAATGGCGCGCATGGCCGCGCAGCGAGAGCAGGGTGTGCAGACCGACCGTGTGCGCGCACGCGCGTCCCGGACGGACCAGCTGGCGCTGGGCTTCGCTGCGCGCATCCGCTTCGCTCATGCCCGTGACCTCCCGCAGGTAGGCCTGCGCCTGCGCCAGGCTCCAGCGTTCCGAATGCAGACCGGTATCGACGACCAGCCGCGCGGCGTGCACCAGTTCGGCGCGCAGGCGGCCGAGGTCGCCCCGCGGATCGTCGTCGTAGACGCCCATCTCGACCGCGAGCCGCTCGGCGTACATCGCCCAGCCTTCGGTGAACGCGGTCGGCGCGAGGCTGCGCCGCAGCCGCGGCAGCGCGACCTGCGCCTGCGACAGGCCGACCTGCAGGTGATGGCCCGGCAGGCCGTTGTGGTAGACCAGCGTCGGCAGCCCGCCCTCGGGCAGTGCACGCACCTGCGCGGCATCGAGCACCAGCGTGCCGGGCCGGACGTCGCCACCCGGCGGGATGTAGTAGACCGCCGCGTCGCCGCGTGTACCGGGCGGCGCCAGGCGCACGTCGAGTGCCTGGCTCGGCAGCGCGGTGAAATAGCCCGGAAGCTCGGCGCCGATCGCATCAAGCCGCGCCTGGACTGAAATGCGCAGCGCCTCGGGGTTCGGCGATTCGATCGCCGCATCCGCTGGCGGGACTGTGACGGGCGCCGTGGCGCCGCCGTCGTCGACCTGCACATCGTCCGCCAGCGACAGCCGCTCGCGCACGATCGTGGCCATCTCTTCGCGGATGCGACCGACCTCGTCGTGTCCCAGCGCATGCAGCTGCGTCGCGTCGAGGCCGACGCCGGTGTTCCAGCGCAGCGCGGCGGCGTAATAGTCGTCGCCGTCGGGCAGGGCCCAGACGCCGTCGTCGGCATCCTGGGTGGAAATGGCGGTTTCGATGCGCGCGAGCAGGCGCGCATAGGCCGGCAGTGTGGCGTCGTCGATCGCGCTGCGCGCGTCGCGCAGCAGTTCTGCGCGCAGCGCGTCGTCGATGCCTTCGGCGCCGTCGAGCTTGCGCGCGAAGGCTTGCAGAAATGGGCTGCCGTCGACGCCGACGCGCACCAGGTCGCGGATCTGCAGGGCAGCACCTTCGAGCGCGACACGCGGCGGCACCACGCCGTGGCGCGCCTGCAGGTCGAGGTTGTCGCGCACCTGGTCGAGCTTGGTCGCCACCGCGTGCAGCCGTGCGACGTAGTTGCGCGCCTCGGCCGCGCCGGTCACCGGCTGCGCGCTTTCGAAGAAGCCGGGCAGCGACATCGGAATGCTCGACAGCTGGTCGATGGCGTAGAGGTTGCTGCCGAGCGGCAACCACGCCGGTGCCCAGTCGAAGCCGAGTAGGTCGGCCTGGCTGCGGTAGAACCAGCGCGCCATCTGCAGCGTGCGCTGCTGCTGCGGCGCGAAGGCGTCGTCGTCGATGTCGTCCAGCGCGGCGAGGTTGGCCGCGAGCGTGTCGCGCAGTTCGGCGCGATGCAGCAGCGAGGCGTCGGTCAGGCGACCAGCGGCGATGCGCGCATCGGGACTGTCGATGCCGAGCGCGGTCATCGCCTCCGGATCGTTGGCGAGAAACGCGTCGAACTGGGCGTCGACCAGGGCATCGACGGCGCGGCCGTCGGCGTCGGGCACGGTGGGGGACGGGCCGCAGGCGGTGAGCAGCATCGCCAGGGCGGCGGTCAGCAACGAACGGGTCATCGGCCTCGCAGGAGGGGGCAGCAGGAAAGCCGGGTCACTGTAGCGGCTGGGGACGCGTCACGCGCCCCCCTGTTCACGTTGTCGTGAACGTATCCGTCGCACTCAGTCGACGGTATCGACCGCCAGTGCATCGTCGTGGCGCAGATACCAGTCGTCGGCTTCGCGACGGAAACGCGCGCAATGCATGATCGGCGCCTGGTAGACGTGCAGCGACACGGCGACGGCATCCGGACTCGCGTTGCGGATCGTGTGGTACTCGTGCGGCGGAATCAGACTGCCCGCGCTGCCGACACCGGCCTGCATGCCCGAGGCGGCGCGGAAGCGGAAGCGCTCGCCATCGGATTCGAGCAGTTCGTACTGGGCGATTTCCAGCGTGCCGCGCCAGATGCCTTCCACGCACCACAGGCCGTCGTGGTCGTGGATCGGCGTGCCCTGGCCCGGTGCCCAGGTCATCGCGACGATGCTGTAGCCGTGCGTCGGACTGCGATACAGCTCGCGCCGCGCGTAGTGGCCGTCGACCGGCATGTGCACGCAGGCCGGCAGTTCGACCGCGGGGTCGTGGATCAGTGCGCACATCGCGCCGCGCAGCGCCGTGGTCACCGCATGGCCGTCGCCGGCAACGACGGCCGCGTCGATCGCTGCGATCACCCGCTCGCGGCCCTTGAAGGCGACATCGGGGTGCTCGGCAGCGGTGGCATCGGAACGCATCGCTGCAGTCTAGTCCGCGGCTTCGGCGGTTGCAGGCGGCAGCGCAGCAAGAAAGTCCGCGACCGCCGGCCCGAAACGGGCGATGTCGACGAGGAACGCGTCGTGGCCCTGCGGCGATTCCAGTGGCAGGAACATCGCGTCGACACCGCCGGCGCGCAGGCCGTCGGCGATCTGCTGCTGCTGCTGCAGCGGGAACAGGATGTCGGTCTGCACGCCGATCGCGAGCGCACGTTCGACGCGCAGCGTCGCCAGGCCGTCGTCGGTGCTGCCGCCGCAGCTCTCGCCGATGTCGAACCAGTCCATCGAGCGGCTGAGGTAGAGATAGCAGTTGGGATCGAAGCGGCGCACGAAGCGGCGCGCGTGGCCTTCGAGATAGCTCTCGACCTCGAACTCGAGGCCGAAGGGATCCTCGTCGTCGCGGCGGTCGGATTCGAGCCGCACGCGGCCGAAACGCCCGTCCCATTCCAGCGCGGAGCGATAGGTGATCACGCCCAGCTTGCGCGCCATGCGCATGCCGCTTTCGGGATACGCGGCGTCGGTATAGGCACCGCCGTGCCACATCGGATCGAGGCGGATCGCTTCGCGCTGCAGCGAGCGGATCGCGATCGAGAACGGCAGCGCGCGCGCGGCGCCGCAGATGTTGATGTGGGTGCGCGCCAGGCCCGGGAAACGCGCGAGCAGCGCGAGTGCGGTCATGCCCCCCATCGAGTTGCCGATCACGCAGGCCAGGCGTTCGATGCCGAGCGTGGCGACGACATGCGCAGCCGCGTCGGCGCCGTCTTCGACCGACAGCTCCGGGAACGCGAGCCGGTACGGCGCGCCGGTGTCGGGATCGATCGAGGCCGGCCCGGTCGAGCCCTTGCAGCTGCCGAGCGAGTTCACGCAGACCACGAACCAGCGGTCGGTGTCGATCGGCTTGCCGGGGCCGAGCATCGCCTCCCACCAGCCGGGCGTGGCGTCGTCGGCGTGGCTGGCGGCATGCGCATCGGGCGACAGGCCGGTGACGATCAGGATCGCGTTGCCGCGGTCGGCATCGAGCCTGCCCCAGGTCTCGTAGGCCATGCGTGCGCCGCGCAGCGCGCCGCCGCGTTTCATCGGGAACGGCGAGGGCAGGTCGACGAAGCGGCTGCCCGGCGGGATGAATTCGGTCATCGTGCTGTAGGAGCGCGCTCGCGCGCGATTCCTTCGGGTTCGAAGCAGAGAAGATTCCCCATGATCGCGGCTGGGCCGCTGAAACACCATGCACGGCGTAAGACGGCGATGGCGGGGCGACTATCTGCTCGCGGCATCGATCACCACGTCCACCGGCGCATCCACCGGCAGCGTCACCCGCACCGGCGCGGATTCGAGATCGCCGTCGCCGCGCGAGGCATCGCCGCTGCGCGAGATGCGCGCAATGATTTCGACCGTGTCGAGCGCCGACAGCGGCTGGGTCGGCATCGGGCTGTCGCCGTCGCCCAGCAGGATATCCAGCGGCAGCGCCGAGACCGGATGGCGCTGCACCGCGACCGGCATCGGCGGACCGCCGGGCTGGCGGGCGATGACGAACACCGTCGCATCGCCGGGCAGCGTGGCGGCGGGAGGATCGAGCCGTACCCGGACAAGCAGCGCATGCGCGCCGGCCGCCGGGGCATCGGTCGTGGGCGCTTCGGTCGTCGGCGCAGGCATGCCGGCGGCAGTGCGCGCGACCGCGATCTGTTCGCGCAGCGCGGCGGCTGCGGCGCCGTCGAGCAGCGGCAGCAACGGCGTCCACGTCGCGACCGCGCCGGCATCGTCGCCGGCCTGACGCTGGGCGATACCCAGATACCAGCGCGCATGCTGGTGCTCGGGATTGCGCGCGAGCACGTCGCGCAGCGCCTGCACCGCGGCCGCATCGAAGCGCCGGTCCGGCGCTGCGCGTGCGCTGGCCTGTGCGGCTTCGACCTGCACCGCGTCGTCCTCGGGCAGCAGCTTCGCCGCGCGTGCGATCGCGTCGCGCGCGTCATCGAAGCGTTCCAGGCCCGCGTACGCGCGGCCCAGCAGCAGCCAGCCCTCGGGCTGACGCGAATCGCGCTGCAGGTCGGCTTGCAGACGCGCGATCGCATCGTCGAGCGAATCGGGCGCTGCGCGCTCGGCAGGATCGAGCGCCTGCGGCGTGCCGACCAGCACGTACATGCCGGCGACCAGTACCGGCACCAGCAGGGTCACCGCGATCGCGACCCGCGACGCGCCACGGCGCAGTCCCCAGGTCAGGGCGACCACGGTCGCCAGCGTCAGCACGATCGCGAGCACGACGAACAGCGGCATCACCAGGTCTCCGTGTCGTCGGGCGGCAGCGGCGCGGCCTGCCGGCGCGACGCGATGACGCGCCAGATCACCAAGCCGCCGGCGCCGAGCAGCAGCAGCGGCCCGAACCACAGCAGCCACGTCGCCGGCCCGACCTGCGGGCGGTACAGCACGAACTCGCCATAGCGCGCGACCAGGTGCGCCTTGATCGCCGCGTCATCGAGGCCCTGGCGCATCAGCATCAGCACTTCGCGGCGCAGGTCGTGGGCGATCTGCGCGTTGGAATCGGCCAGCGACTGGTTCTGGCACATCACGCAGCGCAGTTCGGCGACCAGCCGATGGAAGCGCCGCTCCTCGGATTCGGTCTCGAAGCGCAGTGGTGACGCATCGACCGCGACCTGCGCGCGCGTCGCCTGCGGCCAGGCCAGGCACAGCAGCAATGCAAGCAGCGCGACGCGGATCACTTCGCCTCCAGTCGTTCGACGAAGGGCATCAGCTGCTCGCGAATCGTCGCATCGGTCATCGGGCCGACGTGCTTCCAGAGGATCGTGCCGGCGCCATCGACGAGGAAGGTTTCCGGTGCGCCGTATATGCCCCAGTCGATCGCGGCCTTGCCGTCGTAGTCGGTGAGCACGAGGTCGTAGGGATTGCCGAACTGCGTCAGCCAGCGCGTCGCGTCTTCGGGTTCGTCCTTCCAGTTGAAGCCGATCACGCGCACGCGGCCGGTCTTCGCGAACGCGTCGACCACCGCGTGTTCCTCGCGGCAGCCCGGGCACCAGCTGCCCCAGACGTTGAGCAGATAGGGCACGCCGCGCAGGTCTTCCTGCGTGACCAGGCGGTCGGGCGCGTTGAGCACCGGCAGCCGGAATGCCGGCGCAGGCTTGCCGATCAGCGGCGAGGGCAGGGCATCGCGATCGGGATCGCGGCTCAGCCACACGCCTGCGGCCAGCAGCGCGAGGATCACGCCGAACGCGGCCAACGGCAGCCAGCGGGCGCGCGATGCGCGTGGCGCGCTCATGCGGCCTTCTCCCGACGCGGCCGGCGGAAGCGGCGGTCGGCTGCGGTCACGAAACCGCCCAGCGCCATCAGGAACGCGCCCGCCCAGACCCAGCGCACGAAGGGTTTGACATGCACGCGCAGTGCCCAGGCGCCGCCGCCGAGCGGCTCGCCGAGTGCGACGTAGACGTCGCGCAGCACGCCGGGGCGGATCGCCGTTTCGGTCATCACCTGGCCGCCGCTGGCGTAGGTGCGCTTCTCCGGATGCAGCGTGGTCACTAGCCGGTCGCCCTGCAGCATGCGCACCGTGCCGCGGTCGGATTCGTAGTTCGGGCCGACGTGGTGCACGACGCCGTCGAGCACGAACGCATCGCGGCCGATCTCCAGCGACTGGCCCGGCAGCAGCGCGACCTCGCGCTGCACGTTGAGGCCTTCGACCAGCAGCGCGCCGATCAGGAACACCGCGATGCCGAGATGCCCGAGCACCATGCCGGTCATCTCCGCGCCCATGCGGCCACCCGGCGCGCGTAGGCGTGTCCACACGAAACGCGCGGTGCCGCCGGCCACCCACACCGCACCGGCCACGCCCATCGCGACCTTCCACGGCCCCTGCGGCGCGGTGAAGAACGCGAGCGTGGCCGCGATCAGCGCGAGCACGGCCCACGGCAGCAGCATGCGCAGCGGACGCGCCATGTCCTCGTTCTGCCAGCGCGTCAGCGGACCGAACGGCAACAGCAGCACCAGCGGCGCCATCAGCAGCAGGAACAGCAGGCCGAAATAGGGCGGGCCCACC
>Ga0160449_1000592_pt1 | contig 21113 bp, 13 predicted proteins | sample HID1975I_E1MG_FD_108216 | JGI IMG/M metagenome (GOLD analysis project Ga0160449, IMG submission 108216) | Enriched soil microbial communities from UW Madison campus, WI, USA - HID1975I_E1 MG | ecosystem: Environmental > Terrestrial > Soil > Unclassified | place: USA: Madison, Wisconsin...
CCGGCGCCACGTCCTGGCAGTCGCAACCGCATGCGATCGTCGACCGCGCCGGCGTGCGCTACACCCTGCTCGGCACCGCGCATGTGTCGCGGGTCAGCGTGGAAGCGGTGGAGGATGCGATCGGCAGCGGCGCCTTCGATGCGGTCGCGGTGGAACTCGATGCGCAACGCCTGCAGGCGATCAGCGATCCCGACGCGCTTGCGAAGCTCAACCTCGTCGACGTGATCCGCAAGGGCCGCGTCGCGCTGTTCGCCGCCAATCTCGCGTTGGCCGCGTATCAGCGCCGCCTCGCCGAACAGCTCGGCATCGAACCGGGTGCCGAACTCAAGCGCGCGGTCGCGCTGGCGAACGAGCGCGACCTGCCGGTCGCGCTGATCGATCGCGACGTCGGCCTGACGTTCAAGCGTGCATCGAAGACGCTCGGCTTCTTCGGTCGCATGAAGCTGATCGGCAGCCTGCTCGGCGGCCTGATGGCATCCGACGAACTGGGCGAGGACGAGATCGAGAAGCTCAAGCAGGGCGACATGCTCGAATCGAGCTTCGGCGAATTCGCCAAGAGCAGCCCGCAGCTGTACGAGGCGATCATCGCCGAGCGCGACCGCTACATGGCCGCGAAACTGCGCGAGCAGGCCGGCGATGCGCGCGAAGTGCTGGCCGTGGTCGGGGCCGGCCATCTCGCGGGCCTGGCACGCCATCTCGCCGACGATGCGCAGGACCCCGCAACCACGCGCACCGAGCTCGAACATGCGCCGAAGGGCCAGAGCCTGCGCTGGGTCATGACCGCGATCACCGTGCTGATCCTCGCGATGATCGGCTGGGGCTACTACCAGGGCGGCGCCGAGCTCGGCCGTCAGCTGGTCCAGGAATGGGTCGTGATCACCGCCGGCTTCGCCGCACTCGGCGCGCTGGCCGCCCTGTCGCATCCACTCGGCATCCTCGCCGCGGCGATCGCCGCGCCGCTGAAGCCGATCCGCCCGCCGGGCATTTCGCCGGGACTGTTCAGCGGCCTGGTCGAGGCCTACATCCGCAAGCCGGCCTACAGCGACTTCCTGTCGCTGCGCGACGATGCCGGCACGGTGCGCGGCTGGTACCGCAACCGCGTCTCGCGGACACTCCTGAGCTTCCTACTGACCAATATCGGCTCCAGCATCGGCGTATGGGTGGCCGGGCTGCGGATCGCGGGGAAAGTGTTCTCCTGAGCGGTAGTGGCAGGTTCGACGTCCGCACCCGTCCGGATGTCCCGGGAACGAGGCATCCCCAACCCCGTCATTCCGGCGAAAGCCGGAAACCAGTGCCTTCGCGAGCGTTGGCTGCAAAAGTCCGCCAATGCATCGACGCAGAGTCCACGACACTGGATTCCGGCTTTCGCCGGAATGACGGGAAGAGGATCGCGATCCGGATTCACGCGCAACCGGCGCATCCTCGCGAGCATGCGCAGAGCAGATGGCAGCGTCAGGTGCCGAACTGCGGCGTACGGCGGGACGAACGGCTGTCCGGAAGTCTCCGGCATACGCCGAAACCATGCCTCCGTCCGGCGCCGTTTCCGGCGCCAGACTCCGGATGGGCGGATCAGCCCACCGTCGCGGCTGTCTGCGCCTGCACGCCTCGCGCACGCCGGATCAGACGCGCGCTGCCGTGCCGCATGTCGTCGAGGATCGCGTAGATCGTCGGCAGGAACAGCAGGCTGACCACGGTCGAGAACGCCAGGCCGCCGGCCACCGCGCGCGCCATCGGCGAATACGCGAGGCCGCCGAGGACCACGGTGTCGCTGAGCGAGATCGGGATCATCGCCAGGATCGCCGTGCCCATCGTCATCAGGATCGGGCGCAGGCGTTCGCGGCTGCCTTCGACCAGCGCCTCGAGCCGCGGCATGCCGCGCCTGCGCAGGTTGTTGATGTGCTCGACCATGATGATGCCGTTGTTCACCACGACGCCCATCAGCACCAGGATGCCGATGAAGGCCATCACCGTGAACGATGTGCCGGTCAGCCAGAACAGCCAGAACACGCCGAACACCGAGAACAGCACGCAGCTCATGATCGCCGCCGGGAACAGCAGCGATTCGAACACCGCCGCCATCACCACGTAGATCATGATCAACGCGATCAGCAGGTTGAACATCATCTGCCGGCTCGCCGCGGCATCGTCCTCGAAGCCGCTGCCCGTGAAGGTGTAACCGTAGCCCGCCGGGAACGCGACGCTGTCGAGGATCTGCTCGAGTGCCTTGCGCGCGTCGGGCATCGTCGTGTCGCCGGCGAGGTTGGCCTGCAGGGTGAGCGAGGTCTGGCGATCGACACGCGTGATGCGGTTGGCCGCCGGTTCCACGCGCATCTCCACCAGGCTCGTCAGCGGCACGCTGCGGCCATCGGGCGCACGCACCGTGAAGCTGGCGATGTCGGCCTCGCTGTACTGTTCGGCGCCGGCGAAGCGGACCCACACAGGCACCTCGTCCTCGCCGCGGCGGAACTCGCGCAGCTGGCTGCCGCGCAACGCCAGGCCGACGAAGCTCGACACCTGTTCGGCACTGAAGCCGAACGCCGCCGCGCGGTCGCGGTCGACGCGGATGTTGAGCTCCTGGTTGAGATCGCCCGCGTCCACGCGCACGTCGCGCAGCGCCGGGTGCGCCGACAGCAGCGGGATCACGCCGTCGGCGAGTTCGCGCAGCACCTGGGTCGAATCGCCGACCAGCTGCACCTGCACCCCCTGGCCGCCCTGCCCGCCACCACCCTGGTTGCCGCCGCGCACGCCCACTTCGGCACGCGCTGATTTCGGCAGCGCCTGGCTGATGGCTTCCGACAGCGCCTTGGTGTCGCCGACGTCGTCATTGAACGTCACCATCGTGCCGGAGTCGTTGCCCTCGCCGAACCAGGAATAGATCTGCCGGATACGGTAGGTCTCGCGGTTCTCTTCGAGGAAGGTCTCGAAACGGCGCACTTCGTCGGAACGCTGTTGCAGGTTGTAGCTGCCCTTCCACTGGTAGTAGATCTGGATCTCCTTGCCGCCGCTGCCCCCGCCGAACATGTCGAACTTGGTCTTGGTCATCGGCACCAGGCTCACCGCGACGACCAGCAGGATGCCCAGCACGCTCCAGCCACGGTGCTCCAGCGACCAGCGCAAAACACGCGCGTAGCGGCGCTGCATGCGCGGGATCAGGCCGTCGGGGCGGGCCACCGCCGGTGGCGTCTTCATGCGCGCCGACATCATCGGGATCAGGCTCACCGCCACCAGCCAAGACGCCAGCAGCGATACCGAGATGGTGATCGCCAGCTGGTTCATGAAGATGCTGATGTTGTTGGTCTCTCCCAGCAGGTTCGGCACGAACACGATGCAGTGGCACAGCGTGCCCGCCGACAGCGCGATCGCGACGTGGCGCGTGCCCAGCACCGAGGCCAGCCACGGCTGGTCGGGCATGCGTTCGCGTTCCTGGTAGATGCTCTCGACCACGACGACGGCGTTGTCGACCAGCATGCCCACGGCGAGCAGCAGGCCCATCAGCGACAGCACGTTGAGCGTGACGTCGAAGAAGTGCATGAAGCCGAGCGTGATGACGAAGCAGATCGGAATGGCCAGCGTGACCATCAACGTCGACGGCCAGTGGCGCAGGAAGAAGTACAGCACGATGATCGACAGCACGAGGCCGATCGCGCCGGCCTCGACCAGTTCCATCAGCGAGGACGTCACCTCCTCGCCCATGTTCTGGGTGATCTTGACGTCGATGTCCTCGAGTCCGGGCTCGCTGCGCGCGGCTTCCACCTCCGCCAGCACGTTGCGCGAGACCTCGACGAGATTGGCGTCGCGTTCCTTGTAGACCTCCAGGCCCACTGCGGCGCGACCGTCGAGGCGGCGTCCGTAGTCCATGCGCTGCGGCTTGAGCCGCACGTCGGCGATGTCCGACAAGCGCAGGCCGCGCTGGTCGATCACCAGGTCGCGGAGCTGCTGCAGGTCCTCGATCTCGCCGACCGGCTGCACCCGCAGGCGCTGGCCGCCGTCGAGGATCTGCCCGGCCGAGACCGAGAAATTCAGCGCGCGCAGGCGGGTCGCCAGTGCGTTGAGTTCGATGCCGTGTGCGGTCAGGCGGTCCGGTTCGACCGCGATCTCCACTTCGTTCGGCGCGGCGCCGCTGATCTCGACCCGCGCCACGCCGGGCACGCGTTCGAGCCGACGCTTGAGCTGGCGGTCGATCAGCTCGTAGCTGCCGCTCAGGTTCACGTTCGCCGCCAGCCGCATCCGCAGCACCGGCTCGTCGCTGCTCGTCCACTTGTGCACGAAATAGCGCCGGAAATCGTCCGGCAGGTCGCCGCGGATCGCATCGATGCGCTCGCGCGCGTCCGCCGCGCTGATGGCGATGTCCCGGTCCCAGTCCGAGAACTCGAGCAGCACGCCGGCGCCGTCGGCCGTCGCCTGGCCGCGCATGCGCTTGATGCCGCTCATCGTCGCCAGCGTTTCCTCCGCCGGCCGCAGCAGGTTCTGCTCGGCCTCGGCCGGCGTGGAGCCGGTGTAGGGCAGCTGCACGAACAGGATCGGCATCGAGATGTCGGGCAATGCCTCCAGCGGCAGACGCACCGACGCGATCAGGCCGATCACGAACATCGACACGAAGCACATGATGGTCGTGACCGGGCGCCGCAGGCTCAGTTCGGCGATGCTCATGCCGTGCTGGCCTCCGGCCCGGTGCGATCGGCGGCGACGCCCAGGCGCGCGCGTCGGCCGCGTTCGGCGTAGAACGCGTCGGACTTGCGGTCGAGCAGGTCGTAGACGACCGGGATCACCAGCAGGGTGAGCACCGTCGAGACCGCCAGGCCACCCATCACCACGATCGCCATCGGCGAGCGCACCTCGGCACCGTCACCGAAGGCCAGCGCCAGCGGCAGGAAGCCGAACAGCGTCGACAGCGTGGTCATGATGATCGGCCGCAGACGCGAGCGTGCACCGTCCACCAGCGCGTCGCGCTTGGCCACACCGGCCTCGCGCAACTGGTTGACCTTGTCGATCAGGATGATCGCGTTCTTGACCACCAGACCGACCATCAGGATCAGGCCGATGAAGGCGACCACCGAGATCGTGTTGCCGGTCAGCAGCAGTGCGCCGATCGCGCCGACCATCGCCAGCGGAATGGTGAACAGGATCACGAACGGGTGCAGCAGCGACTCGAACTGCGAGGCCATCACCAGATAGACCAGGAAGATCGCCAGCGCGAACGCCATCAGCAGCGAACGCAGCGATTCGGCGAGTTCCTCGCCCTGGCCGCCGATGTGCAGGCCGACCTCGGGACCGAGCGGATTCTCGGCGACCATCTGCCGCACTTCGCTCATCGCCGTGCCGAGGTCGATGCCGCGCAGGTTCGCCGACACCACGGCCACGCGCACCTGGTCGGCGCGGTGGATCTCGCTCGGGCCGATGGTCGCGACGACGTCGGCCACCGAATCGAGCCGGACCGGCGTCGCGCTGCCCGGATTGACGATCAGGTTGCGGATGCGATCGACCGAATCGCGTTCGTTCTCCTGCGCGCGCACCAGCACGTCGATCTTGCGGTCGCGGAAGTTGTAGCGCGTGGCGACTTCGCCGCGCACCGCGCGCACCACCGCATCGGCGATCTGCCGCGTGGTCAGGCCGAACGCGCCGGCGCGTTCCTGGTCGAACACGATCTGGATCTCGGGGAAGCCCTGCTCCACCGTGCTCTTGACGTCGGCGTAGTGCGGATTGGCGCGCAGCATGTCCGCCATGCGCTGGCCGGCCCTCGCCAGGCCTTCGAGGTCCTGTCCGCGCAGTTCGATCTCCAGCGGCGTCGAGAAGCTGAAGATCTGCGGACGGGCGAAATCGACCGCGACGCCCGGATATTTCTGCATCGTCTCGCGCAGCCGCTCGGTCTGCTGCGCTTCGAACTCGCGACTGCCGCCACCGCTCATCACGATGCTCAGCTTGCCGATGTTCTCGCCGCTCTCGGTCGGATTCGCATCGAGCCGCGTGCCGCTGCCGCTGACGCCGAACAGCAGTTCCACGCCGTCGTCGCCGGCGTGCGCCTGCTGCACCTCGCGCACGATGCGGTCGGTCTCGCGCAGCGGCGTGCCCGGCGGCAATTTGGCGGTCATCTCGAACCGGTCCTGCGCCAGCTGCGGGATCAGGTCCGTGCCGAGTAGCGGCACCGCCAGCATGCTGACCAGGAACACCGCGGCCGCGGTGCCCAGCACCAGCCAGGGACGCGCGAGCGCGGCCGGCAGCATCTTCAGATACCCGCGTTCGGCGCGGGTGTAGGGCGCCATCGCCAGATCGCTGGCGCGACCCATGACCCGGCCGGTGCCGCCGGTCACGACACGCCAGGCGCGCACGACCAGCCAGGCGATGCCGAACAGCACGCCGCGGAGGCCGGCGCCGATACCGCGGCCGGTCGCCGCGAACGGCTTCTGCCAGCGGCTTTCGGGACGCCATTGCGGGTGCGGCGCTTCTTCCGGGAACGCCAGCGGCGGACGGCCCTTGAGCGAAGCCAGCATCGGGATCAGCGTCATCGCCACCAGCAGCGACACGCCGACCGCGATCGCGATCGTCAGTGCCTGGTCGCGGAACAGCTGGCCGGCGATGCCCTCGACGAACACCAGCGGCAGGAACACCGCGATGATCGTCAGCGTTGAGGCGACGACGGCCATGCCGACCTCGCGCGTGCCGGTGATCGCGGCCTCCAGGATGCCGAGCCCGCGTTCGCGAGCCTTCTCGATGCTTTCCAGCACGACGATCGAATCGTCGACCACCAGGCCCGTGGCCAGCGCCAGGCCGCCGAGCGACATGACGTTGAGGCTCAGGCCGAGCTGGTCCATGAAGAAGAACGTGGTGATGATCGAGACCGGCAGCGACAGGCTCACCACCAGCGTGCTCCAGCCGTTGCGCAGGAACAGGAAGATGATCAGCACCGCGAGCGTGCCGCCGATCAGCGCGTCGGTGCGCACGTCGCGGATCGCCGCGCGCACGAACTTCGACTGGTCGTCGACCACGGTCAGCGTCATGTCCGGCGGCAGTTCCTTGCGGATGACCTCCAGTCGCGCCTGCACCGCGTCGGCGGTCGACACGGTGTTCGCATCGCCTTCCTTGTAGATCGCCAGCTCCACCGCCTCGGCGCCGCCGAGCCGGATGATGCTTTCGCGCTCCTTGAAACCCTGCCGCACGGTGGCGACATCGCGCAGGCGGATCGCGCGGCCACCGCCGATCGTCGTGCTGCCTGCGCCCGACGCGCTCTGCACCGACGCCGCAGCGGCGAGCACTGCCTGCGAGCCGCTGGCCGCGGCGATCGCCGCCATCTGCTGCGCCGCGCTCGCGGCACCGTCGTCGCCGCCCGATTGCGTGGCGACCAGCATCTCGCCGATCTGCTCGACGCTGGAGAACTGGTTGACCGTGCGCACGAGATACCGCTGCGTGCCCTGGTCGAGGCGACCGCCCGACAGGTTGATGTTCTCCTGCTGCAGGCGCTGGATCACGTTCTCGATCGGCAGGCCGATGCGCGCCATCTGCTGCAGGTCGAGATCGACCTGCACCTCGTCCTCGAAGCCGCCGCCGACCTTGACCGCAGCCACGCCGACGACGGGCTCGATCTTCTTCTTCAGGTCGTCGTCGGCGTAGCGACGCATGCGGGTGAGCTCGTCGACCGCGTCGCCCTTCTCGCCGGCCGTCAGCGCGAGGCGCAGGATCGGCTCGGTCGAGGGATTGAAGCGCAGCAGCACCGGCGGCGTGACCTCGAGCGGCAGCTGCAGCGTCTCGAGCTTGTCGCGCACTTCCAGACTGGCCTGGTCCATGTCGGTGCCCCAGGCGAATTCCAGCACCACGTCGCTCTGGCCGGTGCGCGAGATCGAGCGCAGCTTGCGCACGCCCTTGACCACGCCGACGGCCTCTTCGACCGGCTCGCTGATCAGCGTCTCGATTTCCGAAGGCGCCGCGCCGGTGTATTCGGTGCGCACGGTCAGCGTGGGATAGCTGAGATCGGGCAGCAGGTTGACCTTGAGGTTGGTCAGTGCGATCAGGCCGAACAGCATCAGGCTGATCGCGACCATCCAGACCGTCACCCGGCGGCGCGTGGAGAACTCGACGAGGTCGAAGCGACCCGCCGGCGCGGCGTGCGGATCCACGGCCGGGCCGTCGCCGGCAGGGCCGTTTTGCGGCGCGCCGGCCATTACTTCGCGTCGCTCTTGGCGTCGGCGGCCGCGGGCGCGGCGGCCACCGGCGCCTCGCCGATCACCTGCACCGGGCTGCCCTCGCGCAGCGCGACCTTGCCGGCCGTGACCACCGGATCGCCGTCCTCGAGTCCGCTGCGGACCTCGATGAGGTTGCCGTCGATGTAGCCCAGCTCGACCGGCACGCGTACCGCCTTGCCGTCGCGCACCGTGTAGACCGCGGTCTCGTCGCCCTCGTCGAGCAGCGCGCTGCGCGGGATCACCAGCGCGTCGGCGCGCTGGTCGTAGTCGATGTGGATACGGCCGAACATGCCGGCGCGCAGCGAGTCGTCGCCGGCGAACGCGGTGACCACGCGGAACGTGCCGCTGCGCGATTCCACGATCGGCGCGACGCGCTCGACCACGCCCTCGAAGCTTTCGCCCGGCAGTGCATCGACCTGCAGGCGCACCGGCTGGCCGCGCTTGAGCACGCGCAGTTCGCGCTCGGGCACGTTGAGCGTGGCCTCGATGCGTGCGTTGTCGACGATGCTGAAGATCGGCGTGTTGATCTGCACGAAGTTGCCAGTGCGGATCATCCGCTGCGAGATCACGCCGGAGATCGGCGCGGTCACGGCGGTGTAGGACAGTTCGAGCTGCGCCATCTCGTGCTGGGCGCGCGCGGTGTCGAGATCGAACTTGATCTGGTCCAGATCGTTGGCGCTGATCATCTGCTGGCCCACCAGCTGCTGCGCGCGCTTGTAGCTGTTCTCCAGCTTGCCCATCGTCGCGCGGCTCTGCAGCACGGCCAGACGGGCGCGGTCCGGATCGAGCCGCACCAGCGGCTGCCCGGCGCGGACCGTGTCGCCTTCTTCCACCAGCACCTCGAGCGCGATGCCCGAGGTCTTGGCGACCACGTCGGCGCCGCGTGGCACCTCCAGCGACGCCGTGCCCACGTAGCTGGCCGCCACGCTGCGGCGCGTGACCACTTCGGTCTCCACCGGCACGGGGGCCGGCGCACTGTCGCCGGGCTTGGCTTGGGCGTCGCCACCCCCCTTGCACGCGGAGAGGCCAAGGGCGGCAGACACGAGAATGACGCCAGTCAGGACGCGTCCCGCGGACGCGAAGGCATGCGGTGTGGACATGTGGATTCGATGGACCCCTACGGTGTTGTAGCAAGGTACATCACCAGCGCATGCAGTCCCATGCGCCATAGGTCATGGTGACCTCCGGTCGGGCCGGCCGATGTTGCAGCGCATTGGGTTTGCGGCGCGGCCGTGGCTATACTGGCCCGGTTGTGCACCGGTTCATGCAGGACGCGTCTGCGGGGCCCGGGTCGCAATCGCATCACGCTTCCCAGACAGCACTTTCAGCCATTCAGGATTGCGGATACCCCGATGACGCGACTGTTGACGCTCGCCGCCTGTTTCGTTCTAGCTCTGCCCGTCCTGACGGCTTCGGCGCAGGATGCCGCCGCCCCGGCTGCCCCGGCGCCGGCACCCGCCGCCGTGCCCGCGACCGAGGCCCCGGCCACCAACGCGCCGCTGGCCGGCGACGCGGCGACCGGTCGCCAGCTCACCTATACCTGCCAGGGCTGCCACGGCATCGACGGCTATCGCAACGTCTATCCGCACTACCACGTGCCGAAGATCGGCGGCCAGTCGCGCGAGTATCTGGTCAACGCCCTGCACGAATACAAGCGCGGCACCCGTCGGCACCCGACGATGCAGGCGCAGGCGCAGAGCTTCACCGACCAGGACATCGCCGACATCGCCGCCTTTCTTTCGGAACTGACCAAGTGAGCGGCGCCATGATCCGTCCAGTCCGCGCCCTGCCCGCCCTCGTGCTCACGGGCCTGCTCGCCGCCTGCGGTGGCCAGTCGCACGATCCCGAGGCCCAGCCGGCGCGCAGTTCGTCCGCGGGCCTGCCGTCGGGCACCGTCGAGGCCGGCGAACAGGCCGCCAACGTCAAGAGCGCGGCCACCGGCCAGACCTGCATCGACTGCCACGGCGCCGGCGGCAACGAGCCCATCGATCCGACCTATCCGAAGCTCGGCGGCCAGTTCCGCGACTACCTCGCGCACTCGCTGCAGGCCTATCGCGACGGCGACCGCGAACACGCGCTGATGTCGCAGCAGGCTACCGGCCTGAGCGACCAGCAGATCGCCGATCTCGCCGTGTATTTCGCGGCGCAGCCGAGCCAGCTGCGCGATCTGCGTGGGGCGCACGACAACTGAGCCCCGGTTCGGCGGCGTTGTTACCGTGGCGTTTGACCGACGCATGTCTATTCGGGCGAGCCAAGTTCGTCATTCCCGCGACGGCGGGAATCCATGGACTTTTATTCTCGATGCATCGACATCGATGGATCCCCGCCTGACCAGACTTGCGTCCGCTGGAAACCGCGGGGATGACAGAGGTGTTCAGAGGCTTCCTAGCCAGGCTCCGGTTTGGCCTTGGCTTCCGCTTTGGCTTGGCCTTCAGCTCTTGATCTGAAATCGAGCCGGAGAGCGAGCCGAGCACCAGAGCCTGGCGCGGCCGAAGAACTACCCATGTCTGAGCGCAGCGAGTTTGGGCAGCGTGCCGCGTCCGGCGAAGGCGGCTTTGCTTACGTTTGCCAAGACAAAAGTGAACCGCGCGCGGAACGCGTGGAAGCTCCAGGTTCGAGCGTCGCTCTTTTCAAGTCCGGCGAGAAGCGGGACACCAAATCAAAGGTTCTGGACTTTCGCCTGCGCGGGAATGACGAATGTTCGAGGCACCAGCGCGCGTGCATGCCGCGCACAGAGGGCGCGCGCAATCCCTCAGCCGCCGAGGCTGTCTTGGTCCTCCTGCAGTTCCGGCTTCCACGGCACATCCGGCGGCGGACGGCCGTCGGTCTCCACGTCCTGCATGTTCGGATCGGTGATGCCGCAGGCGCCGCCGAACATCAGCAGGGCGACGTTGCACTGCACGGTCTTGCTGGTGCCGGGGATCGGGATCAGCACGCTCTTGACGCTGCGCCGCACCCATTCCTGCAGCAGGGTTTCGCTGGGCGTCCAGAAACGGTCGAAGCTCGTCGGCTCGTAATCGGTCGGCGGCCGCCTGAGCCACGTGCCTTCGCGATCGATACGGGCGAAATCCTCGGTGACCGTGCCCGGTGGCAATCCTCCGCCGACCCGCCCGTCACCGGCGAGTCGCGGCCGGCCGTCGGCGCCGAGCAGGCCCGATGGACTGCCGGGCTGGCCGCCGTCGCGTGCGGTCGCCCCATCGCCCCAGTCGTCGGCGGCGCGGGTCGAGGGTGCCGCGCCGGGCGGCATGCCCGTGCGCGAACCGGCGCCCGATGCAGGGCTCGGCGCAGGGGTGCGCGTACCGGGTGGCGCCTGTGTCGGCGGCCGTGCCGAGGGCGTCGCCGCGACGGGCGCTGCAGGTGCGGGCGACTCGGGTGCCGGCGCCGGGGCCGGCGCCTCGCGCAGCGGTACCGCGCGTTCGCGCGCGACCACGTCGGCGACCTGCCGTGTCGGAACCTCCGGTGCGTCGAGGACGACCGACGGCGCTTCGCGCGTCGGCAGGCGCAGCGATTCGGTCGGCTGCGGCACGCTGCGCTCACGGACCTCGACGTCGACCTCGCGCCGCTGCGCGGTGATCTCCGCCAATGGCGCCGGCGTGCGCAGCGCCGGGATCTCCACGGCCTGCAGCTGCGCTTCCGGCACCTGACGGTCGCGCACCGTGACCTCGGGCGCGGCCCCCGGGCGCGGCGGCGGCAACGTGAAATCGATGTCCGGGACCGGTGTCTGCGTGACCTGCAACACCTGCTCCGTCGGCTCGACCGGCTCGGTCGCGACCACGGCGTCCTGCGCGGCGGACGTGTCCTGCGGCGCGGCCGGCGCCGGTCGCGGTTCCGACGGCGCAGGTGTCGTAGTCGGGGCCGGCGGCATCTGCGCGACCGGAACCGGCTCGCCATCGTCGCCCGCGCCCGCGTCCTCCGGCGTGCCGTCGCCGAGGAAGACGGCCTGCACCACGTGTGCTTCGCCCTGCGCTGCGGGCGCAGGCGATGCGAAATGGGCGTGGGTCAGCAGCAGCAGGCCGCCGACCCAGAACAGTTGCGCCAGCAGCGCGAGCGCCAGCGAGACGCGCTTCGGGCCGCGATGCTCGCGGGGCTCAGGTTCCCAGCGCGGATGCAACAGGCTGGCCCAGGCCGCCAGCGCATTCGCCGGCACATGGCCCTTGCGCCGCGGCGGCGCAGGCCGCGCGACGAGGACCGCGACGATCGCCCCGGCCGTCGCCCCGGTAACCGCGCCGACGCACACGCGCATCGCGTCGAACCACTGCGCCCAGCCTGGCGGGAAATCTCCGGATGCGGCATCCGGCCGGATCGAGCGGCGCCGGCGGCGACGCAGCACGTCGATCAGGTCGGCAGCAGTGAACATCCGGTGGCGGCCGCCGGGTCCGGAGCGGTCAGGCCGCGTCGCGCGGCATGTACGGCGCGTCGCCGGTGTCGTGGTCGGTCGCGTCGCGAACGGCGGTCACGCCTGGCGCCTTCTCCATCAGCGTCTTCTCGATGCCCTGCTTCAGCGTGACGTCGACCAGGCCGCAGCCGTGGCAACCACCGCCGAACCGCAGCACGACGACGCCTTCGGCCGTCACTTCCTGCACGGTGACGTGGCCGCGGTGCTGGGCCAGCTGCGGATTGACCTCCTGCTCGACGACCCAGCGCACGCGCTCGACCAGCGACGCGGCTTCCGGCGGTGCCTCGCCCTTGATCTTCGGCGCGCGGATCTGCAGCTGGCCGCCGGTGGCGCGGCTCTCGTAATCGATCTCGGCGCCGTCGAGGTACGGCACGCTCGGCGCATCGAGCCACAGCGTGAAGCCGTCGCAGTCGATCGCCCACTCGTCGCCGTGCAGGTCGCCACTGTCGGCGAACTCCAGACGCACGTCGGCGCGCGGAGTGCCTGCATGCACGGCCGACAACCGCACACCCAGCCCCGGCAACGTCTCGCGCTCGATGAGCTTGCGGAAATGCGTCTGCGCGGTTTCGGAGATGTTGATCATGCGGCGTATTCTAGCGGGCCCGCGCCCGCGCACGCGCCGGTCGCCGTCTGCCGCATGAACGGCCCCCGCCAGGAGATTCCACCGATGTCCGACCTCATTCCCCTCACCGATGCCCATTGCATCCCGCGCCGCGGCGTCGACCACGAGCTCACCGATGCCCGCGTGCGCGAACTGTTGCCCGAGGTCCCCGAATGGGCGCTCGCCGAGGATGGCCATGCGCTGACCCGCACGTTCCACTTCGACGACTACTACCGGACGATGGCGTTCGTGAACGCCCTCGCCTTCATTGCCCACCGCGAGGATCATCACCCCGACCTCGGCGTGCACTACGACCGCGTCGAGGTGCGCTATTCCACGCACGACGTCGGGGGCTTGAGCGAGAACGACTTCATCTGCGCGGCCAAGGCCGACCGCCTGGCGGCTTGAGGATGCGCACGGTCCGCGCCGCCGCCCTGCTCGTGCTCGCGTCGGCGGTCGAGGCCACGCCGCCGTCCTTCGTGGATGCGCTGGCGGCGTACGAGGCCGGTGATCCGGGACGCTGCGGCGAGATCCTGCTCGCGGCCGAGATGGCCGGTGCCGCTGTCCCCGCCAACGGCGAACTGCTGACGGCGGAGTGCCTGTCGGCAGCTGGGCGCTTCGACGATGCCTTCGCGTATCTGCGCCGGCAGTTGCCGGGTGGCCGGATCCCGCTCGACGACCTGGTCTGCAGATCGCGGCCAGGACTGGATGCCTTGCGCCCGCAACCGGACTGGAACGCGCTGCGTGCCGAGGCCGAGGCGCTGGAGGCCGCGCAGGCGGCGAGACGCGACCCGGCCCTGCGCGAAGAACTGCTGCGCCGTGCCGAGGCGGACCAGGTGGCGCGGCGCGCGGTGTTCGGCACCGACGGTTCAATGGACGACGCTGCGCGGGCACGGATGGCGGCGGTCGATCGCGAGAACACCGCCTGGCTCAAGCAGGTGTTGGACAGCCGGGGCTGGCCGGACAGCGACCTGGTCGGCCACGACGGTGCGAAGGCGGCCTGGATGCTGGTCCAGCATGCCGACCACGACCCTGCGTTCCAGCGCGCGGCGCTGGCACGGATGCAGCCTGCGGTCGACGCCGGTCGTGCCGAGCGCAGCGACTTCGCGCTGTTGACCGACCGCGTCCTGCTCGCCCAGGGCCAGCCGCAGCGCTACGGCACCCAGTTCCAGACCGATGCCGGCGGCGTCATGCGGCTGCGCCCGGTGGAGAACCCCGACGGCCTGGAGGCGCGTCGTGCCGCGGTCGGCCTGCCTTCAATGGCCGACTACCGGCAGATGCTGCGCGACGGCTACGGCACCGAGGTCGAGTGACATCGGTGCCGGATCGGCTCAGCCGAGCCGGCCGAGCGCCTCACGCAGGTCATCCGCCAGCGGCGCGTTGAGCACATAGGCCTCGCCGTCGTCGAGGGTGAACTCCAGCGATGCGGCATGCAGGAACAGGCGCCGCAGGCCGATCTGCTCGCGCAGGCGCTTGTTGACCTCGGCGTCGCCGTACTTGTCGTCGCCGGCGACCGGGTGGCCGATGTGCTGGGCATGGACGCGGATCTGGTGGGTGCGGCCGGTCTCGATCCGGACCTCGCAATAGGACTGCCCGCCGCGCCGCTCGAGCACGCCGAAGTGGCTCAGCGAGGTCTTGCCGGCCGGGTTCACCTGCACGTGGCGCTCGCCGCCCTGACGCAGGCCGACGTGCAGCGGTGCGTCGACGCTCATCGTGCCGTCGGGCATGCGCCCGGACAGCAAGGTCAGGTACCGCTTGCGGATGCCGGCGCCGTGGTCCTCGCGCAGCAGCGCCTGCAACTGGGTCAGCGCCGAGCGCTTCTTGGCCAGCACCATCAGGCCCGAGGTGTCGCGATCCAGCCGGTGGACCAGTTCCAGCGGCTGGTTCGGCCGCAGCGCCCGCAGGGTCTCGATGACCCCGAAGCTGATGCCGCTGCCGCCATGGCTGGCGACGCCGCTCGGGTTGCTGATCGCCAGCAGCCGGGCGTCCTCGAACACGATGCGCGCGACCATCGCCGCCAGCAGGCCCTTCGACGGCGTTCCCGCTTCGCCCGGCGCCTCCAGCCGGACGGGCGGAATGCGCACCTCGTCGCCGGCCTCGAGCTTGCGCTCGGCCTTGGCCCGCCCCCCGTTCACGCGCACCTGCCCGCTGCGCACGATCTTGTAGATGATCGACCGCGGCGCGCCCTTGAGCTGGCCGAGGAGGAAATTGTCGAGGCGCTGGCCGTCACGATCATCCGGAACCCGGACCAGTCGCACACCACCGCCGCCGGCGGTGCCGGATCCGTTGTCAGTCATCGTCGCCTGTTTATCTGGTACACTCGGGCCGCGATCTAAGGTGCTGATTTCTTTGAAAGAACACGGGCCAAAAGCCCGCCTTGCAAAGGCTTCCGGACAGTGCGCGGCCACCGCCCCAGGGGCGGCCATGTTAGCGGCTGTACGGCAGTACCGACCATCGCCCGATGCCTGGCATCGGCGCTGAACACGTCCCGCGCGACGTTCGCGACGGCCCGAACGGCCGGCGCAAGCGGTCCGCGGCCTGCACTACCCAGACAACAAAAGAGCGCTCCCGCGGCCCGCCGTGGTGTCGTAGCGCTGGACAATCCGGTTCGTCGCTGCGCGTGCGCGGCGGCTTCAGGCTTCATCCAGGCGAAACGCCCCGGCGTTCCGCGCGTGAGAGCGCGCAAGGAAACGCAACCATGAAGCGCATGCTGATCAACGCGACGCAGGCAGAAGAACTGCGCGTCGCCATCGTTGATGGCCAGTCCCTGTACGACATCGACATCGAACAGCCGTCCAGGGAACAGAAGAAGTCCAACATCTACAAGGGCCGCATCACCCGCATCGAGCCCTCGCTCGAAGCCGCGTTCGTCGAGTACGGCGCCGCCCGCCACGGCTTCCTGCCGCTGAAGGAAGTCTCCCGCGACTACTTCCAGGCCGGTGCCGACCCGAACAAGGGCGTCATCAAGGATCTGCTGCGCGAGGGCCAGGAGGTCGTCGTCCAGGTCGACAAGGAAGAGCGCGGCAACAAGGGCGCCGCGCTGACCACGTTCATCTCGCTGGCCGGCCGTTACATGGTGCTGATGCCGAACTCGCCGACCGCCGGCGGCGTGTCGCGCCGGATCGAGGGCGAGGACCGCGCCGAGCTGAAGAAGGCGATGGACGCGCTGGACATCCCCGACGAGATGGGCGTGATCATCCGCACCGCCGGTGTCGGCCGTGACGCCGAAGAACTGCAGTGGGATCTCGACTACCTGCTGAGCATCTGGCGCGCGATCGCCGAGGCCGCGCTGAGCAAGCCCTCGCCGTTCCTGATCTACCAGGAATCGCGGCTGATCACCCGTGCGCTGCGCGACTACATGCGCGCCGACATCGCCGAGATCCTCGTCGACACGCCGGAGATGTATGCCGAGGCCAAGGAATTCGTCGAGCAGGTCATGCCGCACAACCTGCGCAAGCTCAAGCACTACACCGACGACGTGCCGCTGTTCAACCGCTACCAGATCGAGTCGCAGATCGAGAGCGCCTACGAGCGCACCGTGCGCCTGCCGTCGGGCGGCGCGCTGGTCATCGACCAGACCGAAGCCCTGACCGCGATCGACGTGAACTCGGCGCGCGCCACCAAGGGTGGTGACATCGAGGAAACGGCGTTCAACACCAATCTGGAAGCAGCCGAGGAAGTGGCCCGCCAGTTGCGCCTGCGCGATCTCGGCGGTCTGGTGGTCATCGACTTCATCGACATGTCGTCGAACAAGCACCAGCGCGACGTCGAGAACAAGCTGCAGAACGCGCTGAAGTACGACCGTGCACGCGTGCAGCAGAACCGCATCTCGAAGTTCGGTCTGCTGGAGATGTCGCGCCAGCGCCTGCGCGCCTCGCTCGGCGAGTCGAGCCAGATCGTCTGCCCGCGCTGCGAAGGCCATGGCCGCATGCGCAGCATCGAATCGCTGTCGCTGTCGATCATCCGCGTCGCCGAAGAGCACGCGATGAAGGACAACACCGGACAGGTGCTGGTGCAGGCCCCGGTCGAGATCGCGAACTACCTGCTCAACGAGAAGCGCAGCGCGCTCGAGGAGATCGAGAAGCGCCACGACGCGCCGATCATCATCGTCGCCGACGAGCAACTGCACACGCCGCACTACGAGGTCTCGCGGATCCGCGAGAACGAACTCGGCGAAGAGACGGCCCGTCCGAGCTACCAGCGCGGTACGCCGCGCCGAGTCGCAACGATCGCCCTGAGCAAGAACAACCTCAACGTGCCGCCGCCGGCCGTCACCAATGTGCGTCCGACGCAGCCCGCGCCGATCCGCGAACCGAAGCCGCAAGCCGTGGCACCTGTGCCCGCCCCGGTGCCGCAGCCGGCACCCGCACCCGCCGCGCCGGCATCGACCGGCGGCGTCATGGGCTGGCTCAGGACGTTGTTCGCACCGCCCGCACCGGCGAAGCCGGCCACGCCGGCGCAGACCGAGCGTGCGCCGCGTGCCGACGGTGGTCCGCGCGGCGAGAACCGGGGTGATCGCGGCGAGCGCGGCCGCAACGGCCAGCGTCGTGACCGCCGTGGTAGCCGCCAGGGCCAGGGCGCACCGAACCAGACGTCCACGGCCGAATCGAAGCCCGCAGCAGCCACGCAGCCCGTGCGTGACGAGGCGCAGCGCGAGCCGCGTCGCGAGCCTGCGTCCGTCGCCGATGCCGGTGCGCGCAAGGAGCGCCAGCAGGAGCGTCGCCAGCGCCAGAAGCAGCGCGGCCCGCGCCAGAAGACCGAGGGCGAGGTGACCGAGGCGCAGGCGGCGATCGCCGTCGCCGCGCCGGTGGCCGCGGCGTCGATCGAAGCGCCTCGCCCGGCGCCCGTCGAGATCGAGCAGACCACATCCATCACCGAAACCGACAGCGCACCCGTCGCCGTCGCAGCGCCCACCGCGCCGCGCCACGACACCGCGCCGGCGACCGTCGACACGGATGCCGACGATGCGAACGACACGACCGCGTCCGACACCGATGGTGGTGGCGATGCGGGTGACGACGACGGCAGCAACGGCCGCCGCCGCCGCGGCCGTCGCGGTGGCCGTCGTCGCCGTCGTGGCAAGGCCGGTGACGGCACTGCCGGCGACGAGACGTCGCTGGACGCCGATGACGCGGGTGACGACGACGCCGTGGTGACCAACGGTCATGGCCAGCCGGAGTTCGACTTCGACGACCTGCCCGCACCCGCGGCACCGCCGTCGAGCGAGCCGCGCGCGGCCGCTCAGCGCGACGCCCGCCCGGCCGCAGCCGCTGCTGCAGCAGTCGCCGCGGATGCGGTGGTGCAGGCATCGAGCGCACCCGCATCGCCGGAACCCGGGACGTCTGCGCCTGCGCAGCCGGTCGACGCCTGGGCCGCGCCGCCTGCGCCTGTCATCGCCGAAGCGCCGGAGACCGCGGTCGAAAGCGCGCCGCCGGCCGTCGATGCCCACGTGCCGGAGCCGGTGGTCGACACGCCGGTCACCACAGCGGCGACGCCGGTGCAGGACGCGGCGCCCGCCGATACCGCGGCGGACGACGCCGCGAATGCAAGTGAGTCGGTCGAGTCGATCGAGCGCGTGGATTCCACGCCGCATGCCGAGCCCGGCGTCGTCACCGAAGCGCCTGCCGCGGCAGCGCCTGCGATCGACGAGGACACCGCAACGGCGCAGATCGACGCGGCGCCCGCCGCGCCGCGCGCGCCGGTCACCCAGGGTCTGTTCGACGCACCCGCACCGGTCGCCGCGCAGATCGACGAAGCGCCTTCGTCCGAGCCTGAAACGACCGGCGTCGCGTCGGGCAATGCGGCCCTCACGGATGAAGACGCCGTGCAATCGATTGACCCGACCTTCGCCGACGCGACGACGGACGAATCCGATGTCGTGGACAGCGACGAGGAACCGGAAGCGGACTACCGGACCGACCCGCGCTCACGGCCGCGTCCGAACGACGCCTGAGGCATTCCGGCGCGTCACCACGAAAAACCCCGGCTTCGGCCGGGGTTTTTTCTTGGGGGCTTTTTTTGTCGATGCGGACGCGAACCTGCTCAGCGCAGAAGACGCCACCCCTGAAAGTTCCGCGCTACCGGCGCACCCCGCCAGTGTCCTGGCTCGTCATCCCCGCGCAGGCGGGAATCCATGGACTTCGACTTTCGATGGGTCGACGTCGATGGATTGACAGCCATTCGGCTGTTGAAAAGCGCTTCCCCCTGCGCGGGAATGACGCATGAAAGTTTCTTGCGGGACGTCACACTAGATCGCAAGTTCCACCGGCGCGACGCGGTACTGGCTCGCCAGGCGCGCCAGCGCGATCGAGTCGTGGATCTGCAGCTTCTCGAACAAACGCGACTTGTGCGTGTTGACGGTCTTCGCGCTGAGGCTGAGGCGTCGCGCGATGTCTTCCTGGCGCAGGCCCTGCAGCAGCAGCATCGCGACTTCCATCTCGCGCGGCGACAGCGCGTCGAACGGCGTCTCGTTGCCGCCGATGCCCGACAACGCGAGATTCTGCGCGATGTTGCTCGCCAGATAGCGTCGGCCGCGGGCGACGTCGCGCACCGCGCGCACCAATTCGGCGGCGTCGCCGCCCTTGCCCACGTAGCCGGATGCGCCGGCCTCGATCATCCGGCGCGGCATCGGCCCGTCCTCGAGGATCGAGACCACGATCACACGCGTCTCGGGCTGCCCGCGCACCACCCGCTCGGTGACTTCGAGTCCACTGACCCCCGGCAGGTGCAGGTCGCACAGCACGATGTCGGGCTTGAGCCTGCGGATCAGCGGCAAGGCTTCCTCGCCGCTTTCGGCCTCGCCGACCACTTCGATATCCGCCTCGCTGGCAAGGATCATGCGCATGCCGGTGCGGACGAGTGCATGGTCGTCGACCATGAACACACGAATCGTCATCCCTGTTTCTCCCGTTCCCCTGCCACCCCGGGCTCCGAGGCTACGCTGCGCACGAGACGAATCGCAAGTCGGGAAATGCTGACTGGGTGGTCAGCCCGCAGCGCGTGCAGGCGTCATCGCAAGACGGATGTCGTCGACCATCGCATCGACCGGCTGGTCGTACTGGAACGCGAGACGCAAACGGCCCTCGGGGCCGATGAGGTAGTTCACCATCGTGTGGTCCATCGCGTACGAAGAACGCGTCGGCACTTCGCGATAGGTCACGCGGAACGACTGCGCGGCGAGCCGCGTCTGCATGTCGTCGCCGCGCAGCGCGACGATGTCGCCGCCGAACGCGCCGACGTACTGTTCGAGGATCTCGCCGGTGTCGCGTTTCGGATCGACGGTGACGAACACGATCTGCAGGCGTTCGCCATCCGCGCCGAGTGCACGGCGGATCTGCGAGGCCTTCAGCAGGCTGGTCGGGCAGACCTCGGGGCAATGCGTGTAGCCGAACGACAGCAGCACGTAGCGCCCGCGGAAATCGCCGAGGCCGCGCGGCCGGCCCTGGGTGTCCTCGAGATCGAGGCTGCGGCCGTAGGACACGCCGGACAGGTCGGTGCCCGTGTACGGGCCGGCCGGCGGCGCGCTGCAACCGGCGAGCAGCAGGACGGACACGGCGATGGCGGCGAGGCGGACGGACACGGTCGGACAGTCGGTCGAAGGCACGGGGCAGGCTGCGCAGGGGCCAAGTCTAGCGACGCATCGCTGAAGGCCCGCCGCGACGAATCGTCGCAGCAGGCGTTCAGAGCGTCTGCAGGCGCTCGACCGCCGCGTCCAGCGTCGCGTCGTTCTTCGCGAAACACAGGCGCGCCAGGCGCTGGCCGGCCGGCGGCGTCGCGTAGAACGGCGACAGCGGAATCGCGGCGACACCCTTCTCGATCGTCAGCCAGCGGCAAAACGCGGCATCGTCGAGATCGCTGACCGCCGAATAGTCGACGAGTTGGAAATAGCCGCCGGGCACCGGCAGGCACTTCAGCCGCGTGGCCGCGAGCTGCGCGGCGAACG
>Ga0160449_1000593_pt1 | contig 21082 bp, 19 predicted proteins | sample HID1975I_E1MG_FD_108216 | JGI IMG/M metagenome (GOLD analysis project Ga0160449, IMG submission 108216) | Enriched soil microbial communities from UW Madison campus, WI, USA - HID1975I_E1 MG | ecosystem: Environmental > Terrestrial > Soil > Unclassified | place: USA: Madison, Wisconsin...
ATGGCCGGCGCATCGCGCACGACGGCGACGTGGTGGACTGGTTGCTGGAGTCGGAAGGCGTGGCGGTGGTGCGCGGCGCCGCGTATGGCCTGTCGCCGTATCTACGGCTGTCGTTTGCCGCGTCTGACACGCACATCGACCAGGCCGTCGACCGCATCGGCAGGGCGGTTGCCGCACTGGCGTTGGCGCCAGCCTGGGAGGCCGCCGCATGACCGCAACGTTATTACAGGCCTGGGTGGATGTCTTTCGACCCCTGGGCCTGAACTACAGCTTTGTGCAAGATCCGGCCGAGTTGTCCGCGTTTGGTCATGGCTTGCTGGTGACGCTGCAACTGTGCGCGTGGACCATTCCCGTCAGCCTGCTGTTCGGCGTGTTGATCGCGGCCGCGCTGACCAGCAACCGCCCGTGGCTGGCACGGCCATTGCAGGCCTTTGTGGAAGTCACCCGCAACACACCCACGCTGGTGCAGTTGTATTGCGCGTTCCTGGTGCTGAACATGCTGATCACGCAAAAGCTGGGTGGCGGCAATCCCATCACACCGTTTGCCTGGGTGGTGATCGTGGTGGCGCTGCACAAGGGCGTGTTTCACGCGGAGGCCTTGCGCGCCGGGATCGAGGCCGTGCCGTCGGTGACGATGGAAGCGGCGCGGTCGTTGGCGTTTTCACGGCGTCAGATCCTGACGCAGGTGCAGTTGCCGCTGGCCGTGCGCTTTGCCTTGCCCGCGCTGGTCAACAACCTGGTGGACCTGGTGAAGATGACCGCCATCGCCTCGGCCATTGCGGTGGGCGACGTGACGTATGAATCCATCATGATCTGGTCGCATCGCGACAACGTGCTGGAACTGCTGCTGCTGATCCTGTTGTACTTCGGCTTGCTGACCTGGCTGGTCAGCGTGGCGGGGCGCTGGCTGGAAGACCGTTTGAGGATGCCCGGTTATGGCCAATGATCTTGTCTTGAATGGAACGCCGGCCCGGCCCTCCGGCGGCGTTCTGCCTGCCTTGCTGCGCGACCCCTGGTTCGTACTACTGCTGGCCTTGGTGGCCTTGGGCGTGGCGTGGGCCGCCACGGGCACGACGCCCGCCGCCGTCCTGGCCTTGTGGCACTGGTCTCCGGCCTTGCTGCGCGGGCTGGGCATGAACATCCAGATCAGCGTGCTGGCGATGGCGTTGGGCACGGTGGTGGGCTTGGTGGTGGGCGCGGTGTCGCTGTCGCCCTCGGCCTTGCTGCGTCGCGTGGCGCGCGCCTATGTGCTGCTGTTTCGCAATGCGCCGATTCTGGTGCTGGTGTATTTCACGACCTACGTGTTCCCGTTCGAAGTCAAGGTGGCGGGCTGGTACGTGCCGTTTCCAGATTGGATCAAGGTGGTGATCGGCCTTGGGTTGCCCGCCAGCGCCAATGTGGCCGAGATCTTCCGTGGCGCAATCCAATCGATACCCAGCGCCCAATGGGAAGCGGCGCAATCGCTGGCTTTCCGGCGCACGCAGATATTCCGCACGATCGTGCTGCCGCAGTGCGTTCGGCGGATGTTGCCGTCCTGGATGAACCTGACGGCCAGCATCACGATGAGCACCTCGTTGGCCTCGTTGGTGGGCGTGCACGATCTGGTCGACACCGCCACCGTGGCCAGCAACACCGTCGCCAGCAGCGACTTCACCATCCTGGTCTATTTCACGCTATTGGCGCTTTTCTTCGCCTATTGCTATCCCATCGCGCGTTGGACGCGGTATCTGGAACGACGCTATGACAACACATGAAATCAATCCCCTGGTCAGCCTGCGCGATGTGCATCTGGCGTTTGGCGACACCGAGGTGCTCAAAGGCATCGACGTCGAGGTCCGGCAGGGCCAGGCGGTGTCCATCATCGGCCCATCCGGGTCGGGCAAGTCGACCATTCTGCGATGCATCACCGGGTTGCTGCGTCCGCAGCGCGGCGCCATCGAGGTGGGCGGCGTGCGCGTGGACGGCTTGAAGACGGAGTCCGACTTCATCGCGCTGAGAAAGCGTGTGGGCTTCGTGTTCCAGCAGTACAACCTGTTCCCGCACCTGACCGTGCTGGAGAACCTGGTGATCTCGCCGGTCAAGGTAGGCGGGCAGCCGCGCGCACAGGCCGAGGCGCGCGCCCGCGAACTGTTGGCCAAGGTCAGGATGGAGCACAAGGAACGCGCCTATCCCGGCGAACTGTCGGGCGGCCAGCAGCAGCGCGTGGCGATAGCGCGCGCCCTGGCCTTGCAGCCCGAACTGATTCTGTTCGACGAGGTGACGTCCGCGCTGGACCCCGAGATGGTCGGCGAGGTGCTGACGGTGATACGCGACCTGGTGCAGGACGGCCTGACGTGCATGCTGGTCACGCATGAAATGCGCTTTGCCGAAGAGGTGAGCGATACGGTGTACTTCACCGAGGCCGGCCGCATCGTCGAGGCCGGTCCGCCGTCGCGCATCTTCGACGCGCCACACAGCCCGCGCACCCGCGCGTTCCTGCAACGCTCGTCCGGCGCATCACACGCACGCCGATCGGCACGCCCAGCCGCGCCGGAGCCGGTTGCGGCGCCGTTCGCCGGCCAGGAGGTGTACGCATGAGCCTCGACCACACCCATGTGCAGACCCGCTTGGTACACGCCGGGTCGCCCGAACTCAAAAACGGCGCCGGGCCGGTGAACGTGCCCGTGGTGCGCACCAGCACCGTGCGTTTTGCCGACACGGCCACGCAGGCTGCCCTGAACACCTTGCGCGCCTCGGGCGACCGTGTCGCGACCTATGGCCGGCATGGCCTGGACACGCATCAGGCGCTGGAGGCCGCCGTCACCTCACTTGAGGGCGGCTACCGGACCGTGTTGGCGCCGTCGGGCCTGGCGGCGATCACGCTGGTGCTGCTGGCGACGCTGGGGCCGGGCGACCACGCGCTGGTGGCCGACAGCGTGTATTCGCCCGTGCGCAAAGTCGACAAGTCCTTGCTGCGGCGCTATGGCATCGAGGTCGAATACTTTTCGCCGGCGCGGGATGCGCTGGAGCGCCTGATCCGGCCGAATACACGCCTGCTGTACCTGGAGTCGCCCAGTTCCTTGCTGTTTGAAGTGCTGGACTTGCCCGCGCTGGTGGCAACCGCGCGCCGCCACGGTGTATTGGTCGCCGCCGACAACACCTGGAGCGGGGGCCTGTACTACCAGCCCTTGGCGCTGGGCGCGAATATCTCGATCCAGGCCGCAACCAAGTACCTGGCGGGCCATTCGGATGTGATGATGGGCGTGGTCACCGTGGACAGCGCGGCGCTTGCGCAGAAGATCGGCCAGACCTATGACGCGCTAGGCTTGTCGGTGGGCGCGGACGACGCCTATCTGACGCTGCGCGGCCTGCGCACGCTGGACGTGCGCCTGGCGCGCCATCAAGAAAACGCGCTTGCCGTTGCGCGGTACCTGGCACGGCACGAGGAGGTGGCGCGCGTCTTCCATCCCGCGTTGGAGCTAGACCCCGGCCATGCGTTGTGGCGGCGCGATTTCAGCGGCGCAAGCGGCCTGGTGTCTTTCGCGTTCGGCAATCCGGATCCGACGGCGGCATCGCGGTTCATTGATGCGCTGCGCTACTTTTCGATTGGCGCATCCTGGGGCGGCTACGAAAGCCTGGCGCTTGAGGCCGCGCCTGAACGCCTGGCGGAACACAGCATCTGGCGGCAAGGTCCTGGCCAGCAATCGGTGGTGCGTTTGCATATCGGCCTGGAGCATCCGCAAGACCTGATCGACGACCTTGAACACGCCTTCGCCGTCACACGCGATGCCTTGCGTCGCAGCGCCTGAAGCATATGCAAATAAGCCGCGCGCTTTAGGGTTTCTGGCTATGTAGAAGCAATTACAACCTCTTTGTTTGTAGTGAGCCTTCGGCACTAGAATTTGTCCTGTTCCACGGCGGGTGGCAGGACATGACTTTATTGCTTTCGATCGACTCGGTGCAGCTTTCCTTTTTGTCGCGCCAGGTCGACGCGGTGCGTGACTTCTATCATCGCGTCATCGGCCTGGACGAGGTGCCCGGCGCCGATGACCAGCGCCTGCTTTTTGCCTTGGGGGAAGCGACCTTGTCGCTATCGCCCGTGGATGAAGTCAAGCGTGGTGTCAAACCCGATTACCTGGCCATCAGGACACCCGCCTACGACGAGATCCTGATGCGCCTGCGCCATGCCGGACACTATCCGGTCTGTTCCTTGCCCGATGCGTCGCCGCGCGTCATGTACGTCAAGGATCCGTCCGGCAACCAACTGGCCTTTCTGGGCTGAAGGCGCTCGATGAATTTCCAACAACTGCGCTCCGTGCGCGAAGCCGTGCGACAGGATTTCAACCTGACGGACGTCTCAGAAAGCCTGCATACGTCGCAGCCCGGTGTCAGCCGCCAGATCCGCGAGCTGGAGGAAGAGGTGGGCGTGGACATCTTCGTGCGCTCCGGCAAGCGCCTGATCGGCCTGACGCCGCCGGGCGAACTGATCCTGCCGCTGGTGGAACAGATACTGCAATGCGCCGACAACATCCGGCATGCGGGCGCCGAGTACGCCGACAGCCGCCAGGGTGTGCTGTCGATCGCGGCCACGCATTCCCAGGCGCGTTACGCCTTGCCGCCCGTCATCAAGGAGTTCCGCCAGCGCTATCCGGACGTGGTCCTGCATCTGCACCAAGGCTCGCCCAAGCAGGTGTCCGAAATGCTGCTGGAGGGCGAGGCCGACATCGGCGTGGCGACTGAAGCCGTGGCGGACTATCCGGGCCTGGTGAACCTGCCTTGCTACCGATGGAGTCACAGCATCATCGTGCCGCGCGGGCATCCGCTGGAGGGCATGCACGACGGCGTCAGCCTGTCGAAACTGTCGCGGTATCCCATCATCACCTACGGCAGGGGCTACACGGGCCGCGCGCATATCGACGAGGCGTTCGCTCGGGCCGGCATCACGCCGGACATCGTCATGACCGCCATGGATGCTGACGTCATCAAGACCTACGTCGAGCTTGAACTGGGCGTGGGCATCGTCGCCGCCGTGGCCTGGGACCCCGAGCGCGACACGCGCCTGAGCGCCATTGATGCGCGCCACTTGTTCGAGATCAACCTGACCCGCCTGGCCATCCGCCGTGGGGCATGGCTGCGCGGCTACGCCTTTCATTTCATAGAGATGTTCGTACCAACGTTGACGCGCGACGTGGTGGAGACGGAGCTGAAGGGCGCGGGCTGACTGGCCGGCGATAGAAATCGTCTGGGTAGGCGCGCTCATCGCCACCACTGTCCGCATATCCATAGACGCATTTCTACGTTGTCCGGCATGAAGCGCCCACGTAGCCTGAGCCTTTCTTACCTTTGAAAGCGCAGGTCATTCCATGAGTCTCTCTACCCAATCGGCCGCACAGGCCATTGCCAAGCACAGCGAACGCGCCGAGGCCGTGCGCGCCTTTATCGCCCAGGTTCGAACGTGGATTCCCGACGCGGCGCATGCCACGCCGCAAGCGCTGACCCAGGTGGCGGCGTTGCTGGAGGCGCTGGGCCTGCGCCGAGACCTGTTTCCCGCCGAGGCGTTCGCCTTGGTGCCGGAGCGTCCTGCTTCGCTCTACCGCTTGGCCGAAGATATCGACGGCGGCTATGCACTGTATTTATCGCTGGGCGGACCCGGCAAGGCGCAGCCGCCGCATGATCACACCACCTGGGCGATCATCGCTGGCGTTCATGGCACGGAACGCAACGAGGTGTATTCCCGCGCGGCTACCGAAGACCCCTTGCGCGACACGCTGACGCACGTGCGCCGCGTGGATGTGGGGCCGGGCGCGTCCATCGTGCTGGGGCCCGATGATGTGCATACCATTGAACTGGTGGGCGACGAAGCGGGCGCGCATCTGCACTTTTACGGCCTGGCGCTGGATCGCCTGCATGGCCGCGTGGTGTTCGAAAGCGCCACGGGCGGCACGTACCGCACGTTCTCGCCGCCGGCCGCCATCTACCATGCGCGCGTGTCGGCCAGCATCTTGCAGGACGCGCTGCGTGGCGATGACGAAATTGCCGTGCTGGATGTGCGCGAAGCGGGCCGTTATGCCCGTCGCCATCTGCTGGCTGCCGTGCCCGCGCCGCTGTGGCGGCTTGAGGTGTTGGCCGATCGGCTGGTGCCGCGCCGCGACACGCGCATCGTGCTGGTGGACGACGACGAGTCGCTGGCGCACCAGGCGGCAGCCAAGCTGACTCGGCTGGGGTGGACCGATGTGACGGTCTTGGAAGGCGGTACCGACGGATGGGTGCGCGCGGGCCTGGAGGTGTTTTCGGGCACCAACGTGCCCAGCAAGGCGTTTGGTGAAGTCATCGAACACGAAAAGCACACGCCATGGATCGACGTGGACGAGCTGCATGAGCGTATTGCGCGGGGCGACGACATCGTGGTGGTGGATAGCCGCACGCCCGAGGAATTCCACCATTTCACGCTGCCGTTCTCGCACAGCCTGCCGGGTGCCGAACTCGTCTACCGCATCCGGGAGCTGGCGCCGGACCCGAATACGTTCGTGGTGGTCAACTGCGCGGGCCGTACGCGCAGCATCGTGGGCGCGCAAACCTTGATCGATGCAGGCATCCCCAACCGGGTGGTGTCGCTGCGCAACGGGACCATGCAATGGCTGCTGTCCGGACGCGAACTGGCTTATGGGCGCAAGGCCGCATTGCCCGAACCTGGCCACGAGACCTTGAGCGCGGCGCGGCAACAGGCGCGAGACGTGGCGCAGCGCGCCGGTATCGGCTATGTGGACGCGGCGACCTTGCAGGCGTTCGAGGCGGAGCAGGGCACGCGCACGCTGTACAAGTTTGATGTGCGCACCCGCGAGGAATATGAAGGCGGCCACCTGGAAGGGTGGCGCTGGGCGCCGGGCGGCCAGTTGGTGCAGGCCACGGACGAGTATCTGGCGACCCGGCGTGCCCGCGTGGTGTTGGCGGATTGGGATGGCGTGCGCGCGCTGACCACCGGCGCCTGGCTGGCGCAGTTGGGGGCCGTGGAGGTCTATCTCTATCAACCCGACGCCTTCGCTCCCTTGCAAAGCGGTGCCGAGCCGCGCCGGGTGTTGCGCCATCGGCCGGAAGCCGTCCGCGTGCGGCCGTTGGCGCTGCGTGCCGCGCTGGACGCGGGCCAGGCCGTCGTGTTCGACGTGGAGTCGCGCGTGGCCTACGAGCGTGGACATGTGCCGCAAGCACGTTTCGCGGCGCCTGATCGGCTGACGGAATTCCTGTCGCCCGACGATGGCCGCAGCGTGGTGCTGACGTCTTCCGACGGGGTGTTGGCCGGTGTTGTGGCGGCCGAACTGGCCTGGCGCGGCGTTCGGCGGGTGCAGGTCCTGTTGGGCGGAACGCGGGCGTGGAAAGAAGCTGGCCTGGATCTGGATACCGGCGCGTCAGGCGTATTGACCAGCGACGATGATCAGAGCATCAGCCCCTATCTGTTTGATGACCTGGCGGCGCGCGATGCAGGATTCCGGGAATACCTGGACTGGGAACTGGGGTTGGTTGCACAACTGGAGCGCGACGGCGGTGAGCAAATTCGTTTGATCCCCGCGACGCAATAACGGCGCGAGGTACGCCCCGCTATCCCGTGCGAGGGGGCGGTGGGGCGTGCCCATTCCAGGTCCGCGCCGCTTCAGGGCTACGGCGCATTGGGTCTGCGGCGCCTCTGGCTGTCAGGCCAATTCCAACCGGTTTCCGCCCAACGATTTTGCGCGGTACAAGGCGCGGTCGGCGGCCGCCAGGCTATCGGCCAGCGCCGGCGCGTTGTGGTCAAACCGCGCCAGCCCGATGCTGACCGTGGCGCGGATGGCGCTGCGATCAACCTGCTCCGAATACGTGTCGGCAAAGCGTTGCGCGACGGCTTCGCCCAGCGCCTGCGCGCGTCGCGCCTCGTCGCCCGTCAGCAGCGCGGCGAACTCTTCGCCGCCGATACGGGCCAACAGCACGCCCGGTCCGGCCACGCTCTGCGCGATGTCGGCAAACCCCTTGAGCACTTGGTCGCCGGCTTGATGCCCGTGTCGGTCATTGATGGATTTGAAGTGGTCCAGGTCAAACGCCAGCACGGCCACCGGCCCTTGGTTTGCATTAGCGTGCAACAGGCGCGTGCCTTCTTCGAAAAACCAGCGGCGGTTGCCCAGGCGCGTCAGGTAGTCGGTTTGCGATTCGCGCAACAACTGGCCGTGCGCCTCTTCGCGTACCAGCTTGAGCAGCGCCATGGGCAGCAATACCGAATACAGCACGCCTTCGTACATGGTGATATTGCTGGATGCCAGTTGGACCGAGGGGCCGTACACGCCGACCAGCCAGGGCAGGATCAAGGCCCGGAAGGCATAGAACAGGGCATGGATGCCGGTGATGGCGACGACGAAGCGCCGGGGCGCCAGTGGCTTCAAAGGCGTGCAGCGCCACATTTCCCAGGCGGTCAGGGCCGCGACGGCGGCAATGGGCGCCGCGCTGACGTAGCTCCACATGATGCCTTGCCAGCGCGTGCCGGCCGCTGTCCACAGCAAGGCCGTCATGGCCAGCAACGCGGCCGAGGTCCAGCGATATTGCTTGCCGTTGAAGGCCGCGACGCCATGCAGAACCAGCAGGTAACCGCCAAGAATGATGAAGTTGCTTAGCCCAGGGCCAAGCGCGGCGGGCAGATGGCCGCGCAACAGCACCACGGTACAGCCGGCGGCGATGGTGGTGAAGCCCACGGCCAGCAGTCCCAGTTCCTTACCGCGCCGGGTATTCGTCCGGTATTCCCAATAGAGCATCCCGGCGCTGGCAAGCAGCGTCCCGATGACGAGTAGGTAAAGCGTGTAGAGATCGACGTGCATCCCGGCGGTATCAGCGTGGTGCCGACACGGGTTGCCGACAGCGGGATTTTACGGGGAAAACTGCCCCGTTATCTGTTACAGGCCAGCGTGTTGCGTGGCTGCAAACAGGTCGTCGGTATGCACCATCAGCGCGCGCACCTGATGCAGCAGCGGGTACTGATTCAGCACGCCGGCCCATTGCGGCGACGTCAGCAATCCTTGCCAAACGGCCTCCAACGCTTGCGCGTCGCCAGGTTCGCCCCGCGCCAGTTGGCTGGCGTAGGCAACGCTGGCCGGCGCTGACAGCAATTGCATGCGGCAAGCGGCGTTCAGCAAGCGTGGCGCGTCGACGGGCTCGTCGGCGGGCGCGTCGCAGCAATAGAGCACGGAGTTAGCCAGGTCGGGGCCTTGGGTGGGCAAGGCGCTTAAGGAAGCGCCGCGCAGCGCCACGGTGCCTTGGTGCGACAGGAACGGGTAGATGACGCCGGCCTCCGCCTGCGCCAGCCGTTGCACGCCGCGCAACAAGCGGGGGAAGTCGGTGCTGGCCGCGTCCACCGACGCCTTGGCCTCGACCAGCAGGCACACGTCCCAGGCGGGCTCGGCATCTGGCGCGCCGGCGCGGCGCAGCAGGGCGGCGTCCCACTCGCTCTTGGCGCGGTCGGCCGAGCCGGGCAGTTCGGGCGGCACGTGCATCGAGGTCACCACGCGGTAGGTGTCGGCGCCCGATGTCGTGCCTTGCGACGCTTCTGTAGCGGCCGCTGTAGAGGCTTCTGTATTGAGGCGGTGCGCCAAGGCTTGCAGCGCTTGTGCGGCCTGTGCCTCGACGGCCGCGCCACGTTGTTGCGCGGCTAGTCCTCGCGCCGCCGCGATCGGTGTGCCGGAGCGGGGACCATTGCGGTTCCATAGCGCTTGATAGCGCTGCACCAGCGCGTCGGAGGCCAGGGCGTCCAGGCGGGACAGGCGTTCCAGGGCGGAGCCGTCGCGCAGCCGGGCCAGGCTGCGTGCCAGGGCGGAATCGCTTGCCGCGTCGGGCAGCGCGTCGATCCGCTCGATGGCCTGGGATAGCGCCGCCCACGCCGATGCCGACGCGGCGGCTTGCAACGCGGCCAAGGCATCGCGCTGTGGGCCGGGCGGCATGCGTTGCAGTTTGGCGGGGTGGGCAATGGCGTTGACGGCCGCCACGACGTCACGCCGGTCGGGCTCGGCGCCCGCCGCCAGCGAGGCGTATTCGCGCACCTGCACGGCTTGGTGGCGCAGGACCATGGCCTGAATGGCGGGGTCACCCTGGTTCTCGCGCATGGCTTCGCCGAGCAACTGCGCCAGGGCGTCGATGAACGTTGGCTTGACCAAGGCGGGCGGTGTCTCTGAACGGGCCAGCGCCCGCCGCGCCTGGTCGATGGCCACGGCCAGCGTGCTGGCGCAATGGCGGCTGAGTGCAGCCGGGGCCGCGTCCAGCGCGGCTTCGGGGGTATCCGGCACGCGAAAGCGGCGGGCGACGATGCGTAGCGTTTCGTCCAGCAGGGCGGGGCGCGGCGGCAGGGGCATGGGGGGTACCGGTTTATTCAGACTGTGGCGCCGTAAGCCTAGCCTGTTGCGGACGTGGGCGCCAATACCGGCATGCCCACTGGCCCCCCGCAGCTGCCTTACTTGAACATTGCGGCGTTGTCTTGCAGCACCGTGTCGGCGCACTGCGCGTCCAGGTGGCCGCCGGGTGCGCCGGCCACGCCGATGGCGCCGATGACTTTGTCGCCGGCCTTGACCGGTACGCCGCCGCCCAAGAGCAGGAAGCCCGGAATGTCGGTCAGGTTGGCGGCGCCCGGATTCTTCTGCGCGTTCTCCATCATGGTCAGCGTGGGCGTCTTGGCGGACACGGCGGTGAATGCCTTGGCGCGGCTGGCCTCGATGGTGTGCGGGCCGGCGTTGTCGGCGCGGGCGAAGGCCTTGAGCAGGCCGGCGCGGTCCACGACCGAGGCGCTGACGTTGTAGCCCTTGGCCTGGCAGGCGGCGACGGTGGCGGTGGCGAGCGTTTGCGCATCGGCCATCGACAGGTTGGTTTCCGTCAGCACGGCGGCGTGGGCGGCGGCGGAAAACGCCAGCGTGGCGGACAGCGAGGAAACGAGGGTGGCAAGGGTTTGGCGGGTCATGGTCTGCATCCTTTTTGTGGGTGTCATCAGGAGCAGTCAGTGTGGCCAAAACGCGCGGCGGGCGGTATACGCCCGACTACTCGCGCGCCTCCGTAGCGTTACGGAGGGCAAGGCGCCGGGCTAGTCGAGCAGGGTGGCGTATTGGCGGATCAGTTGCGCCAGCGAGTCGGCTTCCAGCTTGGCGAAGACGTTGGCTCGATACGTTTCAACGGTGCGTGGCGACAAGTCGAATTCGCGCGCGATTTCCTTGTTGCTCATGCCTTGCACGATGCGCGCCAGCACCTCGTGTTCGCGTCCGGACAGGCGCGCCAGCCGGTCGGCGGCGGCCTGGGTCACGGCCAGCTTTTCGCGGCTGGCGATGTGGGTGCGCACCGCGGCCTGCACGGCGTCCAGGAACACGTCGTCATCCACGGGCTTTTGCAGGAATTCCATGGCGCCGCCCTTGAAGGCGCGGCGGCACAGGTCCACGTTGGCATGGCCCGTCAGCATGACGACCGGCAGGTCGGACTGCGCGGCCAATCGGCCAAGCACATCCAGCCCGCTGATGCCGGGCATGCGGATGTCCAGCACCACGCAGCCGATGGCGCTGGCGCTCAGTTGCGCCAGAAAGGCCTGCGGGTCATTAAAACCCACGCTGCGCAGGCCCACGCTACGCAGCAGCAGGGCCAGCGCATCGCGCACGGCGTCGTCGTCATCCACCAGGTACACCAGCGGAGAATGGTCGGGCGTGCGCGCGTCCGGGGTGTTCATGCGGGGGTCTCCGAGCGCGGCAGGCTCACGGTGAAACAAGCGCCCGAGGGCTTGAGATTGCGTGCCGCGATGCGGCCGTCCATGGACCCCGCCAGCGTTTCGCACAAGGCCAGCCCCAGCCCCATGCCTTGCTCGCGGGTGGTGTAGAAGGGGGCGAACAGGCGGGGCAGTGCGTCGGCGGAGATGCCGGGGCCGGTGTCGCTGACGCTGAACCGGTATTCGTCGCCGTCGGCGCGGCCTTCCAGTTGGATCTGCCGCGTGCCGTCGGTGCCGGCCAGCGCGTCGGCGGCGTTTTGCACCAGGTTGTGCAGGATCTGTTCCAGCGCCACGCGGTCACCCAGCGGCCGCGCGCCAGGGCTGGCGTTGTTCCAGGCCAGGCGGATGCCTAGACGGGCCAGTTCGGCCTCGCGCAGGAAAAGCAGCGATGCCACCAGCGCGTCCGGGTCCAGCGCTTCGCGCCGCGCGGGGGAACGCGGCTGCACCAGCGCGCGCATGCGGCTGATGATGTCGGCGGCGCGCTTGGCCTGCTCGGCGCTGGCCAAGAGCGCGTGGCGCACGGCGGGGCGTTCGTCCTCGTCATCCAGCAGGCGCTGGGCGGCGCGGGTCTGGGCCAGGATGGCGGTCAGGGGCTGGTTCAGTTCATGCGCGATGCCCGCCGCCATTTCGCCCAGCGTACCCAGGCGCGCCATGGTGGCCAGGCGGGCCTGTTCCTGCTGCCGGTGCGCCTCGGCGCGCGAGCGCTGCCACGCGGCGGCGGCGGCTACCAGCAGGGCGCTGGCCACGGCCCAGAAGAGCCAGGCTGTCCATGGCCAGAAGCCGGGGGTCAGCGTGCGGGTACTGCGCATGGGGAAGGCCTGGCTGGCCGCGCCCAGCGGCTTTTGCAGGGTCATCGTCAGCCCCCACGCATCGTCTGCCTGCTTGGACAGCAGCGCCAGCGGCTTGCCGTTCAGCATCAGGCTCAGGTTGCCCAGGCCCGGGGGAAAGTCCGCTTCGGGCACCAGTTGGCGGGCATCCAGCAGCAGGCTCCAACTGGAGGGCGCAACCAGCCAGTAGCGGGCATCGTCCACCGGCAGGGTCACCGGGCGGCCGGCCTCGCGGGCGCGCGTCACGGCGGCGGACAATGCCGGGGGCGGGGGCACGCTGCCGGCCCAGGCGCCATCGGCCAGGTACCCCAGGCCCAACAATTGCGGCATGGCAGGGTGCAGGCTGGGATACAAGCGTTCGGGTGTGGGCGGATGCGACAGCGCCGTCAGTGTGGCCAGCACGGCCTCGTGCTGGACTGTCTTCTGGCTCAACATGCGCTGGGCAATGCTGGTGGCTTGGAAGAAGCGGTCGTGCAGGTCCAGGTATTCCTGGCGGGCGATCCAGGCGGCGCCCAGAAAGAACAAGACCAGCCAGCAGAGGAGGGCGCGCGTGCGCGATAGGGGATTCACGGGTGAAATTATGCCCTGCGGCCGTTGCGCCCCGGAATCCGTAGGGCTACGGAGGCGTCAGGCGGCGCGCGGGGAGGCCTGGCCGACCGGATCGGCCTGCGGATCGGCCTGCGAATTGGCCGACACCGTCATCTGGTACAGCGCGGCGACCAGGTCCGACTGCGTGATCAGCCCGACCAAGTTGCGCGAGGCGTCCAGGACCGGCACGCAATGCAGGGCGTCCGACATGGGCCGGGCAAGTTCGATGACGGGCAGGTCCGGTGTGGCGAAGGGCACTTCGCTGCGCAGGCAGTCGGACACCCGCAGGCGCGGCGGCGTGGCGTCATCCGGCGTGACAGCCAGCGGCCGGGCCTTGCGCGCCAGCACGTCGGCCTGCGACACCATGCCGGCATAACGGCCGTTTGCGTCAACCACCGCCAAGGCTTGCAGCCGGTGCTTGTCGAGCAGGCGGGCGGCGTGGTCCAGGGGCTCGTGTTCCTGCACGGTGACGACATCGCGCGACATGACGTCTGCGCACGACACCTCGCCAAAACGGCGCACGCTGGCGCGCAGTTCGGCGGCCAGCACGATGTCTTCCAGGTCTTCCTTGCTGATGTCCAGGAGCTCGCCGCGTTGCGCCAGGGCGTCGTCCAGGTCGGCCCGGCTAAAGCCCAGCCGCGTGCTGGGCGCGGCGTCGCGGGTGTGATGGCCCTGTGCCGGGTCGGCATGGCGGCGGGGGTAATTGCGTTTCATGGCGCCGTTGAAGGCCACGGCAATGCACAGCAGGATCAAGGAATTCAGGCCCACCGGCCACAGCGCGAACCCATAGCCCAGGCTGGCCACGGACGGCCCGCCCAGCACCGCGGTCAAGGCCACCGCGCCGCTGGGAGGATGCAGGCAGCGCAGGCTGAACATGGCGCCAATGGCCAGGGCCACCGCGACGGCGGCGGCCAAGCCGGGCACGGGAATCATCTGGGCGCAGAAGACGCCGATCAGCGCCGATACGAGGTTGCCCGCCATGAGGGACCAGGGTTGTGCCAGCGGGCTGGCGGGCGCGGCAAACAGCAGCACCGCCGACGCCCCCATGGGCGCGATGAACCAGGGGCTGGCCGCGCCCAGCGCGTGACGGCCTACCCATTCCGTGCAGAACAGCCCAAGCAACGCACCTAGTACGCCAAGGATCTTTTCGCGCCCGTTGACGCCTACCGGCGCTGGCGCGAACGCGCTCAGCCAGCGCTTGATTGCCACCCCCAAAACCATCTCCTTGCATGCAAGCAATATGTCGTGGGGCGACAATTTATCACGCGGCGGCTTACCCGCTGGTTATGTGCTTATGCGCGGATGCGCTCAGGCCGCGTCGTCGCCGATGCGCGCCAGCAAGCGGCCCAACAAGGGACGCATGGCGCGCAATTCTTCCAGGTGCGAGGTAGACAGGCTTTCCAATACCCGCTCCGCCTTCTGCGTCAACACGACTTCAACGCGGCGACCGTCTTCGGGATCGGCCTCGCGGCTGACCAGGTCCAGTCGGGCCAGGCGGCTGACCAGTTCAGCGGCCGTATGCGGGCGGATCAACAGGCGGTCGGCGATTTCGCCTACGTAAAGCCCGCGCCGGTCGGGCGAGCTTTTGCGAGTGCCTTTGATGGCCAGCAGGGTTTGATGCTGCTGCGGGGTCAGCGCCAAGGCGCCGGCCGCGCCCTCGCTGAAGGCCGCGAAGGTGCGCAGCGCGTAGCGGAAGTCAGCCAGCAGTTCGTAGTCGGCGGGCGACAGAGGAGTGGGGGACGGAGTCGTTTTCACAGGGGAATTCTAATATGACGACACGTGAATACGTGCCGCGCTTCAGTGTCGTTAGTACGCTCCATTGCTGCTTTCGTTACGGCTTTCGTTGCCATTTTCATTGCCACATTCACCCGCCACATTTACCCGCCACATTCAGGCACCCTGTGTCGCCCGCAATTGCCACAGCACATCCAGCACATGCTGGGTGGCGCGTTCGACTTTTTCCGCGCGATGCGCGATGCCCAGCGGCCGCCACAACGCCGGGCGCAACGGCCGCATGATGATGCGCGGGTCGGCTTGCGGCGCGGTGGCTTCGTGCGGCAGCAGGGTCGCGCCGTAGCCGGCGGCCACCAGGCTTTTGATGGCGTCGTTGTAATTGAGCTGGATGCGGGGGCGCGGGTTCAGGCCGGCGGCGGCGAACCATTCGCCGGTCTGACGCGAGAGCCGCGTGGTGGCGTCGTTCAGGATCAGCGCACGGTCCGCCAGCCAGGCGGGCGTGACGCGGGCGGGCGCCTGCCAGCTTGCCGGCAGAAAGGCCATGACCGGATCGCGCCGCCAGGGCTTGATGACGAGGCCATCGATAGGCGGTTGCGGCAGCGCCACCAGCCCCACGTCCAGGGTGCCGTCATTCAAGCGCTGCAAGGTTTCCTGAGAGGTCAGCACCGCCACTTGCACGTCGATGCCGGGATGATGACGGCCCAAGGTTTCCAAGGCGCTGGGCAGCAGATGCGCAATGGCGCCGGTGGAGGCACCCAGGCGGACGCGGCCGGACAGCCCCTGTACTTGTCTTTGCACATCGTCCAGCGCCTGGTCGGCTTCGGCCAGCAGCCGGCGCGCGCGCTCCAGCAGCGTGTCGCCAATGGTGGTGGGCCGGACCTGGCCACGCTTGCGCGTCAAAAGCGGCGCGCCGACGCGGGCTTCCAGATCGGCCACGTGCAGGCTGACGGTGGGCGGCGCCAGATGCAGCGCGCGGGCGGCCTCGGCGAATGAACCCAGGTCGGCAATGGCGACCAGGGTGCGCAGGCGGTCCAGGCTGATTTCACGCATAGGGTTGACGTTCAGTAAACATGAATTGAACGGTCATGATATTCGACTTTTCTTATCAATGGCCACGGTCGAAGATAGCGGCTACATCAAAGCCTTCAACCCTATCAACCCCTCCCTCGACGGAGCAGCCATGACCCACCCCCTAGTCTTTATCGACGGCGACCAAGGCACCACCGGCCTGCAGATTCATGAACGCCTGAACGGCCGTCCCGACCTCCGCCTGCTAACGCTGCCCGAGGCCGAACGCAAGGATCCGCAACGCCGCGCCGAGGCCATCAACGCCAGCGACGTGGCCATCCTGTGTTTGCCGGACGAGCCGGCGCGGCAGGCCGCGGCGTCGGTGGTGAACCCGGACGTGCGCATCATCGACGCCAGCTCGGCGCATCGCACCACGCCGGGCTGGGTGTATGGGTTTCCGGAGATGAGCGCGGAGCAGGCCGACTTGATCGCGCGGGCCAAGCGGGTCAGCAACCCCGGCTGCTACCCCACGGGCGCCATCGCCTTGCTGCGCCCCTTGATCCAGGCGGGGCTGGTGCCCGCCGACTACCCGGCCGTGGTGCACGCGGTGTCCGGCTATTCGGGCGGCGGCCGCGCCAGCGTGGATGCCTATGAAGGGGCGGGCGGCGTGCAAGGACCCGCGTTCCAGTTGTACGGCCTGGGCCTGGCGCACAAGCACACGCCCGAGATTGAAGCGCATGCGGGGCTGACGCAGCGCCCGGTGTTCGTGCCGGCCTACGGTGCATTCCGCCAGGGCATCGTGCTGACGATTCCGTTGCAGACGCGCTTGCTGCCGGCCGGGGTAAACAGCGAACAATTGCATGCCTGCCTGCACCAGCACTACGCGGCCACCACGCATGTGCAGGTGGTGCCGCGCCAGGAAGCCGCCAGCCACACGCATCTGGATCCGCAGGCGCTCAACGGCACCAACGACCTGCGCTTGGCGGTCTACGGCAACGAACAACATGGTCAGGTGTTGCTGACCGCGGTGTTCGACAACTTGGGCAAGGGCGCGTCCGGCGCGGCCGTGCAGAACCTGGACCTGATGCTGGCCGCGATGGCATAAGGTGGTGGCATAAGAAAAATGGCGCCTCGCTGGAAGCGGGGCGCCATTGCTGTTCAGGGCATCAACCCTTCATTGCCTTACCACTTCATTTCGCCCTTGGCGACCTTGGCGCTCAACTCCAGAGACGCCGCGGCGCCCGCTTGCGGGTACTGCGCCTTCATGGCGGCGATCAGCGCGGCGCTGTCGGCATCCTTGGCGGTTTGTGCGTCAAAGGCGCGGATGTAGCCCTGCGTATAGCGGACGGATTCCAGGTTCAGCGGTGCGCCCGGCGCATAGTGGCCCGGAATGACCGACACCGGCTTCAGCGCTTCAATGCGCGACAAGGTGGCCAGCCAATCCTTGTGCGATTGCGGCGTCTGCGTGTCGGCCATCCACACGTGCAGGTTGCCGAACACCACGACACCACCCACCACGGCCTTCAACGACGGAATCCACACAAAGCTGCGGTCCGGCTGCGGGCCGTCCAGGCCGGTGATTTCCAGCGCCTGGCCTTCCAGCGTCAATGTGCTGCCTTTCAGCACTTGCGGAATCACGGCCCGCGACGGCGCATCCGCGCCCAGCTTGGGGCCCCAGAACGCCAGCTTGCCGTCCACGGTTTCCTTGATGTGCTGCACCGTGGGTTCAGTGGCGACGACGCGCGCATCCGGGAAGGCGGCCACCACGGTGTCCAGGCCGAAGTAGAAGTCGGGGTCGCCATGGCTGATGTAGATGGTGGTCAGCGTCTTGCCGCTGTCGCGCACCATCTGCACCACTTTCTCGGCTTGCGATTTTCCAAACTGCGCATCGATCAGGATGGCCTCGCGCTGGCCGCTGACCAGCACGGAAGATACTTGGAAGATGGCGTCGTTGCCGGGGTTGAAATGGGTTAGTTGCAAATCCGTGCCGGCGGCGTGGGCAATGAAGGCGGGGCTGATCAACAAGGTCAGCGCGGCGCCTTGCAGCAGACGGCGAAAGGTGGGCAAGGAAGACATGGCGGCGGCTCGTGAGTGAAGTAAGAAGGAAGCCAGTCTAGTGGCGGTATTCGCGCCGATCTATCCCCGTCTTTGCCAGAGTCTGTTGCGCATTTCGATCAGATCATGCCGGTGCGGGGTCAGCCAGCGTGGCCTCGACCTGGCGCCGCAACCACATCGTGCCCGGGTCGCTTTCAAAGCGCGCGTGCCAATGTACGGTCACGCTTAGCGGCGGCAGGGCGATGGGCAGGGGGCGGATTGCAAAAGCGTTGTCGCGGTTGAACCAGATGGCCGCGCGGTAGGGCAGCGTGACCGTCAGGTCGGTGCGGCGGACGATTTCGGCGGCCGCCGAAAAATGCGGCAGCGTCAGGTAGGGTTGTCGATGCATGCCCGCTTCGCTCAACACGTCGTTCAGCAAGCGGTGCGCGCTGGCGCGCGAGGCCACCAGAATATGGTCCAGCCGCTTGAACTGGCCGCGCGTCAGCCCCGCCGACAGCACCGGGTGGCCGCGCCGGCCCATGCACACATAACGTTCGCTGAACAGATCGGCGTGACAGGTATGACGGCCCACGCCGGCCAGGTTGCCGATAGCCAGGTCGACCTCGCCCTCTTTTAGCGCTTGCGGCACTTGCTCCAGCGCGACCTCCAGCACTTCCACCTGCAAGCGCGGCGCCAGCGCATGCACGCGCTCCATCAGCGGTGGCAGGAACACCATTTCGCCGATGTCGGACATCGACAGTCGAAAGCGCCTGGTGCTGGTGGCCGGGGCGAATTGCTGACGCAGGCTGACCGCTTCCGCAAAGCTGTTCATGCCGCGTTCGATGGGGTCGGCCAACGCAAAGGCCACCGGCGTGGGTTGCATGCCGGTGGCGGTGCGCACGAAGAGCGGGTCGTCGAATTGTTCCCGCAATCTGCCCAGCGCGTAGCTGACGGCGGGCTGTGTCAGGTTCAGTCGTTGCGCCGCGCGGGTGACGCTGCGTTCATGCAGCACGGTCAGGAAAACCCGCATGAGATTCAGGTCGAAGTCCACGCATGCCTCTGATATCAGTCCTATTTATAAGATAAATAATAGCCATAAATTTGACACATAAATAGTTGATTCCTAGACTAATTTCACGAAGGCCGCCGTCCGCCAGGCTGCGGCAGAACAACCGGGGAAAGCGTCGTCATGCATGCGTTGACATTACCGTCGTTGTTGGTGGAACAGGCCGCGCGCCAAGGCGAGCGCCTGTGGGTGCAGGCGCCGGGCGGGTCGTTGCGGTTCTGCGATGCGCCGGCCCAAGCGGCAAGCTGGGCCGCACGGCTGGCGTCGGCGGGCGTGGCGCGGGGGGATCGGGTGGGGCTCATGGCCGGCAATCGCCACGAATTCCTGTCGATCGTGTTGGGCTGTGGTTGGCTGGGCGCGGTGGTGGTGCCCATCAACACCGCGTCGCGCGGCATGCAACTGCGGCACATGCTGGCCAATAGCGGCTGCGTCTTGCTGGTGGCCGATGCGGCGTCCTGTCCGGCCCTGGCGGGCCTGGCATCCTTGGCAGACACCGCGCACGATGGCCCCTTGGCCTTGCGCGCGATCTGGCTGCTTGACGAGATCGATGCCGCCCACGCGCTGCCCGCGCCCGCCACCCTGGTGCCGTCGGAACTGCCTCCGCCATTACCCGCCGCCAACATCCAGCCCGGCGACATGCTGGCCATTCTCTATACCTCGGGCACCTCCGGCCCATCCAAGGGCGTGTGCTGCCCCCACGCGCAGTTTTATTGGTGGGGCAAGATCGCCGCGCGCAACCTGGAAATTTCAGATGCCGACCTGCTCTACACCAGCTTGCCGCTGTTCCATACCAACGCGCTTAACGCCTGCTTCCAGGCGCTGGTGACCGGGGCGGCCATCATTTGCGACGAGCGCTTTTCGGCAAGCCGCTATTTTGACCGCCTGCAAGCCACGAATGCCACCGTTACCTATCTGTTGGGCGCCATGGTGCCGATGCTGCTGGCGCAAGAGGCCCGGCCGTCCGAACGCGGCCACCGCACCCGCATCGCCCTGGCGCCCGGCGTGCCCGAACGCTTCCATGGCGTGTTCGCGGAACGCACCGGCATGGCGCTGCTGGAAGGCTACGGCTCCACCGAAACGAACTTCGCCCTGGGCGGCACGCATTCCGAGCAACGGCCGGGCACGATGGGCCGCGTGGCGCCCGAGTTCGACGCCATCGTGGCCGACGAACACGACGCGCCGGTGCCCGATGGCGAACCGGGCGAACTGCTGCTGCGCGCCACGCCGCCGTTTGCCATTGCCACGGGTTATTTCGGCATGGCCGACAAGACGGTTGAGGCCTGGCGCAACCTGTGGTTCCACACGGGCGACCGCGTGGTGCGCGATGCCGACGGCTATTTCCGATTCCTGGACCGCCTGAAGGACGCCATCCGCCGCCGGGGCGAGAACATCTCGTCCTATGAAGTGGAGCAGGTGCTGCAAGCGCATCCGGCCGTGGCCACCGTGGCCGTCTACGCCGTGCGTTCCGAACTGGCCGAAGACGAAGTGATGGCCGCTTTGGTCTACAAAGCGGGGCACGCGCCCACGCCCGAAGCCCTGCTTGATTTCTGCCAGCCTCGCATGCCGTATTTCGCCGTGCCGCGCTACCTGCGCGTGCTGGACGATCTGCCGCGCACCGAAAACGGCAAGGTCCGCAAGTTCCGCTTGCGTGAAGAAGGTATCACCGGCGACACCTGGGACCGGGACGCCGCCGGCTATCGCGTGGCGCGCTGAGGCGCCGTTAATCCACTAAAAATCCAAGGGGCGGCAATGACGATGGCATACAAGGGGGCGGCGCTGTCCGCCGAAGACGAAGCAAAAAGAAAGCGCACCCGGCGCGTGGTGACCGCCTCGGTCGCGGGCAACGCCATGGAGTGGTACGACTTTTTCATCTATGGAACGGCGGCCGCGCTGGTGTTTGGCGACCTGTTCTTTCCCAAGGGCACGGACCCGCTGCTGGGCACCATGGGCGCCTTCGCGGGGTTTGCGGTGGGCTTTCTGGCGCGGCCGCTGGGAGGCGTGATCTTCGGCCACATCGGCGACCGCTACGGCCGCAAGCTGGCGCTGGAGTGGACGCTGGGCCTGATGGGCGCGGCCACCTTTCTGATCGGCCTGCTGCCCACG
>Ga0160449_1000594_pt1 | contig 21061 bp, 22 predicted proteins | sample HID1975I_E1MG_FD_108216 | JGI IMG/M metagenome (GOLD analysis project Ga0160449, IMG submission 108216) | Enriched soil microbial communities from UW Madison campus, WI, USA - HID1975I_E1 MG | ecosystem: Environmental > Terrestrial > Soil > Unclassified | place: USA: Madison, Wisconsin...
CATTTTTCTTCGAGTCTGATTGCAGCAAAGGATGGAAAGAGCTGCCGGGTCAGAGCGAATCTGAGACCCCGCTTTGCAATCGGATTCTGCAGCAATTGCTGCCGCAATGGGCCCCTGCATTCGCTGGGGTTCAGGAGCTTGAAACCCTGTACGAGCAGTTCGAGATGTCCTGCGTGCTCTGTCGAATCATCTTGGCCGAGATTAGCCGAGTGGAGATCAAGGAGCGGCTCAAGACCAACGATTTTCACTATCTTGTGTTTGGTCGCATGAGGTGGAATGCTCAATCCAGAAAGCGCTTGGCCATTCAGCTTTCACTTGAGGAATACACCACCCCATTGCTTGAGGCTGGCTTTGCGTTTGGGGATAAGGAATATCTAGCTACCTACGTCGAAGGTCTTCAGTACCACATGGGGGAAAACAGTGAAAAGCCGTTCACAGAGAAATCATCATGCTTGTAGTTTTTGAGCTAAACCACAACGACCGTGAAGCACTGCTTCGCCATTGCCAGTCATTCATCCCAACCAGCGATGATTCGCGGGAAAACCGAAGACTTGCAGATGCGCTCAGCGCACTGGCGGAAGCCCTTGATCAGAGCGAAGGTGAATCAGATACCAGCAGCCGCGCATGAAGTGGCAGGAGTGCTGCTTCGTCCCAAACGTGCTCAAGAAAGTGGCGATGTTCCTGATACAACTATGGGCCGGTGAGACTGGGTACCGGCCTCGCTTAGTCGGACGCTGAAATCGCGGGTGCCGTCTCGGCAGCTCCAGACGACTGTAAAAATAGACATGCGTACCACCTGATAACCTCTCAGGCCTCGTGCCAGGCAGGATCGACCCGAAGCCTGCCCACTCGCTACCTAAAGCAATCCGAAAGCATCGCCGCCGTTGGGAGGAGTACCAATCCTGGTTCGCCGCCTTCCTGATCAATTTGATACCAGAGAGCGAATCCATAAAATAGACTATAAAGGCATATTGACATCAATGTGTCTGTGAGGAAAATCTAGCGCACGTTTTCGAAGGATGGCCCCAGGTGTCGAACTGTTTTTCTGCAACCTCCCTGAGGTTTCGGCACCTTCCTGATCAGGCCCGAGCGTCTGCCGATTCTCTGCGAAAATCTGGTCATCTTTAGTTCTCAACATGTGAAAAATACTCGCACCTAACACGAAATTACACACGATAGGAAATCAAGCATTGTTTATTATCACTGCAATAATCCGGCTCATTTGGTCACTCACCGTCGGACTAATTTTTTTCGCGCTCGGACTGATCCTGTTTTTGCTCTTTGACATCTTCAAACCGTCTTCCGATCTAGGCTACCGGATTCTAAATTCCATGTGCAAAATCGGCAGTCTGGGGGTATTCAAAGGCCTCAGAATGGTGCAAGACGAATTCGACATCCGGGTCGAAAAGCGTCGTGGCCGATCGGTCGGACAAGCCAATACAGACGTCTAAGTCAACATAAAACTCTTGATCCATCCAAGGCACCCGGGTGGATGATTGACCCCATGCACGAGGTTACCGGGGTGGATCTATAGTTGGATCGCCGGCAGACCCAAGACTGGTGATCGCTATGCATCAGCATGCGCCCGGCCAGCCTGTCTTCAGTGATTAAGCCGGGCGCCCAGATGCAGCGCCGCAATTTGACTAGCCCAGTGGATCGGCAGACGCGCCGGCCCCATTTAAGTAGGCACACGGTTCATGACCATTGTTCTGGGGCGACTGGATAAAAAATCATGCTTGCAGCCGTTCGATTGCCACAGCGCAGCGGCCCGGATGGCGAATTCCATCTGTTGAGCTGCACTCAACGGTGAGGCAGACTACGGCAGTTGCAATGGCCGATAACAGGAGGTTACACATGCCATTTCCAGTGACGGAATACAACGCTTTGTTGGCCCTAAAGGGCGTCGGGCCAACCGTTATCAATCGTCTTGAACAGATGGGAATTGATTCGCTAGCTGTACTCAGCAAAGCCAATGCGGGTGACATTCTGGCCCAAGCATCCGCGTCAGTGGGATCGACTTGCTGGAAGAATAGCCCCCAAGCTCGGGCTGCAATAAACGCCGCCATTGAGCTTGCCAAGGATTCCCAGCTGAGTGCTTCAGGTGCGCAAAGCTGATCACTTATTTCAGCTGGTGAATCTGATTCGGGTACATCAGCCGATCACTGCCGAAAAGATAGCGTCGTCGGCCAGGCCAGACAAAAAAGCCGCCCAAGGGCGGCTTCTCTGAATTCGGTACGTCGAAAGCGGGGGTAATCAGCTAACCCAGCTTTCCACTTCATCACTACCGAACTCGGCCTTCCATTCTTTCAGTTTCTTGTGATTGCCACCTTTGGTTTCGATGACCTCGCCCGAGTGTGGGTTCTTGTACTGCTTCGCTTGACGAGCACGACGGGGTGCCTTTTCCGAAGCGACAGGAGCAGCAACTCGACGGTTAGCTTGAGGATCGAGGATATCGATAATGTTCCGCAAGCTATAGCCATACTCGCCCAACAAATTACGCAATTTAGTTTCAAACTCAATCTCAACCTGCAGCTCTGAACTGCCCTTCAGGGCTTCAAGCTCAGCGAGCTGTGCGGCCAGTTTTTGCTCAAGTTGACGAAACTCGGCCAAGCGCGACATATTCATTCCTCGGTATCAGGTGGACAAAGTAGGCTCACTGTAAATCATTTCGGCTCGCCATTACCACAGCTTGAGTACTTCTTTCACGTGCCGTTCAATCTCAAAGCAACATTAAGCGGGATTGATCAACATCTGCGTTCTGGGGCCAGGATGAACACCCGAAACGTTCAGAAATAGTGCTGAGCCTAAGCCCTTCGCCTCCTAGGCTATAATATTAAGACACCGATGCGTATCACACATGGACTGGTAAGGACGCTCTATCCATGACGAGCTGGAAAGCTTTCTATGACCGTACAGACAAGCGAGCTCCGTCTGTACTTCTCAATCGCGCACTAGATCTTGCTTCAGACCTACGACCTCGTCTTGCGATTGACCTCGGCTGTGGTACGGGAAACGAGGCTTGGCAACTCATCCAGGCTGGCTGGCAGGTCTTGGCCATCGATAAAGAACCCGAGGCCATTGTACGAACGATGAACAAGTGTTCCATGGACGACGCTCGCCAACTCGATGCAAGGGTCGCAGACTTCGAATACCTGACCGAACTCCCTCCGTCCAACCTGATCCACGCTGGTCTTTCTCTGCCTTTTTGCCACCCGAGTCGATTCCCGTACCTGTGGAGCCAAATATGCAAGTCCCTACCCACCGGGGGCGTATTTGCTGGCCATTTCTTTGGAAAGAAACACAGCTGGGCAAGCCAGAAGAGAATGTCATTTCACAGCGCAGATGACATTGAGGCGATGGCCGCTGGATTCCAAGTCATCTTGTTGCGCGAAACCGAATCCTCAATGATCATCGATTCCGAGTTAGTCAACTGGCATCGAATCGATGTGATTCTCCGTAAAGATCACCCGCATACAAACAGTTACTGATCCGCCTATTTGCCAGGTACGCTGGCCTCCAGCGGCTAGCAATGCCTTGAGGCTTGCATTAGCATTCCCGCAGGATGTGAGCCATCGGAGAACGAGATGTATCGAGTCACAGTGCTGGATCACACGAGCATTGATATCGAAGAGCTAGTAGAAATGCTCAACGAGCATCACATTGTTGTCGCTACTTCTGTGCATCGCGAGCTAGCTCTTAAGCTGCGAGATGATGCGACAAAAGCTTTGCAAGATTGGCAAGGCGATGCCCCCCTCATCAGGTGTGATGAAGTCAACGTAAAGGTTTTTCAATCCTTCGGTGGGCTAGCGCCGACTTTCTGGCGTGATGATTTGATCTCGCTAGAGTACTCCTCGATAGTCGAAATTGTTAACCGCGCGGTGCATACCTGGGTAGCACGAGGGTCAGCCAAACACTTCTGCTATACCAACCGGACGCTCTCCTCCTTATGATTGATGCTTCACGATTGCCGTGCCTCCCTAATACGCCCCATTTGCTTACGCACCTCGAAACCACCGCCCGATGACTCAGCCCTGTGGGTAGAAGCCAAGACATTCCGCCCATTGTGCCTCCTGACCGATCTATCTGACATTGGTCGGATCGTTACCTGATTTAGCACTACCCAATGAGCAGAAATAAATCCAGTGCTCCGACGAGATTCAGCATATGCACCCTGAAAATCCAAGGCCGTCATTGGTCTCGGTTTGATCTGCCTAGGGCGATTGGCCGACGCTAGACCCTCCCTAGGGCTTTGCCGCGATTGCTAGTCAAAAACAAGGGTGTTAACCTGCGCGCCAAGGTGCTCGGTAGGCGCCGGCAGTCCACACCAGTGAAGCTTTAGCACTATCGTGACAGTTGATACACCTAACCTGACTTCTTCAGGTTGCCTCGTAGTGGACGCCAGGCCAGCCCTTCCAGAGCTGAAAAATGCAAATTACCTACAGCCACATCAAGCAAGTCAAACGCCTCGCCAGAGAGCTCAAAGCCGCTCATCCTGCGCTCAAGCTTGGCCAGCGACAAGACCTCGCAGCAGTCGAGGTACTGGGCGTCAGAAACTACCATGAAGCGATTCGCCGCTACGATCAATGGCTCATGCTCCATGTGCACGTCTCACCTGACCCTCGTGGGGTGAGCAAATGCAACTTCTGCGACTTCAGCTTTGCTGCTGACCTGAAGGAAGATCGCGAAGCTCACCAAAAGGTGCACGAGAAGCTCAGTGAAGCGAGTGAAGCCATGGGGTACCTCCCTGCTAACTTCATGCAGCGAGAAAAAATGAAGTCTGCAGGTAGCAACCAAGCTCTCTCCGACGCAAGCTTGGATGCACGGATCGACGGCGTATTGCTGGTCTTGCGCGGTTGGTTCGATCGCTCACTTTCTAGTGCTATCTATGGCGACTACTGGCGCAAGCACCCATCGTTCGAGATCTACGTGTCCATGATCCAGGACACCTTGAGTCACCTCTACGCTGACCTGAAGCCTGTATTGAAAGCTAGGTACGGTTACCGCGCTGACGAGATCCGGCCAGGTGAAAGCAACTGGTATCCGAAAGCTCACTGACTTTCTGAGCAGGCCTCACCGTTTTGGTGGGGTCTGTAACACTCACTCTTTCAGGGACTTCACTGGCAACCTGAGGCAGCTTTAACGCGACACGAAGCTAGCCAGTCCAATCGCAGGATTGTTAGCAGCTGTCTGCTGAGAGCCTTGCGAACCCAAGATCAACTTAATATCCCTTCACGTCCAACCTTCCCCATTGCGCCTTCAACCCCACTGCCTTATATCTGCATTTTGCTATGAGCTCCCGCATCAGCTCCAGACAAGGACTTCCATGACGATCGCGCGCTGCAAAACCGCCCTCCTTGAGCTCCTCGATGACCAAGAGAATCGAGTGATCGCCCTTTCGGGTAAGTGGGGAACAGGAAAAACGGAGCTTTGGAAGCAGGTTCGCGCAGAAACCAGGGATGCTAAGGCAAAACAAGCCGTATCAGTCTCACTTTTCGGCGTCAGTTCGATCACAGAGCTGAAACTCAAAATCGCAGAAGGACTCGCGCCTAAGCTAGGCGAGAAACACTTCGACTCGATCAAGGCAGGAGTTGCAGGGTTTAAGAAGGTGTTGAAGGGTTTTCATTCTAGTTTCTCGGCACTCGACGAGCTGTCCCTTTTGGCAGTGCCCTACATGCTGAAGGGTCGCTTCATCGTTATCGACGACGTCGAGCGCAAGCACGCGAAGCTGACCATCGACGAAATCCTCGGATTCATCGATGAGTGCGTACAGAACCACGAATGCCGCATCTTGCTGGTGGTGAACAGCGACAAGCTGAAAGATCAGGACATCTGGATTGAGATTCGGGAGAAGGTGGTTGATCAGGAGATCAAGCTGGAGACGTCGCCCTCAGAAGCTTTCGACATCGCGCAGAAGCTAATGCCATGCCCGTGGCCTGAGTCGCTGAAAGTAGCGCTTGAGCCGTTGCAGATCACCAACATCCGGATCCTCCGAAAAATCATCAGGGCTGCCAAACAATTGCTTGGCCAAGATCCTTCTCTTCCCAACCTTGTCCTCAACCGAGTACTGCCGTCGATCAGCCTACTCAGTGCGATTCACCACGAGGCGGTAGAAGACGCCCCGAGTCTAGAGTTCATCCTCGGCTATGAGGGATCAAAGTCAGCAACGGTCATCGCCCTCAGAAAGAACCAGATTGAGCCGCTCACTGACGAACAGAAAAAACATGATCGCTGGCATCAGCTGATGAACCAGCTTGGCATCGCGGAAGCCGATGATCTAGAAGGCTTGATACTCGCATTCCTCGACTCCGGGGTGATGGACACCCCAAAAATCCGGGATGTCGTGAGAGACTACCTGCAACGTGGCGAAAGGCTGGAGGCTCGCAGAAAGGCCATCGTCTTCAAAAGTCATTTCGACTGGCATCCGGAGCTTTCAGATCAGGATCTGATCGAGGAGCTACACGCCCTGCTCCCTAGCGCGGGACTGCTGCACATGGGGATACTGTCCAGGCTTATACCCGTGATAGATCAGCTGAGCGGCGACCAGACGCTCGGGCTAGCATTTATTGATGCATGGAGGGCCGAGTTCCGGGCACAAAATCCGCATGGCATCACCGAAGAATGGCTTAAGGTAAACCGACGCTTCCGTGACCACATACACCCCTTGATCCAAGCCGAGGTTGATGCCGCTCGGGCTAAAGCGGGGACGCACTTCACCTTCTTGAGCATCTGCCAAGAGCTCATGAAGGGAAGAGACTGGAGTGCCAGCGAGAAGCAATTTGTGAGGTCAATGGGTGTCCAGGATTTCGAGAAAGAGATCAGAACGGCTTCTGGCCAAGGCCTTCAATTACTTATGTACAAGGGCTTCGAGCTCGTCAACAGTCCCAGAGGGCCTCTGGGTGACTATGGAAATGCCCCTCAGGCGTTTGTGCAGGCCTGCGATAACATCGTCGTGCAGGAGCCTTTTTCACGGTTGGCCATGATCATAAAGCGAGAGACAACGGCTGCAGGTGCGGATGCGCAGTTAAGGGGAGATATCGAGGCTGAGCATGGCGTCGACCTTGCGCTGATTCCGGGGCCGTGACTGACCTCGCTTGGAAAGTCGTCGCATTGCGGCTTGTTTAAGTAGGAACACACCTGCTGTACCACTCTAGAGCTGCCTTTCCAGCACTACCATAACGGGTGGAAGGGCATACTTTTCCACGGCAGATCTCTGATGCTCCAGTATCGCGAGTTCGTTGACTCCAAGCTGGGCAGTTAGCTCTGCCTTGAGCATCACATCCCGAGGTCGCGCTCCAGGCGGTGCTCCAATAGGTGCCCAGGGAGGACTTCCACGGGACAGATGTCCAACGCCCGCCAGGTGAGTTCGTGCCAAATCTGAATCTGAATGATGACCATGCCATAGACATCAGAGGTTTCATCACCTTCTTGGTCGACAGATGAGATTACCCCTGGACGCATTATTTCTTGGAGAAGGGTGATGACTGGCCACGGATAGCGCCCACGGCCCGAAACCTCAGCGATAGGGCTATAGACGAAGCAGCCCCAATCAGTAGTCGACTCAAGCGTGGAGAAAAGCTTCTCCTTAAGCTCGTCGTGGGTAAAGCTTGACGCCACGCTCCACCAGATCAGTTGCACATCATCGGGAGTCAGTTCATCTGGAGGTGGATCCCGCTCATCCTCATAATCTGCGAACGGAATGGGGCAGCCTAGTCGCCAGTCGACCAAGGGCTGAGAGGTGGATGACTGCATGGAAGATCACTCAAGGCGGGGCCGCAATCATAGCTTCCCTGGCCGCACGGATTGAACAGAAATCGGTGGGATGGGCTTGCTTGATATCAAGCGCTTGCCACCACCCTGACTAACCTATTCTTCCTCTGGATGAGCAGCTAGCTCCTGACCCTCCTCCACTGCGTGCTCACCTGGTTCATCGTCCAACTCATCCAAATCGTTGGCCGGTTTGGCAATGATTTCCAAAGCGACCGGTATGTCGAGCTGCTCGATCCGATCTACTGCCGCCTGCAAACTGACCTTGCTGAAAAACGGCAAATCCAGAGTACCGTTCCGGTAGGGCTTACGCATCACGCCGTAGACGACGGTGTAGTCCGCCCGCGCAACTCGACCATGGATCGCAGGCAACAACGCGAGCGCCGGGCGACGACGCTTGCTGACCACGCTTCGCAGTTTTTTACGGAAATCTGCATCACTCACCAGCGCCTCGGCACTCACCACACCCTGCGACCAGAGGTGACTGATGGGGCCAGAAGAGTGACCGTCTTTCAGGTGGATAAATTGCTTCTGGTTGGACAAGAAATCGCAAGGCTCGATGTTGGCGTAACGCACGCCTTGGGGATTGATCTTCACCTGATCCAAGCACAAGAGGTCGGCGCGGGTTTCTTCCAAATGAGCGATGAGTTCGCGTTCGTTGCGACACTCGGTGGCGCCGATGATTTCGACCCTGGGGATGGCCTGGAAACGAGCTTCGACCTGCCGTTTGAAATTGCGCTCGATGCAGTACCACTGCCCAGAGAAGAGGACATAGCTGTTGATGGTACCCGCAGACCGGATGTCGGCCTCGAATGTGAAGCAGTTGTACACACGCCATTGGCTCTTGAAAACGTCCGAGTCAGGCGTTTTTGCCCTGATGTAGTGCCGCTCGCGGATGTCGTCAATCGTGCCTTCGAACTCGCAACGGTTCAGCTCGGCCACATAGTCTTCGATCGACAAACTGTGGAAATTCGTCCCCGCGCTGCCGAAGCCGTTGTAGTGCAACAGGCAGCCCTCCTGATAATCGACGATCTCCGGTGGGGCCATGTGCAACTCACTGTCCTTCCCCTCTCGTAGCGCCCTCAATGCTGCGAAGAGCTTTCGATCAAGGGTTGTCAGCGTGGCTCTATCCCGGACAACCTGCATGTTGTCGATCCAAGGAAAGCGCTGTTTGTAGGTGTTACTGCGGTAGACCAGAAGCACCTGATCGCACTTGTCCAGAAGGTCGTCTGAGGTCAGCTTGCAGGTGATCGAGAGGCTGTCGCGCCCCGCTACAAATTTAGCGAAGTTGGCTTCGCCAGGCGTGCCGCCTGCAACCCGGGCAAGGTCACGAAGAACATCAACGCCAAAGTTTTGCAGGTCGCTGTCCTGGCTTGCCTGTACTCGCTTCTGGAAGGTAACGGCATCTGGGGTCGCCAGATCGAGCGTTCGCAGGCCGTCTCGGGGAACGGAGTTGAGCGTGACCTTCAGGCCGAACTGTCGCTCGAATGCTTCCTCTTCCAAGGCCATGTGAATGTGGCCGAAGCAGATAGCGAAAATGCGGTCGTCGACTGGTACGAACAGCACCGAGCCTGCACCACTGGCAATCAGGTTATCGGGCTGCGGGCCCGCCTGTTCCTCCACGAAAGAGATCCAGCTGGGCCTGCTCGTGTAGATCTGGCCTATATACAGCTCAGCGCCCTCGATGGTGGGCCAGTCACCGCGCTGGAGACGATTGCGCTGACCTCCCGGGGCATATTCTTCCTTGAGCGCCTCATTGACCTCCACGTCACTTCGCAGCAGTCGTATAGAAAGCGTCCTGACTCTTTCCGGGTTGGGCAAGGCATCACTCCCTTGAGCATGCTGAGGTTCCATTTGGACTGGTCGCAAGGGGCGCACAGCCATCAGTGAGCCAGCATGAATATGAGCCAGGATGCAGGGTTTTTCCAGATGGAGAATTGGGTCTATGTAAGCGAATGTAAGGGCTGAATTTTTCCGCAACCCAGGAGCGCAACAAGAGTTTTCTCAAGGTAAGAGAAGGGCTGATGGCACAGTGACAATTTTTTGGCAGATCCAATTTATGGTTTATTGGGAAGCCAACCTCGCTTGCTGAGGTTTGGCCAGCAGGGGGTGAACGAGAGCCCTTCGCACCTCCTGCAGCCCGGATCCAAGCCTTTGTGGCGCTTCAAGTCGAATGGAGGATGTGACTTCCAGCGATTGATAGCCGAATGCGGCTGGCAGTTTCAGTACTATTCAATTAGTACCGGTACTGAAACTGAAAGCCACGGATTACGGTGGATACGGGAGTTTTTAGTACCGCCATAGGGGAAATTCTATTACGTCGGCATTTTCGCTGCGGTCGCCCAGTGACGCCGCCCAGGCAACCTTCTGGGTGATCTCCGGGCGATAGACACGCCACAGGTGGTCCAGCTCTTTCTTCAGCGCCTCATGGCCTTCCGTGGTGATGATGTTGGTACTCAACAGCGCACTCCTCAGCGGCGGGTAATCAGGCCTTGGCGCGCAATGCGGGTGAGGTGGCCAATGACTTCGGCGGCCTCGTCCGGCGCCGGGGCCTGGATAACGGCCAGGTCGAAGCGGTCATTGCCGTATTGCGCCAAGTGGCAGCCGATATCGACGAACTGGATCAGGAAGGCGCGCGCCTGGCCCTTGCGACGGGACAGGCCTTCGAGGTGACGCAAAAGGGTGGGCTGATGCTGGCCGCCGAGCAGAATGCGCGGTGTGCGGGCCGCCTGGCTGGCAGGCAAAGGGCTCAAACAGACACTGGTACGTGGACAACTCATGGAGCTTCTCTCCGCCTCGCGAATCCCGCTGGGCAGCGGTGGGAGGCGTCACCGAACCAGCGCTTTAGCGGTATTTCGGATGGCCCGGAGGGGGCTTTCCTGCGCCCCGCAAGTAGCTGTTTAAATCGGCGCAGGCGGTATGCTAGAGCGATGAGCTACAAGTTGCAAGCTAGAAGCCACAAGCAAAAGCAGGCCGAGTACTGGCCCGCTCTTGCTTGCGGCTTGCAGCTCACTGCTTGCAGTTGATTACCGGGCGATCAGGCGGTCCAGCGAAAAGCGGCCAGCGCCTTCGATCATGACGGCAACCGTGCCGGCCAGCAGCGCCAGGGCGAACTCGTAGCCGTTGTTCGACATGAACAGGCCGTTACCGATGTGCACGGAGAGGATCGCCACCACCAGCGTTACGCTCAGCGCCAGGGCCGCCGGGCGAGCCAGCAAGCCCACCACCAGTGCCAGGCCGCCGAAGAATTCGGCGCTACCGGACAACAGGGCCATCAGGTAGCCCGGGGCCAGGCCGATGCTTTCCATCCACTGGCCGGTACCTTCCAGGCCGTAACCGCCGAACAGGCCGAACAGTTTTTGCGCCCCGTGCGCCATGAAGATGATGCCGACCAGGATGCGGATAACGCTGAGACCGGCGCCGGCGCGGGTGGAGAACAGGGCGTTGAGGGTAGTGTTGTTCATGTCGAAGCGTCCTTGAAGCGAAGAAGTTGTGTTGGGATGGGCGCCATCATAATCAATTCTATCGATATGAAAATCGCAAATATCCCAACATAACAATCGATAAAATCGATTTTTCAGCGCTTTGCCATACGCTCCAGCGCAGCCCGCTCGCGGTTGAACGCCAAAAAGTACTTGTTGACACTGTTGACGAAGTTGACCGGCCCCATGCCCACCTGCTCCATGGCGATGCGTTCGGTCTGGAAGAACCACTGGTTGCCGTTGAGGCCGCGCCGCCGGGCTTCGGCACGCATGGCCTGGACCCGCTCGGGGCCGAGGTTGTAGGCCGCCAGCGTAAAGGCCATGCGCTCACGCTCGTTGATCTTGGCGCTGGCAAAGAACTTGCGCCGGATCAGCGCCAGGTAGCGGGCGCTGGCCTGCACATTGCCATCCACCGTGGCGGTGTTGCTCACTCCCACGCGCTGGGCGGCCGAAGGGGTAATCTGCATCAGACCATGGGCGCCTCCGGTGCCGCGTGCAGCCGGGTTGAGCGTAGACTCCTTGAAGGCCAGGGCGGCCAGGTTGAGCCAGTCGATCTGCTGCGCCTGGCCATGCTTCTGCAGCACCGCCCGCACCGAGGCCAGGCGCTTGCGGTCCTTGCTGGCCAACGGGTTGTGCACCCGGTACTGGCGCCGGTAGATACGCTCGAAGGCTGCATCCTGGTTGTCTGGTGCGCGGTAACCTTGCAGGAAGTGATCGACCGTGGCCAACAATTGCGGCGCATCACGCCCCACATACCAGCGCATGGCTTGCGGCGCCCCCAGGCGCACCCGGGTGTCCAGGCGCAGGCGCGGCATGACCCGCGCCCAGCGCCGGGCAATGGGCTGCTCGACCACGGTCAGGTGGTAGATGCCAGCCTGCACCATCTCCAGTACATCCTCCACCGCCAGCGTCGAGTCGACCCACTCCACCTTGATCGGCGGACGCTTGCGCAGTGCCAGTTGCTGGTTAGCCTGCTGGATCAGCGGCCCGGCAGCACTGGCGCTGGTCAAGGCCACGGTACGCCCGGACAACTGCTCGACCTTGCTGAAGCTTCGCTCGCCCTTGCGCCCGACCAGCATCAACGGCACCTGGTCGAGTATCGGCGCACTGCTGCTCACGCCGCGCACCGCGCTGGGGTCAAGCAGCTCGCCCGGCGCAGCCAGGTCGCCCTCGCCGCGGGCCAGAGCGCCAAGCAACTGCTCCTTGGCTCGCGGTATGAGCTTTAGCTGGATCCGCTGGTCATCGGCGGCACGCGCATTGAGATAATGCTCCAGCGCCCGCAGGCGGTAATACTCGATGCCAACCGGCTCGCCCTTGACCTCGCCAGAGCTGTTGCGGCTCTGGTTGACCAGCACCCGCAGCACTTTGCTGGTACGAATTTGCTGCAGGTCACGCACCTTGGCGGGCGGTATGTTCTGCTGCGGCCCCGGCGCCCGCGCCTGTGCCGGGCCGGTCAGGGTCAGCCCGAGCGTCAGCAGGAAAACAAGCCAGCATCGCAGCATGCAAAACGTGTCCGTGGTGGTTGGGCGGCATCCATGGACTGCACCGCCAAGTGAGAAATGACGATAAAAGACCACGGCAACAGCATGAAGTTCTTGGTTTTTCAGAAAAAACGCGGATTTTGCTATGCTGGCCGCCCCGCGGCACGAGATAGCACCATGCAACTGATCGATATCGGCGTCAACCTGACCAACAGCAGTTTCCACGATCAACAGGCAGCAATCGTTGAGCGCGCCCTTGAGGCCGGGGTGACACAAATGGTGCTGACAGGCACCAGCCTGGCAGTCAGCGAACAGGCGCTGGAGCTGTGCCAGCAGTTGGACGCCAGCGGTGCGCACCTGTTCGCCACTGCAGGCGTGCACCCCCACGATGCCAAGGCCTGGGATGCTGGCAGCGAGCGCCAGTTGCGCCAGCTGTTGAATGAACCACGCGTGCGCGCCGTGGGCGAATGCGGCCTGGATTTCAACCGTGACTTCTCCCCTCGCCCACTCCAGGAACAAGCCCTGGAAGCCCAGTTGGCGCTGGCCGCAGAGCTGCGCCTGCCAGTGTTCCTGCACGAGCGGGACGCAAGCGAGCGCTTGCTGGCGATACTCAAGCATTACCGCGACCACCTTACCGGCGCTGTGGTGCACTGCTTTACCGGCGAGCGCGAGGCACTGTTCGCCTACCTGGACATGGACCTGCACATCGGCATTACGGGTTGGATCTGCGACGAACGCCGTGGCACCCACCTGCACCCGCTGGTGGGCAACATCGCCGAAGGGCGGCTGATGCTGGAGAGCGATGCCCCGTACCTGCTGCCACGCAGCCTGCGACCCAAGCCGAAAAACGGGCGTAACGAGCCGGCGTTTCTGCCGGAAGTGCTGCGCGAAGTGGCGCTGCATCGGGGCGAATCGGCCGAGCACACGGCGGCGCATACCACCGCGACGGCGCGGGCGTTCTTCCAGCTCCCTTGAGCCCTGCGCGCTCGCTGTTGATATGGGTCAACATCTTGCTGAGCGGGTGCAGGCACAATGATGGCACCTTGCCAAAATTGTTTCCGCTCAACTCAGAGAAGACCTGCCCATGGGTGCCTGGCTTAGCAATGTTTCCCTGAAGTACAAATTCTGGGCCGTCAATGCGGTGGCCTTTGTCACGACCCTGCTGCTGGTGCTCTATGCCGTGCACCTGGAGCAACGCGCCCGCGCCGAAGCGGCGCAGGCGCAGGCGGCAGCGCAAGCCCAGCTGCTGGCTGCCTGGCCTGCCGGGCAAGCATTGCCGCGCCCGGACAACGTCATCAGCTGGTCGGCCGGGCAAACGCCGGCTTTCGCCGGTGAAGCGCTCGATAGCCTGCGCAACGCCCAGGGCTGGGTGGAGCTACCAAGCGCCTGGATCCTCGGCGAAAACCCGCTGCGCGGGGCGCAGGTAGTGCGCCACGGCGACCAACAGGTGGCCGTGCTCGCCCAGTCGCCAAGCCTGCGCCAGGTGTTCTTCGAGCGCTTCAGCAACTACGCGGTATGCGTGCTGATCCTGATGCTGGCCATGCTCGGCGCTTCGCAATTGCTGATCCGCTTCCTGCTCAGCCAGCTCAATACCCTGAAGGATGTGATGCTGCACGTGGAAAAGACCGGCGACCTGGCGGCCCGTGTGCCGCTGGCCTGCGGCGACGAGGTCGGCCAGATGGCCGGGGCCTTCAATGCCATGCAGGCCACCTACCACCGCGTGGTCAGCACCGTCGCCCACACCGCTGCACAGTTGGACTCGGGCGCCGCACGCCTCGCTGCCAGCATGAACAACGTACGCACCGGCATGCTCGGCCAGCAGAGCGAGACTGACCAGGCCGCCACCGCCATCAACCAAATGTCGGCGACGGTGCACCACATTGCCCAGCATGCCGGTGCCACCCGTGACCTGTCACAAACCGCCGACACCTTGGCCGGCAGCGGCAAAGAGGTGGTCAGCCGGGTGCAGGATTCGATTTCCGGGCTGTCCAGCGGTGTGCAGCAAACCGCCGAAATGATTCGCCAACTGGCCGAAGACAGCCAGAAGATCAACAGCGTGGTCGGTGTAATCCACAGCATCGCCGAGCAGACCAACCTGCTGGCGCTCAACGCCGCCATCGAAGCGGCGCGCGCCGGAGATCTGGGCCGAGGCTTTGCCGTGGTGGCCGATGAGGTGCGCAACCTGGCCAAGCGCGTGCAAACCTCTACCGACGAAATCACCACCATGGTCTCTGCCCTGCAATCGGGCACCCGCGATGCAGTGGAATTCATGCAGGAAAGCTCGTACAAGGCCGACGATTGCGTCCGCCAGGCCCAGGAGGCCGGCGAGGCGCTGGCGGAGATTACCGGTGCTGTGGCGCAGATGCGCGAAAGCAATACCCAGATTGCCGTGGCGGCCGAGCAGCAAAGCCAGGTGGCCGAGGAAATGAACCGCGCCGTGGTCAGCATCCGCGATGTCACCGAACAGACCGTGCAACAGACAGTGGGCTCGGCAACCACCAGTAGCGAACTGGCGACCCTGGCCGGCGAGCTGAACAGGGCCATTGGCCAGCTCAAGCTATAGTCACCATAGCCAGCCTCGATTGGCCCCCGCCCGGGGGCCGCACTAAGCTTTGAGCATGACCGAGAGGAAATGCCCATGAGCAAACGCCTGCCCAACCTGCCCGCCTGGCAATGGCGCGGCTACCACAATAACCACCGCCACCCGGCCAATCTGGTGCTGCACCTGATTGCCGTGCCGCTGTTCATTCTCGGCGCGCTGCTGATTCTGTCGGGGCTGTTCGGCCTGGACCTGGGCCAGATTGCCGTTGGCGTGATCGCCCTGATTGCCGGCCTTGGCTTACAGCGCCATGGTCATCGCCTGGAGGCCGAACAACCTGAGCCGTTCGCCAATCGCCAGGATGCCGTGCAGCGTTTGCTGACGGAGCAGTTCATCACCTTTCCGCGCTTTGTGCTGAGCGGGGCCTGGTGGAAGGCCTGGCGGGAGCGGCACAAACACCGCCATTGATGCCATGGGGCTGCTTTGCAGCCCAATCGCGACGCAAGGCCGCTCCCACAGGAATCACGCGCAATCTGAAAATTGCAAGATCCTTGTGACAGCGGCCTTGTGTCGCGAAAGGAGCGCGTAGCGCTCCCAAGATTGATCAGGCAAACACGGTGACGGTCTGTCGGCTCAGGGCCAGCAACTCGCCCTCTGCCGTCCACAACGCCGCAGCAGCATGCCCATAACCCTCTCGCGCATGCTCGGTCTCCACGCAGTAGCGGCACCAGTCCAGGGTCGACAGCTTCGCCGTGGGCTGGATGAACTCGATGGTCCAGGTCAGGGTGCTGCCCGCTGCGGGCTGCTTGAGAAACGGCATCAGGCTCGGCGGCCAGGCATCGACCAGCGCCAGCAAGTGCGACTCATTGACCTGCTCTTCAGCTACATCCCGCAAGCGCACCCAGCCGCCCATCTTGCGCGATTGATTACCACTGAACGGCAACCCACCCACTGCCCAACGCAAGGCTACATGGCGCATGAATTCAGGCGTAACGCCCTTGATATAGGGCAACTCGGGCGCTGCGTCGTCAAGTGCGGGCATTTCCATCGCCGGCAACGCTGGCACCTCGACCACCGAAGGCCGGCCTGCACCGAAATTGCCCTGCACCAGGGTCACCACCTGGCCATCCTGAACGGCGCGGCCGAGCAAGGTGCTGACCGCCTTGCCTTCACGCAGCACCTCCACCTCGAAACGAATTGGCACATCTGCTGCCGCAGGCGCAACAAAGCTGATGGCCAGCGAGCGCACAGGGCGGCTGTCGGAGAGTTTCAGGCGCATGGCCTCGTAGACCATGGCCGCCATCAGCCCGCCAAAGGCGGCGCGGCCCTGGGCCCAGCTGGGCGGGATGCTGACGGCATCCGGGTTGCCCCGCACGGCCTCTAGCAGTTGGTTGAAGTTCATTGGCTGGCTCCTGCCCGCAGCGAAAAGGTCTGCCCATCGTAGCCAGCAAACCCCGGGCGATCAGCCCGCATATCGGTCAATTGTCGGGCTAGCGACGCGCCAGCGCCTGCAGCAGGGCATCCAGCGTCACATCCGACTTGCCCTCGGCCTCGTGCAGCTCTTGCTCCCACGCGACTTTGCAGGGGGCCAGGTCAGCATGCTCGCGTGCCTGCAGCAACCACTGCAGGCGGTCATGCCAGTTGCCCAGGTCGCCCTGTGCCTTTTTCAGCAGGCGCTGCAGTTTCTTCCCGGCGTGGTCGAGTTGTGGGTAGGCCTCGTCGCCATAGCGCGCACGCTTGATCAGCAAGCGCAGGCGGTGGCGGTGGTGAGCGGGGTCTTGCAAGGCTTCGTGCAACTTGCGCCATTGCTTGACCAGGCGCTTGTCAATGCGTTTGTCCAGTGACTTGACCAGCCCCTCGCGGCCTGCCGCCCGCAGGAACAACGGAAACGCGTCGACAATCGCCAGCACCCGGGCCAGCTGCGGGCTGGCAGCGACACTGGCAAAGGTCCTGCCACGCCCTTCCAGGCGCCGCTGGCCGGCGGCGGTATAGCCGCGCGCGATCAGCTCCGCTGCCAGCACCTCCCGGTCACGCAGCGGCGTGGTCAGGGTACCCAACGCGCTGGCGGCACCCTCCAGCTGCTCTACGCCAGGCAGCCCGCGCAGCGGCCGCAGCAGGCTGCGCAAGCGCCGCAGGCTGATGCGCAAGTCGTGCAAGGCTTCGCGGTCGGTATCGGCAGCCAGGCGTTCGCGGCAGGCCATCAGGCGCACCTGCAAGGCCAGTATCTGGGCTACTACATGGTCTAGCATGGCAGACATACGACGCTCCTTGATCAGCGCCCGGCGCGCGACTCACGAATGTAGAAGCGCGCCTTTTCGGCTTTGCGCGTACAGCTCTCGTAACCTTCGAACTGCTGCTGGGTCTTGGCCCCGGTCAGCAGCGACAAGGCCTTGGAGTAACTCACTGCACCGGCAAAGCCTTCGGCCTTGGCCAGGTCCAGTTCCTTCCAGGCGGCATCCAGCTGGGTCGCGCAGCTGTCACGGTAGGCCGTCTTGCCCGCGCAGCCAGCAAGGGCCAAGGCAATCAGTGGAAGGCAGATCCAGGCTTTCATCGGTAATACCTCAATGGAAAAAACAGTGGCTGTTCGACGCCCCGGCAGCTGAAAAGTGCCCTGCCCGGCCGGCTGTGCCCGGCCAGTTTTATTACAGTAGCTCAGCGCGATCTACATTGAAGCACAGCCTGTGATGGGTGCATTGTAGGACCATGGTTGCACTGGACGGGGAATATTCATGAGCAAACGCGTGGCACTGGTACTGGGCTCGGGCGGAGCCCGGGGGTATGCACACATCGGTGTGATCGAGGAAATCGAGCGGCGCGGCTACGACATTGCCTGCATTGCCGGCTGCTCCATGGGTGCAGTGGTTGGCGGCATCTATGCTGCCGGCAAGCTGAGCGACTATCGCAACTGGATCGAGAGCCTCGACTATCTGGATGTACTGCGCGTGGTCGACGTCAGCTTTCGTCTCGGCGCCATTCGCGGCGACAAGGTGTTCGGGCAAATCCGCAAGATCGTCGGCGAGATCAACATCGAGCAATTGCGCATCCCCTATACAGCGGTTGCGACCGACCTTACCAACCAGCAGGAAATCTGGTTTCAGGAAGGCTGCCTGCACCAGGCCATGCGCGCCTCAGCGGCCATCCCCAGCCTGTTTACCCCTGTGATGCAGGGCAACCGTATGCTGGTGGACGGGGGCATCCTCAACCCGCTGCCGATTGTGCCTGTGGTGTCCAGCCACTGCGACCTGATCATCGCCGTCAACCTCAACGCCACCAACCAGAAGCAGTACCAGTTGCCGGTGATCGAGCGCCCTGCGGCGTTCAAGATGCGCTTTGACTCCTTGCTGAGCTCATTGGGCTCTCGCTTGCCATTCCGGCGCAAGCCGGCGGAAGAGTTGATGCGCATCGAACAGGAAATAGTCGCCGAAGGCCTGGCGCCGCCCAACCCGTGGCTGGCAGATGCCGCCGACCCGGAAGGCCAGCAACCGGCGGCGGCACCGGAACGCCAGGGCGCGCCAAAGTCGGCGACCGGCTCGTTCATCATCGACAACGTGGGGCCTGCTTCGCTGCTGGACTTGATCAACCAGAGCTTCGAGGTCATGCAGACCTCACTGGCGCAATACAAGATCGCCGGGTATCCACCGGATGTGCTGATCAACGTGCCCAAGCGGGTCTGCCGGTTCTTCGAGTTCTACAAAGCGCCAGAGCTGATTGCGTTGGGACGGGAGATCGCGCGGGATACGCTGGATAACTATGAAGGGGTGAAACGCTAAGCGTCGTAGCAACCGCGAAGAGGCCGGCACAAGCGACAGAAACGAAACAGGCCGCACGAGGCGGCCTGTTTCTTCATGCAGCGATCACCTTAGTAACGGGTGATATCCGCATTGGCTTCCAGCTGCTTGCGGTAGGCCGCGAAGTCCTGCTGGCCAGCACGCGACGCGAGGTAGCGGCGGATCTGCTGCTTCTCTTCGTCGGTGGCGGTAGCGCCTTCGTTGACGCCCTTGAGCTGCAGCACCACCAGGCTACCGTCACGCAGCACTACGCTGCCATACACCGGCTTGCCCTTGGCTTGCGGCTTGCCCAGGCGGAACAGCGCCTGCAGTTCGGCCGGGTCAATACCGTCCTCGCCACGGGTAACCGCTTCATAGGCCTTCCAGCCTTGCCCTTCGTGCACGCTGTCTGCTGCGATGGAACCGTCACGCAGGCCGGCGATCAGCTTGTCCGCCTTGGCCTTGAGCTCGGCAGTCGCCTTCTCTTTGGCCAGGTGTTCGCGGATGTTGCTGGCCACCGCTTCCAGCGGCAGTTGCTCCGGCTTGCGGTGCTCCTTGACGCGCAATACCACGGTGGTCTCTGGGTCGAGCTCGATGGCGGTGCTGTTGGCAGCCTCCTCCAGCACTTCTTCGGAGAACGCAGCCTGCACCACCGAACGGTTGGCGGTAATACCTTCACCACCCTCGCGACCGAAGGCTGCAGAGGTCTGCACCTTGAGGTTCAGGTCCTGGGCCGGCTGGGCCAGGTCGGAAGCCTCGTAGGCAGCATCCTGCAGCTGCTTGCTGGCATCGACGTAACGCTGCTCGACCAGCGGGGTTTTCAGGTCGCGGGTCAGCTTGTCCTTCAAGCTGGCGAAGCTCGGCACTTCAGGTGCCTGCACACCCAGCAGCTTGATCAGGTGGTAGCCAAACTCGGTGCGCACTGGCGTTGAGACCTGGCCGTCCTGCAGCTTGTACAGCGCATCCTCGAACGCCGGGTCGTACACACCCGGGCCGGCAAAGCCGAGGTCACCACCGCTGCTGGCCGAACCCGGGTCCTGGGAGAACTCCTTGGCCAGCGCGGCAAAGTCTTCACCCTTGGCCAGACGCTGCTCGATCTCTTCGGCACGGGCCTTGGCCTGGGCGTCAGTGACCTTGTCGTTGACCTCGATGAGAATGTGCGCGGCATGGCGCTGCTCGGCGAGGTTGGCGATTTCCTTCTCGTACTGGGCCTTGAGCTCTTCGTCGGTCACTTTGACCTGGTCGAAGAACACCGACTTCTTCAGCTCGATGTAGTCGATCACCACCTGGTCAGGCGACATGAACTCCTTGGCGTGCTGCTCGTAATGCGCCTTGACCTCTTCGTCGCTGACCTTGACCGCGGCCGGATCGGCCTTGAAGGTCAGGGAGGCGAAATCGCGGGTCTGCTTCTCCAGGCGAGCGAAGGCATCGACCTGCTGGTCGGTGACAAAGCTGCTACCCGCCAGGCCGGTGCGCAGCTGGCCGATGAGCATTTCCTCGGCGAGCATCTCGCGGAACTGCATGCGGCCGTAGCCCATCTGGCGGATGACCTGGTCGAAACGGTCAGCACTGAACTTGCCGTCCACCTGGAACTCCGGCGTTTGCAGGATCACCTGATCCAGCGCGGCCTCGGAGAAGGCAAACTTGGCATCTTCGGCGCCTTGCAGCAGCAATTTGCGGCTGATCAGGCCCTTGAGCGCCTCTTCACGCAGCAATTTGTCTTCCAGCAGCGCTGGGTCGAAATCCTTGCCCAACTGTTGCATCAACTGACGGCGCTGCATGTCGGCCGCCTGGGCCAGCTCGTTCTGGCTGATGGTCTGGCCGTTCACCTTGGCGGCGTCCTGGCTATGGGTGGCGGCCTGGAAAATAGCTTCGAAACCGGTCAACGCCATCAAGACGACGATAAGGCCGATGATGGTCTTGGCAATCCAACCTTGTGAATTGTCCCTGATATTTTGCAGCATGCGTCCCCCAGAAACGGCTGTACCACTGCGTCGACAACCGCGGAGCGTGGGTAGAATCCTGATA